>Ga0209164_1003809_pt1 | contig 13985 bp, 10 predicted proteins | sample MTBNYHSulfiMetaG_FD_187458 | JGI IMG/M metagenome (GOLD analysis project Ga0209164, IMG submission 187458) | Enrichment culture microbial communities from rom New York Harbor, USA that are MTBE-degrading - MTBE-NYH (New York Harbor Sulfidogenic)... | ecosystem: Environmental > Aquatic > Marine >...
CTCAATGACCGCCCCAAGCTACAACACTCACTGCACATGGACCGAAATCCCGGTCTCCCTCCCGACCTTATTCGCCCTGCACCGTGCGCCCTGTGCCTTGAGCCTCTCCTTCATCACGCCATGCTTTCCGTTCTACCAACGATAGTGGGCGAAAGCCTTGTTGGCTTCAGCCATCCGGTGCGTGTCTTCTCTTTTCTTTACCGCCGCACCCCTCCCGGCCGCCGCATCCAACAACTCACCGGCCAGTTTGGATGCCATACTCTTCTCGCCTCGCGCCTTGGCAAAAGAAATGATCCACCGGAAGGCAAGGGCTTGCCCCCTGGACGACCTCACTTCTGTGGGGACCTGGTAGGTGGAGCCCCCCACCCGCCTCGATCGCACCTCCACCACGGGTTTGACGTTGGCAACGGCTTTCTGAAAAACAGGAAGGGGATCTTCCTTGCTCTTCTGCTTGATCAGGTCAAAGGCCCCGTAAAGAATCGCTTGGGCCGTGCTCTTTTTGCCTTTTCTCAGGAGACAGCTCACGAATTTGGCAACCAGGACGCTGTTGTGTCTTGGATCGGAAGCAATCTCTCGTCTGACGATAACCCTTTTCCTCGGCATAAAACTCCCCTTTAGATTCCCTTGGGTTTCTTGGCGCCGTACTTGGACCGCCCCCGCCGGCGATCATCTACGCCCGAGGTATCCATGGTTCCCCGGATGATGTGATACCGGACTCCGGGCAGGTCCTTCACACGGCCCCCGCGAATCAGGACCACCGAGTGCTCCTGCAGGTTATGGCCGACTCCGGGGATGTAGGAGGTCACTTCGATCCCGTTGGTGAGTCTCACCCTGGCTACTTTCCTCAACGCGGAATTGGGCTTTTTGGGCGTGGTGGTGTAAACCCTGACACACACGCCTCTCTTCTGGGGGGAGCCCTGCAATGCCGGTGTTTTGTTCTTTTTCTTCGACTCTTCCCGCTGCCTTCGAATGAGTTGGTTGATCGTTGGCATAAACCTTTCCTCGAGCGTTTTATCGGTTTCCGCGCTCCGGCTTACAACCGAAGCGAAATAGAATCTAAAAATTTTTTTTTATATTCCGTAGCTTATCCGATGTCAAGAAAATAATAGGCGATGATCAAACATTTTCTTCGGCCAGTTGAATATCCAGGTTCCTGTAGGAGGGCAACCCAGTCCCTGCAGGAATCAACCTTCCCATGATCACGTTTTCCTTGAGCCCCTTGAGGTAATCCACCTTTCCTGCCACCGCTGCATCGGAAAGCACCTTGGTTGTCTCCTGGAAGGAAGCGGCGGAGATGAAGCTCTCCGTACTTAGCGAGGCTTTGGTAATGCCCAGGAGAAGAGGTTCCGCCGTAGCCGGCTTGCCCCCGGTTTCAATGATCTTATCGTTCTCCTCTTCAAAGCGCCAACGCTCCACATGCTCACCCAGCAGGAAGTTGGAGTCTCCCACTTCCGTGACGCTCACCTGTCGCAGCATCTGCCTGACAATGACTTCAATGTGCTTGTCGTTGATGCTCACACCCTGAAGGCGGTAGACTTCCTGCACCTCGTCCACCAGATACTTGGCCAGGGCCTTGATACCTCTGATCCTCAGGATGTCGTGGGGATTGGCCGATCCATCCATGAGCGGCTCTCCGGCTCTCACATAGTCGCCTTCGAGGACGCTCACGTGCTTGCCCTTTGGAATGAGATACTCCAGGGGCTCGCCGATTTCGGGGGTAATCATGACCTTTCTTCTTCCCTTCGTGTACTGGCCGAAAGAAACGGTCCCGTCAATCTCGCTCAAAATGGCGTTCTCTTTTGGTTTCCGGACCTCGAAAAGCTCGGCGACCCTGGGAAGCCCACCGGTGATGTCCTTGGTCTTGGTCGTTTCCCGGGGGATTTTCGCAAGGACCGTTCCCGGCGACACGGCCTCCCCTTCATTCACCATAATGATCGCACCGATCGGCAAATGGTACCGGGCAACGCCTTTGGCCGATCCCGGAATGAGCGCGGTCCCGCCCTCGATATCTTTGACGGAAATCCTCGGCCGTGCATCCAGTTCCCGGGATTCCACGATCACCCGGCTGATTTTTCCGGTCACCTTGTCTCGCTTCTCCTGCATGGTGACGCCGTCCAGAATATCGCCATACTTGACCACCCCGGGCACTTCAGTCAGGATGGGAATGTTGAAGGGGTCCCATTCAGCCAGGGTTTGGTGGGGCTGAATCTCCTCTCCGTCACGGACCTTGAGGACCGCGCCGTAAATGATGGGGTACCGTTCAACCTCTCTTCCCCCCTTGCCCAAAATCGCGATTTCACCGTTGCGATTCATCACCACAAAATGACCTTCCAGGTTCCGGATGGTTTTCAGGTGCTGGAAAGAGACGGTCCCTCCGTTCCTGCACTCCACGGTGGTCTGCTCAACCCTTTTGCTCGCCGTGCCCCCGATGTGGAAGGTCCTCATGGTTAACTGGGTCCCCGGCTCCCCGATGGACTGGGCGGCAATGATGCCGATGGCCTCTCCAATGTTCACCTCGTGGCCGTGGGCCAGGTCCCTGCCGTAGCATTTCTTGCAGACCCCCCGTTTCGCCTGGCAGGTCAAAACAGACCGGATCCGCACCCTTTCCAAACCTGCAGCCTGGATCTTTGCGACTCGCTCTTCATTGATTTCATCGTTGGCCAGGACAAGGAGCTCTCCTGTGACGGGATCGTAGATGTCTTCCAGGGACACCCTGCCCAAAACCCGGTCACCGACCCGTTGGATGATCTCCCCCCCCTCGATCAGGGCGGAGGCAAAAATGCCGTCCACGGTCCCGCAGTCCTCCTCGGTGATGACCGTGTCTTGCGCGACATCCACCAGTCTTCGGGTCAAGTAGCCGGAATTGGCCGTCTTAAGTGCCGTATCGGCCAGCCCTTTTCGTGCGCCGTGGGTGGAGATGAAGTATTGCAAGACCGTGAGACCTTCCCGGAAATTGGAAGTGATGGGCGTTTCAATGATCTCTCCCGAGGGCTTGGCCATCAACCCTCTCATGCCGGCCAACTGCCTCATCTGATCTTTGCTTCCCCTGGCGCCTGAGTCCGACATCATGAAGATGGGGTTGAAGCTGGTGGCCTTCACAGACTCCCCGCCTCGGCCCTTGATTTCCTCGACAGCCATCTCGCTCATCATTTCCGAGGCGATCGTCTCCGTGGCCTGAGCCCAGATATCCACCACTTTATTATACTTTTCCCCGTCGGTGATGAGGCCCGTCTTGTACTGATCGTCGATCCTCTTCACTTCCTTTTCCGCCTTCTCGATAATGGCCGTCTTTCGGGATGGGACGGTCATGTCCTTCATGGAAATGGAGATTCCCGAAAGGGTCGCATAGCGGTACCCGATATCCTTGAGCCTGTCCGAGAGGATGACCGTGGCCTTGATTCCAAGCCGACGGTAGGACTCGTTGATGAGAATCCGCAGCTCCTTTTTGTTCATCACCCGGTTGAGATAGGAGAAGGGGAGTTTTTCCGGCAGGAGTTCATAGAGGATCACCCTTCCGGTGGTCGTCTCCTCCATTTTGCCGCCGATTCTGACCTTGATGGCGGCATGAAGATCCAGTTCTCCGGCATCGTGGGCCATTCTTACTTCCTCGGAGCTGGAAAAGACCTTGCCCTCCCCCTTGCTCAGAGGCCTGTCTCGGGTCAAATAGTAGATGCCCAGCACGATGTCCTGACTGGGGACGATGATGGGGTCCCCGTTGGCCGGGGACAGGATATTGTTGGTCGACATCATCAGCACCCTGGCCTCGATTTGCGCTTCAATGGACAGGGGCACATGGACCGCCATCTGGTCCCCGTCAAAATCCGCATTGAAGGCCGTGCAGACCAAGGGGTGGAGCTGGATCGCTTTGCCCTCGATCAGGATCGGCTCAAAGGCCTGGATGCCCAGACGGTGGAGGGTCGGGGCCCGGTTCAGCAGGATGCAGTACTCTCGAACCACCTCATCCAGAGCATCCCAGACCTCCGGCGTCTCCCTTTCCACCATCTTTTTCGCAGACTTGATGGTTGTGGCAAATCCCTTTTCATCCAGCTTGTTGTATATGAAAGGCTTGAAAAGCTCTAAGGCCATCTTTTTGGGAAGTCCGCACTGATGCAGGCGCAGGTCGGGACCCACCACGATGACCGATCGGCCCGAGTAGTCCACCCTTTTGCCCAGGAGATTCTGCCGGAATCGACCCTGCTTCCCCTTGAGCATGTCGCTCAGAGACTTGAAGGGCCGCTTGTTGGCGCCGGTCACCACTTTTCCCCGGCGGCCGTTGTCAAAAAGCACGTCCACCGCTTCCTGGAGCATCCTTTTTTCGTTTCGCACAATGATGTCGGGCGCATTGAGTTCCAGGAGCCTCTTGAGCCGGTTATTCCTGTTGATCACCCTTCTGTAAAGGTCATTGAGGTCCGAGGTGGCGAAGCGCCCGCCGTCCAGCGGCACCAGAGGCCGAAGGTCCGGAGGCAGGACCGGGATGGCATTCAAAATGGTCCACTCGGGCCGGTTCTTGGATTCCCTGAAAGCATCGATCACCTTGAGGCGTTTGGCGAGCTTTTTTCTTTTTGCATCGGAGCGCGTGTCCAGCATATCGGCCCTAAGAGCCGCAGAGAGTTCTTCCAGATCCAGTTCCCGCAGCATGGCCTGGATCGCCTCTGCGCCGATGCCCACCTGAAACCTTTGGCCGTACTCCTCTCTGGCCCGCAGCAGCTGCTCATCGGTGAGGAGCATGCTCTTTTGCAAGGGTGTGTCCATAGGATCGATCACAATGTAGTTTTCAAAGTAAAGCACCCGCTCCAAATCCTTGAGCGTGAGGTCCACGAGATTTCCGATCTTGGAGGGAAGGCACTTCAAGAACCAGATATGGGCCACGGGAGAGGCCAGTTCGATATGACCCATTCTTTCCCGCCGCACCTTGGACTGAATGACTTCCACGCCGCACTTCTCACACACAATGCCGCGGTGCTTCATCCTCTTGTACTTCCCGCAATTGCACTCATAGTCCTTGATAGGGCCGAAAATCTTGGAACAAAAAAGACCGTCTCTCTCCGGCTTGAACGTTCTGTAGTTGATAGTCTCAGGTTTTTTCACCTCGCCATGAGACCGCTCCCTGATTTTCTCGGGTGAGGCCAGGGAGATCTTCACCGCATTGTAGCTGGAGGGATCCTTGGGCTTTGCAAAAAAATTGTACAGCTCTTCCACGCTATTCTCCTTTTTGTCTGTGGCGAATGCTCGACGCTCAATTCTTCCGCCACGATAGACGTCCCTTTTACTCCTGGGTGTCTTCAAAAAGCTGGACATCCAGCCCCAGGGCCAACAGTTCCTTCAGCAAGACTTTGAAGGACTCCGGGAGCCCGGCTTCCAGAATGTTGTTTCCCTTGACGATTCTCTCATACATCCGGGTTCTGCCGGCCACGTCATCCGACTTCACGGTCAGAAATTCCTGGAGCGAGTAAGCGGCACCGTAGGCTTCCATGGCCCAGACTTCCATCTCTCCAAGCCTTTGACCGCCGAATTGCGCTTTTCCTCCAAGGGGCTGCTGGGTCACAAGCGAGTAAGGGCCGATGGAGCGAGCATGCAACTTGTCATCCACCAGGTGGTGCAGCTTCATGACATAGAGCATCCCGACGGTGACCTCTTGATCAAAGGGTAAACCGGTCCGGCCGTCATACAATACGGCTTGTCCGGTCACAGGAAGGCCGGCCTTGGCCAGGCACTTTTTGATCTCCTCCTCCTTGGCGCCGTCAAAGACCGGGGAAGCCATGTGCACGCCCTCTTTCATCATGCCGGCATGGGTGAGGATTTCCGAATCGTCCATGTCTTTGAAAATGGCCTTGTACTCTTCGGGCGAAAAAATATCCGCCATCTTTTTCCTGACGGCGCCCACATCTCTGATCGAGTCGAGGATTTCCGCCACCTGCCTGCCCAACTGGCGAGACGCCCATCCCAGGTGGGCTTCCAGGACCTGACCCACGTTCATCCTGGAGGGCACGCCGAGGGGGTTCAAGACAATGTCCACCGGGGTTCCATCGCTGAAGTAGGGCATGTCCTCCACGGGAAGGATCCTGGAAAGGACACCTTTGTTGCCGTGGCGGCCCGCCATTTTGTCGCCCACCGCCAGCTTCCGCTTGACCGCCACGTAGACCTTGACCATTTTGATCACACCCGGCGCCAGTTCATCTCCCTGGCTGAGTCGCTCCTGGCGCTCATCGAAGTGGGACTTGATCCGGGAGACTCTGTGGGCGTAGCGTTGAACAATCTCCTCCATGCTCTCGATCTCATCCATGGAGGCTTTGACGTCCGCCCCGGCCCAGGCTTCCACAGGGATCTTGGCGATCTCTTCTTCACCGATCACTTTACGGGTGCTGCACAGGAGCTTGCCCGCCTTCTTGTCCCGGAGATTGGTTTTGAGCTTCTTGTCCAGGAGAATTTCCCGAAGCTTGGCCCTGGCGCTTCTTTCAATGATTTGGATTTGATCCTTCTTGTCCTTTTCCAGCCGGGCCCTCTCTTCCCGTTCGATGGAGAGGCTTCGGGGGTCTTTTTCCACGCCCCGCCTCGAAAAGACCTTGGTATCGATGACAATGCCTTCGACCCCGGGCGGGACCCTCAGGGAGCTGTCCTTCACATCGCCGGCCTTGTCTCCGAAAATGGCCCTGAGCAGCTTTTCCTCCGGAGAAAGCTGGGTCTCTCCCTTGGGCGTGATCTTCCCCGCCAGGATGTCCCCGGGCCGCGCGTAGGCGCCGATTTTGATGATCCCGCTTTCGTCCAGGTACTTGAGCGCCTCTTCCCCTACGTTGGGAATATCCCGGGTGATCTCCTCCTTTCCCAATTTGGTGTCCCTGGAGACCACCTCGAACTCCTCGATATGGATGGAGGTGTACACATCTTCCTTGACCGCACGCTCGCTGACGATAATGGAATCCTCAAAATTGTACCCACCCCAGGACATAAAGGCCACCATGACGTTTCGCCCCAGGGCCAGTTCGCCCATCTCCGTGGCCGGACCGTCTGCGATGATCTGGCCTTTATTCACCCTGTCGCCTTTGCGCACAATAGGCTTCTGATTGTAGCAGGTATTCTGGTTGGACTTTTGGTACTTGATGAGCTTGTGGATTTCCACTTCGTCTCCCTCCTCGGGAGCTCCTGTGGAACGAATCACGATTCTGGATGCATCCACATCCTCCACCACGCCGTCTCTCCTGGCAACGACGGAGACCCCCGAATCTCGCGCCACCACGCTCTCAACGCCCGTGCCGATGATGGGCGCCCTGGCGTTCAACAGGGGAACGGCTTGACGCTGCATGTTGGATCCCATCAGGGCCCGGTTGGCGTCGTCGTGCTCCAGAAAAGGAATCAGCGAGGCCGAGACGCTCACGAGCTGGTCGGGAGAGACATCCATAAACTTCACCGCTTGCACGGGAACCTTGCTCGCTTCTCCTGCGATACGCACAGCCGCCTCTTCCCGGACAAACCCCCCCTTCTTGTCCAGAGGAGCGTTTGCCTGGGCAATGGGGAACTCCTTCTCGTCCAGGGCGGAAAGAAACTGAATGTTCTTGCTCACGGTTCCATTGTCCGCTTTCCGGTAGGGGGTCTCAATAAAACCGAATTCATTGACTCTCGCATAGGTGCTCAGAGAGACAATAAGGCCGATGTTGGGCCCTTCGGGCGTCTCAATGGGGCAGATGCGTCCGTAATGGGTCGGATGGACGTCCCGGACTTCAAAGCCCGCCCTTTCTCTGGTCAGGCCTCCGGGACCAAGGGCGCTCAATCGCCGCTTATGGGTGATTTCGGAAAGTGGATTGGTCTGATCCATGAATTGGGACAACTGGCTTGTTCCGAAAAACTCCTTCACCACGGCCGAAACCGGCTTGGAGTTGATCAGATCATGAGGCATGAGGGTTTCAACCTCCTGGAGGCTCATCCTTTCCTTGATGGCTCTCTCCATTCTCACGAGCCCTATCCGGTACTGGTTCTCAAGGAGTTCCCCGATAGCCCTCACCCTTCGATTCCCCAGGTTGTCGATGTCGTCCACCATGGCTTCCGAGCTCTTCAAGCGGATCAATTCCTTGACCGCGGCCGTGATGTCTTCCTTCCTCAGTGTTCGCTGCTCCAGGGGCACATCCAGATCGAGCCGGTAGTTCAGTTTCAATCTCCCCACGGGCGATAGATCATAGGTGGACAGGTTGAAGAAAAGGCCGTTAAAAAAGTTACCGGCCACTTCCTGCGTCGGAGGGCTGCTGGGCCTCATCTTCCTGTAAAGTTCCAGCACCGCTTCATCGCTCGCGTCGATCTTGTCGAGGAGCATGGTGTCCCTGATGGTGGTACTCACGCCGTGAGCATCCAGGACGAGACATTCCATCTCCGTGATGCCCTTTTCCTCCATCTTGGCCAGGAGGTCGCCGGTCACGGACTGGTTGCCGTTTGCAAGGATTTCCCCGGTCTCGGGGTCCACGATATCATTGGCCAGGATCTTTCCGGGCATGGTTTCCAGGCTGACAGGGACATGGGTGATCCCGGCCGACTCAATCATCCCATGGAGTCTCTTCGTGTATTTCTCTCCTTCTTTGGCAAGCACCTTTTTTGTCTTGGGGTGGACGATGTCCTTGGTGATCTTGCTGCGGAACAGGTTTTCCAGCTTGGCCGCCCTCATCCACTCCCCATCCCCGAAGGCATAGGTCTCCGTGTCATAAAAGGTGGAGAGAATCTCCTTGGATGAATACCCCAGGGCCTTCAAAAAGGTGGTCACCGGGAACTTGCGCCGCCTGTCGATACGCACATAGAGGAGATCCTTGGGGTCAAACTCGAAATCCAGCCACGACCCCCGCAGAGGAATGATCCGGGCGGAGTAAAGCAGCTTGCCGCTTGCGTGGGTCTTGCCTTTGTCATGATCAAAGAAAACACCGGGAGAGCGATGGAGTTGGCTGACAATGACACGCTCCGTCCCGTTGACGATAAAGGTCCCGCGATCCGTCATCATGGGGATGGTGCCGAAATAGATCTCCTGTTCCTTGATATCGCGGATGCTCTTTGTCCCGTTGGTCACATCCGTGTCAAAGACCAGCAGTCGGACGGTCAGCTTCAGGGGTGCTTCGTAGGTGAGACCTTTGCTCAGGCACTCCTCCTCCCCGTATTTCGTCTGCTCGAACGTGTACTTGACAAACTCCAGGGAGGACGTTCCACTGAAGTCGCTGATCGGAAAAACACTCCGAAAAGCACCCTGGAGGCCCATATCCTTTCGACCCTCAGGCGGAACGTCTTTCTGGAGAAACCGATCGTAGGAATCCCTCTGGATCTCGATCAGATTCGGGATATCGATAATTTTCTCGATCTTCCCGAAATTCCTTCTTGTTCGGTGTGTCACACCGCCGTTTCCCTTCATCAAAGCCTCTCAATCCTTTAAAGTCTCGGAAATTCTACTTGATCTCCACGGTGGCCCCGGCCTGTTCCAGTTGGGCCTTGACCTTTTCCGCTTCTTCTTTCGAAACGCCTTCTTTCACCTTTCCGGGAGCGCCGTCCACCAGGGCCTTCGCTTCCTTGAGTCCCAAACCCGTGATGGCTCGAACCTCTTTGATAACCTGGATCTTCTGCTCTCCCACCCCGGCAAGAACCACATCGAATTCCGTTTGCTCAACGGCCTCCTCTTTGGCCTGCGCTGCAGGGGCGGCCATCATGGCTACAGGCGCCGCGGCGGTCACGCCGAATTTTTCCTCCAGCTCTTTCACGAACTCCGAAAGCTCCAGAACGGTCATATTGGAAATAAACTCAACCACGTCTTGTTTACTGATATTTGCTGCCATATCTCTCATCACCCTCCATATTCATTCAATGTTCTGTAAGAGAAATCGTTCAACCTCTAGGCTTCACTCTTCTTGCTCTCAACGGCTTTGAGCACATGGAGCAAATTGGCGACCACGCCGTGAAGCACTCTGACCAATGATCCGGGCACTGCCTGCATCGCCGAAAGGGCTTGCGCGAGCAGCACCTCCCTGGCGGGAAGCTCGGCGACTCGCTTAATGCCTTCATGATCAAACATCTTGCCGCCGATCTGACCGACCTTGAGTTTCAAACGCTCCGACTTCTTCGCATAGGCGAGAAGCACCTTGGCCGGCGCCACCACGTCGTCGTAGCTGATGGCCAGAGCGCAGGGACCGACAAAATGCTCCCTGATCGCCGAGGCGTCGGTTTCCCGGCATGCCAGCTTCAGAAGACGGTTCTTCACCACCTGGAACTCGGCCTTGTTTTTTCTGAGATCTTTTCTCAAGGCGTTCATGATTTCCACGGTGAGACCCTGGTAGTCGACGAGATACGTGGCTTGAGCCCTCTTGAGGCGTTCCGCCATATCGGCGACCAGCGCCTCTTTTTCTTCTCTTTTCAAGTCTGAATCACCCCCTTTTCACCAAGAATCATTGAAAGCGGAGTCGAAGTCGGGGATGCGGAACATCTCCGGATCATTGGATGTTCAGTCTCGGTAGGCCCGAACCTGCCCGGGTTCGTTTAAGCCTGCATCCCTGCCTCCCCCAAGGAAGGCGAGATGAGCACCCACGGTCTTCGACTGAATAATGCGGGGCCTTTCCCCGCAAAAGGTTAACGATATGTTTTACGCGGAGAGCTCTCTGAGGTCTTTCACATACCCCGGATCCACCTTGACCCCCGGTCCCATGGTCGTCGAAACAGCAATACTCTTCACGTAGGTCCCCTTACTCGCAGGAGGTTTCAGCCTCAGGATGGTATCCATGAAAGCGGCGACATTTCCCAGGATCCTGGTCGCTCCAAAGGAAACCTTCCCCATAGGAGCGTGAACAATGCCTGCCTTTTCCACCTTGAAGTCGATCTTTCCCGCCTTGATCTCTTTGACCGCTTTGGCCACCTCGAAGGTCACGGTTCCGAGCTTGGCATTGGGCATCATCCCTCTTGGTCCGAGAATTCTGCCCAGCTTGCTCACAACGGTCATCATGTCCGGTGTTGCAATGGTCTTGTCGAACTCGAGCCAGCCTTTCTGGATTTTATCCACGTATTCGTCCGAGCCTACATAATCCGCGCCCGCTTCCAAGGCTTCTTTTTCCTTCTCGCCTTTGGCAAAAACCAGGACACGCACCGTTTTCCCTATTCCGTGGGGCAGGACCACCGTTCCTCGAACCATTTGATCGGCGTGCCTTGGGTCCACTCCCAGCCTGACGGCGATGTCCACGGTCTCATCGAACTTGGTGTGGCTCGTATCCAGGGCCAGTTGAATCGCCTCGTTGAAGGTGTATTTTGCAAGCCGATCCACCTTTTCCATCGCTGCCTTTTGTTTTTTTCCAATATTGGCCATATTTTCTCTCCGCACAAGCTAGCCAAGCATCCTTAAGAGTTGCTTGAACGTTGAATCGACGTTTACCTTTGTTTCAAACCGGTGCTCAGCGTTCAGTGATTCAGTGTTCGGTGTTCAGGAAGAATGAAATCCGCCTGAAAAGATTTCATATAAATACTGCTCCGCCTGTCGCCGCTTACTCCCTACTTCCTATTTTTTACGCCTTGCTTTCCTGAACCCTGAACGCTGAACTCTTCAACCCTGAACGCTAACCCCTGAACACTCCAAATGCCTATAGATGACGATACCCTTTTCAACATCCCCGATCTACGGCTCAAAGCGTAGAAACTTAAACGGTAATTTGGATCCCCATGCTCCTCGCCGTGCCTTCAATGATCCGGACGGCGCCCTCCAGGTCATTCGCATTGAGATCCTCCAATTTAAGCCTGGCGATTTCCTCAACCTGTTTTTTTGAAACCTGCCCGACCTTTTCACGGTTAGGTTCGGCGGAGCCTTTGGCGATTTTGGCCGCCTGCTTGAGAAGGACCGAGGCAGGAGGCGTCTTGGTGATGAACGAAAAAGACCGGTCCGCATAGATCGTGATGATCACGGGAATGACGGTGCCCGTCTGGTCCTGCGTTTTGGCATTGAAGGCTTTGCAGAATTCGGCGATGTTCACGCCATGCTGACCCAGGGCAGGTCCGATCGGAGGCGACGGATTGGCCTGGCCTCCTTTCACCTGGAGTTTAACCGATGCCATGATCTTCTTCGCCATATTCTCTCCCCTTCACCTTGCAAATTTCTTTTTTCGAAAAGCATGATCTTTTTGAAACAGCCCCGCAGCAGCAAGCATGGGGCTCCCTCTCAAAAGCGACACACCACCCCTCGTCCCATCTTTTTTCCAAAAAGTGGAATAGGCCTATCCCCAAAATGTTCTACATTTTGTTGACTTGGATGAAATCCAACTCCACGGGCGTGGAGCGACCGAAGATCGTTATCAGCACCCGGAGTTTCTCCTTGTCCGGTTTCACCTCCTCGACAACGCCCTGAAAATTATTGAAAGGACCGTCAATCACCCTGACCGGATCTCCTTGTTCAAACTGGTACTTCGGTTTAGGCTTGCTGATTCCCTCTTCCATCTGGCGGATGATTCGCTCCGCCTCTTCGTCCGGAACCGCAGCGGGCATCGTGGCGCCACCGACAAAGCCTGTCACCTTGGCGGTATTTCTGACGGTGTGCCATGTTTCATCGTTCAAATGCATTTGAACCATGATGTAACCGGGATAGAACTTTCTGGAGGATGTCTTTTTCTGACCCTTCTTCAGCTCAACCACTTTTTCCGTCGGAACGAGTATCTTTCCGAAACAGTCCTCCTGTCCAAGGGTTTTGATCCTCTCTTCGAGGCTGGTTTTAACCTTGTTCTCAAAACCCGAGTAGGTATGCACAATGTACCATTTCAGTTCCACGTCGTTCCCCGCCAAAAGCTTCTCGAATTGCATTCCGTCCTTTGAATCAACCTCGATCCATCGTCGTTCCTATCGCCCGACCTTAGATGTAAGTGTTCAGGGGTTCAGTGTTCAAGAAAACTTCCTGCGCTTACGTCAACCTTGACGGATTCGTAAAAAGTCAGAAAGTGCCCCTTTCTGTCATTCCCGCGAAGGCGGGAATCCAGTTTTTTCAAGCCCTTCTGGACTCCCGCCTGTCCACCCTCCGTAGCGGAGCTACTGCGGAGGACGGGCGCGGGAGTGACGACTGTGGGGACTTTTTACGAATGTATCAACATTGTGCATTCGTATCTTCTTCCTGAACGCTGAACACTGAACGCTTTAATTACACTGAACGCTGAACACTTTATCTCTGCAAGCCTACCCGACAATGGCCTTAATGATTTTAATCAGCCCGAAGTCAATGACGCCCAGGTAAAAAGAGACCAGCAGTACGAGGGCAATCACCACGGCGGTTGAGGCCAGAAGCTCTTTGCGGGTAGGCCATTTCACCTTTTTCAGTTCCATCTTGGCCTCTCTCAGGAACTGCAAGGCGATGCGGACGTATTTAAAGGCGGCGCCCTCTTCCCCCGGCCTCCTCTCAGCCTCCTTTTTGGCCACGGCGGGGTTCTTCTTCTTTTCATCCCGAGGAATTTTTTCCTGCCCCGTGGTAACTTCCTGAGAAGCCGTCTGCTCCAAAGACTCTTTCCTGGCCGCCCTTTTCTTCCCTTTTTGATCCGATTTGCTCATGGTTTACGAACGTCGCCCCGCCTTTTCTCGTCCTTAATGATCCATTCCTGATCAGGCCCCGATCAGATAATGTGGCAGGCCAGGAGGGATTCGAACCCCCAACACCCGGATTTGGAGTCCGGTGCTCTAACCGTTAGAGCTACTGGCCTACATGACTCACTTTGTCTCTTTATGAAGGGTATGGGTCCTGCAAAAGGGACAATATTTCTTGAACGCCAGCTTATCAGGCGTCTTTTTCTTGTTCTTCGTCGAGGAATAATTCCGGTTCTTGCACTGCTCGCAAGAAAATGTAATGATATCCCGCATACCAATCTCCAACCCTGCGAAAGTTTTTGCCCCTATTCCAGGATGTCGCTGATAACCCCGGCGCCGACGGTCCGGCCCCCTTCCCGAATCGCGAAGCGCAACTCCTTCTCCATCGCGATCGGCATAATCAAATTCACCTCCATCGACACATTGTCCCC
>Ga0209164_1003812_pt1 | contig 13978 bp, 8 predicted proteins | sample MTBNYHSulfiMetaG_FD_187458 | JGI IMG/M metagenome (GOLD analysis project Ga0209164, IMG submission 187458) | Enrichment culture microbial communities from rom New York Harbor, USA that are MTBE-degrading - MTBE-NYH (New York Harbor Sulfidogenic)... | ecosystem: Environmental > Aquatic > Marine >...
CGACATCGCCGGGGCCACGGCCGCGACCTACGTGCTGCAGGCCGCCGACGAGGGCTCCACGATCCGGGTGGAGGAGACGGCCACCAACTCGCAGGGCTCCGCCACCGCCACCTCGGCCCAGACGGCCGTGGTGGACGCGGTTCTGGCGGCGGCCCCCTCCCCTGATGCCTGACGACCCCCTTCCGGACAAAGTGCCCCGGGATTCGACCTCGGCGTCGGAGGCTGGCGAGACTACACCCTCACCGAAGGAGACGGGACGGGACCCAGCTCCGGGGCCCGGACCGTCCGAGCCCGGCGCCCCCCCGGCAGAAGACCCTCCCCCAGGCGGGGACCGGCCGCCCCCTCCCCCGCGCGGACCTTCCGTACCCGGCCGCGCTCTGACGGGAGGCCCCCGCAGAGCCTCCTCCTCGAGGCGCCCCTCCCCGATCCTCGTGCCCGGGGAGCCAACGTCCTCCACCTCGGACCGGATCCGGAGGTGGATCGGGGGTCTCGTGGGAGGTTCGGAGCCCTCCCCACCCAAGCGCACCGTCGGCTCGTCCACCCGCCCGGGGGCTCCGCCGCCTGGCTCGCCGGCTGCGTCGGAGGCAGGTGCCCGCGCCAGCACCAGCACCGACCCAGCAGGGAAGACCCATCAACCCCCGGGCTCGGGCTTGGAGGTCCACCGAGCCACCACCCACATGCTTCCGGGCCGCCTGCAGCCTCTCAATCCCGAAGTGATCCAGCAGGAGGTCCGTTTCCTCAGGGCCGCAGAGCCGAAGGATGCTCAGGTCGTCACGCTCGGCTGGGACATGGGTACGCCCCCCGGGCACGTGACCCTGGACCACCCTTCCATCCAACCATTTCATGCCCGGATGACGTACCAGGGAGGGCACTGGATGATCGAGACCCTGGCGACGGCCGATCCGGTGGAGATCAACGGGCACCTGCTCCTGGCGGAAGGAGTCCCCTATCTTCTATCCAGTGGGGACCGGATCCGGATCGGCAAGGCTCTCTTCAGGTTTCTCAACCCATGATCGAACCATCTCGCCATCTCCTTCTCGGGGAGCACACCGACCCCGGTCCCCGGGAATCGAACCAGGACACGGTCCTTTCGACGGAGCTTCCGGACGGCCGTTGGCTAGTGGCGGTGGCGGACGGGATGGGAGGCCTGGCGGAGGGCGAGCGTGCCGGCAAGACCGCTCTGGCTACCCTCTACCGGAGCCTCGCGGGCGGAGCGGACATGGCCGGGGCGGTGCGGGAAGCCAACATCGCCGTCCACAGGGAGTCCAAGGGCCAATCCATGGGTACCACCCTCGTGGCGTCGCTTCTGGACGGCAACCGCGCCGAGATCGCGAACGTGGGCGACAGCCGGGCCTATCACCTCGATCCCCTGGGCTTGCTGCAGGTCACCCGGGACCACACCATGGGAGAGGAGGCCGTCCGCAACGGAGCCGTCCGGGAGGACCAGGTAGCCTCTAACCGCTGGGCCGGCGCCCTGGCCCGCTTCCTCGGCTCCCGGGAGACCGTAGATGCGGACGTCTTCGGACCGCTGATCCTGGGTGAAGGGGACTGGCTTCTCCTGTGCAGCGATGGCCTCCACCGAGTCCTCCCGCGCGAGGACATGGAGGTGTGCCTTCGAGCGGCCATCGACCCGAAACAGGCCGCCAGGCGGCTGGTGGAGATGGCACTGGAACGGGAGACCCAGGACAACGTTTCGGTGGCCCTGGTGTATCGTCCCGAGGAGCAGAAGACGGACGACTACCCGGACGACGCGGGCGCGGCGGAGGTGTTCGAAAACCAATCCACGGATGATCCGCCCCCCCGCCCTGGCCTTCACCGGGGCACCAGCCCGTCCGAGGGCGCCGGCGCCGCGCGTGCGGTCGGGCCCACGAACGGTGGCCCCTCAGCCTGGGACCCGGATGCCATCTTCGCCCGGTCGCCACGGAACGAACCGAAGCGGGCCGGGGTCTTCCTGGCCGCGATCGTCGTCCTGGCAACCGTCGCGCTGCTGATCGCCGCGCTCATGACCTTGAACCGGATCATGGCCCCTTGAGCCGCATAGACCGATGAGTGACGCTGACAACCTGAAGCAGGCCATCGACAGCCTCGAGGGCGACTTCGAGCTCGTGCGCGAGCTCGGCCGGGGAGCCACAGCCGTGGTGTACCTGCTCAAGGACCGTGCCCTGGACCGGGACGTGGCCCTGAAGGTCATCCGGGCCAGCTTCGGTGGGGACGAGGAGGCCTTGGCCCGCCTCCAGCGGGAGGCCCGTCTCGTCGCCCAGCTCACCCACCCCAACATCGTCAAGCTCTACGGCACCCACCGCCTCCCGGACGGGAGCTTCGCCCTCCTCATGGAGCATGTTCCCGGGCGCAACCTGAAGGAGGTCCTGAGGGAAGAAGGAGCGTTCACGGTCCAGCAGACGGTGGAGGTTCTGAAGGACATCGCCTCCGCCCTGGCGTATGCCCACCGACGCCGCATCGTCCATCGGGACGTCAAGCCGGAGAACATCTACATCGATGAGGAGGTGGGTGCCGCACGCCTGGCCGATTTCGGGGTGGCGCGTCCCTGGGACCAGGACGCCCGCCTCACCCTCCCCGGCGCGTCCCTGGGAACACCGGCGTACATGTCGCCGGAGCAGATCGACGGCCTTGAGGTGGACGGGCGCAGCGACGTCTACAGTCTGGGCCTGGTGGGTTACGAGATGCTGCTGGGGCAGCACCCGTGGGAGGGCGAGAACGTATTCACCATCATCTACAGGCAGAAGAACGAAGAGCTGCCTGTCACGGCCCTGGGTCTGGACGATCATCCGATCCTGGCCGGCATCATCGAGAAGGCCCTGGCGAAGAACCCGGACGCCCGGTGGGAGTCCGCCGTGGCGTTCATGGAAGAGCTGTCCCGGGCGGAGGAGCGAGGCGAGCTGGGCGATGCCGGAGCCTCGGGGACGGGGCTTCGAGGCGGGGCCGGGACGGCCACCGCGGCCCGGAGCGGGCAGGGAGGAACCGCGGGGGGAAGACCTGCGGCAGGAGCCGCCGCTTCCCCTCCAGGGCCGCAGGGAAGGAACGAGGAGCACCTGACCCCCGTGGACTGGGCCACGGTGGAGCCTGACGCCTTCACCGCAGCGGAACCCGGCTCCGCGGGGGCGGCCGCGGGCGTCCTGGGCATCGGCCGCAAGAGGCGATGGGGGCGAATCGCGGGAGCCCTGGGGGTAGCGACCGTGGTAGCCAGCCTCGGTCTCTACCGCTGGACGTCCGCGGGGGAGGGGTCCGAAAGCCCTGCCGCAGCGTACACCTCGCCCGATCTGACGGGCGGGCTCCCGCCGGATTCGGCGTCCGGAGCGGGAGAGATGCCCGTGTCCCTGAGCCTCTCCGCTGAAGGAGAGGAGACGGAAGCGCCGGTGGACGCCCTCATCCCGCTGGTAGTCCATGTTATGGGAGGGAGCGGGATCCCCATGGCGGACACGCCGGTCCGGTTCGAGATGGTGGAAGGAGACGGGCTCCTGGACCCCATGGAAGCCCGGACCGACTCCGCCGGACGAGCTGAGGTCCTCCTCCACCTCCCAACGTATCCGGGACCGATCGAAGTCCTGGCATCTCTGGCCGAGTCCCCGGAGACCGAAGCCCGGTTCGGGCTCACCGTCGTGCCGGGCCCACCCGGCCAGGTGGTGGCCATCGTCGGCGACCGGCAGACCGCCGAGCCCGGGGCCCGCCTCCCCGAAGTCCTGGGGGTGCGGGTCCGGGACGCGTTCTCCAATCCGCTCCAGGGGGCCGAAGTCCGGTTCCAGGTACTGCAGGGGGGGGGGCAGGTCACCCCGAGCACGTCCCGGACCGATGATCAGGGACGAGCCTACGCCAGGTGGACACTGGGAGCCGCAGCCGGAACCCAGATGGCGGCCGCCGTGGTGCCGGGGGCCGAGGACCGCCTGCTGACCTTCCAAGCCACAGCCCGGGTGACGCCTCCGGCCACACGCCCGGACACACAGCCTTCCCCCACCGAGCCCACCGGGGCGCCGCCCGAGCGGACGCCCGAACCCTCCGGCCCACCGGCCACGCTCCGCACCGGCTCCGTGACGGTGGCGCCCAAGACCTTCGCCCTCGGGGGTAGCCACGCCTGCCACCTCGTGAATGGGAGCGCCCGGTGCCGGGGGGCCAATGACCGGGGCCAGGGTGGCGACGGCACCCTGACTGGGCTGGTGGCCCTGGCGGCCGGCGTCTACCACAGTTGTGGGCTGGACGTCACAGGGGGAGCCTGGTGCTGGGGCGCCAACGACGCCGGCCAGCTTGGAGACGGCACGACCCGGGACCGGCGTCCCTCCGCGGCGGTGGGCACGGAAGCCCGGTTCTCGGCCCTGGCGGCGGGGCTGTTCCATACCTGCGGGCTCACGGCCGGAGGGCAGGCGGCTTGCTGGGGTCGCAACGCCGAGGGCCAGCTCGGGGACGGCACCCGGCAGGACCATTTCCAGCCCGCACCTACGGCGGGAGGCCACTCCTTCCGGACGCTGGTGGCAGGGTGGAACCACACCTGCGGGCTCACCCCCGGGGGCCAGGCCCTCTGCTGGGGGGCGAACGCGAAGGGACAGATCGGGGACGGCACCAGGGTGGACCGAGTGGTGCCCACCAGGGCACAGGGCTCCTTTCAGGCCCTCGCCGCCGGGGCGAGCCACACCTGCGGGATCAGCGGGGGCGACATTCTCTGTTGGGGGGACAACGCGGCTGGCCAGCTGGGTGACGGCACCATGCAGGACCGCACGTCCCCTGTGACGGTGCCCGGACTACCGGGAACGCCCCTGGCCCTGGCCGCCGGCGCCGTCCACACCTGCGCGGTCATGTCCGACCGGTCCGCCTGGTGCTGGGGGCAGAACCTTCACGGGCAGCTGGGAAATGGGAACACAACGAGCAGCAGCTCCCCCGTGGCGGTAGCCGGGGAATTGCGCCTCCTCACCATCTCCGCCGGGGGCGCGGTCACCTGCGGGTTCGCTCAGGACGGGGTCGAGTACTGCTGGGGCCTGAACCAGAGCGGGCAGCTGGGGGACGGCACCCGCACCAGCCGCTCGACGCCCACCCGGGTGGGCGGCGGGTAGGCCCTAACCCACCCCTCCCCCCACCTCCGATCCCGGATCCAGGAACCGCACCAGGCCCCCCCACTCCTGATCCACCCGGAAGCCATGGGCCAGCAGGAATGGCCTGGCGATGAAGTGGGTGTTGAGCGCCCGGACCCCCTGGGAGATGAGGCGCAGGCAGAAGTCCTCCAGGAACTCTCCACCCAACCCGTTCCCCCTGAGGGACAGCGTCACCACGAGCCCATCCAGGTAGGCCACGCCGGGTTCCAGGATCTTGTAGCAGATCCCCCCCACGATCCTGTCGTCCGAGTCGATGCACAGGAGGTAACGGGCCTGGTCCGAGAGGCTCAGGGGCATGCCCGAGTCCAGGTACAAGCGGTAGAGGCGCCCGATCTCGGCCGGGTCGATGGGCTCCCTCACCGTGTATTTCTCTCCCCGGTTGTCCCGCAGGTGGGAGGTGACCACCACCTTGCTCCGGCCCTGCCCCCCTACGGCCAGGATGTCCACGATCCCCGCGCGCCGGCCCGCCGGGAACACCATGTGGGAGAAGATCAGGCGGTCGGCGTCCTCCGTGAGGGTGGCCTGGAGCTCGGAGAGCTCCACCATGTGGGTGGGCCGTTGGCCCGGGTTCCGGAACATCCGGTGGAGGAGCCTGTCGAAGGCGGAGGCCACTTCGCTCCCCAGGGAGGCGAAGTAGGTCCTGCGGTAAAGGGTGTAGCGACCCATGTCCCCGTGGGCATCCAGCTGGTAGAGCTGGTGCAGTTCCGTGATCTGACGCTCGTGGGCGAAGGACGTGGCCCGGGGATTGGTGTGTGTCCAATCTTCATACCGCTCCACCGCGCACTGGAGGGCGAGGGGCACGCGGTACTCGTGCTCCAGCTTCTTCAGGTATCCCTCTAGCCGCTCCCTGAGCCTCCACGAGGGGTCCAGGTCCGGCTCGGTGTCGCGTTCCAGGGCGGAGAGGAGGTCCCGAAGGAAGACCTTCCCCTCCTCCTCACCCAGGGCCTCCATGACCCCGTCGAACAGCCAGCACACGTCCAGGTCACTTCGCGTCTGGGGATAGTAGCTGGTGGTGGGGAAGAAGAAGTTCTTCATGAGGGGGCGCACCATCCCGAGGGGCCCGTCGTAGGGCCGCCAGTCCGCGAGGGAGAGGATGGTGCCCCCGGCGTGGAAGTCGGGGGCCGGCACCATGACGTTCGAAGGGGTGAGGGGCCCCGGGGCAATGCGTCTCTCGCTGTGTTTCCATCCCCGGAAGAAGGTGGCGATCCCCCGGACGAAGAGGTTGCGCCAATGCCTGGGGGTGGGGTGGAACTTGAGGTAGGTCTCCCCCGTGAGGGCCCGGACCCGCTCCCACACCGTGAGATCGTTCACCAGCGCCATGGAGAACGCCCCCAGGTCGGGCCGGTAGCAGCCGAAGGGACGCACCACCGGAGGCGCGTCCACCCTCCCTCCCAGGGCAAGCATCCAGTAGGTCGTCTCCAGCAGCTCCGTCCCGTCCCGGTCGGGAGCCGTCCCCAGGAGGAGGTCGTAGTGCTTCCCTCCCCGGGTGTTGACGCTCATGCGGTACACCTGGGCCTGGAAGAAGGAGAACACCGGAGCGATCCAGATTCCGTTGGGGGGGATCTCCTCCACCTCCACCCCCCGGTGGTCGAAGGCCAGCATGATGGACTGGTTCAGGAAGCTGGTGCCCACCAGGGCCTTCCGGATGACCTCCACCTCCTCCGGGGAGACCCTGTCGTGGAAGACGATCTTGCCCTCCCAGCGGTGAGGCTCGTTGTCCCTCGTCCTCTCGTCCACGTACCGCTCGAACCACTCCACCATCCTGTCCAGGTACTCCCGGGCGACCCTCGCCAGCTCCGGATCCGCCAGGTGCAGGACCCAGCTCACCAGCTCCGCCCGGATCTGCACGTAATAATCCGGGTGGTGACGGACGAACGTGGCCAGGAGGGAGAATACCCCCTCCATCTGGTGCCGAAGAGCCTCGGGCGCCGGCCAGGCCAGCTGGACCCGATACCTCTGGAGCCTCAGGCGAAGCGCCTCCAACCGTACCGGCTCGATCCTGGCGTCGGCGATGGCCTCGATGCTCTCTTCCGAGAGGAAAGGGAGCCCCGAGGAGAGAAAGGCCGGGATCTCCATGGTGTAGTCCGGCACCGGCCCCACGAGGAGGAAGACCCGGTAGGCCAGGGACCGGACTTCCAGGTCCGGGTGCCGTGCCAGGGCCTCGAGCCTTCGGTGGATGACCCTGCTGAGGCGCACGTTCGTCTTCTTCAGGAGCCCTTCCAGGGTTCGGACCGCCCTGAGAGCGTCCGGGGTGGGCGCGAAGAGCGACGCGGTGCAGAGACGGTTCACCTCGGCCAGGTTCGGGTCCCGGACGGAAGTGGGGGTGACCGTCACCTTCGGGGTGTAATCCCCCTCCTGCCTCCAGGGGATGAACACCTGGGAGGACAGCGCCTTGAGGGTGAGGTCCCATCCCTCCTTGCAGGGGCAGAATGCGATGAGGGAGGGGTTGGCCACCCACAGCATGGGCTGCCGGGCGAAGAGCCCCAGGTCCACCAGCCCGCCATCCACCCGGTACTCCAGGTCTCCCACCGCCACGGTCCCGCTGTCGGGACGGGCCGCCAGGGTCAGGAATCCGTGGGACCGGCGGTTCCAGAGGCCCTCCTCCTGTGGGATGATGTCCGTCTCCAGGATTCCCAGGTCCCTGAAGAACCACCGGGGGATCCGGACCCGGAGGCCGTTCACCTCCAGCTCCACGAAGCTCCGTCGGTAGAGGCCCCGGATCACGTCCCGGAAGTTCTCCTCGATGGTCTTGCGCTGGAAGGACCCCTTGGGGGTCAGCTCCCCCCTCTCTCGCTCGAAATCCCGGTCCAGGACGGCGAAGTTCACGACCCGCTCATAGGGAGCCAGGCCCTGGTTGGCCGTGGTGACGACCTGCTGGAAATACTCCAGGGTGCGCTCCGAGCTGGGCCCCTCCGTCAGGACCGGGTCCTCCAGGTCCGGAACGATCAGGAGGACGTTGTACTCCCTCCCATCTCCCACCAGGAAGCTCCGGACGATCCCCGGGACGTGGGTCAGCTTCTGCTCGATGGCCCCCGGCGCCACCGTCTGGCCATTGCTGTTCTTGTAGATGTCCTTGATGCGATCCACGATCTCGTAGTTGCCGCTCTCCCGCTGCCGGAAGATGTCCCCCGTGGGCAGCCAGTAATCGTCATCGGGGGAAGGTGCGGGGTCCCCCAGGTACCGGGCCACGTAATGCCCCCGAATCTCCAGCTCCCCTTCCGGGCTCAGGCGAGCCTCCACCCCCGGCAGGGGCACCCCCACCGTGTTGTCCTCGTAGGCCCGCGGCCGGGTCATGGTGATGCCCCCGGTGGCCTCCGTCATGCCGAATCCACTGCAGAGCTCCACCCCGTGGCGCTGGAAGAAGTGGAAGGCTGCGGGCTCCAGGGCTCCCGCCGCCGAAAGCCCCCATCGCAAGCGGTCTCCCACCACCCGTCGAAACGCATGGTCCCGATGGGATCGGTCCTCCTCTGCGTCCATCTCCGCCAGGCAGCGGTCCTTGATCTGCTGCCATCGCCTGGGAATGCTGACGAGCCCCGTGGGACGCACCTCCTGCAGCCCCTTCAGGAGCGTCTCCAGGGAAGGGTTCCCGGCAAAGACGTAGGTGCCCCCCCAGAAGAGCATCCCCGTCATCTCGAGGTACCGGCCGAAGGTGTGGTAGAGGGGGAGGAAGCAGAACAGGACTTCCCCGTCCCCCACCCTGGGGAGAGCCGCCGCACGGGCGAACCGCTTGGTCACGAGGCTGTAGATGGTGTACTGCACGCCCTTGGGCCTGCCGGTGCTCCCGGAGGTGAACATGACCGTGGCCAGGTCCATGACGCTCCGGCGGGTCCGACCGTCCAGGATCCGGTCCGCCTCCACCGGGCCGAGCTGCGCCACGGCCTCCGCCAGACGGGACTCCCCCTCCCCGGGGGTGTCGGCGTCGGGATCCAGGAGGAAGACGCGGAAGGGCCTGGACACCAGGCCCCTCACCTGGCCCATTCGATCCCGGTGCTCCTCCGTCTCCACCACCACCGTGTTGATGGCCATCTCGTCGAAGATCCAGGCCAGGATCTCGGGGTTGAAGTGAGGGCTGAGGGGGGTGACCAGGATGTCGTAGGCGAGGCACGCCAGGTCGCAGCAGGCCCCGTCCAGCGTGTTCTCCGCCACGATGGCCACCCGGGGCGGTTCCGGCTGGGCGCTCCAGAACACCGCTGCGATGGTCCGCACCCGGCGGGCGATGACCTCGTAGGACCATTGCCTGGGCTCGCCCCCCTCCATCTCCTGGAAGAGCGTGCGATCCGGATGTTCCCGGACCCTCTGCTCCAGGAGAGTCGCGAAGCCGTACTCCGTCGAGCGGATCAGGGGAAAGGTGTTCTCGGCCCACCAGTTCCGGGCCTGGTCATCCGGAAGGGCCTGCAGGAACACCGTCCTCCGGGTCTCGTTCAGGTAACGGTGCCAGACCTCGTCGGGAACCTCCGAGGCCCGCCCCGAGGCCAGCATCTTGTCCGCGGCGGTCAGGAGCGCCATGGCCGCCTCCGGGGAGCCGAGGTTCGCCAACCAATTGCCGAGACCCGCCTCGAGACTCCGCTGCGCTTCCGTCATGCCAGACTCTCCGTGCCGCTGTCGTGGGTTTCTCCGGGCCCGCAGGCCTGCCTTCATGCCCTTAGAATACCGAAGGACCCCCTCCTCCGTCATGGTGGAGGAGCCCGGAAGTCTCCCCGGCGACGCCGGGCCCGCTGGCGGACCTACCCGATCCCGCCGGGGTAGCCGGAGGTTCACCCTTCGTACCCTCCGAGGGCGGGCAACCGGCGCTGGAGATGACAGCCAGGCCGGAGATGCGCGACTCCCACAACGCGCCGGCGCGAGCGCGGGGACCGAGACCATGACCCAGGATTCGAGAACGCTGGCCCGAGAGGCCATCAGGAGATTCGAGAGCGGCACGACGGACTTCGAGGAGTTCTTCGACGCCCGCGGGGCCCGGACCCTCATGATCCGGGACCAGGAGGATCCCCGGTTCTTCCGCATGGAGACCGAGACGAAAAGCCACGACTTCGTGGTCACCATGACCGGCATGAAGCTCGACCCCGAAGGACGTCCGCCCCGGGATTACCCCCGGGAGGTCCCCTTCGTCCCCCTGGCCACCGCGGTGGTCATGCTCATGCCCTTCTCACGCTCGACCATGGTGCGCTGGGAAAATCCGCCCGACCCCGCCGCCGCCTTCGCCGACGTGCGGGAGCAGCTGGAGGACACGGGATGGGTGGGGGTGCAAACGGATGGCCCCAAGGCCGTCTACCAGAAGGGGAACGTCACCCGGACCCTGGTCATCTTCTCCGGCGGCGAGCGCACGGATCTCGTCCTCACGGAAGAGCTTTCAGAGGGGGAGGACGAGGCGGCGCAGGGGGCGTGACGGCCCACCCATCAGCCGTGAGGTAGAGCGGCGGCGCGGGCACGTCCATGGCGGGTGCCGCCATCTCCGGCCTATCATCCACCATGGCACCTCCAGATCCCTCCCGGCCCTCCTTCCATTACCGCCACGGCCTCGTGGTTCTCCGCCAGGTTCGGGAAGCGCCCCCCTGGATGACCTTCGATGCCAGGGCCGACGCCTACGTGGCTCCAGGCTACCGTTACCCCGAGCTCCGGAGCTGGGCCCGTGAGCGGGGCATCCCCGAGTGGCATGATCCGGCAGCATCGGGTGCCGACGCAACCTCCACCGCCGCCACCGGCCCCGAAGCGGCCGCCGCCCCCGACGAGCCCGCCTTCTTCGACCCCCGCCGTCCCCGGGAGTATCAGCAGGAGGCCCTGGATCGTTGGGTCGCCGCCGGGCGCCGGGGGTCCGTGGTCCTCCCCACCGGAGCCGGCAAGAGCTTCGTGGCCGTCCTCGCCATGGCTCACGGGATGACCCAAAACGTGGACGCGATCCAGGGGACGTGCGTGGTGGCCCCCACCCGGGCCCTCCTGGGACAGTGGTTCGCCCAGCTGGCCGACGCCTTCGGGGCGGAACGGGTCGGAGCCTTCTACGGCGACGAGAAGGACCCCCGGGCCATCACCGTCACCACCTACCACTCGGCCTTCACCCTCCTGGAGCGGTGGGGCGGGCGCTACCAGCTCCTGGTCCTGGACGAGGCCCACCACCTGGCCGACACGGTCCAGGGGGAGGCCCGGGGATGGCATGACGCCCTCCGCATCGCCCCGGCCCCCTTCCGCCTGGGCCTCACCGCCACCTACCCCGACGGGCGGGACGCCGAGCTCGTGAAGCTCGTGGGCCCTCCCGTCTACCGGCGGCGCATCGGGGAGATGGTGGACGCGGAGCTGGCGGACTTCGCCCTGGAGCGGCGGTTCGTGGGGCTCACCCCCGGCGAGGAGGAGCGCTACCGCCGGGCCCACGAGACCTACGAGGAGTTCATGGCCCGGAGGGGGTTCCGGAAGGAGGGGCGGGACGCCGAAGCGGTATGGAAGGTCTTCATGGCCGAGACCCACCGCTCCCCCGGTGCCCGCCGGGCCTTCCGGGCCTACCGCGAGCGGGAGCGCATCGTTTCCCTGGCCCAGGGGAAGCTCCGGGAGGCGGGGCGCCTCCTCCGCCTCTTCCCGGCCGAGCGCGCCATCCTCTTCTGCGGGAGCGCGGAAGCGGCCGAGGAGCTGTCCCGCCATTTCGCCCTCCCCCTCATCACGGCCCACACCCCCGTCTCGGAGCGCAAGCGCATCCTGGACTGGGTGGAGGACGGGACGGTGAAAGGGGTGGTGAGCGTCCGGGTCCTGGACGAGGGGTGGGATGTGCCGGCGGCCAAGCTGGGAATCGTCCTGGGTGACACCACCCGGGGCGGACGGCGCCAGCACGTCCAGCGCCTGGGGCGCCTCCTCCGGCGCCAGGGGGACCAGGTGGCCTCCCTCTTCGAGATCGTGGCGGCGGGGACCCACGAGTTCTTCGCTTCCCAGAAGCGCGGGGCGGGGCTCCGCCAGGTGCGGGACCGGCAGCTGGGACTGGGGCTGTGAAGGGCGTCGCGGGAGGCCGCACGGCACCGCGAGAGCCCGGCGCCCGCGCCTCCGGCCTGGCCCGAGCCCGCGCCTCCGGCCTGGCCCACTCCGGCGCCTCCGGCCTGGCCCGAGCCGGCGCCTCTGACCTGGCCCACTCCGGCGCCTCCGGCCTGGCCTTTTCCGGCGTCCGCTGATGCTGCACCGCACGCACGTGGAGCCCTTCCTCCGGGAGAAGGACGGAGCTCTGGAGCTCTCCTTCCTCCAGGACCCCGAGGGGCGGGTGACCCCCTTCCTGGACCGCCTCTGCCGGCTCGTGCGGCGACTGGAAGGCAGGCCCCGCCGCATCGTCGCGGAGGCCCTTCGGCGGCAGGAACGACGGGTCCGGGACGCCCGGCGGTTGTCCGGGATCTCCAAGAGCCTCCTGGACGCCTGCCGCTTCCGAGCCCCCCGGGGAGCCGAGAGGGCCGAAGAGGTGAGGGGGGCCCTCTTCCAGGCCCGGGGAGCCCACTGGCCCCCCACGCCCGGGGACCTGCGCCTCCCGTACCGGCTGGCTGCGGCCACGCTCGGGGTCCCGGAGAGCGAGGTGGACCGGCTCCTCTACGCGGATGACCCTTCCGCCCAGATCCTCCTGAGGGCGCCGCGGATGACCGGAGAGGCCCTCCTGGACCGCTACAACCTGGACCTGGCCCGAGGGGTCCTCCTGAACGCCGTGGAGATGACGATCACCGCCAGGGGCGGCTGGAAGCGGATCTTCCGGGCCGTGAAGCTGGCCCGCCTGATGTACCGGATCGAGGGGGCGGGCAAGGGCCGGTACCGGATCCACCTCACGGGCCCCGCCTCCCCGTATCTGGCCCGGCCCCAGCGCTACGGCATCCGCTTCGTCCGGGTCGTTCCGGCCCTGGCCCAGGCGCCCGGATGGCGCCTGGACGCCCTCGTGGAGCACGACGGCCGACGCCTGGCCTACGCCCTGGGAAGCCGGGTCCAATCCATCCCCCGGACGGCCCCTCCCCGCCGGGGCCGCCGTCCCCTGTACGATTCCGCCTGGGAAGAGGCGTTGGCGGAGGACTTCGCCGCCAAGCTGGGGGAGGAGCGGGACGGCTGGACGCTGGTCCGGGAGGAAACCCCCGTGGCCCTGGGCCAGGAGCTGTTCCTCCCGGACTTTACCCTCCGTCACCGGGACGGCCGGGAGGCCCTCGTGGAGATCGTGGGGTTCTGGACTCCGGAGTACCTGGAGCGCAAGGTCCGGCAGGTGGCCGCCGCGGGGATGGAGCACCTCATCCTGGTGGTCTACCGGGGACTGGCCGCAGGGGAGGGGGACCCCGAACCCTTCGAGGCGGCGGCCCCGGGGCGCGTCCTCTGGTTCGCCAGCAAGCCCCGGATCGGCCCGGTCCTGGAGGCTGCCGAGCGGGTGGGGAGGACGTTGCAGCGGTGAAGCCTGGCACCTGGATTGCGCTTCTCATCTGCGCCATCCACTTTCCACCGTCCCATCCAGAGGAGGAGAGCCCGTGTTCAAAGCCGTGAAGAGCCCCTACCTGGTCCCCTTCGATGGGAGCTTCCGCATCGCTTCCGCCCCTACATCCCCTCCGAAGGGCGCCCCGAAGAAGACCCAGCTGCAGCAGCGTCTGCAGGCGTCGGTGCGCAAGCTCGACGTCCTCCAGCAGAAGCTCTACGCCGACGACCGTTGGGGGGTCCTCCTCGTCTTCCAGGCCATGGACGCGGCCGGAAAGGACTCCACCATCCGCGCCGTCCTCCGTGGGATCAACCCTCAGGGGTGCCAGGTGTTCTCCTTCAAGCAGCCGTCCTCCAGGGAGCTGGATCACGACTTCCTGTGGAGAGTCTCCTCCCGGGTCCCGGAGCGTGGCCGCATCGGCGTGTTCAACCGGAGCCACTACGAGGAGGTCCTGGTCGTCCGGGTCCATCCCGAGTACCTG
>Ga0209164_1003815_pt1 | contig 13976 bp, 15 predicted proteins | sample MTBNYHSulfiMetaG_FD_187458 | JGI IMG/M metagenome (GOLD analysis project Ga0209164, IMG submission 187458) | Enrichment culture microbial communities from rom New York Harbor, USA that are MTBE-degrading - MTBE-NYH (New York Harbor Sulfidogenic)... | ecosystem: Environmental > Aquatic > Marine >...
GAACGCATATTTAAGATACTGGATTACGCGCAAGACCTATTTTGTCCTGTAAATCCCGTTCTTTTGCTAAAGTCCACTCTGCTCGCAAAAACATTGTGTTCTAAAGTGCTTTTTCGACAGCCTCGTTATGTCCGAGAAATAGGAGGAGTTGCATATGATATCTGAAGTGGGCACGGTAATATCGACGATAGGGGTTCTATTGCAGATCAGGCAAGGCAAGGACGAACGCAAGTTGAAAGAAATAAGTGAGTACAAAGACAATCTCCGCAATCTCGTGTCAGCATTGTATTTCACCAAAGCTGTACATAATATCGCTCACACGATTATTGACTTAAATTGCGCAGAAATCTTCAACTGTAATATCAGGGAAATAGGATTTCTTGACTTCAAGAAGGCTTTTGAGGCATCTTTTGGCCAAATACTACAGTCAAAAATGAATTCCGAAATATACCCTAATTTACCTCTATACAATTCAATTATACTTGACGAGCCTCGAAAATATCCCGTTGAGGGATTATCTAGCGCATTCACATCTGCGGTAAATAGCCTCAATTACTGTTATCCCAAAATGATGATCACTTATGAAGATCTACATGGAGTAATCAATGACATGCTCGATAAATTGACCCATCAAACTTTCGATAATGACTTTGAGCTGAAGATATTCAGGAATTTCGAAGAGAACAAGAACAAGTGGAAACATCTGATCGATTTGAATACTAAAGAACTTATGACATATGCCGACCAAACCCTCTTGAACGGTATCACCGTTTTAGATTTTCTGTTTGTGGTTTAGAAAAGAGCAAAGAATGGAAAAGCTCTCGATAAAGCAAATAAGACATGATGATGCAATCCTTATGAATTTGTACCGGGACTTCGTTGTAATCGAAGACGAGCCAAGGGATGAAAAGGAAGTTGAGAGCAGGCGGAAATCGGCAGAAAACCTTGTTCAATATATTGAAAACCACATTTATGTCCTGGAAAAACAGGTGGACGCTAATGATGTATTTAGTAGATTCGAGTACATTACTAATCTCATTTTATTTTGGAAAAACCTCCTATTGCACCAATTTCATGTATTTTACGATACGACGAAAATTATTCTCCCTGCCTTTTTGGGTGTTGAACAAGATGGGTCTCAAAAATGACATACGGCGCGTTTCTGAAACAATGACTCAAGTCAAGGATTTATTACACTACAGGGGATGATCTGATTAGGTTCAAGCATGCAATTCACTTCGTCCGCTGTCAAGGGTTTTCGGTTTAAGCGGTTCACCTCCTTTCTGAGTTGGCGCTGTTTTTCGAGATGTTGTCTGCGGAAAGAGACGATGCTGTGTCTGAGACCTCGGTGACATTGGTCCCGCGTGACGTAATCAATCCTGGAATGATAGTGCTCAAAATTGTACCAGGGAACGTAGCGGCCAAAATACTGGATGGCATTATCGAGGTCTAAAAACCGGCCTGGATATTGTGGAGCTCTTTTGATGGTGCCAAATAACGACTCTATAAAGGAAAGGGGACAGGCAAATTATGATTGACAGGTGATCCGTAGCGGAAGAGAACAGCAGGGGCATCCCCGGTTTGAGACCGGAATGAAAGCGTTTTTTACACAGTTGACATACACATGAAAATACCGTATTCAGGTGTATGAGGAGGCATATTTATGCGCACCAATGTCGTTATCGATGATCGATTAATCGAGGAAGGCCTGGCGGTCACCGGCCTCAAGACCAAGAGGGATCTGGTGAACTATGCCCTGAAAGAGCTGGTGGACCGGAAAAAGAGAAAGGCGATTCTGGCGCTTGAGGGAAGGCTTCGATGGGTAGGGGATCTGAACGATATGAGGGAGGACCGCTTTGAGGATATTGGTTGACACATCCGTATGGATCGATTTCTTCAACGGCATCCCCAGCGCCCCCCGGCTCTCCCTTCGCAACCTCCTGGAGGCGGAGGAGGAGGTTTGTATATCCGGCTATATCCTGGCAGAAACCCTTCAGGGGTTCAGAACCAATAAGGATTTTGAAGCCGCCAGAACCCACCTTCTTCATCTGCCCATACTGGAGGTGACCGCCCCGGAGTCCTACATCAACGCTGCCCGGCTCTATCGCACATGTCGCAAAGAGGGCATTACGATCAGAAAGACCGCCGATTGCCTCATCGCCCAGACCGCCATAGAAAATGATGTGCCCTTGCTCCACAACGACAGGGATTTCGATCGAATCGCGTCTACGAGCCCTCTTCAGATTTTTCCGACCTGATTGTACAAAGCAAGAAAGCGGGGGGTCATGGGGGGCAAGTCTGCCGTTGACTCTTGAATGATGATGTGACAAAGAGAAAGCGTGTCACGACCGCTCAGAATCGAATATGCAGGGGCGTGGTACCCTGTGATGAACCGGGGAAGGCAGGAGCGATTAATCCCCTGCGACCCTATTAAACGGTCAATAGGGATTCTTTATATTGGGAAACGGATGCGTCAACCGTGAGGAGAATCATCCCTTCTGTTCGGGCGTGGGCCGGCAACAGGCGACCAAACGGGTCTTTGTGAATCGGCGGGAGTGATTCGATGGCAAGGACATGCTCTGCGCCAACAGCCAGCTCTGAGTAACCATGCGCGATGAGGATCGCCCCCCTCATGTGGAGTCTGCCCACCGGGGATGCCATATATTTGAACCGGCGGCATCGGCGCCACGGTCAGCTTTTCCAAGACTGAACCGAGTCGGTGATATGCCGGGAAAACCGCTGTTTGGAGGAACTGGTGAGGCATATCCGTTTTTCAGACTCTCAGGGGCGCGGCAAAGGATGCCGCACCCCATAGGGCCTGCCGTTTTGTATTACAATACCTTTTCTACGGCCACGATGTCGTCATAGGTCCCGCCGGCACTGTCAATAAAGCTTTTTACTAATTCGGCGTTGGGTGCTTCCCAATCGCAGACGCCTACGCCCTCTGCATTCACCCAGAGCCCGTTGAACTTCACTTCCGGGTTTTCTTTTAGATATTTCGCCATTGCCCCGCCAACCTGTTGTTTGAACTCGTCTGTCACAGCCGATGGAGGAAATTTGCCTTTGTTGTATCTTAGTACCAGAACCTTTGCCATTTTCTAACCCTCCCTATTTTGTGATGACTGGCCTTCTTATATCCCTGTCCAATCCGGATAACATAATATAACCCAGCGCGGGCCAAGTCCGCAACCCTCAATCTAAAAAACTGCCCGTGGCCAGAAGGTCTTTGGTATAAAGGGGACATCCATGCTTTTATGCGTTTAGGTTTTTTGCGCTAAACGGAAAAAAGGCGTCGACGCCCTCAAAGCGGCCGCAACGATCGTCTTTCACACAGACGGCCCGCCTGCGGCGGATCCGGCATAGGATGCGCCTTTTACAGGTCATATGATGTATGGCCGGTGTGAATGGCGGTGGACCCTGGAGGTTGGACAGCCTGGGCCCGTCTCTTGTGGTCATGAACACGGCGCTCCCCCGGGGGGTCTACACCTTCTATTTCGGGCTCGACAACCCCAAGGGATCAGCCGCAGACCCCTGGCAGGGATTCGATTCCGTCCGGGTGAGCGTACCGGACCCGTTCAGGATGCAAAACGAATGAGCCGCGGCGAGACCGCCAGGCACGTAAACTCAAGGGGTTTGCAACCGTTTTGCCTTCCGCGGTCTGCTTTCGACCCGCATCACCGCGCCACAAGAAGCGTCAGTTACAGGCCCCTGGAATTGGAAATGGAACGAAGGGAATGGCCCATTGCCGTGGATCAGGTCCGATTTGTCCGCATATCCCCTTTTGGACGCAAACGTAACAAGCGGAATTCTTGGAATGAACTGCCAAAGCCGGACCAGGCTTTCCTCAAATCCTTCCATTTTTGTTCTTGCATGTGGTAAGATATCTGATCTTCAGGGTGCGGCTTCCTCGCCTGGCCGGGCCGCGGCGGACAACGCCGAGACCCGGAATTCCCCGTGCAAGGCAGTCGAAATGGAAAAAGTGGACCCCAAATGGAAAGGAGGCATGTGATGAACGCATTTGACATGGGTATGAATCGCAGGAATTTTATGAAGACCGCTGCCATGGCGGCCGGGGCAATCGGACTGTCGGGCGTCGGCATGGGCGCGACGCGGGTCAGGGCGGCCGAACCGGAACCGGAAAGCCCCATCTATCTGGCGCTTAACATGTCCAAGGTCGCGAACAATGAGGAGAGCTTCCGACTCATGCACAAGGTGGGCCCCCGGGTCTGCATCACCACGGCCAGCCATCCGGGATTCGTGGGATTTCAGGCCAATATTCAGACCGGCATCCTTCCACTGGCCGGCCGTTTCGGGGGCGGAAAGGTCCACATGGAAAAGGAGTTGAATCCCCTCCGCAACTATCAGTACACCATGTGGAACCGGTGGCAGGATCACGACGAATTTCACCAGCAGCAGTTTAAAAGGGTCTTCGAACTCTGCGGGAGCTGTCTTTCCATGGTGATCGAAGGGCCGTGGGAGCCCGTGTACCGGGTGATCAAGGCCAAGATGCCCCCGGTCCGATCCATGGGTCAGATCACCGACCTGGGCAGGGACATGCAGCAGCAGAAGCCTTTCATCCGCTTTGCCACGCCCCAGCGCTGCGTGGCCATTGCAGAGCACACGGTCCGTCCAGGCAGTGAAAAGGCCTTTGAGCAAGGGGCCATTGCCACCATGGAGGCCCTGTCCGATTCCACCGGTTTCCTGGGGTACATGATCCTGAAGCAGATGGGCGTCTGCGCCCTCGGAAGCTTCATGATGGACCCCAAATCCATGGGCCAGTCCCTGGAGACCCTGGGGGCCAACCCGCCGGATGACCCGAAACCCCTGTTCAAGACCCCTGAGGCCAACCCCAGCCCGCCCGAATATCTCATCCACAGCGAGTGGGATGCGGCCGAACTGGCCCAATTGGGGTTTGCCAAGGTCCTGGTCAACACGGGGATACGGAAGATCCACGACGACGGCGTCATGGCCCATCTCATCCGGGGGCCTTATATCATGTTCTTCCAGCCCATGATGGAAGAGCCCGGTTGGCGGGCCAGACTGTCCTGAAGGGATCTCTGACACAACCGTCTATCCACCTGTCCGGGTCTCCGGCACACGCCCGGAGGCCCGTGATCGTTTCGGTCTGTCGTTCGGCTGCCTTCCCCCGCCCATGTCCTGCGGACTCAGAAAGGCGCTCAATGGTTGAAAAGTATTCATTAACCGACCAGATCCGAGATACGGATCGGATCGACATGGTCAAGGACATATTTTCCACCATCACCGGGAAATATGACTTCTTGAACCATTTTCTAAGCCTGAGGCGGGATATCTTCTGGCGCCGTTTTGCAGTCAGACAGATACGGCTTTTCAAGACCCGCCGGTTCCTGGACGTGGCCGCCGGCACCTGCGATCTGGCCATCCATGCGGCCGTCCGATACCCTGAAATACATGTGACGGGTCTTGATTTCGCCGAGGCGATGCTGGATCAGGGGAGAAGGAAGGTCATACATGAGGGCCTCTCCCGAAGGATCGATCTGATACAGGGGGATGCCCTTCACCTTCCCTTTCCACAAGATACCTTTGACGCGATCGGAATGGCATTCGGCATACGGAATATCCCCGATAAAATAAATGCGTTGAGCGAGTTGAGGCGGGTGGCAGTCCCTGGAGGAAACGTCCTGATCCTGGAACTGACGCTCCCTCACAGCGGATATTTCCACAGAGGGTATCATCTCTACCTGAAGAGGCTTCTCCCCCTGGCGGCCGGGATCTTTTCTCCAAACCCCGGGGCCTATCAGTACCTCGGGGATTCGATCATGAATTTTCCATCGGCCGCGGATTTTGCCCGGATCATGCAGCGGGCCGGATGGACGGACGTCAGGGCCTATGCCCTGACCCTGGGGATATGCCGCCTCTTTGTGGGCCGCAAACCCGAAAGGAGTTGCCAACAGGGCTCATGGATTACGAAACCATACAATACGAGATAGTGGAGCCGGGGATCGGCGTGCTGTCTCTCAACCGGCCCCGCAGGTATAATGCGGTCAATCCCCGGATGGCGGAAGAACTGGAGGACTTCTGGCGCGACCGCCGGGTTGACCTCGACACCCACGTCATTGTCCTGCGGGGGAACGGAGACAGGAATTTCTGTGCCGGTCTCGATATGAAGGCCGCCATGAAGATACTGCCCGAGATGGATACGGACCGATTCTACAGGTTCCAGGCCCGTCTGGCGCGGCTTACCCTGGCCATGCGCCGGGCGCCCCAACCCATCCTCTGCGCGGTGCATGGCGCGGCCGTGGGCCTCGGTTTCAGCTTCGCCCTCGCATCCGATATCCGGGTGATCAGCACGGAAGCCCGTTTTTGCGCCGCCTTTATCAATATCGGGCTCGGAGGGGCCGATATGGCGTGCAGCTATTTTCTGCCGCGTCTCATCGGAGCCGGCAGGGCCTATGACTTCATGTTGACCGGCGACTTTATGTCGGCGGAAGAGGCGGTCTCTCTCGGCCTGGTCAGCCGGTTGGTGGAGCCCGGCCGGCTCATGGAGACGGCCCTCGATCTGGCCCGCACCCTCAACAGCAAGAACCCGATGGGCCTTCGGCTGACCAAGGAGGCGATCAATATGAATATGGATGCCGGCGGCCTGGAACAGGCCCTCAACCTGGAGGACCGAAACCAGGCCCTCCTGGCCCTGCGCGGAAGACTCGGGGAAGGGGGAAAGACGAGCCGGTTTTTTTGAGGCCAACCTCTATCGAATAATCGCCTAAGTTGCTCTTTTCCTCTGTGTGAGATCCCCTTGGTTCCGGACTGTTTGGGACGGCAATTCAGGCGTCAAGCCCGCCTGCTTAACCGGTGGAGTGCCGACAGGGCGTGGATAGCCTTTTCCGGGCATGGAAAAACGACCACATGTCTGTCTTCCAGCCGTTGCAGGGACTCATGCCTTCCCGGATCCATGCCGGCAAGCCACAGGGCGATCGGTTTCCGGGTGGCCGCGGTCGTGTCAAAGACCTCCAGAAGACCTTCTGCAAAGAGAAATGCCATGGGGTGCAGCTGAATCGCCAGCGCGTCCACGTTGGGGTCGTTCATCATGGCCTCGACGATCGCCCGGTATATTCGATTCGGTTCGTGAAACTGCGTGGTGAGGCCCAGGTCCCAGGGATTCGGCGGGATATCCCAGGGGGGAAACACCTCGCGCAGTTTTTCAACCGTTGCCGGGTCCGTCTCAGCCAGGCTGAGGCCTTCCGCCTCACACAGATCGGTGGTGATAACCCCCTCTCCCCCGGGGAATGTGGCAAGGAAGACCCGGTTCCCCTTCATGGATACAGGACCGAAGCGCTCTAAGGCACGGGTCAGATAGAAGAATTCATCGAGGGTGCTTGCCCGCATGGCCCCGCACTGCTTCATGGCGCTGTCAAACACCCGATCGCTCCCCCGAACCAGGGCCCCGGTATGGGACGCAGCGGCCTTTGCGCCTGCCCGGGTCCGGCCCGATTTCAGGACCACCACCCGCTTGTCATGGGCCCGTGCCTCCCGGATGAGCCTCAGAAATTCTCTTCCGTCCCCTGCGATGCTTTCAAGATGAATGCCGATCACGCGGGTTTCGGGGTCCTGGACCAGATAGCCCAGGGCATCCACCTCGGTGATATCCATCTTGTTGCCGAGATCGATGAGTTTGTTGAGATGCATATTGAAGTCTGTCAATAGCCAGGCGAACCTGGGTTCATAGAGGCCCGACTGAAATATGAGAGAAAGCCCGCCTTGCCGGATGGCGCTTATGGAATGAAAGCTGATGCAAAGATTGGCCGGCACATTGATGGGGCCCAGGGCATTGGGCCCGATAGCCCGGATGCCGTGATCCCTTGCCATCTGCCGCATCTCTTCCTGTGCCCTCTTTCCCTTCTCCCCGGCCTCGGAAAACCCGCCGGCAATGAGGGTAACCCGCCGGATCCCCTTTCGGACGCAGTCCCTCAGGATTCCCGGGGCCAGGCCATGGGACACCCCGATCACCGCCAGATCCACAGGGCCATCGATCTCCGTTACACTGGGATAGGCCCGAAGGCCCATGATCTCCTTTTCCTTCGGGTTCACAGGAAAGATCTTTCCCTTGAAACCGAGATGGACCAGATTGGCGACCAGGGCGTAATTGATCCCCGCGGGATTATTGGATGCACCTACGACGGCGACGCTTTCAGGTTCTAAAAACCCGGCAAGGAAGTGTCCGTTGTTGTTGTCCATGGCATTTAGCAGGGGATGAAACGACACCCCATCCTCAAGATTAGATGTTTTTCCTTACAATTGCCCTACGGAGAAGGCCAGGAGAAATTGCCCTCCGTAATAAAGGGGAAGGCCGATCAGGCGATTCAAGGGCCCCTTCTTCACAAACCGGTCCCGCGCCACAAAAATGTCCGAGGCGTAGAAACAACACCCCCCTGCAAAAATCATGATCCGACCGGCCAGGGCAAGACGGGCATCGCCCAATATGGACCCGGCGCCCGAAACCATGACGGTGATGACGACGATATAGGCCAGGACCGGTATATTCATGGATCCCAGGGAGGGCCTGAGCCAGAGGTATATCCACCCGCTGACGATAAGCGCGACGAGGCCTCCCCACCCGGTCCAGACGCTTACAGGGGACGTGGTGAAAAAGGCGACGCTATAAAAGATATGCCCGACCAGAAACGAAACCAGCCCGAGACGGAACATCCGGTCCTGGGGCAGGGCGAGAAACACGTCCCCGGCCAGGCAGAACAACAGGCCGATCAGGAGGAGATGATAATAGGCAGGCATCGGATGCGGCTGGACCAGGACCGTGACCACAAACAGGGCGGAAAGGGCAGTTTTTGTGGACACCAGAAGACCCCTGGGACCTTCTCTCCATTCACAGCAGAGGAGACACGCAAGGAATGCCCCGGCCAGAATAATGATGACGATGGCATGCATCATGGCGTTTCACCCGGTTCTTGGCTGCTGGAGGATTTATGATGGTCGATTTGTCCCGCCCTCAAGCGGGATTGATTGGATATGGGATTGAGACCAAGAGGATGCATACCCGGAACCCCGAAACGGTTTTCCTGAAGGCTGTATATTACTGGTTGCTGCTTGCCTTGGGCTTGCCGCCTGCACGATGCGGCATGCCCTATGCGCCGTGCGCCATCCGGACGCCTACTACCCTATACACCAGCTTCGTTGTTATGGCAATGCAATTTATGTCCGGGTCCGAGCGGCCCCGGCATGGGGACCTTGAGCGGGAGGCGTTTCATTTCCATGGGTTCAAACCCTCCCCTTGCTGCGCGACCGGGATGTTCATTGACATTTCAAAACAGGGGCACTATGTTGAAGGTGTCGCTGGGGGTGGTTTCACTGAGAGCGGGACCTTCATCCTGCAACCCTTAGAACCTGAACTGGGTAATGCCAGCGGAGGAAAGCGGCGCGATTCCGGGATTTCTTCTCAGATGGTTGGGCATTGGCCCTTTGGCGCCGCTTTCTCCCTGTGAGAAGCGGCTTTTTTGTGGTGTCTGTCAAGGGACCGCATGCTGCCGCCCACCACACGTCTCACGACGTCGCCACGAACCACGTGGATCCGATGGGAGCGAGAAACCCTGTTTGTGTGGTGTGCCCCTGAGGGCATTGGGGGTGCGAGCGGCCTTGGCCGCGGTTATGGCGTCCAAGGCGATCACAGACCCTGCCCCGGTATGTCGAGAGAATACGATGAAACGGATATTGACCATAGCCGGTTCCGATTCCGGGGGCGGCGCTGGAATACAGGCGGATTTGAAGACCATCACGGTGCTGGGGAGTTACGGCATGAGCGCCATAACCGCCCTCACGGCCCAGAACACATTGGGGGTGCAGGCCATTCATCCGGTGCCCGCCGATTTCGTTGCCCTGCAAATGGAATCCGTTCTATCCGACATCGGTACGGATGCGGCAAAGACAGGGATGCTTGCGACCCTGGAGATCGTCCTGGCAGTGGCCGAACGGTTGCGACGGTTCAAAGTTGAACGCCTGGTGGTGGATCCGGTGATGACGGCGGAAAGCGGGCATCTTCTTCTCTCCGATTCGGCACGGGCGGCAATGACCGAGGCACTGTTTCCCCTGGCCCACGTGGTCACTCCCAATCTCCCCGAGGCGTCGGAACTCTGCGGATTCCCGGTGAAAGACCTTGACGCCATGAAAGCGGCGGCCAGGGAGATTCACAAGTTGGGCCCCAGATTTGTACTGGTCAAGGGAGGACATTTGAGGGGAAATGCCATGGATGTGCTCTTTGACGGGGATGACTTTCAGATCTTCGAGGCCCGGCGTCTGAGCAACCCCAATACCCATGGAACGGGTTGCACCTTTTCGGCTGCGCTGGCCACCCTTTTGGGCCAGGGGGTGACGATGGCAAGGGCAGTAGCAGGGGCCAAGGGATTCATTACCCGGGCCATCGCCATGGGTCTGGATCTGGGCTCCGGGCATGGTCCCACAAACCATTTTGCCCACGTGCTTCGATTGATGGAGCGGGATGGGGTCGATCAAGAGAAGATGTCAGGCATTCTGATCCCCTCAGTCTGTGGATATAAAGGATAAGGAGAATCCACTCATGACCCAGATGAAAAAGGCAAGAGCGGGCGATATCACGCCTGAAATGAAGATCGTCGCTCGAAAGGAACAGGTAGATCCCGAATGGCTCAGAGACCAGGTGGCCGGGGGAAGGGTGGTGATCCCTGCCAACAGCAGGCATTTGGGACTCGTCCCGTGCGGCATCGGTGAAGGGCTTTTTGTAAAGGTGAACGCCAACATCGGGACCTCTTCGGACAAGTCTATCCTTGAAGAAGAGGTGGCCAAGCTGAAAGTGTCCGTGGACGCGGGGGCCGATGCCGTGATGGACCTTTCCACCGGCAGTCAGATCAACGCGACGCGGGAGAGGATCTTAAAGGAGTCCACCCTTCCCATCGGGACCGTCCCCATCTATCAGGCGGTGGTCGAGACCGTGGAAGAGAGGGGGGGGCTGACCCACCTGACGGTTGACAAACTGTTTGATGTTATTGAGAAACAGGCCCAGGAGGGCGTTGATTTCATTACCGTGCACTGCGGACTCACGAGGGCGGCATTGGAGATGCTGAAAAAACAGGGGCGGATCACCGACATCGTGAGCCGAGGCGGTTCATTCCTGACCACCTGGATGCTCCATCATGACAGGGAGAATCCGCTCTACGAATACTACGACAGGCTCCTTGACATCGCCCTGAAGTATGACGTGACCCTGAGTCTGGGAGACGGCCTGCGGCCCGGATGCCTGGCCGATGCAACGGACAGGGCCCAGATTCACGAGCTGATGACGCTCGGCCACCTCACGCAACTGGCCTGGGAAAGGGATGTCCAGGTGATGATAGAAGGCCCTGGGCATGTCCCTCTGGATCAGATTGAACTCAACATAAAGCTCCAGAAAAGCCTGTGCCACCGAGCCCCTTTTTACGTCTTAGGCCCCCTGGTGACGGACATCGCTGCGGGATACGACCATGTGGCCTGCGCCATCGGAGGGGCCCTCGCCGGAATGGCAGGCGCTGATTTTCTCTGCTACGTAACCCCGGCGGAACATCTCTGCCTCCCGAACGTGGAGGATGTCAGGGAGGGGGTCGTCGTCACCAAGATTGCCGCCCATGCAGCCGATATTGCAAAGGGGAACCGGATTGCCATCGAGCGGGACAGGCAAATGGCCGTTGCCAGAAAGCATCTGGACTGGAAAACCCAGATGGAACTGGCCATTGACCCCGTGAAAGCCCGGCGCTACCGGGAGCAGAATCCCCCGGCGGAAGAGGATGTCTGCACCATGTGCGGGAAATACTGCGCCATCAAACAGGTCAAGGAATACTTTGGGAATTGATGATTGACGAGTGATAATTGACGAATGAAGACATCTAACGCGGGCCAAGCCCGCAACCCAGCAGTGACCAAGTTTAGGGTTCAAAGGTTTAGGGGTTCAGAGGTTTAGCGAGCAAACAGCAAGCCGGAACGGTGAACCCGGAACCTGCGAGCGCTTACAGATTTCTTGTTTCTTGTGACAGAAAACCACGGGATAAGAGCACTAAGGCGCCTGGCACAGGAAGGCGATCGGGCTCTGAGCCGTCAATATTCAATTTCCAATTTTCAATCCCGTTCACTTTCCCAGGCAGAACTGGCTGAAGATACTGTCCAGGACCTCCTCCGTCGTCGTCTCTCCGGTGATCTCTCCCAGGGCGTCGAGCCCGCTCTTGAGTTCCAGGGCCACAATTTCCATGGGGGCATCTTCTCGTATCCTGAGTGCGGCCTCCTTGAAAAACCCGAGCGCCTGGGCCAGGGCATGCCGGTGCCTCACGTTGGGAGCGACATCGGAAGATCCGGCATCCACCCCGCCCCCAAGGATGGCGTCCTTTATGGCCTTTCTGAGACGATCCAGACCCTCCCCGGTCAGGGCTGAAACCCTGACAGAAGGGAAAAGAGAGAGGGCCTCGGCATCGGCCGTCTCATGGAGTCTTACGGGCAGGTCGATCTTGTTGATGACGATCAGGGCCTGCTTCCCGTGCGACGCTTGAATAGTGTCCAGGTCATCCCGATCGAGGGGCCGGCTCTGGTCTATGACAATCAGCACAAAATCGGCTTCCTTCAATTTCCGTCGGGTCAGGGCGATGCCCATCTGCTCCACCTCATCGGTCACGCTCCGGAACCCGGCGGTATCCATCAGGCGAAGCGGGATTCCGTCGATGACCAGGGAGGATTCAATAACGTCCCGTGTCGTGCCGGGAATGGGGGTCACGATGGCCCGCTGTTCCTTCAAAAGGCGATTCAGAAGGCTTGACTTGCCTGCATTGACCCGGCCCGCGATGACCGTACGGACGCCCTCCACCCAAATTCTCCCTTCAGAGGAGCGTATCAAGGATTCGATCGGGACGATGAGACCCGCCTCTATTTCCGTCGAGCCCGCTTCCTTGGGCGTCGCATCGGCTTCCGCCTCTGGAAAATCGATGGCCGCCTCTGCCCGCGCGAGGATATGGATGGCCCTTTGTCTCAACTCCTCGATCTCTTCCCTGAAAGCGCCCCGGATCTGTTGCGACGCCAGAAAAAGACCCCTTTCCGACCGGGAATTGATCAAATCCACGACCGCCTCGGCCTGGGTCAAATCGATTCTCCCGTTCAGAAACGCCCGCAGGGTGAATTCTCCGGGCCTGGCCAATCTCGCACCCTGCGACAGGAGGGTGTCGAGGATCTTGGAGAGGAGCGTGTAACCGCTGTGGGAATTGATTTCAACAACGTCTTCACGGGTGTAGGTGCGGGGGGCCTTCATGAAGGTCAGCAGTACTTCATCAATGGGGTCTCCAGAGGAGGGGTCGCATAAATGCCCCAAGTAGAGGCGGTGACTCTCAAGATCTGGCGCGGTGTTCCTGGGCCTGAAGATCTTCCGGGCCATGGCGAGACAATGGGGACCGCTGATGCGTATGATGCCGATCCCCGCCTGACCCATCGGGGTGGCGACGGCTGCGATGGTATCCTGATCAGAAGACATGTCGAGAGACATCTTGGGTGAGGAATCCTGACGCCCACGCAACCCAAATGGGCGGTTTACATGGGCGTCGCCAGTGCAATCAAGCCTTGGCGTTACTGAAGATCGTTTCCGGCCGATTTTGACGTGCTGTATTTTTTAGGGATAACTACCACCTTTTTGAGGATGCCCTCTCCCCTCCCCTTGGTGCTCAGTTCTTCATCGTCTCGAAGGGCAAGATGCACAATCCTCCGGTCATGGGGATTCAGAAGGTTGGTGGCAACCGGCTTACGGATCCTCTTGGCCTTGTCTCCCATCCTCATGGCCATCTGAACCAGAAAATCCCTCCGCCTATCACGATAATTCTCCGAGTCGACAACGACACGGGCCCTCTTTTCGAGCGATTTGTTGACAATCTTGTTCACGATGAACTGAAGGGCGTCCAGGGTCCTTCCTTTTCTTCCTATCAAAAGCCCTGATTTATCCCCCTCGATGT
>Ga0209164_1003816_pt1 | contig 13974 bp, 11 predicted proteins | sample MTBNYHSulfiMetaG_FD_187458 | JGI IMG/M metagenome (GOLD analysis project Ga0209164, IMG submission 187458) | Enrichment culture microbial communities from rom New York Harbor, USA that are MTBE-degrading - MTBE-NYH (New York Harbor Sulfidogenic)... | ecosystem: Environmental > Aquatic > Marine >...
TGCGGAATGATTCCACCGCCGACAACCAGGACATCGTCGAGATCCTTTTCCCGCAGAAGTCGAACCACGCGTGGGAAGAAATGCATATGCACCCCGGAAAGGCTGCTCAGCCCCACCACATCGGCATCTTCTTGCAGAGCTGCGGCAACGATCATCTCAGGGGTTTGACGCAACCCGGTGTACACCACTTCCATGCCGGCTTCGGCAAAAATGCGAGCCAGAAGTTTTGCGCCCCGGTCGTGGCCATCCAGTCCGGGCTTGGCCACTACGATCTTGATTTTCTTCTTCTGTGCCATTGACAGTCACCTCCGCTTTCTATACGAATTCCTTCGGCCTGTATTCGCCGAAAAGATCGCGCCAAACATCGCATACTTCGCCGATCGTAGCTTTGGCTTTCACCGCTTCGATTACTGCGGGCATCACGTTTTCCCCAGCTTCGGAAGCCTTGCGCAAATTGTCCAGCCCCTTGCTCCACTGGAGCTCATCTCTTTCGGAGCGAAGCTTTTTCAGTTTTTCGGCTTCCGCTTCACCAACCGACATATCTACCCTGAGGAGGTTAGTGGGAGGCGGCTCCTCCATCGTGTACTTATTGATCCCCACATACACCCGATCGCCCGTTTCGATCTCTTTCTGAAAGCGGTAGGCACTGTTTTGGATTTCTTTTTGAATATAGCCCTGCTCAATGGCGGCCAGGGTGCCTCCCATGGCGTCGATTTTCTGGATGTAGGCGTCTATTTCCGCTTCGATCTTATCCGTCATGGCTTCTACAAAATAACACCCGGCCAGCGGATCTATGGTCAGCGCGGCTCCGCTTTCTTCGGCGACCACCTGCTGGGTCCTCAGAGCGACGGTTACAGCCTGCTCCGTGGGAAGACATAAAGCTTCGTCATAGGAGTTGGTATGCAGCGACTGGCATCCTCCCAGGGCCGCTGCATAGGCCTGCAGAGCCACTCTTACCACGTTGTTCAAAGGCTGCTGGGCGGTCAGCGTCACTCCGCCGGTTTGCACGTGATAGCGCATCATCATGGAGCGTGGATCCTTGGCTCCGAACCGCTCTTTCATTGTCCTGGCCCAATAGCGCCGGCCTGCGCGGAACTTGGCAACTTCCTCCAGCACATTAGTGAAGGCGTTGAAAAAGAAGCTGAGGCGGGGAGCGAAACTGTCCACCTCCATTCCACGATCGACGCAGGCCTGCACGTACGCAATGCCGTCCGCGATGGTGAAGGCCATTTCCTGGGCGGCGGTGGAGCCCGCCTCGCGAATATGGTAGCCGCTGATGCTGATGGTATTCCAGCGCGGCACCTGCTTGAAGCAGTAATCGATCAAATCGACCGTAAGACGCATACTGGGCTTTGGAGGGTAGATGTATTGGCCGCGAACGGTGATCTCTTTCAAGATATCATTTTGCACGGTCCCGCCCACTTTGTCGAAAGGGACACCCTGTTCTTCGGCAATGGCGAGATACATGCCTAGAAGCACGGTTGCCGGAGCATTGATGGTCATTGAGGTGGTCACCTGATCCAGTCGAATGCCGTCGAAGAGCACCCTCATATCTTCGATGGAATCAATGGCCACCCCTACTTTTCCCACTTCTCCCATGGAGAGTGCGTGATCGCTGTCGTAGCCCGCCTGGGTCGGAAGGTCAAAGGCCACGCTTAGGCCGGTCTGGCCCTGCTCGAGCAGGTAGCGATAGCGGGCATTGGTTTCCTTCGCGCTGCCAAAGCCCGCATATTGGCGCATCGTCCAGTACCTTCCGCGATACATGGTGGGTTGAACACCGCGAGTGAAGGGGAATTCTCCGGGAAAGCCAAGATCGCGACTATATTCCATGCCCCTGTTGTCCAGGGGCGTATAGAGCCTTTCTACCGGTATATTTGAAATGCTGGTGAAGGTCTCTTTTCGTTCCGGAGCCCGTGAAAGAGACTTTTTCAAACTGCCTTGCTGCCAGCTCTCCAGACCAGCCTCCAGCTTGTCCAGTTCCTTTTTGTCAAACATAATGTCCTCACTCGTTTCGTTTAAAACAGCTTTGTGCGCTGCAAAATTACCGTTCGCCCATCTGATTGTTTCTTCAGCCTATCACAGCCAGCACGTCGGACTTCTGGACGCTGTCACTCTCTTTAAACAGGATCTGTTTGACCGTCCCCGAGCATGGTGAACAGATGGAATTCTCCATTTTCATCGCTTCCAGGATCAAAATGACGTCCCCTTCTCCGACCGCATCGCCTGCTTTAACCTCATAGCGGATGATCATGCCGGGCATAGGAGCTTCGATGTTGGTGCCGTTCATGGGAGCGGCGGCTTGCTTGATTTCGAGAGCCGCTTGTGGCATCGGAGCCGCGACCTTTGGCGGCGGTGGAGGGGGAGCGACAGCCCCTGTTATCGGCTGGGGTGCCGGCAAGGTTTTCTGGACAAGGGCCGAAGCACCGATCGAGAGGCTGCCGCCGACCGGCTCCACCTCGACTTCGAAGTATTCGCCGTCGACGAACACATTGAAAGTGCGGGCGTCAGGTCCTTTGACCGGTGCCTCTTTGACGGGTTTTTCCACCAAAAGTCCGGCTTTGGCTTTCTTTACCAGTTCATCTTCGGCCTTCACCTGCTCGATGGTCTTGGGCTTCACTTCTTGCGGCATTTCTTCCTGGCCGTATTTCCACTTCAGGAAGCGCTTGCCGGTTGTGGGGTAGAGTGCGTAGATGAGGGTATCATCGAGATCCTTGGCAAGTCCGGCGACCCCTTTTTCAGCCGTCTTCAGCTCCGGTTCCAGCACGTCCGCGGGACGACATGTAATCGGCTCCTCGCCTCGTGGGTAGCCTTTTAGTGTCTTTTGCTGAACAGTTGAGTCGATTGGAACCGGGGTTTCACCGTAAAGTCCGTAGCACAGATCCTTGACCTGGGCTGTGGTCATCTTGTAGCGATCTTCGGGAGTATCGAAAAGTACGTTATTGACGGTCTGAATACCCACGATCTGGCTGGTCGGGGTTACCAGCGGAACCTGGCCCAGTTCGCGCCGAACAATGGGGAGCTGACGAAATACTTCGTCCAGTTTATCCAAAGAATCCATTTCGCGCAGTTGATTGACCAGATTGGAGAGCATGCCGCCAGGGGTCTGGTGCAGCAGTACGTTGATGTCGATGATGGACATGCGGTCATCGAGCAGGTGCTTGTATTTTAGCGAGATTTTTTCCATGTGCTCGCTGCATTTGGCGAGCAGTTTGAGGTCGAAGCCCGTATCGCGGCTGGTGCCTTGAAGCGTCACAACCAGAGGCTCGATGGCCGGGTGCGAGGTGCGGTACGCCCAGGGCGACAGACAGGTGTCCACGATATCGACTCCCGCTTCAATGGCTTTCAGCAATGACATATCGGCCATGCCCGAGGTGAAATGACTGTGCAGATGAATGGGTGCTTTGATGGTCTCTTTGAGTGCCTTCACAAGAACGTAAGCGTCATATGGAGCGATCAGGCCGGCCATATCTTTGATGCAGATGGTATCGGCTCCCATTTCTTCGAGCTGCCTGGCCTTTTTTACGTAATAGTCCAGATTGTACACGGGGCCGCCCATGCGCGATTCGGTAAGCGAATAACAGATAGCGCCCTGGAAATGCTTGCCGTGTTTCTTGATGATCTTGACTACCGTTTCAAAGTTGCGGAAATCATTGAGCGCATCGAACACTCGGAAAATATCGATGCCATTAACACAGGAGCGTTCGACGAAAGCTTCCGCCACATCGTCTGCATAATTGCGGTAGCCCACCAGATTCTGTCCTCGCAACAGCATGGAAAATGGGGTGTTTTTGATATATTTCTTCATCGTTCTGATGCGCTCCCAGGGGTCTTCTCCGAGGAATCGATGCATCGTATCGAAAGTAGCGCCCCCCCATACTTCCATGGAATAGAAGCCGACTCTGTCAATTTCTTCGGCAATGGGAAGAAAATCTTCACTTCTACCGCGGGTGGCAAACAACGACTGGTGTCCGTCGCGGAAGGTAAGATCCTGTATTTTGACCGGATGGACTACCTGAACGGATTCCTCAAGTAACCCGGAAAGCAATTCTCCATGCTGTTTAACTGCCATCTGCTACTCCTTCATTCTTGGCTGAGCATTTTCTTAGAAATAGCCGGTATTCTTCCTAGCCCTGCCCTTTACCCATGATTCTTGCCGGGACAGTTTAGCCGCCTCTCAGCGAGAATCCTTCCCGTTCCCAAACTCTGTTCCCCTCGTTCCCAAACTCTGTTCCCCTCGTTCCCAAACTCTGTTCCCCTCGTTCCCAAACTCTGTTTGGGAACGTACTTGGGTGGCAAACTCGGTTTGCAGTTCACTGATAAAGGAAACAGCAAGAAACGGAGTCTCCCGGTCGATTGCGTGCCCAAACGGAGTTTGGGCACGAGGAGTGGACTTGCTTCCTGCGGAGACCCTGTCATAAAGATATGGGTAAAGGGCTGTCCTAGCCGGTTGTCTGTCTCACCAGGCGCATTTGATAGAACTGCCTCAAATCCATCATTGCCTGTCGGCCGGCCATCGCCCATGGACTAAAAAGAGTCTTGGGCACATCAGCAAGACGGCCGGTTTCTCGCACAGTGGAAGCGGGCAATTGCGCTTCGGCTTCCATGTAGAGGCCAATGGCGGATGCCATGGCCGCAATCATTTTATTGCTTATCGGCATAGCCGCGAGCTCCTCTTGTCGGATCAATCACCTTGAGCTTACTCTTCGCTGGAAGTTGCACGTCTTTAGGCACTTATCATTCACACCTGGACTCCGCAGCGCTTCAGCAGGGCGTCGTAGTCGGCATCGACCCGCTTCTGGATCTTCTGAATCTCGACTTCGGTAAGATGCCGAAAGCGCCTTTGCGCCGCCAGATATTCCGAAACCGGCATGCGCCCTCCATCGGGGCGGCTCACACCGCAGTGCAGGCAGCACTGGGATTCCTTCACCGCCTGCTCTTCGCTAAAGCCGACATGCACTTCCTCAAAAGACCTCCTGCGCTCCTCCCCGGAAAGCCTCGGCATGGCCGCTCTCCTGCCCGAAACCGGGGTCACCGGCGCCGGCAGATCCTCCCGCTCGCGGGTCCCGGCCCGGCCTGCGGCCAGATCCTTTCTGCTCAAGTACCGATCGATTGAAATCGCCGCTTCCTTGCCCGCCTCAATCGCACCCACAACCGTTGCCGCTCCGCTCACCACATCGCCTCCGGCAAAAACCCCGGGAATGGAGGTTTCATAGGTGGTCGGATCGACTTCCAAGGTCTCCCAGCGGGTGGTTTTTGGCTTTTCTTCAGCGCCGTTTCCAAGAACCGACAGGTCCGTTGCAAGACCGATAGCGGCAACCACCGTGTCCGCCTCGATGCTGTATTCAGTGCCCTGGATCGGCTCCGGCCGGCATCTGCCGCTCTCATCGGGCTCGCAAAGCTGCATCCTGATGCATCTTATCTCTTTTACCCGCCCCTTCGAGTCTCCTTCAAGCTCCACCGGAGCGGCCAGAAAATGAAACGAGATCCCCTCTTCTTCGGCCTCCATGATCTCTTCTTCGCCGGCCGGCATCTCCTGGCGGCTTCTGCGATAGAGCACATACACCTCTTCAGCTCCAAGCCGCAGCGCCATCCGCGCTGAATCCATGGCCACATTGCCGCCGCCAACCACCACCACACGCCGGCCCAGACCGGAGACCCTGCCCATGTTGGCCTCTTTTAGGAAATCGCCGCCGGCAAACACCCCCTCGAGCTCTTCCCCGGGCACATTGAGCTTCAGGCTCTTGTGCGCTCCGACCGCAATAAAAAACGACTGAAACCCTTCTTCCCTAAGATCTTCCAGGGTTACATCCACCCCTACTTTCACCCCGGTTCGAAGCTCCACACCAAGCTTTAAGATGGCTTCAAATTCGGCCTTCATGACATCTCTTGGCAGCCGAAAGGCCGGTATGCCATAGGTCAGCCAGCCGCCGGGCTCCGGCATTGCTTCAAAAATCGTTACCGGGTACCCTTCAACCGCCAGAAAATAAGCCGCCGTAAGGCCGGCGGGACCGGCCCCTATGATCGCCACCTTGTCTTTCTTGACGCCTTTTTTTGCCGGAATGTATGCCGTTTCCCGGTTAAGATCGAGGTCGGCCACAAAGCGCTTCAAAAATTCAATCGCCACCGCCCCATCGGTCTCACAGCGCCCGCAGGCAAACTCGCAGGGGTGATGACAGACCCGGCCGCAAACGGCCGGCAGCGGATTGTCCTGCTTTATGAGCTGCAGGGACTCCTTGAATTTCCCCTGGGCGATAAGGGAGACGAACCCCTGCACATCGATCCCCGCCGGGCAGGCCGCACCGCACGAAGCCTTCTCGGCCCGCGATAGAATCCATCTGCCGTTGATCACCTCATAGAGCGGGAAGACATTGCTCAAAACGGCCTGCCTTGCCACCTCCACGCTGGTCTCCGGAGAGCTTCGCCAGCCCGTCGGGCAGGGCGAATAGATGTGGATATAAGCCGGTCCCGGCATCATCGCCGCCTTTTTCACCTTGTTCATCAGATCCACCGGAAACGCCGGCGAGGCAGTCGCCACATAGGGAATGCCGTGGGCCGCAACGATGGCCGGCAGGTTCTTCTTCCAGGTCGACTGACCGATGCTCTTTTTCCCCGGGGGCGAGGTGGTGGTCATGGCCCCGTACGGGGTCGATGAAGAGCGCTGAATGCCGGTATTCATATAGGCTTCATTGTCCAGGCACACATAGACGAAGTTATGGCCCCGCTCCAGAGCACCGCTCAGGGACTGCAGACCGATATCGGCAGTGGCCCCGTCGCCCCCGTAGGCCAGAAAGACCACCTCTTTTTGCTCGATTTTTCCCTTGCGGCTCAATGCCTTATAGGCCGCCTCCACGCCGCTCACCACCGCCGAGGCATTCTCGAAGGCCACATGCAGCCACGGAACCTTCCACGCCGTTTGCGGGTAAGGGGAGGTCACAATCTCCATGCACCCGGTTGCACTCACCACCACCACGTCTTTTCCGAGGGCCTTCATCACCTGGCGCAGCGCCAGCACCTCACCGCATCCCTGGCAGGCCCGATGCCCTGCTGAAAGCGGCTCCTCAACCGGCATCCGGCTCATGCGGAAGCCCTTAAATCCCTTCAATTCTTCTGCCATATCCGATCCTCGATTATTCTCGCACATTGATAATTTCATAACCCATCGGCGCACCGCGCTCGGCCGCCTCGGCCACCCCGTCAGCCATCTCGACAAAGTTTTCAACCGTCACGTCGCGGCCGCCAAGGCCCACAATGTAGTTTTGCAGATACGGGTGCAGGTCGCGGTCGTAGAGGGCTGATTTCACTTCGGCACAAACCGGTCCGCACACACCGTTTAAAGTCAGTGCCCGATCCAGCACCGCCAGCCTCTTTGCTCCCTTTACCGCGGCAATCAGCTCTTCGGTCGGAAACGGGCGCCACAGGCGAAGGCGGGCCAGTCCAACCTTTTTCCCCTGGTCCCGCATGGCATCGACAGCCGTCATGGCCGTTTCCGAAATGCTCCCCATGGTGATCAGAATCGTTTCCGCATCTTCGCTCTTAAAGGTTTCAACCGGGTGGTAATGGCGCCCGAAAAGATCGCCGAACTCCTTCCACGCTTCGACAATGACTGCCTTGGAGCTCTTGAGAGCCTCATCGTGGGCCTTTTTGGCTTCGGTATAGACCTCCGGCATACCCACCGGGCCCATGGTGATCGGCTCCTTGGGATCGAGGCGAAGCTTGGGCTTGAAGGGGGGAAGATATCTATCGACTTCTTCCTTATCGAGAAGAATCATCGGCTCGATCATGTGGCTCAGGATGAACCCGTCCAGGTTGACGATAACCGGCAGCAGCACCCGCTCGTCTTCGGCCACCCGGAAGGCGTGAAAGACCAGATCGAGGACCTCCTGGCCGTTTTCAGCCACCGTCTGGATCCAGCCCGTATCGCGGCTCATCATCATATCGGCATGATCGTTCCAGATGCTTATGGGCGCGCTCAAAGCCCGATTGGCCGTCAGCATCACGATGGGCAGGCGCAGCCCTGCGGCGATATAGCAGATCTCGGACATCAGCGCATAGCCCTGCGAGCTGGTTGAAGTAAAGGTCCTTGCTCCCGCCGCAGATGACCCCACACAGCAGCTCATGGCGCTGTGCTCCGATTCCACCGGGATGAACTCGGCGTCCAGATGGCCGTCCGCCACCAGCTCCGCAAGATGCTCGACAATATGAGTCTGAGGGGTGATCGGGTAGGCGGCAATCACATCCACATCAGTCAGAGCCACAGCTTCAGCAGCGGCTATGGAGACTTCCATTCCAATTCGCTTGGCCATCTCAGTCTCCCTCCTGTACCATTTTGATTGCATCCACCGGGCATTCGCGGGCACAGATCCCGCACCCTTTGCAATAGTAGTAGTTTTGCTCGTAGTAGCCCCGGTCGTTTCCAACATAGACCATATCGGGGCAGTAAATAAAACAGCGCCCGCATTTGATGCAGGTCTCAAAGTCGGTCACCGGGTGCATCGAGCGCCAATCCCCGGTCTTTAACTGCGAGGCGCTGCCAGGCGTCACAATGGCAGTCCCCAGCTCCAATTCCTTCCAACTGCAAATTCCGGTTTCCTTAGGCACGGTTAACCCTCCACACTGGTTTCATCATAGGCGCGCATGCATGCGGCGAGATTCTTTGCCGCAATCGGACCGAACCGATGCTCGATGGGACCCTGCAAAGCCTCTATGGGCATCAGCCCGGAAGCCTTGAACAGCGCCCCCAGCATGGTCGTATTGGTGATCGGAAGACGCATCGTCTCAACCGCGATCCTGGTGGCATCCACAATGGCAAGACGCGCCTTGAGACCCGTTTCCCGGCGCAGATCCCCGGCGCTTTTGGTGGAGTTTAAAACCACCAGGCCCCCATCCCTCAAGCCCGCTTCCACATTGACGATCTCCAAAAGCGAGGGGTCCAGCACCACCACAATGTTGGGCTCGTAAATCTTCTCCCGCGTGCGAATCTGCTTCTCACTCACCCGCACATACGCCATAACCGGCGCCCCGCGCCGCTCAGGACCAAAGCTCGGAAAGGCCTGTGCAAATTTCCCTTCTTCTATGGCCGCCAGAGCCGTCAGCTCCGCTGATGTCACTGCTCCCTGCCCTCCGCGTCCATGAAAGCGTATTTCAACCATAGCTTTTCTCCACATTGAACGATTAGATATCCAAATTAAACTCAAGAAGGCCCAACTACTCGTGATTTGAGCATACTGAAGATGGTACCACAAAAGATGCAATTTGCAGATATCCTGAAATATGTAGCAATTTTGTGCAAAAAAGGTCAAGGTATTTCGTAATTGGAATTGCATTGCAATGAGAGGAAGCTTGCCCTGCTTTTCATCTCCATGAAATCGAGAGCCGCATTAGTGGGGCGCTCCTTCCATTGATTGATCGTGCTTGTTCAGCCGGAGCGAGAAAGCTAGCTTAAGTAGCTGTTTAGATTGAATTATATGGATCACAACCGATATATCCACATCATGTGCGCTACTCAAAGGCAAGTCGGCCTCTGAGGGCTCTCTCGAGAGTGATGCGATCAATATACTTGAGATCGCCCCCCATCGGGATGCCATAGGCTATTCGTGAAATACGCAAAGGGCAATCCTTAAGCAATTGCACCAGGTAATGGGCGGTGGCTTCACCTTCGTTGCTCGGATTGGTTGCGATAATCATCTCCCGGAATTTCTCCTCCTTGACGCGATCCAACAGTTCGCGGATGCGCAGGTTGTCCGGACCAACCGCATCCAGTGGCGCCAAAACCCCCTGCAGCACATGGTAACGCCCTTTAAAAGCTCCCGACTGTTCGATGGCAAGAAGATCCGCCGTGCTTTCCACAACACACAGCTCTCCCGTATTCCGGATCGGATCGGTGCAAATCGAGCAAATCTCGGAATCCGTAAAGTGGAAGCAGCGAACGCAGGCATGAATCTGACTTTTCATCTGATGGATCGCATGGGCCAGCGCAAAGGTATCCTGTTCCGGAGCTCGCAAAAGATGCATAGCAATCCGTGCAGCGCTCTTTTCCCCCAATCCGGGCAGTTTACTCAGCCTTCTAATAAGGTCCTGCAAGACGGCGGGATAACCATTCAAACTCATTTGCAGCAGCTTCCATTTTTTGATGTTGGATGTCACAGTCGATCATTAAACGAAGATTCTCACACAGCGATTAACATGCCTCATGGTCGATATCAAGAGGAGGCTCGGCAGAAAACCGGTAACTTTACTTCTGACGTGATTTCCTTGCCTTGGACGGGATGGCTTTTCGCAGAATCTCATTGAGCTCCACGATGGTACAAGGTTTAGTGAGGACTCCGCAAAAGCCGTATAATTCAAAATTCGATATCACAGGGTCATTTGAGTACCCGCTCGATACAATGGCCTTCACACCGGGATCTATGGTGCGCAGTTCCTCAATCGCCTCTCTGGCTCCCATACCTCCTTGCACGGTCAGATCCAGGATGACCACATCAAAAGGAATGCCCGATTGCTTGGCTTTGGTATAACGCTCCACAGCTTCCATTCCGTTTCGACAACTGGTCACCTCATACCCCATGCGTGACAGCATGGACATAACCGCAGTCCTTAAGGCATCATCATCATCCATCAGGAGAACCGATCCGGCGCCGGTCTGCTGCACTGTAAAGGCTTCTTCCGCTCTTGATGGCGCCGCGACTTGTTCCTGAGAGGCCGGTAGATAAACATGAAATGTAGTGCCGATGCCGATCTGGGAATCAACGGTGATACGCCCGTTGTGTTTGTTGACGATAGAGTGGACAAGGGCAAGGCCGAGTCCCATTCCCTTCTGCGAACCGCGTTGTTTGGTACTGAAAAAGGGGTCAAAGATTTTTCCCAGACTTTCTTCGGAAATGCCAATTCCTTGATCTTTTATGGAAATCCTCACGTATTTGCGGAACTGGGGAGGGCCGATCTCGGCGATCGGCAAGTTTACATTATCCGCAAATACCTCAATAGTTCCGCCCTCCGGCATTGCCTCCCTGGCGTTCATGACCAGGTTGGAAACGACCTGTTCAACCTGTTTCAGGTCGCATTCAATGGGCCACAGATCATCGTCAATGTGAAATTTGCTTTTGATATTTGAACCGCTCAAGGTAAATCGGACAACTTCCTTAAGATGTGGTGAAAGCCAGATTAATTGCTTGGTTGGGGACCCACCCTCGGAAAAGGTAAGCAATTGCCGGGCAATGTCGCGAGCCTGAAGAACCGCTTTCTCAGCTTCAATCAGGCTTTCCTGTGCCTGGTTTCCGGTGGGAATATCCAAGATCGCCAAAGAGATGTAACCCAGAATCATGCCCAAAAAATTATTGAAGTCGTGCGCGATTCCTCCCGCCAGAACCCCCAGCGATTCCAGCTTCTGCACTCGGTAAAGCTCCTGCTGCATTTGCCTGTACTCGGTAATATCGTGAGCCGAACAGACGACATATTCGATTGCCCCCTGATCGTTCAATTTGGGCGTCTTGGTGATGGTCAGCAACCGAGCTTCACCTCTGTAGTCCTTCAGCCACTCATCCGAGCGGATCTGTTTATGGCTTTTGAATACCTCTCTATTGCCAGCCAGATGTTGCTCGGCTTGCTCCCGGCTGAGCACTTCGGCCAGGCGCTTGCCGATAAGATCACTTTTGGTCATTCCCAAGAATTTGGCAGTCGCTTCATTGACCGCGCCGTAAGTCTCGGCATCGGTCAAATACCAGATCATTGTCTCTACACAATCCAGCAATAGATCCTGCTCCTGAACCTTTTTGACCAACTCGTCTCTAGCCTCTTTTAACTGGTCGAAGAGCAGTCTGTTTTCATTCTTCAGGCGGCGTCGCTCCAATGCTTTATTTATGGTTAAATATAAAATATCAAGACCTTCCAACGGCTTGGTCAAATAGTCAAAAGCACGATCTTCTTTGAGTGCTTCGATCGCATTTTCGAGCGTGGCAAAACCTGTAAGAATGATGACTTCTGAGGATTGGTCCAAGTCTTTGATTCTTTTCAACAGCTCCAGACCGTCCATTTGTGGCATCTTCATATCAGTGATTACGAGATCAAATGGCTTGGTCCCATATATCTTCAGCGCCTCCGCACCGTTTGAAGCGCACGATACCTCATAGCCCTCCTCGACTAATGCGGAGCGAAAGATTTGCAGAATATCGGGCTCATCATCGACGATAAGTATTCTGGCGCTCATAGGAGATCTGATCCTGATCAATAAGATTGCCTGGCTGCTTCTAGAAGTGGCCTAAAAAAGACCTGGGATTTTGAGTCCTGGAATGTTGAGCCCTCCGGCGATTTTACCCATCTCGCTCGCCGCCAGTTCTTGCGACTGCCTCAAACCGTCATTTACGGCTGCAACCACCAGATCCTGCAACATCTCGATATCATTTGGATCGACAACTTGCGGCTCAATTTTGATACTCACCACTTCCTGCCGACCGTTGACCACTACAGTAACCATACCGCCGCCGGAACTGGATTCCACTGTTTTGGTGGCCAATTCCGCCTGTACTTTTGCCATCTTATCCTGCAATGCTTTTACTTGCTGCATCGGGTTAAACCCTTTTACCATGATCCATTCTCCTTCAGTTTTCTGCTCGGTATAAACAAAATTACAGCTTGAACTTATCACTCCTCTTTCGACCACCGTTCCGATCGGCACCAAGCGCCCATCACGGGCATGGTCCAGAGCCGAAAGCACAGGTGGTGCACAGTCTGCGCAAGATTCGTTTGTAAGGCTAAAAGTATGCGTCGGTCAAGTTTGAGAACCTGCAATCGCTTGTCGCTCTGTTTTCCCCTTGGATCTCAGAGGCACGAATCACTTTTTCATTGGTGCCTGCTTGCTCTGCAAGCTTCTTATATCTATAAGCTCTCCGCCTAAAATTTCCAGCGCCTGCTGAACCACCGGGTTTTCCATGACCATACGCTTTGAGCTAATTTTCGATTTCTTGGGATCCTGCTGCTCATTGTGACCGGGGCGCAGTGACGAGCGTCCCTTTATGATCCATTGGAACTTGATGCCCAAAAAAGAGCCAGCCATTTCAGAGAGCTTTGCAATCGTGCGTTGATCTTTTACTGCATCTTCATAAACCTCCGGCACTTCCAACTCGATGCTGCTATCATCGATGACGCTGATCTGACTATGGGAGAGCTTCGCTTGGAGTATCGGGTCATGAGCTTGCAGCCATTGCAGAAAGTTTCTCCATTGCTCCTGCGGGTCGTCGATTTGCCTGGCCCCAGTCTGGGATTTGACTTCATTTGCCTCTATAATTGAAGAAGGCTCCGGTTCGCGAACGAAGTTATCATCCGCTAAAGATGCCTTATCCTCCTCAGTGACCGGACTGATCGGCGTTTGACATTGCTGCACCAGCTCTTGCCGGCACGGTGATAAGACAGCATCCCCTCGCCCCAGCCGATCTTCCAATACCTCAAGCTTGTTAAGCAAATTATCCAAAGATTCCAATTGGGGCAATCGGGCCATACGTACCAGGAGCATCTCCAACGAAATCCTTGGCAAAGTCGATCGCCGGATGTCTTCTTCCCCTTTCATCACCATCTGAAAATAGAGGTACAGAGACTCAGAGGTGATCTTCTCTATTTCCTCCTGTAACAGTTGCTTTTCTTCTGCGGGCAGCTCCAACTGAAAAGAGTCATCCCCTTGCGCCTTGATCGACCAGAACAATAAGTTTCTGAAATGATCGCAAAGTTGCTGGCAAAAACGCCTGCTGTCGATGCCCCGCCGGTAAACATCTTCAACCACCTCCAGGCAGGTTCTGATATCACCTTGCAGAATTGCTCGTCCTACTCGATGCACGCTCCGGCGGTCCACGACCCCCAGCACATCAAGGATCTCCTGATCGGCCAGGAACAGGTTGTCCAGTTCCTGCGGAGCAGGCGATCAATTCGGCAATACCGCGACAAGCCGGTGGAGAAGGAAACGATCCAGAGGCTCATCGAGGTGGCGCG
>Ga0209164_1003818_pt1 | contig 13971 bp, 10 predicted proteins | sample MTBNYHSulfiMetaG_FD_187458 | JGI IMG/M metagenome (GOLD analysis project Ga0209164, IMG submission 187458) | Enrichment culture microbial communities from rom New York Harbor, USA that are MTBE-degrading - MTBE-NYH (New York Harbor Sulfidogenic)... | ecosystem: Environmental > Aquatic > Marine >...
GATCCGGGATTCTCCACCGCTCCCAAGCTCCGGGGGGAAAGACTTCGGGCCATCCGTTGAAGGATGGCCCGAATGGAGGGGCACCGGCATGCGGGAAGTGGCCCTTGGGCATCGCGACCTCGGGAGCTAGGCCTTCCTCCCGTGGCACTTCTTGTACTTCTTGCCGCTCCCGCACGGGCAGGGATCGTTCCGTCCCGGCTCGTCGCTCACGGTAACAGGGGCATGTTTGCGCTCTTCACCCCGGTTGGTCAGCAGCTGCCTCGGATCCGGCCCTCTGGTCCCGGACATGTCCACCCCCTGGAGGGCGGGGGCGCCCGGGGGCGCCGCCGCGGCCCTGGACATACCCATCTCATCCAGCCCGCCGGCCCCAGCACCCGGGGCTCCCGCGGCCGCCCCACCCCGGGCCGCCGCCCCGAGCCGATCCGGGGATTGATCCGCAGGGCCCGAGTACATGAGCCGCTGGGGCACCGACGGGAACCTCCTCTGCTGGGGTACACCCATCTGGGCCCGGAAGAAGAGGGAGGTCACCGTCCGCCTGATGTCCGTCATGAGATCGACGAACATCTCGTAGGCGTCCTTCTTGTACTCCACGAGGGGGTCCTTCTGCCCCCAGCCCCGGAACCCGATGGAGGCCTTGAGATGATCGAGGTCGTAGAGATGGTCCTTCCACTTGTCGTCCAGGGTCTGGAGCATCACGAAGCTCATGACCCTCTCGGCATTCTCCCCGAAATCCCCGAGCTTCCGACGGAAGTGGTCCCTGGCCGCTGACAGGACCAGTTCCGTCACGGCCTCCGGACGACCGAACTCATGCTCCCCACGACTCCCTTCCGGAAGCCCCGGTGCCATGACGAAGAAGTCCAGCAGGAGGCGCTTCCGGAGACCGGGCAGGTCCCATTCCTCCGGTCGGACCTCTTGGGAACAGTACTCTTCCACCAAGCCCCGGATGGAGTACTCGATCATCTCCCAGAGCTCACCCTTCAGATCCTCCCCGCCCTCCAGGGCGAAGAGACGGAGATCGTAGATGACCTCCCGTTGCTGGTTCATGACGTCGTCATAGTCCAGCAATCGCTTCCGGGCCTCGAAGTTGTTTCCCTCCACCCGCTTCTGGGCCTGCCCGATGGACCTGGTCACGAGCCGGTGGGTGATGACCTCCCCCTCCTGGACCCCCCACTTCTCCATGGCCCCCGCTACCCTCTCCGTCATGAAGAGGCGCATGAGGTCGTCTTCGAGCGAGAGGAAGAACTGAGAAGCCCCGGGGTCTCCCTGGCGCCCGGCCCGCCCGCGGAGCTGCCGGTCAATGCGCCGGGATTCGTGGCGCTCCGAGCCCAGGATGTGGAGCCCGCCCACTTCCAGGACGTCGTCGTCGTTGAGCTTCCCAGGCTCTTTGTAACGCACCGGGTCCACGGGCAGGAGCTCCTCGACGTTCAGCCCACGGGCCTTTGCCCATGCAACCGTGCGGAGATCGGTCACTCCCTGGCCCAGCTTGATGTCCGTCCCCCGGCCGGCCATGTTCGTGGCGATAGTGACGGCACCGGGAATCCCCGCCTCCGCGACGATCTCGGACTCCTTCTTGTGATGCTTGGCGTTCAGGACGTTGTGCTTCAACCCCCTTCGCTTGAGCATCCTGGACAAAGTCTCCGATACCTCGACGTTCGTGGTTCCCACGAGCACCGGCAGCTCCATCTTGTGGAGCCGCTCGATCTCGTCCATGAGGGCCACGAACTTCTCCCGCTTCGTCCTGAAGATCAGGTCGTCCCGGTCATCCCTGACGACAGGGCGGTTGGTGGGGATGACGAGGACCTCGAGCGTGTAGATCTGGTGGAACTCATTCTCCTCCGTCTCCGCAGTGCCCGTCATTCCCGCCAGCTTGTCGTACATCCGGAAGTAGTTCTGGATGGTGATGGTGGCCAGGGTCTGGGTCTCCCCCCGGACTTCCACTCCCTCCTTGGCCTCCACCGCCTGGTGGAGGCCGTCGCTCCAGCGGCGCCCTGCCATCTGGCGGCCCGTGAACTCGTCCACGATGACGACGGCACCGTCCTCCGCGATGATGTATTGCTCGTCCTTGTGGAAGAGGGTGTAGGCCTTCAAGAGCTGGTGGATGACGTGCATCTTCTGGCTCTTCGCCGCGTAGGCGGCCTCAAGGTCCAGAATCGCGACCCGTCTCTCCTCCAGCGACTTTCCCTCGTCCTCCTGGATGGCCCCGATGGCCTCGGACAGGTCCGGAATCACGAAGGCATCCGGGTCGTTCGGCGAGAGCTCCTCGATGCCCATGTCCGAGAGGTGGACGTTGTGGCCCTTCTCGTCCATGGCGAAGAAGAGCTGCTCGTCGATCTGGAAGAGGATCTTCTCCCGCATGTAGTCCGCCTCCACCCGCTGCACCAGCTTCTGCAGACGGGGCTCATCGGCGAACATCTTCAGGAGCTTCCGGTGCTTCGGAGTCCCCCTCTTCACCGCAAGGAGCTTCTCCCCTGCGGCGTACTCGTCCTTCTCGTCACCGGTTCCCAGAAGTTGCTCAGCCTCGGAGACGAGCTGGTTGGCGATGCGGGTCTGCTTGCGGTAGAGATTGGAGACGAGTGAAGCGTATTGCTTGAAGGGGGTGGAGGTGTCCTTCCCCACGGCTCCGGAGATGATGAGGGGGGTCCGGGCCTCGTCGATCAGGATGGAATCCACCTCGTCGATGATGGCGAAATGGTGGCTACGCTGAACCCGCTGCTCCAGCGTGTGCACCATGTTGTCCCGGAGGTAGTCGAACCCGAACTCGTTGTTCGTCCCGTAGGTGATGTCGGCGTTGTAGGCAGCCCGGCGCTCGGGGGTCCCCGGCTCGTGGAGATCGATGACACCCACCTCGAGCCCCAGGAACTCGTAGATCACGCCCATCCACTCGGCATCGCGCTGGGCCAGGTAGGAGTTCACCGTCACCAGATGGGCCCCACGCCCTGAAAGGGCGTTGAGGTAGAGGGGCATGGTGGCCACGAGGGTCTTTCCCTCCCCCGTCGCCATCTCCGTCACCTTACCCTGGTGGAGGGCGATCCCACCAATGAGCTGCACGTCGTAGGGAACCATGTCCCAGGCCATCTTCTGGCCCGTCACGACAATGGGCTTGCCCACGTTTCGCTGGCACGCCTCCTTGACCACCGCGAAGGCCTCCGGCAGGATCTCGTCCAGCGCCGCCTCGACGGTCTTCAGAAGCTCTGACTCCAGCACTCCGATCTGCTGGGTCAGGGACTCCCGCTGGCTGGCATCCTCAGAGCGCCGCTTCTCCTCCCGAAGCCCCTCAATCCGTTCATCGAGGCTCCGTGTCCGGTCCTTGACGCGGGCTCGGAACTCCTGGGTCTTGGCCTTCAGCTCGTCGTCGGACAGGGAGGAGAGGCCCGAGTGGACCCGGTTGATCTCGTCCACGATGGGCTGTAGCCTCTTCACTTCCCGGGCGTGTTGGGACCCGAGGATCTTCTTCAGCAGTGCTTTCATGAGTTCGATCGATAAAGGCCATGGCCCTCGATGATGCTCTGGACTTCCAGAGGGACCAGGTACTGGATGGAGCGGCCTTCCCTGACACGCTCACGCACATCGGTGGACGAGATGTCCAGCCGGGTCACGTGGAGATGGACCACATCCACCTTCAATCCATGGGGCATGCCTGCCGTTGGCCACGTCTCCGCCGCCACGCCCTCCCGGGCCATGGCGACCACGGTCGCCATGGAGGCGATGACCTCCGGCTCCCTCCACTCATGGAACTCGGCGAGTTGGTCGGCACCCATGAGGAAGAAGAGCAGGGCCTCCGGGTCTTCCTGGCGGAAGAGACGTACCGTGTCCACCGTGTAGGTCGGACCGGATCTCTCCATCTCCACCGCGCTCACTCCCAGGCGGGGATTCCCGGCCACGGCGGCCCGGACCATCTCAAGGCGCACCGGGGCGGGGGATAGGCTCTCCCGAGCCTTGTGGGGCGGATCACCGGCCACCACGAACAGGAGCCTGTGTAGCGACAGCCGCTCCACCGCATCCTGGGCCACCACGAGATGACCCACGTGGGGCGGGTCGAAGGTACCGCCCAGAAGACCGAGGCGATGGGAAGGCACGTTTCAGCGTTCCCCGCCGTCGGACCGGACCTCCCTGGCGGCGTCCGAATCCGGGAAATCCCTGAGCAGGCGCGCCCGCACCTCCTCGGCCTCGGTGTCCCAATCCATGGCAGAGTAGGACTGGAACAGGCGCAGGAGTGCCTGCGGAGCCCACTCGCTCCGCGGGTACTGCCTCAGGAGGTCGTCGAAATAGATGATGCCGGAGTGGTAGAACTTGCGACGGAAATAGAAGTCTCCCGCCAGGAAGACCTTCTCTGCGAGCTTCGCCTCCATGCGGTCCCTCAGGGCCTGGGCCTCGGCGGCGACAGGATGTTCCCTGAAATCGGTGGCGGTGTTCTCACAGGAGTTCCAGGCCTGCACCGTGGTAGACTGGTCCCGCTGGACATGGGGAGACTGGGCGGCGTAGGACTTGCAGATGCCGAGCGAAGCCTCCGGAGCCAGGGCATGCCCGGGGTGCCTGTCCATGATTCGGGTGAACTCGCTCACGGAGGTGATGTAGTCGCCCTTGTTGTAGTATGCCCGGGCCAGGTACATCCGGGCCTCCACCAGTCGCGGATAGGAGGGATCGGCGAAGACGAGCCGTTCGAATACTTCGGCGGCCTTCCCCCAGTCCTCCTCCTCGAACCGCTGGGACCCAAGCTCGAAGAGCTGGTCCGCACTCAACCCTTGATAGGGGGGCGTGGAGGCACAGCCGCCCAGGAGGATACCCACCAGAAGGGTGGCTGAGGCTTTGACGTGTGCAGTGTGCATCCTGAGTGAATACCCTCGGGGCGGTCAGGAGTTCGCCGTCTAGCCAGAAAAGATGGCTAGACGGAAGGGCGCCGGGAAGGCCGGGAGATCCTGCAGCCAGGTTTTTCGTCGGGGAGAAGCCCACGGCGGCCCCCCGTTCCTCGAGGCCTCAGCCGGTGTAGAACTCCGCGATGGCCTCGGCCACCTCCAGAATCTGACCCTCAACAAGCTCGGGGAAGATGGGCAAGCTTACCACTTCCCGGGTGAGCCGCTCCGTCACGGGCAGGTCCCCTTCCCTTCCTCCGAGAGCAGCGAAACACTCCTGCAGGTGCAGGCCTTTGGGGTAGTAGAGGCCGTTGCCGATACCCCGGCCAGCCAGGTGCTCCCGAAGCTCATCCCTTCGATCCACCCGGAGCGTGTATTGGTTGTACACGTGGATATTGCCGGGGTGGACGACGGGCGTCCTGACTCCGGGGACGCCGGAGAGCACCTGGTCGTAGAGCAACGCGTGGCGTCGTCGGGCTTCCGCCCAGACTTCCAGGTGGGGCAGCTTGATCCGTAGGACGGCGGCCTGCAGAGCATCGAGACGGGAGTTCGTTCCCACCATCTCGTGGGAGTACATCTGCCTGCCACCGTGGACCCGGAGCTTCGCCACCTTCTCGGCCAGGATTTCATCGCTGGTCGTCACCAGACCCCCATCCCCGAACCCGCCCAGGTTCTTGGTGGGGAAGAAGGACAGGGCGCCTGCATCCCCGAGAGATCCGGCCATGGCCCAGCCGGGTGTGGGAATTCCCTCCTGGAGGGACAGGGTCGGGGCGGCCGCGCGATCCTCATGCGATCGCGCCGCGGCGGACTCCTGCCGGGCGCCGATGGATTGGGCCGCATCTTCCAGGACGAAGGCGCCCCGCTCCCGGGCCAGCTTGCGGATCTCGCCCATGGGCGCCATCTGGCCATAGAGGTGAACAGGGATCACAGCGCGGGTCCGGTTCGTCCACGCCGCTTCCAGGGTCCCCGCAGTGACGTTGAACGTGTCGGCATCGACATCGCAAAACACGGGTCTGAATCCCGAGTTCCATACCGCGCCGGCCGTTGCGAAGAAGGTGAAGGCGGGAACGACGACCTCGTCGCCGGGCTCAGGGTCGAGGGCCTTGAGAGGCAGCAGAAGAGCATCGGTCCCGCTGGCCACTCCGATGGCGAAGGGAACGCCGAGATACTCGGCGATCTCCTCCTCCAGGCCCTGAACCTCGGGGCCGAGAACAAAGTGCTGGGAGGCCACGACGCGAAGCACGGCCCGGTCCAGATCAGCCTTGAGCGATTCGTATTGGAGCTTCAGGTCCAGGAATGGAACGGGCATGTCTGTGTGGAAACCACGTTGGTGACATGGATCGTGGAGGGGGACAGACTCAGTCCCCCTGCCTGCGAACACCGGAAATGGAATCGCCCCCGGACCCCGGTGGGAAACAGGAACCCGACTCCGGCCTGGGGAGGAGAAACTGCCGGAGCCCATTGGAGCGGCCTCCGAAGCGGATCTGGTCAATGCGTTCCATGGCTCGATCCACCAAGGGACCCGTGCCGGAGGGATCCACCGAAGGCACCTGCTGGAATGCCTGGACAGCCGCTTCGCATTCCCCCCGGTAGCCGAGGATCTCGCCCTTCTCGAAATACGCCATGGCCAGGAGGTTGCGAGGTTCTCCGATGCGCAGGAGGGTCTCCAGGTGCCGAAGAGCCTCATCCTCGTTCCCGTCGGCCCTGCTGGCACGGGCCAGCCGGAAGGAGCAATTTCCCAGACGCCAATCCACCTCACCGCGGCGCCAGGCCGGGAGCTGGTCCCGGTATTCCTCATAGAAGACCGCCGCACTCTCGCAGTCCCCCACTTCATCGTAGGCCACCGCTGTCTCGAACAAGATCCCCGAGGAGGAATCGGGATCCGCGGCGGCGAGGGTCTTCCGGAAGAACGGGAGCGCACGCCCGTACTCTCCGATGTCGGAGTAGTGCTCGGCAAGTGGGAGGGCCAGGTCGTCAACGCTCATGCCCGGGCGAAAATCGAGAGCCGTCTGAACGGCGGAAGCCATCCCGAACCTGTCTCCCAACCTCTCTTCTTCCCTGGCGAGCCGGACGAAATCGGCCGCCGCCTGGTCCGCCCAGGAGGAGTCCTGGGACACTGCCATCCTGTAATGCTCCCTGGCCTCGTCGATGCGCTGGAGAGCCACGTATGTGTGGGCGATCCTGGCGTAGGTCCCCGGATCCGTTGCGCCCTGCCTGAGAGCGAGGCGGTACTCGGCCAGGGCTTCCACCAGATCACCCTTCGCCTGAGCCTGGTCTCCCCGGAGGACAGAACCCTCCTCCTCTCCCAGAAGGGTACATCCGGTCATGCACGCAGCGGCCAGCAACACCACTCGCGTTGCGCCAGCTCGCGCCGCCCCGGTCCACGCTGCCTTGAATCGATTCATCTTCATGGGCCTGAAAGCTAACGAAGCCGCGCCCCGAATGGGACGCGGCCCCCAGGACGGGCAGCAATCATGCCAACGGGCTCACAGCGTTTCGGAGACACTACCCCCCAGGGAAGCGAGGTAGGCTTTGGCCCTCATGTCCCTGGGATCCTCTCGCACGCATCGCTCCCATTCTCTGCGGGCCCCGTCCGCATCCCCCTGCCGGTGGAGGGACAGGCCCAGCCGCAGGCGGGCGCTCGTGAACTGGGGATTCCTCTCCAGTATTGCCTCCAGCTGCTCCTGCGCCTCCCTCCACCGACCCATGCCAATGAGAGCCTCGGCATACTTGGAGCGGATGTCCAGGAACCGAGCCCGCACGGCAAGGGCCTTTTTGTACTCTTCGGCGGCCTCCTCGGGGTGATCGGCAACGAGGTAGAGGTCCCCCAGCTTGGCATGGGCGATGGCGATCCTGTGTCCCACGTCCGAAGGGAATTCCTCGGAGTCGAGATGATCCAGCTCATCGGCCCTGACCAGGTGCTTCCTGGCCTCCTCGAAATGGCCGAGTCCCTGGAGAACGATGGCCCGGTTCAGATGGGCTTCCGCATAGGTATCGGAGATACTCAGTGCTTCGTCGAACTCCGCCAACGCCGCCTTGGGGTCCCCGAGCATGGCCAGGCAGAGGCCCGCCTTGTTATGCACGTCCGCGAAGCCCGGGTGGCGCCGCAGGACAGCCTGGAAGAAGTCCAGGGCAGCCTCGTAATCGGCCCTCTCCCAGGCGCAGATGCCCCGCTCGATGAGGTTCCTCGCGGACAGCTTCTCAAGGTCTGACATGTGGGTCCGCTCCCGAAGGAAACCTTGGTGATCACCGGGGGCGAGGCCCCCAGCGTGGTCCAAGGATTTCAAGTTACGCCCATGGCGGCCGCCGGGTCCAGGGACAGGGGCGTGGGAAGCCCGGGCCGATGCCCGCTCAAAGGCTCCTGGCCTGGGCCCCTTCCTCATCCACCAGGCTCCGGAAGTAGGGAATGGTGGCTCTCAGGCCCTCTCTGAGGCTCGTCCCGGGCGCCCAATCCAGGAGCTTCCGGGCGCGGCTGATGTCCGGCCTGCGAACCTTCGGATCGTCCTCCGGAAGGGGGCGCTCCACCAGGCTCGATGAACTCCCCGTCTCCTCCACCACCATTTCGGCCAGCTGCCTGACGGTGAACTCGTCCGGATTCCCCAGGTTCAAGGGGCGGTTATCGCCGGAAAGGAAGAGACGGAAGATCCCCTCCACCTCATCCTCCACGAAGCAGAAGGACCTGGTCTGGTGGCCATCGCCGTAGATGGTGAGGGGATCATCCCTCAGGGCCTGGACGATGAAGTTCGACACTACCCGCCCGTCCGCAGGCCGCATCCTGGGCCCGTAGGTGTTGAAGATACGTGCGATCCGGGTATCCAGGCCGTGGTACCGATGGTAGGCCATGGTGATGGCCTCGGCGAATCGCTTCGCTTCGTCGTAGACTCCACGGGGACCGATGGGGTTGACGTGCCCCCAGTACTCCTCGTTCTGGGGATGCACCTGGGGGTCTCCGTAGACCTCCGACGTGGACGCCAGGAGGAACCGAGCTCCGTGCGCCTTGGCCAGCCCAAGGGAGGTGTGCGTGCCGAGGCTTCCCACTTTCAGGGTCTGAATGGGCAGCTCGAGGTAATCCACCGGACTCGCCGGGGAAGCGAAATGCAGGACGCCATCTACCCGGTCCGCCAGATAGAGGGGCTTCGAGATGTCGTGCTCGATGAGGAAGAAATCCTCCCTGCCCTCCAGGTGCCGCAGGTTCCTCCAACTGCCCGTGATGAAGTTGTCCACGCCCACGACCCGGTGCCCAGCCGCCAGGAAGCGGTCGACGAGATGGGACCCCAGGAAGCCGGCTGCTCCGGTGATGAGGATGCGCATGGAGAGCCCCTATGCGGGTTAGAGGGTCACGGCTGTACGGCCCACCGAGTAGTACTCGAAGCCCATCTCCCTCATCGTCTCGGGGCGGTAGAGATTTCGACCGTCGAACACCACCGGCGATCTCAGTGCCTCTTTGATCCTTGGGAAATCCGGGCGGCGGTAGGGCAGCCACTCGGTGTGGATGATGAGTGCGTCCGCTCCTTCCAGGGCCTCGTAGTTGTTGGCGAAGTAGTCGACGGAATCTCCAAGATGGCGCTTCGCCTCCCCGAGTGCCGCCGGGTCGTGGGCGGCCACCGTGGCGCCCCGGTCCAGAAGGGCTGAGATGGTCACAAGGCTCGGGGCCTCCCTCATGTCGTCGGTGTTCGGTTTGAAGGCCAAGCCCCACGCCGCGAACCGGCGCCCTGAAAGATCGTCTCCAAAGCGGTCCGTGACACGACGCAGCAACAGTCCCTTCTGGGCGTTGTTCACCGCCTCGACAGCCTCGAGGATGGAGGCATCGAGTCCCTCTTCCTTCAACGTCCGGACCAGGGCCCTCACGTCCTTCGGAAAGCAGGAGCCCCCATAGCCCACACCCGGGAAGAGGAACGCGGGGCCGATCCGCCCGTCGGACCCGATGCCCCTTCGGACCATGTCCACATCGGCGCCTGAAACCTCGCAGAGCTGGGCCAGGGTGTTCATGAAGGAGATCCGGGTCGCCAGCATGGCGTTTGCAGCGTACTTGGTGATCTCGGCAGCCGCGATGTCCATGAGGAGAATGGCGTTGCCCGTCCTGACGAAAGGAGAGTAGAGATCAGTCAGCACCCTGCCGGCAAACTCCGAGTCAACCCCCAGGATGATTCTGTCCGGCTTCATGAAGTCCTCCACCGCGGCCCCCTCCTTGAGGAACTCGGGGTTGGAGCACACGTGGACGGGGTGACTGGTCTCGGCCTCGATGGCCGCACGGACCTTGGCCGCCGTTCCCACGGGAACGGTGCTCTTTGTGGCGACGATCTTCCCTCCGTTCATGGCCCGGCCGATGGCCGTCGCAACCCCCAGGACGTGCTGCAAATCGGCGGACCCGTCCTCGTCCGGGGGCGTGCCCACGGCGATGAAGATGACGTCCGAGGCCTGGACCGAGTGGGCAACGTCGGTGGTGAAACGGAGGCGGCCGGAAGCGAGGTTACTCTCCACCAGCCGTTCCAGCCCAGGCTCGTAGATGGGGATCTCTCCCCGATGGAGTCGGGCGATCTTGTTCTCGTCGATGTCGGCGCAAATGGCATCATTGCCCGTCTCGGCGAAGCAAGCCCCGGCTACCAGGCCGACGTATCCCGTGCCAATGACAGTGATCTTCATGTTCTGAATCCCGAAAGGAGGCCCGTCATGCCAGGCCGGAACGCTTTGACCCTATCCAATCTTCCATGAGCTCGGACAGAAGCTCGGCTCCGGCCGCGAGAAAGTCCGGGAACTTCGGCCTGGGCTGGTTGAACCGCGGCCGCGTGCCGTCCGCGTGGAGGACGGTTCCGCCGGCGGACCTTACCAAGGCCGCACCGGCTGCGACGTCCCACTCGTGCTTCGGTACCAGGGTCCAGGTGCCGTCGGCCAGTCCAGCGGCCACCTGTGCCAACTTGAAGGCTACGGAGCCGCAGGGTTTGACGTGGAAGGGGGCTTCCCTGAACCGGTCCCACTCGCCGCGCCTCCACTCGCTTCTGGAGGCGAGGATCACGGCCCCCGCCAGGCTCTTCCGGCTCGTGAGGCCTGCAGGCGCCCCATTCAGGGTAACGCCCGTTTCCACCGAGCCCAGGACCAACATGTCCGAGGGAGGGCTGTAGATCCCTCCCGCCATGGGCTCCCCGTTCTCCACAAGACCGACGGAGATGCACCACTCCGGAATCCCCTCCACGAACTCACGGGTCCCATCAAGGGGGTCAACCACCCACACTCGCCCGTGGCGGAGCCGCTCCGGGCTGTCGGCGGTTTCCTCCGACAGCCAACCCTCCCCCGGGACCGGGAGCATACCCAGGAGGACCTCGTTGACGGCCAGGTCCGCCGCCGTGACTGGATCGCCACGCCCGCTCTTCTCGGCATGATGGATGGCGCCAGGCGTGAAGGCGCTCAGAACGCCGGCCGCAGCCTCGAGAGCTTCCCGGATCCGGATCAGATCGTCGTTTCGTGACATGCCCTCCATCCTACTCCTGCGCCCCAATGTACCCTTCCTTCTCGAGGAATAGATACACCTGCTGGGCCGCCTCCTCCGGCGTGATGTCCGAAGTATCCAGGGTAACATCGGCATCCTCCGGAACCTCATAGGGATCGGACACCCCCGTGAATGCCTTGATGATCCCGGCCCGGGCCTTGGCATAGAGGCCCTTGCGATCCCTTGCCTCGCACACTTCCAGGGGCGTGTTCAGGTAGACGAGGAGGTATCCACCGTACCGGGAGACCAGTTCCCGGTTCTCCCTGCGAACACGGGCATAGGGAGCGATGGGCGCGCAAAGGGCTATGCCGCCTCCCTTGGTGATCTCGGACGCCACGAACCCGATGCGCTGGATGTTGAGGTCCCGGTGCTCCCGGCTGAAGCCGAGCTCGCTAGAGAGGTTCTTCCGGACGATATCTCCGTCCAGGAGGGTCACCGACCGTCCCCCGGCCTCCAGCAGCCGGCTCCGGAGGACCTTGGCCACGGTGGACTTGCCGGAGCCCGAAAGGCCTGTGAAGAAGACCGTGAATCCCTGCTTGGACCGGGGCGGATGCCGGCGCCGGAGCTCCCGGGCCACCCCAGGAAAGGTGAACCAGTCGGGGATTTCCCTACCGTCGTCGAGACGGGCCTTGAGATCCGAGCCGGACATGGACCAGGTCGTGACCCCCTCCGGGATCTCGTCCACCGGGAGGTACTGGTCACGCTCCTTGACGTACACCAGCATCCGGAACGGCACCATGGCGACGCCGAGCTCCTCCTGGTACCGGGAGAGGAGGTCCTGGGCTTCGTAGAGACCGTAGAAGGGCCTGCCCCCGGAGTCGGTCCCGGGGCTGGCGTGGTCCTGCCCGACGATGAGGTGGGTGCAGCCGTAGTTCTTCCGGATGATGGCATGCCAGAGAGCCTCCCGGGGACCTGCCAGGCGAGGAGCCATGTCCAGGAGGGAGAGCTTGGCCGTGAAGGGAGGATAATGGGAGAGGATCGCCTGATAGCAGCGAATTCTCGTGTAGTGGTCAAGATCACCGGCCTGGGTCATCCGGACCACCGGATGGATCAGGAGGTTGGCCTGGGCCTCCCGGGTGGCCCTCAGGGTCAGCTCCACGTGCGCCCTGTGCATGGGGCTCCGGGTGTGGTACCCCACCACCGTCCTCCATCCGAGGCGGGCGAACTCCTCTCGCAGCTGGCGCGGCGTGTGCCTGAGCCCCGTGAAATCGTACCGGACCGGGACCTGCAGACCCTCGAGGGTCCCCCCGACGTACACCGGGTTGGTGCGCTCAAGAAGGTAGTGCACGCCCGGGTGCTCGGGGTTGGCAGTGCCGAAGACCTTCTCTGCTTCCTCCTCCAGGTCCGGCTCCCAGACGTCCCCGACGGTCATCCCCGCCAGCAACACACCCTCTGGATCCCTCAGGGCCAAGGGCCTTCCCCCCTCCAGCCGCTCCGCCACCTCCCGACTGACGTCCAGCGTGACCGGGATGGGCCAGAGAGTGCCGTCTACCAGGCGCATCCCGTCCCGAACCGTCTCGTAATCGGGCCGGCCCAGGAACCCCGTGAGGGGGTTGAACCCACCGTTGAGGAGGAGGTCCAGGTCCCGGATCTGACGGTCCGTCAGGTCCCAGGAGACCCAATCCACGGACGCCGTCTTGAGCTCGGAGGCCCGAGCGGGGCCCACCAGGAACTCCCTCAACTCGCCGCCGTGCGAGCGGATCAGCTGGTCCGACACGGAATCCTCAAGGACACGAATGGCCGGGCCACTCGGGAAAGAAGCCCCACCCGAGATTCACGGGTCACAGGCCAGGCCCCTTCACGATCCACCCTTCCTGCCGGCCGTGCGACAGAGGGGAGGCAAGGCCTCTGGTGGCGTTCCTGGAATCCACAACAATGGGAGCCTTTTCGAAGACTCGGGCATGATCGACGCTGGAGTGATCGGTGACGATGACGGCCACATCGACCGATCCAAGCACGTCGTCGGTGAGGGGCACGCTCAACCACTCCCGTCCGTCCTCCTCCAGGCGGGGCACGAAGGGATCATGGTAGTCCACCTTGGCCCCACTGGCTTCCAGCAGCCGGATGATGTCCAGCGCGGGAGATTCCCGGACGTCATCGATGTCTGGCTTGTAGGCGACACCCAGGACCAGGATTTCTGAGCCGTTCACGGCCTTCCGGGCCCGGTTGAGGGCCTCCCACACCTTTCCCACCACGAATTCCGGCATGTGGGAGTTGATCTCGGATGCGACGTCGATGAACCGGGTCTTGTAATTCAGGGTCCGCATCTTCCAGGACAGATAGTGCGGATCAACGGGAATGCAGTGACCCCCCAACCCTGGTCCGGGCGTGAACTTCATGAAACCGAACGGTTTCGTGGCGGCTGCCTCGATGACTTCCCACACGTCGACCTTGAGCCTGTCGGCGATGAGCGCCACTTCATTCACCAGCCCGATGTTCACCGCCCGGAAGGTATTCTCCAGGATCTTGGTGAGCTCCGCTGCCTCCGTGGAGGCCACTGGAACCAGGATGTCGAAGAAGCGGGAGTAGAGAGCCAAGCCTACTCCGGTGCAGGTGGGGGTGATGCCACCCAGGACCTTGGGAGTGTTCCTGGTCTGCCATACGCGGTTTCCAGGGTCAACCCGCTCGGGAGAGAAG
>Ga0209164_1003822_pt1 | contig 13966 bp, 14 predicted proteins | sample MTBNYHSulfiMetaG_FD_187458 | JGI IMG/M metagenome (GOLD analysis project Ga0209164, IMG submission 187458) | Enrichment culture microbial communities from rom New York Harbor, USA that are MTBE-degrading - MTBE-NYH (New York Harbor Sulfidogenic)... | ecosystem: Environmental > Aquatic > Marine >...
AGCGGCTTATTATGTGGCTGATCAGGTACTTGAGTTGGCAAAAAAAGCCAAGGAAAATGATGAGCTTAAATCTTCAGCAGAAAATGAAGAGAAAGCAGCCAAAGCTGAACTTGATGCTGCTCAGACTGAGTATGACAGATTATTAACCACCCAAGCAGCGGAAGATGTTCTGGAAGCTAGAGCGAAATTTCAGGTTGCGCAGGCACGTTATGATCAAGCTCTGGATAGGGTAATTGAGTTACGCACCGGCATTAACTCTTTCGAAGTGGCGGCGGCGGGAGCGTCAGTTCGGCAGGCACAAGCTAACGTTGAACTCGCAGGTCAAACCATGAAAACCCTGGATATTCAAATGGAGAAATTAGCAATATATTCACCAGTTGATGGGATAGTTATGAATCTGAATATTGAAGTCAGTGAAGTCATTTCACCAGGGGTTACTGTAATCACGATTGGGCAGCTGGAAAATGTCAATTTAATTATTTATATCTCAGAGGAAATGTATGGAAAGATAAATTTTGGGGATCAAGTTCAAGTGAAAGTGGATTCTTTTCCTGATGAAACTTTCACCGGAGAAGTGATCCATATCGCAGATGAAGCTGAATTTACGCCGCAAAATGTTCAAACAGTTGAAGGAAGACGCAGTACCGTTTATGCTGTCAAAATTTCAATACCAAATAAAGACTTCAAACTAAAACCAGGCATGCCTGCCGATGCATTATTTGATATGAATCAATAATGCCTAAATGATATGGATAGCAAAAATTGGCAGGAGACTCAGCAGATTTCTGAGTGGGCAATGATGAAGAGTAAAAGTCAGCAATTTAGAAAAATCATCTGGGTTTTGATTTTTGCTATTGCCATGGCTTATGTGGAGTCTGCGGTTGTTGTTTATTTACGCCGCGTATTTGGAATTACCAACTATACTTTTGGAATTCCACCCTTCGATATCACTATTTCCGTAATTGAAACCGGGAGAGAGATAGCTACTCTCGCTATGATAATGACAGTTGGTTGGGCCGTTGGAAAATCCTTTCAGGACCGTCTGGGATTCGCATCCCTTATTTTTGGGATTTGGGATATCTTTTATTATTTTTGGCTGTGGATTTTTGTGAAATGGCCTTCTTCATTGTTTGATATTGATCTCTTGTTTCTCCTACCCTTACCTTGGTGGGGGCCGGTTGCTGCGCCTGTAATGATAGCATTGCTTATGATTATCTGCGGAATTTTGGCAATTGTGTATAAGGAAAAGTACCAAAAGTTGAGATTATCCATGTCCTGGTTAAGTATTGCAATTTTAAGTTTAACTATTCTCTTGTATTCCTTTATGCGCGATGCTTTAGCCATGTTACCTGCTAAATTAGAAGAACTTTCACAAATACAACCTTCGCCTTTCAAATGGGGGATTTACCTGATTGGCTATTTAATGCTATGTGTCGTTTTGTTTAATCTTTTTAGAAATGTGGATCATATAAAACCTGAGAACAATTAACACACACAATAGAAGAAATGGAACAAACAATTTTTTAAGGATGAAGGAGAAATGATTAGAAAGTCAAAAACCAAACGGTCAGTTTTTACCGATAAGCAATGGTTGCTTCATTCTTTTGAAAACAATGGAGTGCAATTAGCCAAGAACCGTTTGCTCAGAAAATGGACAATTTTGGGCGCGGAAAAATGGTTTCAATACAACTATCACAAACGTAAGCAAACAGACAAAACCACACCTCCGGGAGTAGTTGATGATTTGTATTATATGAGTCTGGCTATTTTAAATTCAATCAAATGTGGGTTAGATGATTACCCGCTTTCAGATTCAACATTGGATAAGGTGATCAATATTGTTGTTAAAGACCTGTTTTTGGAAAAAGAAGCCAGGTTGCAAAAGTCCATTGAATTTCAAAAAACATACGGATATATCACCCCATCCTTTTTGGTTATCAGCCCTACCAAAGCATGCAATTTAAGATGCACCGGATGTTATGCGGATGCGAACGAACAAACGAACGCGTTGGAATGGGACTTGGTGGATAAAATTATTACCGATGCATACGAATTCTGGGGAATCCAATTTATTGTCATCAGCGGCGGTGAACCAATGGCATACCGGTCGCAAGAGAAAGATATATTGGACCTGGTTCAGAACCACCCGGATACTTTTTTTATGATGTATACCAATGGCACTTTGATAGATCACAGCCAGGCTGAACGCATGGTAAAGTTAGGAAATATCATCCCGGCATTTTCACTGGAAGGCTGGCGGGATACTACTGATGCGAGACGCGGGCCAGGAATTTTCGATAAAGTTATGAGTGTTATGGATCTTTTATTTGAAGCGGGTGTACTGTATGGCGTCTCCTTGACAGCCACATGCGCCAATGCGGAGGAAATTCTATCCAATGAGTTTATAGATTTTCTCTTTTTAGAAAAACATACGGTTATTGGATGGATCTTTCAATATATGCCCATCGGGCGATCTTTCACCCTGGATTTAATGCCAACGCCCGAGCAGCGCTTAAATATGTGGCGAAAATCCTGGGAATTTATCCGGGAGAAACGGTTCTTTTTGGCAGATTTCTGGAATCACGGCACGGTTGTGGATGGCTGTTTGTCAGCAGGGGGACATAATAATGGGGGGTATTTTTATATTGAATGGAATGGGAATGTTACCCCATACGTGTTTGTACCGTACTCCCCTGTGAATGTGAAAGATATTTATTCAAGGGGCGGCAACCTTATGGATGTGTACACTGAGCCATTCTTCCGGGATATTCGCACATGGCAGGTACATGGAACTAATGGGAATTTATTAATGCCATGCCTGATGCGAGACCATCATAATGACCTCAGGCAGCTCATCAGAAAGCATGAGGCCAATCCAATCGATAAAAATGCGGAGGTTGCTTTGATGGATGGGGATTATGCCAAGGGTATGGACAGTTATGCGCGATCTTATAGCGAATTTTCCAACCGGGTTTGGGAAGAGCAATACATTAGAGAGGAAAAGGCTTGAATTTCAATATCATCACTTGATGGATATAGTAAATGTAAGGATAACGAAAATAATCCCTTGAAGAATTTTTAAACTCTAAAAGTCAGGAAGATAAATGATGATGAATAGAAATTTTTCAATACCTCAAACGGTAGCCGTGGTAACGGATAGTGTAGCCCAAGTGCCTGATGCTGATGCGGAAAGATTGGGTGTTTCCATTGTCCCATTTTCGGTCCATATTGAAAATGAAGAATTTCTGGATGGGGTCGATTTACCACCTCGGCGTTTATACCAAAGAATGCGCGAAGAAAAAATCGTTCCCAGGACATCAGCCCCTTCACCAGCTGATTATCTGAATGTGTTTCGGTCCCATCTGAACAAAGGCATACAGGCAATCATTCATTTATGCCTTTCCAGTAAACTAAGTTCCGCGTATAACAACGCCTGTGAGGCTGCCAAACGAGCTTGTGAGGAATTTCCGGGAAGGTCGGTTAAGGTTATCGATACTCTTCTCGCTGCAATCCCGCAAGGATTTATCGTAATGGATGCAGCAGAAAGAGCTCTTAGGGGGGATTCACTTTCGGAAATTTTACAATCCGTAAAAAAGTCAATCCATCAATGCGGGTTAGCTGCCACACCTGGATCTCTGGAATACCTGGCAAGAGGAGGAAGAATCGGCAAAGCCGCATTCCTGTTGGGGAGCATGGTAAAAATTAAACCCATATTGACCCTTGAAGATGGTGTTGTTTCTCCCATCAGAAATGTGCGCACGGAAAAACAGGCTTTGGAAGTCATTATTAATTATGTTGCTAAAAAGATTCAAGGTGACAAAAATTTTCATATCGCAATTATAGAGGCGGATGATGCTGAACGGGTGTTGGAATTGCGGGATCTGGTGTTAAAAAAGCTGAATCCAGTCAAGATTATTCAAACGGAATTTACCCCAGTAATGGGCGTGCATACAGGCCCGGGTCTCGTTTTAATATTTAAGGAGGTTTAATTTGGATTTAGGAGAGGTTTTTCCGATTTTCTTCATTATCCTAATAAGTTACTTGATAGGCTCAACCCCCATAGCATTTCTGGCGGGAAAATGGATCAAAGGAATTGATTTACGCCATTATGGCAGCGGGACAATCAGCGGATCGATGGTTTTTGAGCATGTGGCAAAATGGGTAATTATTCCTGTGGGCATCTTCGATATTTTTAAAGGATCGATAGCCGCATTACTAGGAATTAAATTGACAGGAGAACCACTATTAGCGGCTTTTGCCGGTTTAACCGCGGTGATCGGACATAACTGGCCGGTTTTTTTGAATTTTACGGGCGGCCGCGGTTTATCACCATTTATGGGGGTGCTTTTAGTTCTATTTCCGCCAGGTGTTCTTTGGATGCTGGCTTTTCTGGCCATTGGTTATTTACTGGGAGATTCAGCACCCTGGAGTTTGGTCAGCCTGGCTTCTTTACCGATACTTAATAAATTCTTAAACGGTTTAGCCATAATAAATCTTAGCGCTATAGCAATTATCCTGATTACTTTAATTAAACGTCTTGAGGCAAATCGACGTCCGCTACCTCAAGATGGGATTGAACGCAAAAAAGTAATTCTGCTGCGCCTGCTTTTTGACAGGGATATTCAAAACCATAAGGAGTGGATCAATCGCGTTCCTTGAAAGGATTTATTGATGCAAATTCGCTATCTCGGTCATTCATGTGTTGAAATAATTGGTGAACATCATATTCTCATTGATCCGGATTTTTCACACAACCCAATGGCAGGAATTGATTTCATTTTGGTCAGCCATGCTCACAGGGATCACCTTGCTAGGGTAGGAGAAGTACATTCTGGGAAAGTGATTGCTTCGAAAAACGTTTGTGAGGCTGCCTTCAAATTGGGGGTAACCAAGGATAGGTTGTTTCCAGTGGAAGCTGGCGATCAAGTCGCAAATATCCGCATCTTGCCCGGATTTAGTATAGTCGGTGGATATAGTTACAAAATTGTTCATCTTTTATTCAAACACAGGCTGCCTGACTTTGGCGGGACACCATTATCCTTTCTTATTGAGGACACGCTTTCTGTTCTTCACATCGGGGATGCACACGAGTTTAAATTTCATGCTTCACCGGATATTCTGTGTGTTCCCTGGCGGACTCCTCCCTTTGGGTCGAAGAAATACAAGGATCAAATTGTTTCGCTTATAAAAAATATTTCTCCAAAGTATGTATTACCGGTTCATTATGATTTACCTGGAACTGAGGCTGATCCAAAAGAATTAAGTAATTTACTGAGTTGCCAAATATTGTCAGGTGATAATTGGTATGAATTCTAGAAAAAACAAGAATCTTGTACTTACGATGCAAGGATTTTAAATGTTTCCTTCTTCAATTACCTCGGTTTAAAAATTGTGGCAAAACAAGTCGCCCTTCCCTATTCGGGTGCAATTGGAATGAAACAGGGTGGAAACAGTAGACACTATAGACAATTTTTATCCTAATTCGTGCACTCTGTAGACAATATAGACGCTGTATCACGCTGTAGACAAGCTGAATACTGACTCTTAATCAGTAGGTTCAGGGTTCGATTCCCTGGTGCGTCACTGATTTTGTTTAATATTGAAATGAAAAATAAAAAAAAAGATTCCTGAGAACTAACTACTAGGGAATCTACTTTATTGAAATTTTATTTTTTTATTAATTGAAACAAGAGGGAGAATGACAAATCCATATATCAAGAACGAAGTATTATTACCTTCTCTCGTTTTTTATGCTGATATTTTAGGTTTTTCAAATATGATAGTTAAAGCGGTTGAACAAAATGAGGATGAACAATTTCTATCTGTTCTTAAAAAATCTCTAAATCGTGCATATACAAGTATTAAAAAAAACGACATGAAATTCGGTGATATATCTGATTTTGAAATAAAAGTTTTCACAGATAATCTCGTTATCGGTTATCCAGTAAAAAATATCGATTTTGATCAGGCAGAATCGGAATTTGGAATTCTTTCGAATATTGTTTCGGAATATCAATTAAATCTAGCAATGGATGGTTTCTTTATTAGGGGAGGTATTTCATTTGGTAAAGTCTATATGAACGAAAATTTTGTTTTTGGTGATGCCTTAATTAAAGCACATAATCTTGAAAGGAAAGGAGGACCTCCAAGAGTCACAATATCTCCTGAACTAATGGGAATTATTTTTAAACAAATTGATTTCTATTCAAATTTTGAAAGTTCTCCACAATATAATGAAATATTACGTGATTCAAACGGTGAATTTTTCATTAATTACCTTGATAGGGCTTTTGATATCTTTCCTGAAGGAGGAATATTTTTTGAGGTAATAAAAAAGCATAAAAATCAGATTGAGAGTAATTTACGAAAGTTTGAAACAAACCCATATACGCGTAATAAATACGAATGGGCAGGAAGATATCATAATTTTGTTTGCAATGAGATAATAAGTTCATACTCTTTATATCTTGATCCCGATATAGATCCTGATCTTTCGATGGCTTGTGAAGAAGCTCAAAAATTATCAGATTATATTATTCCTAATACTGAAGGTAATCCTCCCTCTAGAATAAATCCTTCTTTAGAAGGGAATTTGTGTATCTCTCCATGAAGCAGAAACTGACTAGAGGGTATTCATGGAAGAATTGGTCACGCTCGGATTGTGTGGTGTGAAACTGATCATCAGTGATGATCATGTAGGCGTGGAAGCAGCTCGCAAAGTAGTCTTTACCGGTGTGCCATGACAGAGGTGCAAGCTTCATCTGCAGCAGAATGCCCAATCTTATATGCCCAAGGTTGGATTGAAAGGGAAAGTAGCGGAGGACATTCGTACGATTTTCAACGCCCCGGATCGCGAAATGGCTGAGGCATTCCTGAGAAAAGCGGTTGAGAAATACTCCGCCTCAGCTTCCAAACTGGCTGACTGGATGGAGGTCGACCTTCCGGAAGGATTCACGGTGTTTGCTTTTCCCAAGCTGCACCAGAGAAAGCTACGGACATCCAATCAGCTGAAGAGCCTCAGTCAGGAGATCAAACGCAGAACTCGCATTGTGCGGGTGTTCCCCAATGAGCAATCTTGCCTGAGGCTTATTTCGGCTCTTCTGATGGAAGTCGGCGAAGAGTGGGAGTATGGTAAATTGTATTTTGATTTTGAATCAGTATAGTGCTTTATTGAGAATTTTGAGAGGATCTGTGATCAATTTTACAGAAAAGATGTTGCGTAATCAATTTTTTGATGAAAAAATTCGATTTATTATTGTCATATATTCTTAACAAAAAAATATAATAACGATTTAATTGAATTCTTTTTTGTACTCCTCGGGTGTATAAAAAACAAAATAACCTTGTTTACTTAAATTAGAACTAAAAAGACTAATGGCACATCTATTTATTGTATTCGAATCCTTAAATTTTTCGTTCTTATCAATATACTCTTTTATCTTCTTTGTATCACCGGATAATATCTTCGATATTTCCTTATAATCTTCGAAGCTTATAAAAAATAGAATCAATAAAAAAATAAGAATAAAAAAATATAAAAACAAAAAAGAGCCGTTATCGCCATTTTTCCATGAGCGATCTAGTATTGGTATAATGATTAGAGCTATTAGCCAAAAGACAGAAATCCAAGATAATAGCTTTTTCTGTTTTGAATAGGCACTTAATATACATTTGTAGCAAAGAAATCCAATAGACTTATTAAATCTAAATTTCTCTATTTTTGCTTTCTTAAAAACATCATATTCTTCTCCAATTTTATTTCCGTAATAAAATTCAAAATTGGCGTACTCTTCTTGTTGAAGATTTTTATTACATAAATTGCATTCCATAATTCTGTTAATTAGTCTTTTTTAAAACTTTACTTCAATTTAATCCTTCTTGGTAGTTTTCAATAAATCTATTATAGTTCCCAGCCTGATCTTATTACTTATTCGTACTACCATAGAGAGCATCTCCTCATTTTTTATGAAACAATAAAACTCACTTATTTATCTGTACCCTTGATGTTGTTAAATGTGTATTCCAAATTAAATAACCTTTAATTTATAAATTTTACTCCACCTTTGATAGGATTTATTTAGGAATTCTTCTTAGGAAATTTTTTTATGAGTCGCCTTTCCTGTTTCGGGTGCAACCCCAATGAACACAATGGAAACAATGGACACAATAGACAATTTTTTCCATTTTTATTGAACTGTTTAGACACAATAGACGTAATTGACACAATAGACAATTTAGAAACTGACGCTTAATCCCCTGAAGGGGACTATAGTCAGTAGGTTTCCTCTACGAGGACTTCCTGCGGTTGCAGGGTTCCCTGGACTGGCCGTCAGGGCAGGCGATTCCCTGGTGCGTCATTTAAATTATTCCTATGCTACGAGTCATCATGAGGGCAGCGATCTTTTTTTATTTTTTAAGGATTATTGGTAACTCCCAGCTAGGAAATTGAAAGTTTGATATGTTATGCCTTAATAAATCTAGGTTCAATGAAGTGAAATAGCGTTGAAAGTGTAGCTAGGTTAACTCCCTTGTATCGTTGCTGCATTTTTTTATGAAGACAATGCGAAAACAGCTTCAGAACCATTGTTTTTTGAGCAGGCGGCTGCTGAAAAATTTCCTAATGTTTATTCGGTTTCTCCAATTCTCGTAAGGTCCAAGAAGCATCAAAGCGTACATTTTCCTCTTGATCATTCACTGCATCTTTTAATGCCGTCAACGCCTCTGTTGAAGCAGGCCATAAATCCTTTGACCGCAATACACGCGCAGCCGCAGCTCTCACTAAAGAGGACTTATCTTTTAGTTTCGTAATAAAAAGAGCAACTGCTGTCTCTGGTTTTGGTCTCAGGTTCCTAAATACTAATGCCTCCATACCTGCCACTCGAACTCCCTCATCCGGATCATTCGCAATTAAATCAGCGATAATTTGTATAGCCCGGCTATGTTGAGGGCTTTTCGGCTGGATTCTCTCAATGACCTCAATCACACGGATGCGCCAAGCAGCTCCCTTGCTGCCAAGAACCCGAAGAGAATAAGTCAAAGCCTCTAATGCCAAATCGTTTTCTGGGCGGATATGCATCAGCAACCATTGTGCATCCATAGTCCTGAGTGGACCTTTGTCACTTTTAATTTGGCTTGCCAGGTATTCAAAGGTAGGAGAGTTGAATTGACGCAAGACATCAATCAATTCCCATTCCACCGTAGTTGGCAGTGAGCTATCTGTTAACGCCGCAGCGCCGGACCTATTCGCTTCGTCTAGGGTCTTTTGGCAAATAACAGGAATTATCGTAGGTCCCAATCCAAGCAGTGCTTTCATAGCTAAGATAAGGGGAGTATTTTTTCCATCTCTTGTGTCTTCTAAATCCCCGCTGAAACTCGCCGCATCTCTTTTTTTCTTTTCTGCGCGAATAAACTCTATCAATGCTTCTATGATATTGTCATGCTCAGTTCTCATGCTAATTAATTCTTTAATTGTCTTCTCACGTATCCAGGGAAATGGATTACGCAATTGACCAACAAGCGAATCTAATTTGGGATTCCCCATAAAAACCTCCTAGTTTCAATCAAAAAATATTATTCAAGCATTATCAAGATAATGCAGACACCAGCTGTCAGGTAAGTTATATTAGTAAAAATTTTGTTATTTTTCTTGTCCCAAATTTCTATTTTTCCAGGGCTTGAACGAATAATAGCTTAACTAATTATAGCTAAAACAAATCGTTGAATTCTCGATCAAGGGAACAATATAATAGCAATTTTTCGATTCTTACAATCCTACAGTCTTTGGCTGCACGGAAAAGGATACTACTATCTAGCTTATATCAATTGAACAAATCGCATTTTCCAATTCAACTGATACTATGAAATTCTCCATGCGCGGGGCAGGCAGTGTGGGCACAGTATATACATCACGCGCTGTCTTTAAATTTGTTATCTCAAAAACCAGGGCAGTCTTTTTCTTGATACTCTTATGGGGATGATAGTTGGCGGATTACCTCTGCGAGGTTTATCTTTGGTAACAGGTTTAACACTCCTGCCAAACTACAACCAATAGATTACCGGTCTGGTGCTACACTAGCATATCTTTTGAATTTTATAAGAATCAGGATTGATAACAGAAGATTACGAATTTTTGGAGAGAAAATAACTTTAAAAAAAAAATGACTTCACCAAACATGTGGAATCAAACGATATTTCACCTTCTTCTTATATTCAATATAGCCACTTAATTCCTCATCCAGCATCACTTCCTCACCTTTAATTCTTATTATTAAAACCAGCGTAATTAAAACACCGAGCCCCAGAGCGATCCCTGATCCTACCAATAACGGACCTCCAATAATCAAAAGTATTAAACCGAGATATTGGGGATGCCTTATAAAATGATATACACCTGTTGAAATGACCTTCTGTTTGCGATCAGATTGAATTCGTACTACCGTAGATAGATATGGATTGGCAATGGTTGCTGCAATCAAGAGGTACAAAGCTGGAATTAATAATAGACCCCCCATAAATTTTATGATTATCGGGAATTGAGGGGATAAACCTAGGATTTGTGCATCTAATGGCATGGCATTGATCCAAACTGAAGCGAAGAAGAAAAGGGAAGCGAGAAGATACCTATCCCATTTTTTTTGATTGTGAGAACCATGGGCAGTTAAGCGCTCAGTAATCAAGTCGGGATTCTTCTTGTACATATATATCAAATTACTGAGCATCATCACATCGAACCAGATGCTCAGAATCCACCCTTCCGTCCAATAATAATTGCCCGAAAAAAATATCAGGATAGATGGAAATAAGAGCAAGATGAGAAGAGATATTAAGAGAAATGTAAAAAGAGAATATTTTTTGTTCATGCAGATCCCTCACTATTCTTATTGATCTAGGAAATCCATTCCTCTCGCAGGGAATTAAAATTTTCTCGAACAGTTAAAAACGGGTTATTTCTGATTTATCAATCTCTAAATCGCCCAATGTTAGAGGTAATTTTTCAATGAAATTAGCCACCTGTTTTAATCGATAGACGCTTTCTAATCCTTTTTCAGGGATTATTTCAGAAAGCCTTTCAGGGGTATAACCTTTATCTATTGCATACAACACAGTGTCGAGGTCTTCATAACTCATTCCTAAACTTGCGGTGTGGGGCAAATTCCCATATAGGTCGCCGGAATTTGGTTTGTCAATAATTTCTGCAGGCAGTTTCAGATGCCGCGCTAGTTGTCTGATCTGGGTTTTATAGAGGTGGCGCAATATTTGGACATCATTTGCCCCATCTCCATATTTACAATATATGCCGGTTGAGTATTCTGATCTATCGGTTGTACCGATCACCATGAAGTTACGCTGCTCTGCGTGGAAATAGAGATAAACCATTCTTAGCCTTACTTTTGTAAACTGGAATGCCAAATCCTTGTGAATTGCTTTCCACATGATTCTTTCATACCGTTTCCATTTTTCGCTGGTCTCTTTTCCATAGTATGCGCCAAAGAGATCTTGATAAAAATAACCCCCAAAAAAGAACTTTATCGCAGATTGGATTTTCTTAATATATTTTGCTTCCTCTACCTCATTTTTCAATTTCTTTCTGCCAATTTCGTACACACCCATATCCTCTAAGACTCCTGTTATGTTTTGCTCGATGGATTCTAATCCTAGTGTTCTGACTATTAATTGGGCATGTTTATGGTTTACGGATGAACTATCGCGCTCTGGTAAAAGAATAGCAAGAACTTTTTCCTTTCCCAAAGCTTTCTCCAAAAGATAAGCACATATAGAGGAATCCAAACCGCCGCTTAAACCGATGACCGCTCCAACTTTGTGCAGTCTCTTTGTTGATGTTTGGATGAATTTGATGATACGAGATTCTTCTTTTGCGCAATCAATTTCCAATGCTTTTTTTAGTTTATCGACGGTAATATTGTTCTTCATAGAAATCACCCTTTATTAATAACTGCCTAACATCAATTTCTCAATAAAAAAACCTGTAAAACCACAATTTCATGGTCCCACAGGTTTTCCTGTTGCTCTGAAATTCATCAGAACCCGGCTTTTGTTCTGTTAGATGATAGTCTTGCCTGCTCCAAATATATTTTGTTTATATATTATCTTAATCCACACAGATAATTTGTCAAGCATTTTTTATAAATTATCCGAATAACAAATTTGAGCATTTTTCATTTTCTATCTGCGTCAAAAAAAGGCTTTTTCGTTTTGAGCGCAACTTTGTTGTAATTAGGGAAAGTTGGTAGGCGTTAAACATGTTAATTGTGGTATCTCTTGATCCCCATACGGGACGATGGTCAGCGTATTTCCTTTACGAGGACTTTCTCCTGTCGCAGGTTCCCTGGACTGTCCGTCAGGGAACAATACGGTTACGGTGGCGTTTTAATCGCGTAGTTCCTCCCTGAGCGCAAGTGGAAAATTCAGCAGAAAGCTTTTTGAAGCGGCGTAGGTGGCTTTGATCGGTATCGGGTAAAAAGCTGCTAGGCTGGCAATGTTAATTGCGCGAAAAGTGATCACTCCTGATCGTAGGAGGACTGCATATATTTTTTATAATCCCATCCTCAGAAATTACCAAAGACCTGATGACTATCCACTAGATAATCATCAACCTCTGAATCAGAGGAAGGATGACTTTGAAGGGGAATCAGACCGCAATATATGGGGAAAAACCACCAATATGAATCACGCAGTCATAATGGGTGGAAGATTAATTGAGAAACTCGCTGAGGATCTTTATTCCATTCTGGCCGGATTCTTTTGCCAATTTAGCGGCTTCGGATAGGGTAAGCGCTTCGCGCTTGAGGATGGTTTCGAGAAGCATGGGCAGGTTCAATCCGCTAATGACCTCCACGTGCTCCAGCTTTACTGACGCTCTAGCAGCCGCATTAAAGGGGGAAGCCCCAAAGAGATCCACGAAGACCAGAATTCCATCACATGACTGCTCGAGTTTTTTTATAGCCGTTTCAATTCTGGTCTGCAATCCATCGATTGAATCATTTTCTTTAAGACTGATGATCTCAACTCCGGCGTGCTGACCGCTAATTAATCTGACGGCATTGAAGACACCATTTGCCATTTCACCGTGGGACGCAATAATAAAATTGATCATTCATCACACTTCATTTTTCAAATTAATATAAATAGCTATTTTAAAAATAGATCCTACCCGATCACAAGTCAAATCGGTATTGTATTCCCGGAATTATTATACACTGGCAGGTATGGAAAATCAGGGAAATCCACATTTCAGATTGATGAACCTTGGCACATCCATGTATTTATTGAAATTGTAATTCCGCACCGACAAGCATATCTTTGATTGTGTTTGCATAAAAAATATCCCGAACATTTGATTGACAACCATCTTGATTATTGTTATAATCTTGTCAGATGTCCAACAAGTAGGTCGATATGAATAATACATTCTTACATTCAAGAGACATTGGCAGAACTGATACTCTAGTCACCCAGGTGTATCGGTATCTGATTGAATTGATTGATAATGGGCTGCTTAAATTCGGACAAAAACTCCCTTCTGAGCCAGACCTGGCTAAGCAATTAAACGTCAGCCGTTTTTCCCTGCGGGAAGCGTTGCAGCGTTTGGAAAGCGAAGAATATATTATAAAAAGACGGGGGATCGGGACCTTTGTAAACAAACCGTCTTCGCAGCACACCCAATTCGGATTTGAAAAACTACATTCCCTATCAGGCAATTTAATCGCTTCCGGTTTAAGGCCCGGGCTAAAGGAAATGCATATTACAGCCGAGCTTCCAAATGAAGAAATTAGAAAATCAATCCATCTAGAAAAAAAAGAAAAAGTTATAAAAATCGAGCGGCTGCGCACAAAAGACGAAAAAATCTTTAACTGGTCAATTGACTATATTGCAGAAAAAACCATTGGCGAGAAAATTGCCAAAAAAAACCTCGGATTTTCCCTGTATAAATTTCTTGAGGTCCACT
>Ga0209164_1003827_pt1 | contig 13948 bp, 8 predicted proteins | sample MTBNYHSulfiMetaG_FD_187458 | JGI IMG/M metagenome (GOLD analysis project Ga0209164, IMG submission 187458) | Enrichment culture microbial communities from rom New York Harbor, USA that are MTBE-degrading - MTBE-NYH (New York Harbor Sulfidogenic)... | ecosystem: Environmental > Aquatic > Marine >...
GTCGACCGCAACCCCCCCGGCCATCGCAACCCGTTGCGCCGTCTTCGCGAAGTCCGACCTCATCCACCGGCAGCAGGAGGGGTACGGGAAGGAGGCCCTCTGGTGCGGCTTGTGCCGGGGCCTCTCCTCCACCCTCCTCCAGACCCTCCTGAAGGGAAGGCGTCTCAAGGGCCTCACGGTGGTGACCGGGGGGGTCGCCAGGAACCAGGAGGTCATCCGCTGGCTGCGTGCCCTCTCCGACTCGGACATCCTCACCTTCGAAGGGGCGGAGTTCGCTGCCGCCCTGGGCGCCGCCGAAATCGCGTCGCAAAATGGCCGCGTTCCGTCCCTGGAATTCCCTTCGGACCGGCGGGACGACCAGGATTCCCGGACGGGCCCCCGCCGCCCCCCCCTCGAGCTCCGCAAGACCACCTACCCCAGCTTCGAGGTGGCGGAATCCTGGTTGGACGAGCTGGACAACGAGATCCGCATCACCCGCTGGCCCGGGGGTGAGGTGGTTGCGGGGTACCTGGGCGTGGACGTGGGATCCACCTCCACGAAGGCGGTCCTGGTGGATGAGGACGGATCGGTGCTGGTGGACGTCTACCGCAAGACCTCCGGAGACCCCATCGGCGCCACCAAGGCCCTTTTCACCGCCCTGGAGGAGATCGCCCGCTCCCGGGGCTCCCGCATCGTGGTGAAGGGGTGCGGCACCACGGGATCCGGGCGGAAGCTGGTGGGAGCCGTCATCGGGGCCGACGCCGTGGTGAATGAGATCTCCACCCACCTGGCAGGGGCCAACGTCACCGACCCCGGCGTGGACACCATCTTCGAGATCGGGGGCCAGGACTCCAAGTACATCCGGGCCGACGCCGGCATCATGCGCGACTCCAACATGAACTACGTGTGCGCCGCCGGCACCGGATCCTTCGTGGAGGAGCAGGCCGTCAAGCTGGGATACAGGGTGGACGAGATCGGGGAGATGGTCATGGGGCTGGCGCCTCCCCACACCTCGGACCGCTGCACCGTCTTCATGGAGCAGGACGTGGAGCGCCTCATACGGCAGGGGCACACGCCCCCCGAAGCCCTGGCCGCCGTCATGTACTCCGTGGTGGAGAACTACCTGCAGAAGGTGGTGGGCAACCGGCCCTATTCCCGGGAGGCCGTCTTCTTCTGCGGTGCCACGGCCCGGAACCGGGGGCTGGTGGCGGCCTTCGAGCAGCTCCTGGGCGCCAGGGTGGTCGTGTCCCCGTACTGCCACGTCCTGGGCGCCTTCGGTGTCGCCCTCCTCACCCGGGAGGAGATGCGACGGGAGGGACACGCCTCCCGCTTCAAGGGCCTGGACCTGTCGAAGCGGGAGATCACCCTCACCCAGGAGGACTGCACCCTCTGCGAGAACTCCTGCCGCATCACCTACGCCCACATCCAGGGGGAGGAGGAGGTGCCCAGCTGGGGATACCTCTGCGGACGGGACCCGGAGGCGAGCCAGAAGCGGAAGAGGACGGAGTACGAGCCGTTCCGGGTGCGGGGGCGCGTGGCCGCCAAGGCCTTCGCCCTGCACCGGGACGTGGTGGGCTCCAGCACGGCCACCGTGGGAATCCCCTCCACCCTCTCCACTTTCAGCCACGGCCCCCTCTGGCAGACCTTCATGGCCAACCTGGGGTGCACGGTCCGCTTCTCGAGGCCCACCGACGAGGCCACCCGGGAGGCGGCCGGGGCCCTGGTGGGCTCGGAGTACTGCTTCCCGGCCAAGTTGGCCCACGGGCACGTGGCGCGGCTCCTGGAGAGCCAGGAGGTGGAGTGGGTCTTCATGCCCCACACCGTCAGCGATCCGGTGCCCCCGGAGCACACCAACGCCTACTTCTGCCCGGTGGTGTGCGCCCTTCCGGCCATGGCCCGGGCCGCCCTGAACGTGGCCGGGAACCCCAAAGCCGGACGCATCCTCAGCCCCCTGGTGGACCTCCGCTGGAGCGAGAAGCGCCAGGTGGAGGAGCTGGTGGAGCATCTGGCGAAGCCCCTGGGAGTGTCATCCCGGGAGATCCGGAAGGCGTGGCACTCCGCGGTAGCCGCGCAGACCCACTTCGAGGAGCAATGCCGGCTGTCCGGGGCCGAGATCCTGGAGAAGCTGCAGGAGGAAGGCCGTACCGTCATCCTGGCCCTGGGCCGGGCCTACAACCTCTACGACGGCGGAGCGAACCTCGAGCTGCCCCTGAAGATCGCCGAGAAGGGATACAACATCGTTCCCGGGGATCTGGCCCCTATCGATGGCCTGCGCCTGGGCCCCGAGTTCGGCAACATCTTCTGGACCTACGGACAGCGACTCCTGAAGGCCCTTCTCTGGGCCCGGGACCAGGACAACGTCTACCCGGTATGGTTCACCAACTTCAAGTGCGGCCCCGATTCCTTCCTTCTCACCTACGCCGAGCGGATCATGGGGGAGAAGCCCTTCCTCATCCTGGAGCTGGACGAGCACGGAGGGGACGCCGGGTACCTCACCCGCATCGAGGCCTTTCTGGACGTGGTCCGGAGCAAGAAGGGACCCTTCCCAACCCCCCGGCCTCTCCCCTCACGAACGGACCCGGTGGAGACCTTCCAGAATCGCACCCTCTGGGTGCCCCAGCTCCACCCCGTGCTGGCGCCCCTTGCCGCCGCGGCCATGCGAGGGGCGGGGTTCGACGCCAGGGCCCTGCCTCCCGAGGACGACGAGGCGCTGGCCGTGGGGAGGCAGGTCACCCGGGGCAACGAGTGCATCCCCATGGCCGTTACCATGGGTCGCCTCCTCCAGACCCTCAGGGAGAAGGGAGGGGACGGGAGCACCGACGCCCTCTTCATGCCCTCGGGGCACGGCCCCTGCCGCTTCGGCCAGTACAACTTCCTGGAGCGCATCGTCCTGGAGAAGGAAGGGTTCGGTGAGCTGGCCATCCTGGCCCCCGACAACGACAACGCCTATCAGGGGCTCGGGGAGAAGCTCCGCCGGCAGCTCTGGGTGGTGATGGTCATGGGGGACATCCTCTTCAAGGTGGGGTGCCGGTTCCGGCCCTATGCCAAGGACCCGGCCGCCATCGACAAGCTTCTGGCGGACGGCCTGCGGATCATGGAGGAGGCCGCTGAGCGCGGGAGGCCGCTGAATCCCGCCTTCCACCAGGCCCTGGCCCCCTTCAGGGCCCTTCCCAAGCCCCCTTCCACCAAGCCGGTGGTGGGCGTGGTGGGGGAGATCTTCGTGCGCTGCAACCTCTTCTCCAACCAGTATGTGGTAAGCGCCATCGAGGAGGCTGGGGGCGAGGCATGGCTGGCCCCCTTCCACGAGTGGGTCCTCTACGCGTGCTACATGCACGAGAAGCGGGCCAAGGAAGGGTGGGACGTCCTGGGCAAAGCCAGGAGCTACGTGAAGAACCGGTACCTCTTCGAGTCGGAGCACCACCTCTACGAGGAGGTGGACGACCTCCTGGGGGACCGCCGTGAGCCCCCCATCCCCGAGTCGGTGGAGGTGGCCCACCCCTATGCTTCGTTCAACTACGGCGGGGAGGTGGTCATCACCATCGGGCGGGCCATCAAGTTCCTGGAAGAGGGAGCCGCCATGGTGGTGAACTGTTCTCCCTTCGGGTGCATGCCCGGGCAGATCATCTCCGGAATCCTGAACCAGGTGCAGGCCGATTACGAGAAGCCCGTGGTGAACCTCTTCTACGACGGGAGCGGAGACCTGAACCGGGTCATCGGCGTGTTCCTGAGGAACCTGCCCGGCGGCGAGGTATCCCGAACGGCGTGAGGACCAGGGGCTCGTAGGGTCCTGAGAATGCCTATCCCTCAGGGTGCCGCCGCTCGCGCCACGGGACCCGCCGAACCGGCTTCGACCCTCAGGGGGCCTCGCCGGCCGGACCCATCACCCCGCTGGCGGGCTCGGCGGGATCTCCGCCTCCCGCATGGCTGCGTGCCAGGCGAAGACCGCCAGGACGATGGCGGCCTGCGTCAGGTCCTCCTCCGCCACCCGCTCGTGGAAGTCCATGTTGGTGTGGTGGGTCCGGACATCGTAGTCCCGGTAGTCCTGGATGGCGTTGAAGGCGGGCACACCGGCCTGGATGAAGGGCACGTGGTCCGTGCTGCCGATCCCATCCACGACGTTTCGCAGGGCTCCCACCTCCTTCAGGGGCTCCAGCCAGGCGTCGAAGACGGGCTTGGCGGCCTCGTTCCCCTCCATGTACCATCCCAGGATCTTGCCGTATCCGGGGTCGTTGTTGAGGTAGACGTAGAACTTCTCCCGGGCCTCCCGGTTCTCGTCGCCGGCCAGATTCCGCTGAACCCAGGCCCGGGCTCCCAGGAGACCCTCCTCCTCCCCGCCCCAGAGGGCCATGCGGATGGTTCTCCTGGGCTGGAGCCCCAGGGCCTTCAGGATGCGCATCGCCTCCAGGGTGGAGGCCACCCCGTCGGCGTTGTCGGATCCGCCGGGGGAGGAGTGCCAGGAGTCCAGGTGGGCGCCGATCATGACTACCTCATCCCGAACCCTCGGATCCGCGCCCGGGATCTCGGCCAGGACGTTGTAGCCGTTGGTGTCCTCTTCGTGGTAGCGGCTCTTCACCGCCACACGGAGCTTCACATCCTCCCCAGCCTCCAGCATCCGGACGATCATGTTGTAGTGCTCCGACGCCAGGACGATGGAAGGCACGGCGTCGTCGGGGGTGTTCCGGTTCCCGGCGACGAAGATGGTGCCGTGCTGGCCCTGGTTGGGCTGGAGCCTCACGGCCGCACCGGCTTCCTGGAGGAGGGCGTTCAGCTCCCGGGCTGCCACAGGTCCCGTGCTGCGGAAGGACCGGGGCGCCCCGATGGGAACGGGCTCCCCCGAGGCGGCGGGCTGGAGCCGGTCCTGGGTGATGAAGTCGGCCTGGGGCGGGGTGGTGAGCACGACGGCGCCGGCCAGGCGGGACCTGAGACCCTCCAGCTCCTCGGCGGTCTTGTCGCCCACGTAGACGGGTGTGGCGACGATCTCCCCCCCGGTGGACGGCGTCCACGCCTCCGGATACCCCGTGATGGGGAAGTACCGGGGCTCCGTCATCTCCAGGGTGAGGCCCTCCAGGGTCCAGCCTCTCCCGAAGTCCCATGTCTCCGTGCGTACCTCTGCCAGCCCCCATCCCCGGAGCCGGTCCATGGACCAGTCCACGGCCGTCTTGAAGGAGGGGCTCCCGGTGAGCCGGGGACCGATGACATTGGCCAGGTGCGTGTACATCGATACGGCCTCGGAGCTCCGGAGACCTTCCTGGATGATCCTGGCCGTCGTTTCCCGATCGACGGGCTCCTGGGCGCTGGCAGCAAATGGGATGCCGACGGCCAGGATGGCGGATGACATCAGGATCCGCGCCGGGGTCACCATGGCTGAGGAAGCCAACGCGCCCGCGGCAGCCAGCGTAGCGGCGATGGTCGGCCTCATGGCGGGGGTGAGGGCTCCGCTTCTCGCCCTTTGGGCGAAGGAGGTCTGGATCTCGAGTCGTCGAGCGCCCATGGGGATATCCGGTGCAGAGGGAACGATGGACCGTGTCTCCCACAGGATAGGTCGTGGGGCTCCCGGTAGATAGGTCTCCCCCCGCCGGACAATCCCGGCAGGGGAGTCCTCCCCTTCCTCACGGAACCTCGGGTCCCACTCGGGGGGTAAACTGCTTTGAGTTTGAACATTTTCTCCCTCCCGCTTTCCCAAGGAGCTTATCATGGCAGAGAAGAAGATCATCGCGGTGGTGGGCGCCACCGGCGCCCAGGGGAGCGGCCTGGTGCGGGCCATCCTGGAGGATAGCGACGGCAGGTTCGCGGCTCGGGCCATCACCCGGGACGCCTCTTCAGACAAGGCCAAGGCCCTGGCGGCCCTGGGTGCCGAGGTGGTAGAGGCGGACGTGAACGACAAGAAGAGCCTGGTCCGGGCCTTCACCGGCGCCCACGGTGCCTTCTGCGTCACCTTCTTCTGGGAACACTTCTCGGCGGACCTGGAGATGGCCCATGCCCGGAACATGGCGGAGGCCGCCAAGGAAGCCGGCGTGGCCCACCTCATCTGGTCGACCCTGGAGGATACCCGCAGGTTCATCCCCCTGAACGACGACCGTATGCCGACCCTCCAGGAGAGGTTCAAGGTCCCGCACTTCGACGGGAAGGGTGAGGCAGATGCGTTCTTCCGGGAGGCCGGCGTGCCCACGACCAACCTTCTCACCTCCTTCTACTGGGAGAACTTCATCTATTTCGGGGCAGGGCCGCAGCGAGGGGAGGACGGGGTCCTGGACCTGACCATGCCCATGGGCGACCGGAAGCTGCCCGGCCTGGCCTCCGCGGACATCGGCCGGGCTGCCCTGGCCATCTTCAAGGGCGGCTCCGAGTTCATCGGCAAGACCGTGGGGATCGCTGGCGAGCACCTGACGGGTGCCGAGATGGCCGAGGCCATGGGGAAGGCTCTGGGGGAGCCGGTCCGGTACAATCCGGTACCCTTCGACGTCTACCGGAATTTCGGGTTTCCCGGGGCCGACGACATGGGCAACATGTTCCAGTTCAACCACGACTTTGCCGAGTACTTCTGTGGCGCCCGTCCCCTGGACCGGTCCCGGGCGTTGAACCCGAAGCTCCAGAGCTTCGAGTCGTGGCTGGCGGCCAACAAGGACAAGATCCCTGTGGGTCCGTCCTGAGAACGGCCACTGTGGAGACCCGGTTCCTTTGCGTTCGCTTGGGGAGCCGGGTCTCCACCGGAGGTACCCCCCCCCTCCCCGCTCCTGCACCCCCCGTCTCCTCCTTCCCACCCCGGCCCCGGCGAGCCCATCGTAACGATCTCCAGTATGCCGCTTGACGCCGGCGTCTCAGGCCCGGTACATCTAGCCGCAGTCCTTGTCCTGCAGGGCTGACAGGTCGCGGCCCGGCAGGGAGGGCGGTGGAGTCCTATAGACGACCAGGCGGTTACGTCGTCTCCCTCGGCAACCGTGTTGTCCCGGGCGACGGCCCCTCACATCCCGCTCGACTGCCCGCTCCCGGCCTGGCCGGGACCCGCAGGACCCGATTGGGGTGGTCGGTGCTCGGGGCGTGGAGGAATAGAAGCAATGTCTGCCTCGCGCTCGTGGTTCCTGTCTCCCCTCGGGTGGACCGTGGCGCTCGCCCTCGCGACCGCGGCGTGTGGAGACGGCGGCGGGACGATCACCCCACCCCAGACAGAGAAGCCCGTGGCGTCCCTGACGGTGACGCCCGCTACGGCGAGTGTCCAGGTGACGGGTACCGTCCAGCTCACCGCGACCCTCTTCGACGCCCAGGGCAATACCCTGACGGGCCGCAACGTCACGTGGTCTTCCTCGTCCCAGGCTGTGGCCACGGTCAACCAGACCGGTCTGGTCACCGGGGCGGGCGGAGGTGAGGTGACCGTCACCGCCACCGCAGAGGGCCGGTCCGGCACGGCCGCGGTCACCGTGACCCAGCCTCTCGCCCCCGGGGTTGTGGCGGGAGGGGCCGTCGGTGCGGCCGGAGGCTCCGTCGGGACGCCCGACGTGGGCGTGAGCATCCCGGCCGGGCAGCTCTCCACGGCGGCGCAGATCCAGATCCTCACCTCGGACGAGCCCATCGAGGAGTTCGGTTCGGATCTCGTCACGGGCCGATATCGCCTTCTGGGGTTCCCGACGGACCGGGTGGTGAACGTCCGGGTCAGGCTGCGCATCACCAGTCCCCTCCGGGAGCAGACCTTCATCGGGCTTGGCGTGCCGGTGGTGGCGTCGAGCATGGACACGGAGGAGCTGCAGCCCGGGTTCATCCTCCGGGAGGCGGTGGACTCGGCCGGGTACCTCGTGGCCACGCTCCCCGTGCGAGGTCGCGGGTCTCAGGCGTCGCCCCAGCCCTCGCGGATCGCGTCCGTCGGGGGAGTTGATCACCTCCTGGACGGCTTGCTGGGCGGCGTGACCGGGGTTCGGACCGACACCGTCCCCGGGAAGCAGTTCGTCATCGTGTCCTACGGGGCTCCCCGGGCCGAGCTCCAGCCCAAGGTGTCCCGGGCCGCCAAGCTGACGGAGGATGCCCGGATCACCCTCCAGGGCTTGGGCTACTCCCTGGACCACCGGACGGTCTGGCCCATGGAAGTGCACGTCTCTCCCTTGCGGGTGGGCCTCTACGGCTCATTCAGACAGGAGCTACCGTGGCCTCTGGACGTCAACACGGGCTGGTTCAGGTTCAACACGTGGGCTTTCGACCAACCGGACATGCCGGGGACGGCCATCCACGAGTTCTACCATTTCGTTCAGGCGCGGTACACCCGGAACATGCTGCCGCCCCAGTACGGCAGCTACGGCTGGGTGAAGGAAGCCGGCTCCACCTGGATCGAAGAGAAGGCTCCCGAGACCATCGGGGTCTTCCGGAACGCCTTCTTCCAGGAGCAGCGGCACAACCTGTTCATCGGGCTCTATCCATCGCTCGAGGCCAGGCACGGCTACGGCAAGGCTCCCATCATGATGTACGCGGCGAAGCGGTGGGGGGCCGGTCAGGTGAAGACCATCTTCGAGAGCGTCGGCGCCGGAACCGCCGCCATCGATGCGGTGCTCGGCGGCATCCCGGAGGCGCCGGCCACCTGGTGGCCGGACCTGCTCACCCGGTACATGAAGGGTGAGCTCGTGGCCCTGGACCCGGACAGCCTTCCTCCGACCCTGGAGCCCATGCCCCTCAAGGCCGGGACCTGGACAGTGAACAACCCTGGCGGGAACCTTCGCCCGCTGGGTGCCCAGTTCGTCCATTTCACGCCCAAGCCCGACAGCGTCGGCACGGGAACGACCCTCACGCTGCGCCTCCCCCCGGCGCTCCACACGGCGGGATTCCGGATCCTCCCCTTCCGGATGGACGCCTCCGGGAAGTGGGAGGAGCAGGGCGGGGTTGCAGACAGCCTGGTCATCAAGGGGGCCGACCTCCGCCTGGGGCGCCGCTACGGGATCTTCGTGCTCCACACCACGCCAACCTCCCCCTACACGCAGTCCTGGAGCAACCAGATCGTGACGGACCTGGGGTACGTGGACGGGGATTGGCTGGCGGGAGAAGCCGAGATCACGGAGGACGGCATCGTCTATGACAGGACCTCCCAGGAGGACACGATCACCATCGACGTGGCGGACGACCTCGAGTCGGTCTTCATGTCTCTCGCCGCGGGGGGGATATGGAAGCGGTCGGAGGCGAACCCGAACCTCTACGTATGGGCGCCGACACCGGAGTTCGCATCGGAGATGGCGGCCTACAGAGCCACACTGACGTCGGAGGCGGAGGTCTACAAGCTCGGGGATTCGCTGCGCCTGAATGCCGTGTTCGACATGGCCCCGCCCGCGGCGCCCGTTGGAGAACCTGGCAGCCCGGCCGCCCTCGGAGGTGCGGGCCTCCTCCTGCTCGCGGGCATCGCCATGAGGCGCAGGCGCCGGATCGTGGCCGCCATGTTCGCCGGGGCCTTCGGTCTTGCCCTCTGGGGGTGCGACCCGGGTTGGATCAGCTTCACGGCGCGGTACCGGTACGAGCTCAGGTTCGGGAACCCCGCCCTCACCGCCTCGGCGGAGGATCACACCCACCCGCTGGTATACCTTGACGAGGGCACGGGCTCGGTGATCGTGGACCGTTATCGCTCCGAGTGGATGGAGTACATCCGCGACGACGAAGGAGCGATCGTCGACTCGGTGATCCATGTCCGGACGGCCTCCGGCCAGGCGAAGGTGAAGCTCTCCGCTCTCCTCCTGCAGGACGGGGTCGTGACCGGCGACGAGGACGACGAAGACCTGGTCAGGGATTTCGGGCTTCCGCGAGTCCCGTCGGCCGCGGTGCTGGAGGCGGTGGGCGCGGCAAGACGCCGGTAGGCGACCGAAACCGGGTCCGCCTCCCGCTCCGCGGGGCAGGTTCCGTGGGCTGGGAGGCGCGGCTCGGCCGCCCCGGGGTGCAACGCTTGACCTGTCGCCGGGTATCGAAGGGACGAAGCGTAGGTGCGCTCCGGGGCCTCCCGGGAAGTCGGGAGGGAGAAAGCCCGCCGCGCACCCAGCCCATCTAACGTTTCCGGGCCCTCGTCTGTCAGTTAGGTGATCGCGCACTCTCTCTGGAGGTCAGCCCCGGTGTCTACGTTCCCAGCACGCCCGGCCGGGGGCCGGGCCGGGTTTACTCTGATCGAGATCCTGGTGGTCATCGCCGTGCTCGCCATGCTGGCGGCGCTGGTGGCCCCCAATGTGTTCCAGCACGTGGGCACGGCCAGGGACGCCACGGCCCGCTCCCAGATCGAGCTCCTGGGAGCGGCCCTGGATGCCTACCGCCTGGACAACGGACGGTATCCCACCACGGACCAGGGACTGGAGGCCCTCCAGAGCGCCCCGAACGTCGAGCCCTTCCCCACGAACTGGCGAGGCCCCTACCTGCGCAAGGCGGTTCCCTCGGACCCCTGGGGCAACCCCTACATCTACATCAGCCCGGGGGAGATCAACCCTCGCGGGTACGATCTCCTCTCCCTGGGGGCCGATGGTCAGCCGGGCGGGGAGGGTGACGACGCCGACGTGGTGAGCTGGTAGGCGTCGGTGCCGACGTACGCCTACCGGGCCATCGACGCCCACGGCCGAAGGACACGGGGCCGACTTCCGGCGGCGTCGCCGGAGGTGGTGGTCCGTGACCTCGAAGGCCGGGGGCTCCTGGCGCTGGAGGTGGAGGAGACGCGGAAGGCCGCCGAAGGAGGCGGAGGGCTGGGCCTCGGCCGCCGGAGGGCGGTGCTGGAGTTCACCCGGGCCGTGGCGTCCCTGCTTCCGGCTGGAATGCCCCTGGCCCGTGCCCTGGCTGCCGGCACCACGGCGGCGCCGGAGTCCGTGCGGCCGGTGCTGGAGTCCGTCCGGGCCAAGGTCGAGCGCGGCGAGGAGCTGGCGGCGGCCCTGGCGGAGCATCCGCAGCTCTTCTCCTCCCTCTATGTGGGCATGGTGCGGGCGGGGGAGAAGAGCGGATCCCTGGATCACGCCTTCCAGCGCCTCACCGAGCACCTGGAGCGGGACGGGGAGCTCCGCTCGAAGCTCCTCTCCATGTCCATCTACCCGGCGCTCCTGGCGCTGGTGGGAGCCGCCGCGGTCCTGGTCCTGGTCCTGTTCGTCCTCCCGAGGTTCTCCGACCTGCTTCTCTCCTCGGGAGCCGCCCTTCCGGGCACCACGGCCCTGGTGGTGGGCGCCGCCACCGCCGCCCGGGAGCAGTGGTGGATCTTTGCCGCCCTCCCACCCCTTGTCCTGGTGGCCCTCGCCTGGCTCCGGACCACGGGTGCCGGACGGCGGATGGGGTCCAGGATGCTGGTCCGGCTTCCCCTGGTGGGCTCCTGGCGGAGGCAGCACCTGGGGGCGAATTTCGCCCGGATGGTGGGGGAGCTGCTGGCCGGCGGCGCACCTCTTCTCCTGGCTCTCCAGGACGCCCGGGACTGCATGACGGACTCCGTGGCCCAGGCCGAGACGGACCGGATCCGGACCCAGGTGCGGGAGGGTAGCAGCCTTCACGCCGCCATCGCCCAGGGGGGACTCTTCCCGCCCGTCCTCTCTCAGCTGGTGGCCCTCGGGGAGGACGCGGGGCGCCTGGCGGACTTCCTCCTGAAGTCCGCGGAGCTGCTCGAGAAGAAGACGGAGCTGGCCCTGGAGCGCCTGGTGGCGCTGGTGGAGCCCGCCATGATCGTGGGGTTCGGGGGCATCGTGGCCGTGGTGGCCCTGGCTCTCCTCCAGGCCATCTACGGCGTCAACGCGGGGTCGTTCTGATGGGGCGCCACAGCGGGGTCGTTCTGATGGGGCGCCACAGCGGGATCACCCTCCTGGAGCTCGTGGTGGCTCTCCTCATCATCTCGCTGGCGGTGGCGGTGGCGGTGCCGGCCTACCTCAGCCTGGGCAGACAGGACGACCTCGGCCGCGCCACCCAGCGGGTGGAGGCCCTTTTCCGGCTCGCCCGGGACTCGGCCATCCGTAGCGGCCTGCCGGTCACGGTGGTCATCGACTCGGTGGCGGAGCTGGTGTGGATGGACACACCCGTCCGGATTCAGCTGGGATCCCAGGCGATGCCCCAGGAGCCCGTGTCCCTGTTCGAGAGGAGCGGGAGCCCCTCGTCCCCCCTGGGTGGGTATGGGGTGGCGGCCGCGAACCTGGCGCTCCTGGGGGGGGAGCGGGCCATGGAGGAGGTCAAGCCGGGAGAGCCTCTGGGTCTTCCCCCCGGGGTCCGGATGGAGCTCCCCCGGGCCCGGGCGCGGTTCACCTTCCAGCCCTCGGGGGGAGCCCTGGCGGACACGCTCCTCCTCACGGGTGTCTTCGGGGTCCGTGTGGTCACCATCGACGCATGGACCGGCGACGTGAGGATACGTTGAGATGGTGACGGGACCGGGTGCGGGCGCCGGTATGGCCACGGCCACCATTGCGGGCGGGAGCAAGGCCCGGTCCGGCGTCCTGGGCGGGGCCCCACGGCGCGGCTTCGTCCTCCTGGAGGCGGTGGTGGCCCTGGCCATCCTGGGCGTGGCGTCCATCGTCCTCCTGCAGGTCCGGGCCCAGCAGATCCGGGTGGCGACGCAGGCCCGGGAGCTCCTCACGGCCCAGGCCCTGGCGGAGGACCGGCTCTCGGCCCTCCGGCTTCTCGACTTCACCCTCCTGGAGGATCCCCCGGATTCCCTCCTGCAAGGGGTCTTCCCGTCCCCCTTCGACGCGTTCTCCTGGACTGCGGTGGTGGAGCTCATCGAGGACGAGTACGACCTTTTCGGCGTGGATGTGGTGGTGTCGGGGCCCGCGGAGCGCTTTCCCCTGAGGACCCTCATGCACCGGCCACGGTCCGTGCTGGTGAGCTCGGGGACGGAGGCCGCCGGCGGCCTCCAGACCGGTGGCCAGGGGGGCATGCCCACGGGACCCGGTGGTCGGACCGGAGGGACGCCATGAGGCTGCGGCCCGTGCCCGCGTGGAGTCCCTTCGCGGTCCACATCGACGGCGAGGGCCCGGACGTCGGGCACGACGGCGCCGGCCCGGGCCCCGTCCGCGAGGGCGCCCGGGGCTTCACCCTCATGGAAGTCCTCATCGGCCTCACGGTGGCGGCGCTCGCCCTCACGGCGGGGTTCGCGACCCTGGGCTTCATCTCCGACTCCGACGAGCCGGTGGACGTGGCCTCCGCCCTGGCGCTGCGGGGCGCCACCACCCGGAACCTCCTCACCGAGTGGCTGGGTGGAGCCCGCTTCTCCGCGGGCCGGATGGGCGAGACCTTCCAGGGGTTCGACGCCGAGGTCTTCGGGGCCCAGACGGACGAGCTCATCTTCCCCACCTCCGCCAGCACCCCCCTGGGCGTGGGGACCACGACGGTCCGGCTGTACGTGGATCTGGACGAGGGCACCCCGGAGCGGGGACTGGTAGCGGCCCTCACGGAGCTGGTCACCGATGAGCCACGGGTGGTGGAGCTGATCCCGGAGGTGGGTGCTCTGGAGATCCGTTATCTCCTTCCCATCGAGGGAACCACGGGGGAGTGGGTGGACGGGTGGATCTCCAACCGCCTCCCCCAGGCCATCCTGCTGGTGCTGGGGCCGAGCCGGTACGACACCCTCCCTCCCCTCCTCCGGTACCCGCTGCTCGTGCCGGTGGAGACGACCCGATGAGGGGGCGTCACGGCTTCGCCCTGGTGGCGGCCCTCTGGCTGCTGGTGGCCCTGGGCTCCGTGGGCCTCCATGTGGCCCTGGACTCCAGGGCCCGCAGGCAGGCCGCCGCGAACCTGCTTGACGAGGTCCGGGCCCGGGCCGCGGTGACGGCGGGGACGGAGTATGCCCGGTCCCGGCTCACGGCCGCCATGCTGGGGAGGGCGGAGGAGCTTCGGGCCGAAGCCCTCTCCCGGGCACGGAATCCCAGGCAGCAGGCCATGGTCCAACGGCGAAGCGTCCGGAACCTCTTCCGGAGCGCCGATCCCCTGGAGGACCCCTGGAGGGAGCCCCAGGAGCTGATGGTCCCGGAGATGACCTTCGGCGACGCCCGCTACGCCCTCCTGCTGCGGG
>Ga0209164_1003828_pt1 | contig 13941 bp, 15 predicted proteins | sample MTBNYHSulfiMetaG_FD_187458 | JGI IMG/M metagenome (GOLD analysis project Ga0209164, IMG submission 187458) | Enrichment culture microbial communities from rom New York Harbor, USA that are MTBE-degrading - MTBE-NYH (New York Harbor Sulfidogenic)... | ecosystem: Environmental > Aquatic > Marine >...
TTCACCGCAGGCCGCAATCCTTGATCTGACAAAAATGAGTCCGGCATCTAACAACTTACCTTGGAACCAGGGGTTGCAATCTTTCCCCATGCTCATAGATAAAAATGGCGCTGTCCGGGTAAATCAGAGCGATCTCAGGGCCAGCCGCACGGCTATCTGTACAACTAAAGATGGCTGCGTAATTGTAGTACATACCGAAGAGACGTACTTTACGCTCTATGATCTGGCCAACTTCTTAAAAAAATTGCCGCTGGACATCGAATACGCCTTAAACCTGGACGGTGGCATGGCGGCTGAGCTTTGTATCAAAACCGGTGGCCTGAATTACACGCACTACGGATACCAGATGTCAAATTATACCGGAGAGCTTAGCCTAAAAGGTCTCCAGGCCAGGATACCCTTGGTAGTCGGGGTCTTCCCGCGCTGATAAGAGAAAGATAGTTAGGGGTCAGATGAGCAATGAGGTGTTAAAAGCCATCTACGAAAGGCGCAGCGTACGGGATTTCAGCCCTATGCCGGTTGCCGAACAACAGGTGATGGAAATAATCCGCGCCGGCAGTTGGGCCCCGTCCGGATTGAATAATCAGCCCTGGCGCTTTGTTGTGGTCAAGGATTCAAAGGTAAAGGAAGAAATAGCCGGACAAACCCGGTACTCTTCCACAATTGAGACCGCGCCCGTCATCATCGCCGTATTCCTGGACCGTAAGGCCATGTACCACGAAGTGAAGGACGTCCAAGCTATCGGGGCCTGTTTACAAAACATGCTGCTGGCCGTCCACGCCCAGGGCCTGGGGGCAGTCTGGCTGGGAGAAATATTAAAGAATAAAGAGAAGGTGGGCGAAATTATTTCCCTGCCCTCGCACTTGGAATTGATGGCGGTTGTAGCCATCGGCCACCCCGCACATCGCAATCAGACGTCGGAGCGTAAGGGGCTGGAGGAGCTGCTATTAAAGGTAATCTAAGCGTTCGGACGTTACAGGTTAAGTCGATTCCACTTTTATAGATGCCCGGGGTAATAAACACCGGCAGGTGGGCAGTTTTACCAAGACAGACGGTACCACCGGAACGGCCACCGATGTCTGGTTCCAGTCGGATAATGCCTACACCATTGCCACGGAATGGCTTGATGTTCCGCCGGAAATAGCCGCCCTTCCGGACTTGCAGGGTTACGGCAACGTCTATGACCTGCAACAGGCTATGGTGAGGGATGCGAGCGGGGTGGCATATGCATAGGAAAGAGAATATCAGTATCATTTCTTTTGTAAAAAGATTTTATTTATCACTCGCTGTTTGTCTATTCATTTCCTTAACATTAATTGTTATCCCTGCGTATTCCGGCGATTTCAAGCTGATAAAGGTTAATTCTCATTATGAACCTGAAATATCAGAAGGTATTATACTACCGGGGACAAACACAAGGGCCGGCGTGTTTACATACGTTATAGACGAAGTCAAAGCTGATGAGACATCGAAAGCAGGTTTTCTTATTAAGGATAAAATTTATTATGTTGAGTCTGACAGATATGCCCATATACAACCCAAAAATTGGTTAGAGTACACGGGCACATTTGATCCCGGTGGAGATCCCAATTTCGGTATTTTTGAAGATTATTTTGTAATGGATGCCTACAGCATTGGAGCCAGTCATAACCGCAAAATGTTTCTTTTCAGATTCAACGAAGACACTGTGCAATTGTTAGATGTAATTGTAGAAGCATATGTGAATAATATTGGGATGGATTTTATATCTGCATATGAAGAAACTGATAAAGTTGCACCTATAGGAAAAATTCCACAGCTCTTCAAAGACACTTGTGTTTCATGGATTAATATTAAAGATGTTGATAGGGACGGCAATCCCGAGTTTAAAGTTGTAATTCGTGAAAAGAGATTTGAGCTTTATTTTGAAATAGCTAACGACCGATTGCAGGTAGACTTCAATCCGGACCTGTATGCCCCCCTGTTTGAGCGTGAGAAGCTTAAAAAAACAAAAAGAAAATCTGACGCATATTACATTTACGGGTTCCTAGCCAAAGAGTTGGACTTAAAAAAGATAAAAGCTATGATGGAGGGAACGTGTAAAAAACCATATGAACAATATGGAAGGGTGGTAGCCCTTCTTGAAGGACATAAAGAATGGGATTCTGCTTTTCATAACTATCTCGGCGAAAATCCTATATTAAAACAATGTAACCTAAAAAGGAGGTAAGTATCATGGCATCTATTTGGGACATTATCAAAATTAAAAGCATGGACCGGATAGGGGGACGGAGTTAGTTTAATAATTTAATTGACACCGCTGTACCTTGTCTGTATATCTTCAGGCATGCCAAGACACAAACGTATCGATATTCCTGGAGCAGTTCACCATGTTATTGTCAGGGGCCTGAACCGCCAAGATATCTTCCTTGACGACATGGATCGATCAAACTTCCTTCGTCGTCTGGAGACGGCCCTCTCTGAGGTTAGTTGCCGATGCTACGCCTGGGTATTGTTAAGCAACCACTTCCATCTTCTTATCCGAACCGGCGAACGTCCGTTGAGTGACCTGATGCGGAAAGTTCTTTCCGGCTATGCCATTTCCTTTAACCGTCGCCATAAACGGCATGGCTATCTTTTTCAGAACCGCTACAAATCTATCCTGTGCCAGGAGGAGGAATACCTTCTGGAACTGGTACGGTATATCCATCTGAATCCAGCCAGGGCGGGGATGGCCAAAGACATGGATGAACTTGACCGCTACCCTTGGTCTGGGCATGCGGCATTGCTGGGACGGCGGCAAAGGAGTTGGCAGGATCGGGAAGAAATCCTCATTCGCTTCAGCGATAAGAAACGAGAAGCCGTATCCCGTTACCGACAATTTGTTAAGGACGGCATTGCCATGGGCCGCCGAGAGGAGCTGACCGGGGGCGGGTTGCGCCGCAGTGCCGGTGGCTGGGAAGGAGTGATGAATTTGAAACGGGCTGGGGAGTATTGGCGAGGCGATGAACGGATATTAGGGAATGGCAATTTTGTCAATGCGGTGTTACGAGCGGCGGAGGAGTCATTGACTCACCGGGAGAAGTCGAAAATGCAGGGCTGGGACTTGGGACGTCTGGTTACCGAAGTCTGCGAGATATTGTCGGTTGATCCTGGGGATATACGGAAAAAAGGGCGGGCCAACAATCTTTCTTATGCCAAGGGGCTAATTTGTTATCTAGGGCATTCGCGACTCGGCCTTACCGGAATGGAACTGGCCCGGTATTTCAATATCAGCCGGCCTTCTGTGTCCCAAGCTATCCAACGAGGTGAACGATTTGCCAAGAAAAATGAGGTTAAGCTATTAAACTAACTCCGTCCCCATTACTCTGTTCGTCCCCATTACTCTGTTTATCATTTAAGTTCTGAATTAGGAAGCCCTATGGCCGAGATAGCCAGGCACCTTGGGGTGTGTACTTCTGCTATTGCCAAGGCCATTCAAAATGTGGAGAGTGCAAAAAAATAAGTGATAATTTTCAACAACGTCCCCTTTAACTTAGACTTTAACTTAGAATTTTTCTTATCACCTATCGTCAAATATGCTAAAGAGAGTCTTACACTGAGGTAGATAATCCAAGGGAGGTACTATGGTTATGCGGAAAGCCTTACTAAGGGTGCTGGTATTACTGTCTTTTATCTGTATAGTCATGCCGGGTTGCGCGGGCACACTAAGCCCGACCGCGCCGCCGGCCACCGAAGAAAAACACTCCTACGGCCCGGTAAAATCAGGCGAGGCCGGAAATTCACCCACGTACTACGACTTCGACGACGTTCTCATACCACCGGAACTAAAGCTTGATACCCAGAAGTCGATGGTTGTAAGCACTTCCACCTTTAGCGGTGGAGTGCTGGCATTCAACGGTTACGTTGATCAGGCCTCACTTATCGACTTCTTCCTTAAAAATATGGCCAAGGATAACTGGCAACTAAAGGGAAGCATCAAATACCGCCATACCGTACTTACCTTTGAGAAGCCGAACAAAGGCTGCGTAATAACCATTGGTGAACAGACATTTAACACGCCGGTAGAGATATGGATCGGCATCCTGCATGAACCGGGTACGGGGCAGCTTCCTATGAGGCAGTCGAGGCCTTAAATGATGCGCTTCTCTACACTTTCCTCTAAAAATATTTTGCTTGGGGTAACGGGCAGCATAGCCGCCTATAAGGCGGCAGAACTGGTGCGTGAACTATCCCGGCAGGGTGCGGCAGTAACTGTGGTAATGACTGAAAGCGCCGGTAAGTTCGTTGGTCTCACTACATTCAATGCCCTCTCCGGCCGGACCGTTTACACAAACCTCTTTAATAATCCGGCAGAGCCGGCCCCGCACATCAATCTCCCCCGCCAGGCCGATGCCGTTGTAATCGCCCCGGCTACAGCCAACTTCATCGGCAAGATGGCCCATGGGATAGCCGACGATCTTCTTTCCACTATAGTCCTGGCGGCCCAAAAACCTATCCTCGTCTGTCCGGCTATGAACAGCGCCATGTACGAACATCCGGCCATGAAGGGCAACCTGGAGCAGCTCCGCAAGTACGGATACCAGGTGGTTGAACCGGAAACCGGCCCTCTCGCCTGCGGAGATGAAGGGCCGGGCCGTCTGGCCGAGCCGTCCACTATATGCGAGGCCGTAAAAACAGTCCTGGAGAAAAAGGACCTCCAGGGCCGGAAGATTTTGGTAACCGCCGGGCCGACAGAAGAGCCTATAGATCCGGTTCGCTTTATCTCAAACCGTTCATCCGGCAAGATGGGTTACAGCCTGGCCCGCGTGGCCAGACGGCGGGGGGCGGAGGTTGTGCTTATCAGCGGCCCCACCTGCCTTTCCAAACCCTGGGGCATAGAGTTCGTGCCGGTACGCACTGCGGCTGAGATGCACAAGGCGGTCATGTCCTATTTTGACTGGGCCACTATTGTGATCAAGGCGGCAGCGGTGGCTGATTACGGACCTTCGACCGTTATCCCCCAAAAATTAAAAAAGGGGACACCAGATCTGTCGCTCAAGCTCACACGCACTCCGGATATACTCAAAGAATTGGGTAAGCGCAAAAAACGGCAAATTTTAGTAGGGTTTGCGGCAGAAAGCAAAAATTTAGCAGTTGAGGCGCGCCGAAAATTACAGGAAAAAAATCTGGACCTGATCGTGGCCAACGATATTACCGTTCCCGGAGCCGGTTTTGGATTCGACACTAACCAGGTAAAGATCATTACGGCGGCCGGCGGGGTAATCGATTCCCCCCTCCTTGATAAGGAAGAAATAGCGTATCTAATCCTAGACAAGGTCTTGGAAGTTATGCAAAAAAGAGGGGGAAGGTCATAAGATGCCGGTCGTGAAGGCCCAAAGTAAAGAACTCCTGGAAATACTGTCCCAGTGTAAAGACTACCTCTCCTTCCGCAAGGATATGGGGCTGGGTTTTTTGCCTGCGTCATCCGGTAAGGCTCTGTATGAAACTGTTATGTTGGAGGGAAGCCCAAAAGGCAATGAAAATAATCCCCCCGTGTCTTCCGTTAAAATCCCCCCCCGCCCCCCTTTGAGAAAGGGGGATATGGGGGGATTGACAGGCGTCTCGCCTATCGGAGAAAGGGGTTCAGAGGAAAACATCGGCTCCGGAAAGCAGCCGACCCTGGCTGACGTGCGCCGCGAGCTTGGCGATTGCGAGCGTTGCAAGTTGCACAGGACGCGCACGAATATAGTCTTTGGCGCGGGCAATGAACAGGCAAAATTAGTATTCGTAGGCGAAGGGCCGGGGCTGGACGAGGACATACAGGGAGAACCGTTTGTCGGCGCCGCCGGACAGCTTTTGACCCGGATCATTCGGGCCATAAACCTGAGGCGTGAGGATGTCTATATATGCAATATCATCAAGTGCCGGCCGCCCAAAAACCGAAACCCGGAGCCGGATGAAATAGAGGCATGCAAACCGTTCCTGCTTAAACAGTTGGATGCTATAGGGCCTCGCCTGATCTGTGCCCTGGGAAGCGTGGCAGCCCAGGCCCTGCTAGAAACAGCAGCGCCGATTGGCATATTGCGGGGCCGTTTTCATAGCTTCCGGGGCGTAAAGTTGATGCCTACCTACCACCCCGCCTATCTACTGCGCAACCCGGCTAAAAAACGAGAGGTCTGGGAAGATATGCAGATGATTCAAAAAGAATATCAGGCGTTATGATTGACGGCTTCGTAAAAAATCCATTTGCTGCGTTGCGCGGCATCCTTCGTCACTGCGGCGTAGCTACAACTACGCCTCATTCCTCAGGATTTGCGCGCCTTGCAACTGGAGCTTTTTACTGCGCCGTCCAAGCTTTGCATTAGTACGAGTTCACCATGATTATCATCAGATATGGCGGCGTGGTATTTGTAGTCTTGTGTCTTTTTTTCAGCGGCGCTACGGCCTCGACCGCCACAGGCTCCGGCCCCATTCATGTAATAGAGGTGGAAGGAAGCATAAATCCAGGGTCAGCTAAGTTCATTATCGATCATATCGAGCAAGCGGGAAAAGATAAGGCGCAATGCCTCATCATACGGCTGGACACACCGGGCGGGCTGGAGATGGCCATGCGCTCCATAGTCAAGAGCATCTTGAACTCTCCTGTGCCCATTGTAGTCTATGTCTCTCCGGCCGGGGCCAGGGCTGCCTCTGCCGGTGTGATGATCACGATTGCTGCCCACATCGCTGCCATGGCCCCGGGGACAAATATCGGGGCGGCGCATCCGGTAAATATAGGCGGAAGGGATATGGATAAGGAGATGGCCCGCAAGGCAGAAAACGACATGGTCGCCTTTGTCCGGAGCATTGCGGAAAAGAGGGGGCGCAACACCGGCTGGGTCGAGGACGCCGTTCGAAAAAGCGTCTCTATTACCGAGACGGATGCGCTCAAGCTAAAGGTCGTTGATCTTATCGCCCGCGATATGGACGACCTTCTTATCCAGTTGCATGGCCGCGAGATCCAGACCACTACCGGCATGGCAAGACTTGATACCAGCCGCGCCAGAGCCGTTACCTTCAGCGAAGGCATCGGCGAAAAGGTTCTCCGCCTTATAGCCGACCCCAACATTGCTTACATCCTGATGATGATCGGTCTGGCCGGCCTGTACTTTGAATTGGCCCATCCCGGGGCCATCTTCCCTGGAGTTATAGGGGCCATCTCCCTTATACTGGCCTTTTTCGCCTTCCAGACCCTGCCGGTTAACTACGCCGGGGTCCTGTTAATCCTTCTCTCTGCCGTGCTTTTCCTCCTCGAAATTAAAGTTGTCAGCTATGGGCTGCTCGGTCTGGGGGGAGTTATTGCCCTTGCGCTGGGCTCCATGATGTTGTTCCCAGGTGATGAGCCGTCCCTGCGCCCGGCCATGAAGGTGTTGGTCCCGACTATTGCTTCCGTCTCTGGTTTTTTTATTGCCGTGGCCTTCCTCGCTGTACGGGCAGTCAGGGCAAAACCGAAGACCGGAACGCCCGCCTTAATCGGTGAAATAGGCGTTATTAAAGAATGGTCTAACGGCAAGGGTAAGGTATTTGTCCACGGCGAGTACTGGAATGCCGTAGCGGAGGAAAGGTTAGAAGTGGGCACTGAAGTAGAAGTGGTCTCTGTTGACCGTTTTTTAGTTAAGGTCCAAAGGAAAAAAATGTCTTAGGAGGGTCTTATGTCTCTTCCATTTTTGGTGATAATCTTTCTTGCAGTATTATTCTTTGCCGGCGCCTTGCGTATTCTTAACGAATACGAGCGGGGCGTAGTCTTTCGTCTGGGCCGGGTTATCGGGGCCAAAGGGCCGGGGCTTATCATCCTTATTCCGGGTATTGATAAGATGCGAAAGGTGGATTTGCGCACCGTTACCTTGGATGTCCCGCCGCAGGACATCATAACCCGCGACAATGTCTCTGTTAAGGTCTCGGCTGTGGTCTTTTTCCGGGTTATGGACGCTATGAAGGCGGTGATTGATGTGGAGAATTACCTTTTTGCTACATCCCAGCTTGCCCAGACTACACTGAGGAGTGTCTGTGGCCAGGCCGAGATGGACGATCTTCTGGCAGAGCGGGAAAAGATCAATTCAAAGATCCAGGGGATACTGGATATGCACACCGAACCTTGGGGGGTCAAGGTAAGCGCGGTAGAGGTAAAACAGATAGACCTGCCGGTGGAGATGCAGCGGGCTATGGCGAAACAGGCGGAGGCGGAGAGAGAAAGACGGGCGAAGGTTATAAACGCGGAAGGTGAATTTCAGGCGGCAACCAAGTTAGCCGAGGCCGCCGGCATCATTGAAAAATATCCTATGGCCTTACAACTACGGTATCTTCAGACGCTGCGTGAGGTGGCTGCAGAAAATAACTCGACAACACTCTTTCCTATTCCCATAGACCTATTCAAGCCCTTTTTATCGGCTATGGAGAGCAAAAAAACAGAAGGCCTGTAGAACGTTTCATTATACCTGAGGAACCAGGAAGCCGAAGGCGCTGCCCAGTTTGCGTGCCAGATCCAGAAAATGGCGCGGTAAGGGGACTTCACGGTCCACAAGCAAGACGTGGAGTTCCTTGGCGTGGGTAAGGATGCGTGAGCTGTCGATACCCTCCTGGCTGTCGCAGAGAAACTGAACGCGCAGGGCATCGGTCAGCGGAATGCGCATCCCCTCGAATTCAACAGCGATATGGTCCATTTCCTCTGCGATGCAGGCCCTGTTTTCTTTCACAAAGGTCGCAAAAGGTTCTCCCGGATTAGGCGTGCCAAAGAAATCATTGATAATGGCCCCGGACAGTTTATTGATAAACGATGTCTCGCGATCGGGGTACTTCTGAGAGAGATGTGCCTTCAATTTCTTGAAAAAAATCATTTTGATGACTTCAACCCCTTCCCTCATGATGGGGATCAATTTACTCTCAAATTGCACGACGGCCTCCGATTCCTGCCTACAGTGATCAATATTGCTTTCCATTATTTTTGTTTTTCCTTCTCCTGTTCGTATCTGATTAACCCCGCTAAGGCAGACATCTCTTCGGCCAGGAGGTCTATCAAATCATCCAGGGTCACCATACCAACCAGTTTGCCTTGCTGATCTATTACCGGAAGACGCCGAATGCCCCTGCCGCGCATAATCCGGATACCATCTCCCACACTTGCCGATTCCCTTACGGTGAGCAGCCGGGCGCTCATGACATCTTTGACCAGACTCTGGTGCGGATCATTCCCTTCGGCTACTACCCGGATGGTTATGTCCCGGTCGGTCAGGATACCTATGGGATGTCTCTTCTCGGTAATTATTACGGTACGCACTGAATAATCCCGCATGAGCTGGGCTGCTTTATGAATGGAGTCTGTGGCATTGGCGATGACCACTTCACGGATGCAAATCTCACCGATGGACATGACATATCTCCCAATGAACGTTTTTTAAAAGGTCATGGTAAGTCCTCTGAAGGCAGACGCTTCATTTATATCCCACCGGCATAATCAAGATGGGATCGTAATTTCTGCTGATCCCCAGCACCTGCCGGATCACGTCGTTGTGAAAGGCCCCCACAATGCCGGCCCCCAGCCCCAAAGCCCCGGCCTGGAGAAAGACGTTCTGCCCGGCATGCCCGGCCTCGATGTAGGTATAAGGGATGCCTTTTTCTCCATACTTCCGGGTGCACCGTTCATATTCCCCGGTTATTATGAAGATAACAGGGGCCGCGGCCATCCAGCTCTGGTAAAGTGAGGCCCTGGCGATATCGTCCCGAACCTCTCCAGCCTTCACCTGGGTCAGTCTATGCGCCTTCGGGATGTACTGATAAACTCCGGCCTCCAATCCTTCTACCCCATTTTTCCCTGCGGCCACCCAGATGTCCAGTGGGTAGAGGGCGCCTGCAGACGGTACGGATTTATAAAGATCGTTTGCGGTGACGCCATAGGCGGCCCAGAGGATTTGGGAGATCTGCTCCAGGTTCAGGGCCTTCGCCTTAAAATGGCGGACGGTTCGCCGGGCCTTGATGGCCTCTTCCACGGACTTTTTGCCGGTAAAGGAGGGGCTGGGAAGCGGAACGTCCGTATAGGTTTGGGCCAGAGCGAAGACGGGCAGGAAAACAAAAGAGGTTATAAAAAGGATGCTCAGGGTATTCATGACATTACTTTATTAATATATCGGGATTCCTTATCTCCATACGATAATAATTATACAGGCATACAACAAGAAATCCAACCTGAATAATTACACCCTTCGCTGTTCGGGCTATATTAAAATTGATGAATTCGTAACAAAATCTTTTCACCGCTGAGCACGCCAAGTCCGCAGAGAAAAACTCTAGACTATTCAATATGTTATCTCAGCGTTCTCTGCGACCTGCGGTAATTTGTTACTTTTTACGAAGCCATCATCATTGATTGACTACACGCAGTGGCTCTTTGGCTAATTTTGCCCTTTGAGCTTTTTTCTCCATGCCCTGGAATATTTTTTGCAGACAAAACCTCATGGCAGATTTACACGATTTTGGGCTTTGCAAATAAAAACTGTCAAAATGTTTAAGCATATATTATAACTTGCCGATACAACTGATGAACTAAAAAGACAACTTGACAGCCGGATATATTTATGAAGTATAAGAAGCAATGTTAAAAAATTATAACTTCCTAAAAATATTTTATAAATCCCCCGCTAAAATGGGCGAGAGAGATTTAAGATAATGTGAACTTTTTTAACAATCTCTGGAGAAGAAGACACAAAATATGTTTTTTAAAAAACAAAAGTTTGCCCTGGGATTAGATATCGGCGCCCATTCTATAAAGGTAGCCGAGGTGACAGACTCTTCCCATGGGTTACAATTGAAAAACTTTGGTATAGCGGCTGTCCCCGCGCAGGCCATTGTCGAAGGAGTGGTAAAGGAGCGGGCACAGGTGGCTGATATTATAGCCGCACTGGTGAATAATTTAAAAATAACGGGCAAGCGCACAGCGGCATCTATCGCCGGTTATTCGGTTATTATAAAGAAGATAAACATGCCGCTTATGAGTGATAAGGAGCTGGAGGATAATATCGCGGTTGAGGCCGCACAGTATATTCCTTTTGATATTAACGACGTCTATATCGATTTCCAGATACTGGGAGCGAGCACAGAGAAAAAAGACCGCATGGACGTTATGCTGGTGGCTGCAAAGCGCGAAACGATAGACGAATACTCTGAGTTAATTCGCGATGCCAATCTTGTTCCTACCATTATCGATGTCGATCCATTTGCGCTGGAAAATGCCTATGAAGCCAATTACGACACGCAAGATCAGAACATCGCCCTGGTAGATATCGGGGCCTCCAAGATTAATATCAACATCTTGATCAACGGCGTCTCTACTTTCACCCGGGATGCCTCCTTTGGCGGCGATCAGATCACGGACCAGATTCAATCTAAGCTTGGTCTGCCATACGATCAAGCGGAAATTTTGAAGATAAGCGGCAAGGTGAACGGCGATAAGAGGCCAATCCTTGAGGAGATATTTTCTTCTACATGTTCCCTCTGGACGATGGAAATAAGGAGGGCCATTGACTTCTATTACGCAAACTATCCGGACCACAGCCTGGCCAAGATTGTACTGAGCGGCGGATCGGCCAAGATCGCCGGACTCAGCGATATCTTACGCCTGGAGACAGATATCCCGGTGGAAATATTTGATCCCTTTGCCCGCATAGATGTGGACCCTGACCGGTTTGATCCGGAGTATATAGGCCAAGTCGGCCCACAAGCCGCTATAGCTATCGGCCTGGCCCTGAGAAGTGTAGAGCTATGATTAAAATAAACCTCTTACCGGTAAGATTAGCCAAGAAGAAGGAAAACATCCGTAAACAACTATCGGTATGCCTTCTGTCCGTATTTTTTATTGTTTTAGCCATGGCTTATCTGGGCATTTCCTTTTCGTATCAGATAAAATCGCTGACTGCTGATATCGGGGAGGCCCGAAATGAGATAGGTGAATACAATAAGGTTGTCCAGGGACTCGAAGAGCAAAAAAAACAAAAGGACTTAATCCAGAAAAAACTCGATGTGCTTGGTCGGCTGCAGAGAAATAAAACCGGGCCGGTACATATGCTGGATGAAATAAGCACAAATTTGCCGGAAAAAAGGTTATGGCTCAAGGCCGTCAAACAGACCGAAAATAAGCTCCTCCTGGAAGGAGTGGCCATGGATAACGGTACTATAGCCTTATACATGAAGAGCCTGGCCGCTTCTCCTTATTTTACCAATGTGGACTTAATAAATTCGGCCCAGGAGACGGTCAACAGCGTGAAATTGATGCAGTTTAGCATTACTTGCGAGATCAGGGGGGCTTCGGTAGATACATCTATAGCGGAGCAGCCTGCCGACCAAAAAAAGAAGGGTGAGAAGAAGGCATGAAAGGGTTAAGTCTGCCACCCAAGATAGAACATATAGTTACCGGGTTGCCCTTTAAGCAGAAGATTTTGATTTATATCGGCATACTTGTGGCCCTGGTAGCGGTTTTTGTCGTCATTTTGATCGGACCCCAGTTCAGAAAGATCGGGAAGTTGCGCGGGGAGCTTGAAGACGCACAGGCCACCCTGGACAAGGTCAAACATAAAGCCGCTAATCTGGCACAATTTAAGGCTGAACTTGAGGCTACCAAGGCCCAATTCCAACAGGCCCTGTTGCTCCTCCCGGATAAGAAAGAGATCCCCTCCCTGCTGACCAACATTTCAAGTCTTGGGAACGAAGCGGGCCTGGAATTTATTCTTTTTAAGCCGAAAGAAGAGGCGCCCAAGGATTTTTATGCCGAAATCCCTGTAGAGATTATCGTTGAGGGGCCATACCACAACGTGGCCGTATTTTTTGACAGAGTGAGCAAGTTGCCGCGCATAGTCAATATCTCTAATGTCTCTATGACTGATCCCAAAAAGGCACATGGCGCGATGATGGTAAAGACCTCCTGTCTGGCCACCACGTACCGATTTGTAGAGGGCGAGCCTGGTGAAGATAAACAGAAAAACAACTAGTTGCAATATTTGCAACAAAGGTATCCGGCTGATGGCGTGCAGTTTGATGTGCCTGATGCTTATCTTTGCCGGCTGCAAGGACAAGAAAACGGAACCCCCCCTAAGTGTGCCGAATAAAGGGTCTCAGAAAGCCGAGGCCGCCTCTCCTACCTCCGGGATGAACGGCGAAATCGGGATGCCGGAAAAATATTCTTATAACCCGATCGGAAAGCCGGATCCGTTTAAGCCCTTTATATCAGAAGAAAAGACAGGGGATAAATCAAAAACCGTATCGTCCGGCAGCGTGGCCTTACCGTTGCAAGGCCTGGATATTGGCCAGTTGACGCTGGTCGCAGTCATTGCAACTAGCAGGGATCCCTACGCCATGGTGGAAGACGCATCGGGCAGGGGTTACATCTTGCGTACAGGAAGCCGTGTGGGGACGCAGGAAGGCGTTGTAACCGGCATCCTGGCAGACCGCGTGGTAGTCACGGAAACGGTGAAAGATTTTACCGGAAAAATAAGAAAACGACCCGTGATACTCAGGTTAAGTGGATCAGGGGAAGGAGAAGATTAATGGGCTGGATTAGAATACAGGTTCTGGCCATTATAGTATTCTTGGGCCTCGGCCTCTGGTTGCCGTTTGGTACAGCTCATGCGGCATCAAAACCAACATCAATCCAGGAGATTGAGTCTGTTACCGTCTCCCAAGATGAATCCACACTTCGGGTTACCATCCAGGGAAAGAAGCCGTTAACATATACCGCCTTTAAACAGGTCAATCCCCTGGCCATAATTATTGATATCCCGGAAGCAGACGTAAGTCGGGTAGTGTTCCCCACAGATTTTGATACCAGAATTATTAAGGCTATAAAAGGCATATTTTCCGGCGATAGACTGCCGGCCTATTCCCGCATAGAAATCGCATTGGTGAAAGATATTCTCTATACCGTTACCCGTATGGATAAGGGTGTAGTTATTGCTTTTC
>Ga0209164_1003829_pt1 | contig 13938 bp, 19 predicted proteins | sample MTBNYHSulfiMetaG_FD_187458 | JGI IMG/M metagenome (GOLD analysis project Ga0209164, IMG submission 187458) | Enrichment culture microbial communities from rom New York Harbor, USA that are MTBE-degrading - MTBE-NYH (New York Harbor Sulfidogenic)... | ecosystem: Environmental > Aquatic > Marine >...
GGCGGCGCTGGGCGGCTGGCAGCAGAACCCCAGCGGCGACCTGGCCTATGAGGCGACGAACATTAACGATTATCTGGATGTGGAAGATGATCTGGACTATGACGACGAATTGCGCATTCATGGGCGCGTCAAGATCGATATGCCGCTTTTTTTGCCCAACATCTACCTGATGGGATCGCCGACGGAATTCGACGGCACCGGTGAAAAGGATGTCGCTTTTTCATTCGGTGACGAGGATTTCGACGCCAACGTCCCCTTCTACTCCAAGCTGACCTTCGATCAGTACGATATCGCCCTATTTTATGGCTTGCCGTTTTTGCGAACCGCGACCCTGGACAGGCTCAATGTGGATATCGGCCTTAACGTGCGCATCGTGGATTTGGAAGCCGAGATTCGTCAGGACGCTTCCGGAGTGCGTGAAGATTACAGCGAAACCCTGGCTGTTCCCCAGATCTATCTGGGTGTCCAATTGGAGTTGCTCGACTGGCTGTCCGTGGAGGCCGAAGGGCGCGGCGTCTCCCTCAGCGACAGCTCCATGTACAGCGTCATTGGACGGTTACGTTTCAATATTTTTGGCCCGGCTTTCGTGGCGGCCGGTTACCGTTATGACAAGATCGATGTGGACGAAGACGACGTGGACGCGGAATTCACCATAGAGGGCCCTTTTGCCGAAGTCGGCATTAAATTTTAAAAATCCATTGGGTCCTTTGGCTATGCAAGCGACTCGCCGGTGGTCATCGGGGCCACCGGCGTTTTGGCATAATTCCAAGTCACCATGCCATCCCCTTGAATCAACGGGGAGCAGGCTGTGAAGTGCCGGATGGTCTTGGACAGGGCGGGATTTGATGGGAATGGCCGGGAAATGCTGGGATTTTAAATCATCGCGCGGGGATAGAGGAATCGAACGTCCTGCTTGGCAGACGATTTGATGCATTGGATTTTTTTTGAACTTTCAGCTCAAGTGCCGGACGGTTTAGGATTCTTAAAAGCAACTCAAAACCTGCTAATTGTCAAAGATTAAAAGCTATATTTAAATTTTGTTGATCTCAGCGCTTCCGTCTATAGGACGGGAAGTCGGAAGCAAGCCGGAAGTGCATTGCATTTCCGGTTGTTGAAGGCGGCTTAGCTATATAAGTCCACGTGATCTTTAACTTGTGAGGGGATGAGGTTAAAGGTTGGATTCTGTGAATCCCCATCTGAGCGCAACACAAAAGTCTCTGGCAATCTTGCCATTACAAATTGGTTTAAATTACGCTCCGTTCCGACTTCAACATCAGACCTGACAAGAATCTCGCCTACTTTTCTGCGGTTTGCAGAAAATAACTCAGGAACAGAGAGCTCTATCAACCAATATTCATTGTCTTGTAAATGCAATTTAAGGGTCTCTAAAATTGTCTCTGCGATTTTATTTCCAGACCAGTCGGAAATTTCACTTAGGTGATTCACATATTTTTCGTTTGTCACAAGGATTGGGCGGAGAACAAGCAGCTGGCTTTTTGCGTATCTTTTCAGTCTATCTGACCATTTATTCCTTCCATTTGGCACTAGGTTCAAAATACTGAATAAGAAATCTGCGCCTATAACTTCGGCTTGAATTGGATTTATTTTAAGACTGGTTGGCATAGTGCTGATCACGAAGGCTACACCTTCACCTTCTGATGGGCAAAATTTCAGGGGATTGCTGTCTTTGCAGATTCTTTTTGAATGGAGATACCGGCGAGGTATACAGAAATTGGAGCCCCAGTTATCATCATGAGCTATAAACATGCTCATCCAAGATTCACTCGGGATATATTGGGTGCCGGGTCCAACGCGAAAATAAGAAATGTCCGCTTTAGGTACCCAGATATCCTCATTGAAAGTATGGCCAATAACGGGAATTGCGTGAAACCCACCATCGGAAGTTGAAAAAATTACAATTGCAGGAAATCCAGATTCGATACTCCCATACAAATATTTTTGAAAATTAATTGGCTGGTCAGTAATCCCGAAATAATTACCAGTAATGCATTTTGCTCCCGCGGCTTCTAAAATTTTGACCATTTCAGTTGTTGTTAAACCATCATCCGAGCCGCCAACTTTTCGCGATTCATGGTCTATTCCGACAATATTGTTCATTTCACGGTATGACATGTCGCCTTCTCTGTGGTAGTTCGCCGCCACTGTACGAAGAGCTACATGCGCACACACGTTTGTTAAGTTGTTTTGCTGAGCGTATAAATATCCTCGAACATAGAATTTGTTCCCAAACACCGTGCAACGCCACTCTTTCATTCCTCTAATAAAATTATTTGGAAATCGACTTGGGGTCACCACGGATTCATAAATTCTTGTTCGAACTTCTGAAGAGGGTAGCCGGTCTGTTTTAATGATGGCATACCCTATAAAATCGTCTGCTACAATTTCTTCAATCTGTTGTTTTTCGTGAACCTCTTTTTTAAAGAAACTTAATCGGTATGATTTACTTTCGACGGCACCACGTAGTCTGATATTGAGATCTTCATTTTCTTCAGATAGATCAGTAGCATTTTCAATAGCTTCTAAAATTAAAGTTTTCCCTTGGTGTTGTCTGACTTGAGACAATATACGCTTGACCGGGTTCATTAGTGTTGGAAGAAAAGGAAAAGTACGTTCAACGAAATCAAAAAGGGAAAAAGGTCTTTGAATAGATAGTATTTCTGCGGAAATTATATCATTCGTTTCACGAGCATACTTTTCCATGATAAAGACCTAAAAAAAGCGCGTCCATTTGGGCGCGCTTTTGGAAGTGCGTTTAATCATCTATGTTCATTTCACCATAATCTTTGTTTTTCGGGACTCAGACTCAAACTTTTCGAGAGCGTCAAGAAAGGTTGGGACGTCTTCATTACAAAACCGAATTTCATGTTTTTCGACAGTCCCATTAGCTGCCAATATCATTTGAGTCATTAAAGCCTTTTGACTTTCTTCAAACGACAACTTAGCAACTGGTGCCATCAATATGCCTCCTTTAGATTGACGTAAGCATGCCTTTATAAGTATATCGGATTAATCAAGTCATTTCTTTAGCTTGATCCGATCACAGGCGGCTCTTAACTAACCCAGAAGGAGCGGTATAGATCACAAACCAGTCATTTATGTCAATAATAATATTCAAGATTTGCAAAAAAATGCAAATTGCCCCTTAATCTAAATAAATACCGAAATGGTCTATATGTCAACCACTATAAATGCATGAGGAGGCAGTTACATTAAATCCGACGCACATTCCAAGGCATTGAAATTGAACCAAGCTGAGCTTCTATGGGTATTGATTAGCCCCCTTTTTTGTCTCCTCCAGGAGGTCTTGGCGGCGGAGGTGGTGGAGACCATTTAATCTTATCCCCGCTTCTGTCTGGCCCCGGTCGATTTGGTGGTCTTGGAGTCGGTTTTGATGGTGGTTTAGGTGGAGTTGGCCTTTGAGGTTTTGACATATCATACCCCCATATTGTTACATACAAAAATGGCTATAAAAATAAGTCCGACGATTAAAAAAAGTGCCCCAAAATAATGCAATAAATTGGTGATCTTGGAAAAAATACCTCCAGGCGTGTCGGAATAAATCAAATCTTTATCAACCTGATCAATTGCCTTTTTATGGGCTTCGATGCCAAACAAAAGGGAAAGGAGGACAAAGGCCAAACTTGCTGTCAGCGCCATCCAAGCAATTATAACGAGAATGCCATATCTGATTTCCTCTTGTTTTATTATGTCCTTAAGGAAAGTTATAGATAAGGCTAACGCGCCTCCCGACAAAGCTACAATCATCTTGTTGTAATTGTCATTTAATTTCGGGACCGTTTTTATTAATTCCGTGCGATATTCCTTTAAAGAATCGTCCATTATCTATTGAATGAGCTTGGGTTATGAAGGGAAAAAGCAATAATTATTTGCCAAGTCGAATCGGTCAATTTAATGCTTTTTGAGGATTTAAATGATGCTCAGTTTCAATTTATCCAATACATCATCGACTTTAGTCAGAGCCTTCGCTACATCCTTGATTAGATCGCTAATTTTTTCGATTTTCTTCATAGATTCATCCAGTTCAGAGCATGCCTTGACCACGGGGTCGGTATCTTTGGCAATCTCAGCCGAAAATTTCTTGAACAGCAGGCGACCTGCCATCCCTACACGATGGTGAACCTCCATCATTTCATTATAAATTGATTCGGCGTCTTCTTGGTTTTTAGTCTTACCAAGTTGAGTGGAGAGCTTTTGATGGGTTTTAATCAACTGCTTATGGAGCTTATTGATGTCTGAATTCATTTCGTCCCTCCATTATTTGTGGCGTTTTCACGCAATTTCCGAATTTCCTTGAGTTGTTGGCGAAAATCTTTGTACTCATCCTGTACAATCTTGATTAAAGCACTTGCCGACGCAGGTCTATCCTTGGCCATTTCCTGATGCGTCTTGGCCAGAGTGGCGATAGACAAACGAAGCGAGTTAAGCAGCTGATCTTGAGCATCACGCTCTTCCATGGACTGAATATACTTCAAAACAATTGGTCTTTTGGCATCAGGGCTTCTTGCCTGTCGAAATTCCTTTACATCGATTGATGCCAGAACCTGCGCCCATGACGTCCAAACCGTGCCCCTTACGCCAGATTCATTATCTGATCCAATGGCCTCCATCATCGAGTTAAACACTTGCTGAATCCCAGGGTCTGCCTGCCGTATTGCTTTAAGTGCATCCCTTTCAGCCTTTAACTGAACCAGTAGGCCTCCAAATTTTGTAAATGCAGCCGAAACCCCTTCCGGGAGTTGTTCCCCGCGCATGGATTCTATTTCTTTACCGAGGTCGGAGAGTTCGGCCTCCACCCCAGCCCTCTGTTCTTCATTGAGCAGTCTCTCAAGCTTTTCTGCATAGGAATCAATGAGTGCGAAAGCACGATTCCATTTTGCAATATCCCCTGATTCTATAGCCTGGAAAAAGAGGTCTTCGGTAAGTGCATCCTGTTTTATAGCTCGCTCGACTTGCTGTTGGCGAAGGAACTTATTAACGTCTGCAAATGTGGCATTGGTCTGCTGTTCCGCGGTTAATAATCCTTGACGAAATGGCGGAATGGCATCCTTCGCCGGCGCTGTGGCACAACCCACGAGGGATAGAAGCGAGATGCCAACGGCGAACAGATATACCCATAATATTCGCCTTCTACCGAATCTTGACATGGTTCTCATAATGATTTCTCCTTTACGATGAAACCTCCTGGTTAAGAGCTGTCATATCCCTTTAAGGGATATGATGTGCGTTCTAATTACCTATGAGATTCGCTTTATTATCGGTGCAAAGCATCGATTTATACAGCATTCTCAACCATCGGCCTTGTCCACACATGCGCGCAGCCGACGCAATGGATGTCGATTTCTGTATTGGGTGGATGATAAGCGGCCGGCTGGATGGTTTGGTCGACCGAAGGCACTTTAGAATAGATCTCTTGATATCTTGGTGGTTCTGGTTCTGGGGCAGCGATGGTGATGGTTTGAAAAATTAGTATCAGGGTGGCCAGGCCGGCCAATAGATAGGGAATTAGGGTTGCAGGTCTTTTTGATTTTTCCGGGGGTGGATCTGGTGGTTTGGCCTGGTCGAAGAGGCTTCGGACCTTGGCCTCGACGTTGTCGCTCATGGGCACCTCCCGCTATGCTACGAGTCGCAAATACCTTCCTATTGTATCTTTGGTCACTTCCTTTTTCGTTTCGGCATAAAGTTCATAGAGCAGCGCAATGGCCTCGGCTTTTTTGTCGGGGTCAAGGACCAGCGCGCGATCTGCCAACTCCTTTTCGATCGCCGTTATGATGCGTGTCAATAATGCGGCGTCCAGATCCCTGCTCACATAGCCTGCGCTTGTCTCTCTTAATGTTTGGGCAATTCCCGGCTCCGACTTATATGGCTCACCCTTACCGGTTAAAAGCCAATTTAAATCCACGCTAGCGTTACCTGACCATTTTATTAAAGCGTCAAGATCTATGCTGTTGCGCCTTATTTTATTTGAAAGGTTTTTATCAGAAATTTTAAACACATCGGCCGCAATATCCTTCTGCGCCAGGCCAGTAATTTTTTTAATCCGCTCTATGATCTTTTTAAATTCCATAGATTCGTTTATTTAGCCTTGACAAGGTAACGATTCAGTGTATAAGCCTTATCTATGCCAGCTAAAAAAATAGACAAGGGGCTACCCGATGAATGAAACGATAACAATTGCCACTTTTTCAGGCTGTGTGATCACTTTTTGCCTTGCCTGTGCGGTAGTTTCTATATTGCTTGAGTTTTGCCAACCATTTCGGCACCCAAACCGGATGGCGCGACGCCGTGCGAAAAAATTCGTTCAGATCGGCGGTAAGCTCTTCCACGCCAAGGTCATCACGCAATATCTCACAAACCGATTCGAACTGGTCTGCCCACGTCATGATGCGGAGGATATCCTCCGTGGGTTCGCCGTCAAGCTGGAAACGGGCCTTTGCGAGGGCCGGATTTTTTACGATGTAATCAGAGATCTCATCGAACCCCCCAATGGCGTCCATGACCTCCAGCGGCATAAAGAGGCCGCTGTTTTCTATCTCCTTTTTCACCAGAAGCGCGCGTTTTTCCGTTTCCATTATCTGTCTGACGGTAAGCGCCGTAGGGTGCTTGACGTCGTGGATGTATCCCGCAGCCAGCGCGTATACCTTGCCGTAGGCCGCGACCTTCTCCCGATAAAGGACCTCACGGTAGAGCTCCCGCTTCATGAACAAATCTCGCCTGAGGGTCAGAATATAATTAACCAGGGCCACAACCGTGGCGCCGATCAGGGAACTCGACAAGGCGTTTAAATCCACAACACAGGAATCCTTTTATGAACCAATGCAGCACCCAAACCGAGTACACCCCGGCAAAGATCCAATACCTATTAAAAACGGCCGGTGTGACTCAAAAGCAGATCGCCCGCGAGCTGGGCGTTTCCGAGATGTCCGTTTCGGATGTGATCAACTTCCGCATGGTGTCCAGGCGGCTCATGCGGGAGATATCAAAAAGGATCAACGCCGATCATAAAGATGTCTTCGCCTGGTATTTCGGCCAGGATCGCCCACAGCGCCCATCGAAAATGGCGTTGATTCCGTAATGTTTTTCTATGTTCGTGCGGTTTATCAACTTATCAATAAGCCTAAAGTGAGTCAATGGCTAAGCGTTGGAAAAAAATCGACAACCGAGGACCTAAGCAGCTCAGTCTATTCGATGAGATTCGCCGAATCCAGCAGGACCTGGTTGCAGCCCGCCCTAACCCCACTGAAGGCTCCTTAAATGTTGCCGACAGACTGCGCCGCTCCATGATCAACGCCATTAAGTCGAGCGGAAAGGACCGCTTTCAGATCACAGGAGAAATAAGCCACCTGGTGGGTCGCCAGATCACCAAGATGATGCTGGACAGTTGGACGGCCGAATCGAAGCCGGGAAACCGACCACCGGCCGATGTCCTTCCGGCTTTCTGCAAGACCACAGCAAGCACAGAGCCCCTGGAAATCCTCAACGAGGCGGCGGGCATTTTCGGCCTGCCGGGTCCGGATGCGCTACGGGCCGAGATCCAGAAGTACGCCGAGCAGGAGCGGCGGGCTCGGGCGGAAAAGCGAAAGCGGGAGATGTTCCTGGGAGAGATGGAACGGAGGGGCAAATGACTCTCGAACCGCGCGATTTGGAGGCTGGGAACTGCAATGCCTGCGACTTTTGGCGCTCGCGCATCAATCGCAAAAAAGGTGTTCTGATTCCCGGTGGCTACGGCAAATGTACGCGGCCCGAGGGACATTGCGCGCCGCACACGGTGCGCGGGGGAATCGGGCATGTCGACCCCGCCCGCCAGGTTAGAGAAATCATCCAACAGCTAGCACAGGAGAATGAAAAGATGGCAAAACGTAACAACGCACTTTTTAAAAGGACGGCCATTGAACCTGAAGTGGTCGACGAGGCCCCGGCATCCCTGGAGAACGAGAATGATGGCTATGTACCGGTCGTCTATGACGGTTTCGACGATTCGCCGCCTGACTTTGTCAAGCCGCTTTCAGAGACTGAAAAAAAGCGGCGTAAGGAACTGGAGAGCCTCATTTCCCGCAAGCTCAATTCCTTCCTGGATGTCTGCTATGCCCTGCGTGAAATCAGCCAGCGAATGTATTACCGGGACACCCATGCCCGCTTTTCGGATTACTGCAAGGAGACATTCGAGATCGGCAGCAGTCGGGCATATCAGCTTATAGATGCCGCCGATGTGATCGACATGGTGCGTAATGTCCACAATTGTGGATATGGAAATGTGAACCATGGTTCACCAGACAATATCCACAATTGTGGACAAGTCGAATGGATCCCGCAGAACGAAGGTCAGGCCAGAGCGCTTGCCAAGTTCAAAGATAAACCAGAAACTATCCAAACTATCGTGACAGAGGCCATTCAAACCGCTCCAGACGGTAAAATCACCGCATCACACATCAAAAAAACCGCCCGCCGCCTGCATTTCGAGAAGGTGCGCGACACCGTTTCCAAGGCCAAAACCAAGGCCAACCAGGCCCCGAAGATCAGTGAGGATTTCCGCAAGGCGTTCAACATTTTCCTGGACGCCATCAACATCGAACGGGCCAACGAGTTCAAAAACACGGACCGTAACGAGGTGATCCGCCACGTGCGCGCCATCCTGGATGCACTCGAAATTGAACTGTAGGAGCACCATGCAACCGAGCTTGCCACGACAGATATCATCCAACCAGCTGGCCACCCTGCTCGGGATCAGCGAGCGCGCGGTGCGCCTGCGGGCGCAAAAAGCAGGATGGCCGCGCGTTTATAAGCGAAGCAAGGGAGGAGCGGCCCACAACTATTTGGTAGCCGGCCTGCCCGAGCAGGAGCGTTCCATTTTGGCTGCACGGGTCCGGCCCTGCTTTATCGGGGCCGCGGCCCAGGCCGGATTCCTACGGGCCAAGGCCCTGACTGAAGAAACGGCGGCGGCAGCCGAGGCGAAGCGCCGGGCCAAGGAGGATGGGCTTGCGGCCTATGAACGGCTGCCCGCCGAACGCCAAGCTGAAGCCGATGCGCGCTGCGAGATCCTGCGAGCACGGGATGCGTTTATCGCAGGGGCATTTCTTTCCAGGAGAAAGGGCACGGAGGTTTTCGTGTGCGAGTTTAAGGCCGGCGCTATCCGCCTGCCTGAATCCGTCCAAGAAGCCCTTGGTGGCCGCAACGGCCAGGTGTCGCTTTCAGTAGCCAATATTTATCGATGGGAAAAATGCTACAAGGAATGCGGCCTGGCGGGCCTGGCCAATGGGTACACGGCCACCCGCGAAACGACCATCGCGATGCACATGCAGCAGTTTATCAAGGGACTGCTGATCGAAAAACCCCACCTTGGCATCCCCACCGTGCGCGAGGCGCTTCAAGCGCGCTTTGCCGGCCAGGAGATCCCCAGCAAATCCTCCATCCGGCGCTTCGCGGACAAGTGGCGCGCTGAAAACGCCAGCCTGATCCTTTACATCACCAGTCCGGATGAGTGGCGCAGCCGGCACATGGTGGCCTTCGGCCAGGCCGATGAGCAGGTGGTGCGGCTGAACCAGTTGTGGGAGTTCGACTCCACGCCGGGCGATGTGATGCTGGCCGATGGGCGGCATAACCTGATCGGCCTGATCGACGTCTACAGCCGGCGCGCCAAGATCCAGGTGACGCCGACCTCCAGGGCCACGGCGATCGCGGCGTTGACCCGGCGCGCCATCCTGGACTGGGGCGTGCCGGAAATCGCCAAGACCGACAACGGGTCCGACTATATCTCCAAGCACATGGTGCGGGTTTTCGAGGATCTGGAGATCCAGCAAATTCTTTGCGATCCGTTCAGCCCGGACCAAAAGCCGCACATCGAGCGGTTTTTCAGAACGCTTTTGCACAGCATCTTCGAGCTTCTGCCCAACTATATCGGCCACAACGTGGCGGACCGCAAGCGCATAGAGGACCGGCGCAGCTTTGCCCAGCGCATCATGAGCCAGGGAGAAGACCCGGTTCAGATCTCCATGACTGCCGATGAGTTGCAGAACATCTGCAACCGTTGGTGTGACGCGGTCTACCATCACAATGTCCACAGTAGTCTCGCCGGAAAGACTCCGTCCCAGATGGCTCGCGAATGGCCAGCGCCCGTGCGGCGCATCAGCAATGAACGCGCCCTGGACATCCTGCTTTCACCCGCGCCGGATAACGACGGCATGCGCGTGGTGGGCAAAGACGGCATCACCGTACAAAACGGCACTTTCATCGCGCCCGAGTTGGGGCCGCACATCGGCAAGCGTGTGTTCGTGCTCCTGGATGCCACGGATTACGGCACCGTTCATGTTTTTCTCGTCGAAGAAGACGGCAGCAAAACGTACCTGTGCCGGGCGGTGGATCCGCTGCGCACCGGACACGACCGGGCCGAGATCGCGGCCAAGGCCAAGGCCTACCAGCGGGAGTTCCTGCGCGAAGGCGGAAAGCAGCTGCGCCGGCTATCCAAGCAGGCGGCCACCGAGCGGATCGGCGAAGAGATCCTTTCGTACCGCGAGGCCCAGCGGGCTAACGTCCGGGAGCTTCCGCGCAGAAGCGACGCATACAGCACCCCGGCCATCGAGGAGGCCGCACGGGCGGTTGAAGATTACGATCGGCAGCGGAGGGGACCGCAGCCGGTTGCGATCAGCGTAGAGCAGGAGCGTGCCGCCGCAGAGCTGATCGATATGGCAGAGGCCCGGCGCGTCAGCCGGCCCCTGCCGGCCACTGCCCAGGAAAAATACGAACAGATCGAAGAGGACCTGCGCAGCGGTATCGAGGTTTCCGATGCGGACCTGGCCTGGATGAAACGCTACGAGTTGTACCTTGAGACCGGCGAGCGCATGGCGCATTAGCAACCCTTTGGGAAAGGAGGTTTTAATGCTTTCACAACCGGTTTTAGACGAGGCTCAAAAGGCCCGGATGGCCGCCGTCGGCACCCTTAAAAGCGGCCGGTGCCGCTGCGGCGGCCCCAAGCAGACCGGCATGGCCTTTTGCTACCGGTGCTGGCTCAAGCTGCCGCAAAACGTGCGGCATGCCCTTTACCGCAAGATCGGCAATGGATTCGAGGCCGCCTACGACGTGGCCTGCCAGTTCCTTAAACTCGAAGCCAAAGGAGGTGCGGATGGAAAAGGACGTTCTTAAACGGGTCGCCGCGCGTTGTGTCGCCCAGGGATTGAAGCGGGCCGCGGCGCTTTCCGGCGACGCCTGGCGCGACCGCCGCCTGTCGGAAATGATGCCCAACCCGGACCGGCAGGCCCTGCGCATTTCGGCGGCCAACAAGTTACAAAAAGCCGAGCGCATCCGGCAGCTGTGCGGCCGCCTGGCCGCGGCCCATGGCATCGCCCCAAAAAGGATCCGGCCGAGGATGGCGGCCCCGACCGGAAATGAAAAAAAAGCGACTATGATGGAACGGAGGGTAACACATGCGTGACGAGATGGCAATGACCAAGAACGTGCGGCGCTTTCTGGCGGCCGTACGGGAACTGACCGACCGGCCCATGGGTGTCGAGGGCATGGCCATACTGTGGGGCGAGCCCGGCGAGGGCAAATCCACCACCGTGGCCTTTGCCTGCAACACCCTGGACGGGATTTTCCTGCGGGCCAACACCTGCTGGACGCCGACCAGCATGCTTTCGGCCATGATGGTGGAGCTGGGCATGCCGGTCTACGGCCGGCGGGCACCCATGGTGGAATCGGCCGTCAAGGCGCTTTCCGAGCGGCCCCGGCCAATCTTCATCGACGAGGCGGACTACCTTTTCAAGCATGCCGACATGCTCGATGTGATGCGAGATATCTACGATGTGACCGGATCCCCGGTGGTGCTCATCGGCATGGAGGAGTTCGCCCGCAAGGTGCAAAGCCGGGGTAAGTTCGCCCGGCGCATCACCCAGTGGGTGGAATTTTGCGGCATCGACATCGATGACGCCCGCACCCTGGCCGACACCCTTTGCGAAACCAAGGTGTCCGACGATTTACTCAAGCACGTGCACGATGCTGCCCGCAAGAACATCGGACGCATGGTCACCGGCCTGGCCCGCATCGAGCAGTTCGGAAAGCTAAACGCCCTTCCAACGGTCACCCGCAAGGAGTGGGCCAACCGGGCGCTGTTTTACGATCAACCGCGTTTTGCAAAGAGGAGGGCTTAAATGCCCGGCATCAAAGGCATGACCGCCGCAGTCCCCAGACAGGGGACCCTGCGGCGCAACATCTGGCGCAGCATGCGGATCTTGCGGCAATTCACCGTCGCTGATTTGTGCCGCACTTCGGGAGCGGGCCGCAACAACGTCCGGAAGTTCGTCAAGCGGCTGGAGGTCCACGGCTATGTGGCCCAGCAGGGCGAATATACCAGCGGCCGGCCGGGCGTTTATCGGGGCCTGCGGTTGGTAAAGGACATCGGGCCGCAATATCCCACGCGCTGCGAACGGTGCGGACGCTCTTTGGGCGAACCGTGCATCAAAAAACAAAAAGGAGAGATTCCATGAAAATATTTATCGTCATAGCCATGTTTATCGCGCTTTTAGGTGCTGTTCCGGCGTGCCAAGCCCTCGATGGCAAGATCGCCGTCGGATACCTATTTGACCAGGAAAATGTTCGGGCATATCCCGACGGCGGCCTGGCCAAATACCGATCGGAAATCGAGATTGGCCATCGCATCGGCCTTTTCAGCGGCCATGTGCGGCCGTTTTTGAACCTGATCACCCTGATGGACGAATACAACGATGACGGCAGTTTTCATCCGGCCAGTATCCGCTACACGGTGGGCATCGGCTGGGAAAAGCAGATCTCGAAACGCTTCCGGTTTTTCACCAGCCTGGCGCATTTTTGCTGGCACCCGGTGGATAACAGCGGAACGGTGGAAAGCGCCAATTACATAGAGATGGGCATCGGGTTTTAACCATGGCGGCACACATGAGCAAGATGGCGCTATTGAAAGCGGCGGTGGATGAACACGGGCAATCCGCCGTCGCGCGGGCGCTTAACTATTCCACCTCGGCGGTCAACCAGGCCCTGCACGGAAAATACCGGGGCAGCCTGGAAAACCTGCTGCAGCGCGTGGCGGAGGTCTACGGTACCGGAATGGTCCAGTGTCCCGTCATGGGAGAGATCTCCCTTAAGCGTTGCGCTGCCGAGAGGAAAAAACCATTTGCGGCGACATCACCCCAGCGGGTGCGGCTGTATCACGCCTGCCGGCAGTGTGATGCGCATCGATAATCATGGAGGATCCTATGATCATCATCACTGAAGAAAAGCAGGATGCCATCGACCGGCTGCGTATCGATCTGGCCCAGGCCGCCATCGACCTGGCAGCGGTCAACACCACGGATACCCATAGCCGGCAGATCAAGGAGCGCGTCAGCGAAGGGCTTCGCAAAGTGCGCCAGGGGTTGGACATCATCGGGGTGATGCACTCATCTATCAGAAGACGCCCCAATGGTGGGGCAGTCACCGGTTAATTGACCATCAACTGGAGGGAGTCATCGATGAACGAAGACACGATTAAATTGAATGACACCGCGTTCAAGCGCGATTCGAAGGGGCGCCTGGTGCCCCTTGAACTGGTCAGCGATATCGACCGCCAGCGGGATGAAACGGTCCGGGAGCTGATCGAGGCGGCCAAGAGGCTACAGGCCGCCATGGTGGCATTTAAAGGCCGGGCAATGGGCGATGTGGCCGCCTTTGTGGAGCTTTCGGCCGAACGCTACGGGGTGCAGCTGGGCGGGCAAAAGGGCAATACCACCCTGACCAGCTTCGACGGCCGTTTCAAGATCCAGGTGGCGATCGCCGAGCATTTGGTGTTCGATGAGCGGCTGCAAGCGGCCAAACATCTGATCGACCAGTGCCTGACCGACTGGAGCGCCGACAGCCGCGCGGAGTTGAAGACGGTGGTCATGGACGCTTTTCAGG
>Ga0209164_1003830_pt1 | contig 13938 bp, 11 predicted proteins | sample MTBNYHSulfiMetaG_FD_187458 | JGI IMG/M metagenome (GOLD analysis project Ga0209164, IMG submission 187458) | Enrichment culture microbial communities from rom New York Harbor, USA that are MTBE-degrading - MTBE-NYH (New York Harbor Sulfidogenic)... | ecosystem: Environmental > Aquatic > Marine >...
CATTTCTGCAATATACAAATTTGATGGGTTATTATACTCACTGATCTTTTGTGCCCATACAAAATATCTTACTCCGTTATGCTCGAATGTTGTTGCATCTAAAGAAAAACTGCTAAAAGAAAATTTATCTTCCTGCGATTTTTGCATGATACCCTTCTCAAGCCACATCCCAGACATTGGATCTTCACTAACACATTCCAATACATAAGGACGAATCCCCCATATATCCCCGCCCAATCCTCCGGCTGCAAAATATATATACCAATGACCGTCTATGTAATGAATTTCCGGTGCCCAAATATGTACTGACATTTCACCTGAATCATGTTTTTCCCATAGTATTTTTTCTTCTGCCATACCAAGGTCCTGTATGGTTTTTGCTCTTCTCAATATAATACGGTCATACTCCGGAACAGAGGCAGTAAAATAGTAGAAACCATCTATATGCTTGTAAACCCACGGATCCGCACGCTGTTCTATAATTGGATTTTGAACATATTGTTGCCCCACTGGATTCTTTTCTCCTTTCTGGTTTGTAGAATTGTCAGATTGCGCACAATATACCAGGATGCCCGGTGAAATTACAATGATAAAAATGAATAAACTTGGCAAAAAAAATTGTTTTACTCTATTAGAACTTCCCGGCATATGTTTACTCTTTTCTTCTCAATATGGATATTCTTTTTATTGTTTTACGCCACCGGCTGTCAATCCCTCAATAAAGGCTTTTTGATTGATTAAAAACAGGATAGCAACCGGAATAACCGATGCCACCGCACCGGGCATAATCATATCATATGAATTGCCATAGGGAGTGAGTAGTGACATCAGGCCAATAGGTAATGTCAATTTATCGGCAGACCGCAATACAATTAACGGCCATACAAAGGCATTCCAGCTGTTCAAGGCCATTAGTATGGTCATGGCGCCGAATGCGGGCTTCATTAGCGGTACAATGATTTTGAAATAGATTTTGAATTCGCCACACCCGTCAATCCTGGCAGCCTCAATTAAATCCTTTGGAATTCCGATGATGAATTGCCGGAAGAAAAAAATGGCAAATGGTGAAACTGCAAAGGGCAGTACTACACCCAGATAGGTATCCATCAGATTTAATTCAATCATTAATCGGTACAATGGAAGCAATAATATCTGAAGGGGAACCATCATTACCAGCAGTACTAAGAAAAAAAGGGGGTTCCTCCATCGAAAATTATACACTGCCAGACCATATCCCACCAGGGATGAAAGGAATAATGATAATGCCGTTTGAAGAACTGTAATAATCAAGCTGTTCTTGTACCAGTTCAGATACCTGTCATCTTCCAAAAATATCAGTTTGTAGTTATTTAAGGTCATCTCATCAAAATTCATTTTAAAGGTCAGGCCTTCACTCAGCATTTCCTGACCCGGCTTAAATGACGTTATCAGCATGAAAAAAAATGGCGCTAAATAGATAATACAAATAACCAGTAATACCATAAACGACAGGTTTATTCCCTTTTTTTGCTGTTTTAAATTATTCTCCATAATTCATCAGTCCTTTTTAAAAAAGCCAAAGATATTTAATTGAATTAAATTTACTATCATTATAATGATGAGCAATGTAATCCCGATGGCAGACGCAAACCCGAAGTTGTTGTAATTAAAACCAGTCTGATAGATGTAAGCAACCAGGGTCAAACCGATATCTCCCGGAGACCTGGAGGACCAATAAGCAAAGCTTTCAGCAAACATGGAAAATCCTCCGAATACACTGATTGTGATGACAAAAATAATGACTGGTTTTAAAGATGGTACTGTAATATGAAAAAATTTTTGTGTGCTGTTAGCACCGTCAATATCGGCAGATTCGTATAACTCCTTGGGGATTGCCTGCAGTCCGGCCAGAAAATAAACGATGTTTACACCGGTCCATCTCCATACGCATAATACCACCATTGCCAGCATGCCGGTCCATTTACCCTGCAGCCAGATTATTGGTTCCATTCCAAAAAGACCGATTACCTGGTTAAATAATGCTGTCGACTGCGTACCGAATGCAAATCGGAAAAACATTCCACCAACAATAACCGATGTCAGCGCAGGCATGAACAGGGATGAGCGGAAGAAATTGCATCCCTTCAGCAGTTTATCATTTAAAAGCACCGCAAGAATCAGCGGTAGCGGTATTAAGATTGCAATGGTAAGAAATGTATATAAGAAACTTACCCTTAATGCATTGTAATAGTGCGGATTTAAAAGATTTCGATAATTTTTTAAGCCGACAAAGGTCACATCCCCGAATCCCGCGATATCCTGAAAACTCATAATCAAAGCAGAAATCATCGGATACAGAAAAAATATCAAAAAGGTAAGTACAAAGGGCAGTACAAATATATAAGGTACGACTTTTACTGAATTAATTGAACGGATAATTTTTTTCATTCTAAACCTTGTTCTTAAATTTACCCAGCGGCTTCATTTTCTTCAATATTTCAGAATATTCAATCAACTTTACCGTATAGGATTCAGCTGGCTGGTTTCAGCTGAATCCTATACCTGTTATACCTGTATAGAAGAATTGGTTTATTTTTCTTCTTTCAAACAAATCCCTGTTTTCTTATTGCATCGCGCGTAGTTCATTTGCAATTTGAGTCAGTACTTCTTCAGGTGTTGCACTCTGTTGGGCTATAGCCTTAAAAGATGCTTCTGATTTAAGAAGATTTATTGCAGCCGGATATATTTCAGTAATCACCGTGGGATTAATTTCATCTTTGACTTCCAGAAGCACATTGAAAAGATCAGTTCCGTTCTCAAAGTATTCGGTGAATACATTCGGTGCAGTAATTTCCGGGGCATCCCATACGTCCCATCTTAGAGGATCAAAACCAAGTTCGGTATAGGTTTTGATGGTTCCTTCTCTTGATAATTTTGCTGCTGCCAAAAAGTCTTTTGCTAATTCGGGATTTTTACATTGGTTGGTAATTGATGTACCGGTACCTCCCATACCTGCAGATCGGGCTCCCCCTTCAGTCCATGAAGGTGCAGGAGCAACCGTGATTTTCCCTTTCAGGTCAGGCATATAGTCCGTAAAACGGTTCAAGTACCAGAACGGCATCTCAACTGAAGCTGCGCCCCCATTGTTCATAAAAGCCCAGTATTCTTCAGAATGTGTATAGCCGCCGGGACATGCTACAGCAATTTTATCTACATTTACCCAATCAGACAAAGTCTGTAGTATATCAATGTTTGTTTGATTATCAAGGATGACTTCTCCATTGGCATCAAAAATATCTGATCCTGCCTTTATCATTTCCTGATAGAATGTCCAGTGCTCGGTCACTTCTACTACGGTAAAAGGTATACCGGTTTCGGCTACCACTTTTTTGCCTGCTGCTTCGTAGTCTGCTATTGTTTTGATATCATCAACATTAACACCTGCTTGATCAAGTATCTCCGTATTGTAATACATTACAGTTGCCCCGACATGATAATCGATCCCGTAGTAATTTCCATCCTTGGCATAACTTTCAAAACGACCCATAATCAATTTATCTTTTATCGGTTCGATAATATCATTTAAAGGCACAAAAGCAGGCTTGCTTCCTTTAAGATAATTTGCATACATACTGATTTCAATATCAGCCAAATCCGGTGCACCCTTACCTGATTGAAGAGCAATCAAGAGGTTATTGTGCATATCTTCATAGGGATACACAGTGCCTTCAAAGTTAATTTGTCTGTCCAGATTCTCTTGATTCCAGGTTTCAACTGCATCCTGTAAAAATCGATTATGACTTTCCTGGAATGTCCAGAAAGTGAATGTTGTTGGTTCTGCCCCCTGCGAGAAAACACCAGTTGCTGCTAAGCCAAACATCAGAATAAATGTCATTACAACTAAAAAGAAATGTTTCATATTCTTTCCTCCTCATACTTAATTTATTTTTCTAATAAATTTAATTACAAATATCTTATATATTTTTTACTAATCACCTCCTGTAATAATAATTCAGTTATTTTTAGAAATTCTGAAGCTACTGTTTTGTAAGACTTTTAGTCCACCTCTGCTTTGTTCTCTGCATGCACCCTTAAAATCTTATCAAAGAGCGAGTTTTTTGAAAGTCTAATTTGCTATATTTAAAAAATATTTATTAAGAACCAAAAATAAAAAGTAGTTTTAAATTTTCCAAAACTTGAAAGATTGTTTTTGCAGGTCTATATATAATAATTTTAACTTATACGGACAACCGTACAACTATTATATATTTTATTAATCTTATTTGTCAACTTATTTTTATAAACCATATTACTCTTTCAGCGCTCCGGCCGTTAAACCCTTAATTAATCTTTTTTGAACAAAAGCAAAGAGAATCAGGGTAGGAATAATTGTTAGAGCCGCAACAGCGCAAACCTGTCCCCATCGAATGAGTAAGGAGGCCGAGAGACGACTTATAATAAGTGTAAGAGTCGCCGTATTTTGACTCTGGCTGATGACAGATACAATAAGATAATCGCCCCAGGAAACCACAAAAGAATAAAAAGCTACAACCATAACACCAGGTTCAGCAACAGGTAAAATAACGTATATTAAACGCTGAAGGAGATTGCTTCCGTCAATTTCAGCTGCATTGTCTAAATCAATGGGTATGGTATCAAAATATCCTTTCAACATCCACATAGAAAAAGGAAGAACCAGGATAAGTTGTGCCAGCACAATTCCTATTGTAGTATCCATTAATTTTAAGGAAAAAATAACTAAAAAAAGAGGTATAAGCATGAGAACCTGTGGAAACATCTGGGTAGAGAATATGCCAAGTATAATGACTTTTTTCCCTTTGATATGATAACGACTCAAACCATATGCTCCCAATATTGACACAATCAGACTTATAATAGTAACAAGAATTGAAATTCTTAGTGAATTTACAAAATAACGGGGAAAATCAGTTACACTGAAAATTCTTATATAATTATCAATGGTAAAGCCCTCTAAAGCCGCAAATACTTTACCGGTAAAAATAGATTCCTGAGTTCTAAAAGAACAGTAAAAAATCCAAATCATGGGCAGTATAAAAAAGCATAAAGAAATGAATACAACTAAGTATGCAATAATCATATTCCGTATTTTCAATTGTTTTTTATTTAATTTAAAGCCCCTTATCGTAAGTTCTCTCCTTTCTCCTGGGTAACCAAATAGATTATCATATAAACACTAAGAATGATAAGCATAATGGTACCAATACTTGCCCCATACCCTGCAGCATAATTAACCCAGCTTTGCCTGTAGACATAAACCGGTAGCACATCAGTCCTATTAATGGGACCTCCGCCTGTTGCCAGATAGATAAAATCAAAATTATTGAATGTCCAGAGAATGTGTATGGTAACCATTATAATGATCATATTTTTTATTCCGGGAAGTGTTACATACCAGAAATTCTGAATTGCATTAGCACCATCAATCTCTGCTGCCTCATATAAACTTGTCGGAATTGTCTGCATGGCAGCAAAAAATGTAATTCCATAAAACGGTATATTCCTCCATAAATGCAGTATAACAATAAAAGAAAATGCGGTTTTTGGGTCTCCAAACCAGTACTTTACCAGATTCCCTAGACCTATATTTTTTAATATGATATTGATAAAGCCGACATCAGGTTGTGCCATAAATTTAAAGATTGTTACAGTTGCTGCCACAGGAATGACCCAGCTTGCCATTATAATGCTTTTATAAATCGACATTCCCGGTACTTCCTGGGTCATCGCCCAGGCAATAATAAGCCCGAAAATTAATTGCAATATAACAACGATTACAGTTAATTTTACTGAATTACGTAGTGAAATCCAGAAAATGGGGTCAGTAAACACTTTTCTATAGTTATCAAAGCTAGTATAACTATACTCAGTTCTAAGCATACTTTTGTCTGTAAAAGATACCCTGATTCCGTCAATTAAAGGATATAAAGTAAAAATACACATGATAACAATTGCTGGAATGATTAAAAAATAACCCTTTTTTTTATCCATAAACTATTCCGTGTCATTCTTTGACTAAAATTAGTATTTATAACCTTTATATTTCATTAATATTAAATGGATCTTCATGGTTTTTTTATCATTGAAAAGGAGTGGATACTATCCACTCCTTTTCAATGATATTTAGTTTACAGAACATTCTTTTCAATCAGATCATTATAACTATCTAATAGCCATTGTGCTGCTTCATTTGATGATTTTTCTCCATAAATTACATAATTTACAGCTCTTAAGTTTGCTTCGCTAACCGGTCCCCAGTTTATGGCATTCATGGCTACTGAAATTGGTAATTCATTGGCGAAACCTTGCATCCACCATTGAATACCAGCCAGCTCAAATATGTCCATTTCCAGTGAATCCTCTCTTGGCGGTATTCCACCGGATTCAACTAGCCATTGAGCCATTTTCTCTTTAGAAGTAATATACTTGATTAAATCCCAGGCAGCATCCTTATCTTTCGCGAATTTATTCATCATTATCGGTTTGACTTCCAGATAAGTGGCAGGTACCCCGTCTTTCGAATATGGGATTCTAGTCAGCTCAGATCTATTTTCAAGAATATCTTTTGCAGTATCACTTTCCTCTCTTCTTCCCCAGAGCCATGGTCCCATGGGTGCCATCGCCCATTTGCCTGCAACATAGCCCGGGTCTTCAACCGGCCAACCTGTACCTCTCTGATTGGGATCGCTGGCAGGAAAATCACCTTCAAAGAGCCTTCCATACAAATCAAGAACTTTTTCAAGCTGATCTGCTGTAGCGACTAGCTCAACAGTTCTTTCCCCTTCCACAACCACAACCTCAAACGGATTTTGCTTATCGCTTACCTGATAATACCAGGTAATAAACTCTTGAGCTGCTCTTGGATCTCCGATTTCAGTACAGGTAAAGAAACCAAAAATTTCTTTATTCGATTTTTCCGTTATTGTTCTTGCGGCATCAATCAGTTCATCCCATGTCTGCGGCACAGTAAGATCATATTTTTCCAATACATCTTTTCGATATATCAAAGCACGAGCATTCGTATTGTAAGGTATACCATAAAGTTTTCCTTCAATTCGAAGAGGTTCTAATGTGCTTTCAACAAACTGACTGCTGTCAACCCATTTAGAAAAATAAGAATCGAGTGGTTCGATAATATCGTTACTCACATATACCGCTGTGTCTTCGAGTAAACCCTCAATAACATCCGGTATTCCGGTTCTTGCTTGAAGCAAAAACTTGTCTCTCTGATCCTTATATTTTCCGGGTCCGTAAAAAGGATCAATTTCATATTCTGATAATTCGGTTTTTGCATCATTTTCCCACAAATTCACATAATCCGGAGAAACTTCCTGGGTAACAAATGGCATATTCCAGAAAGTAAGCGTTGGCTTGTCAGCAGCAAAAGATAATCCTGTTGAAAGGGCAAATACTAGTAGAACAATTATTATTTTATATATTACTCTTATCGATTTCATACCTAATCTACCTCCTAAATTTCTTAATACATAATAAAATAGGGTCAAATAAAATTTCTTTCTTCTATATCCACCCCCTTTTTTCTTATAATTTTTTAGTTTTAGCTTATACAGTAGTTTAAAAACTAATTTTCTATTGTCCCACCCCCTTTATTAATAAGGGCTTATAATTAACTCCTCTTGTTATATTCTATTTAAATAAACTCTCTGAGATTCGGCCTGGTTATCTTTTCTCAATGATACTTATACTGTACTCTAACCTTTTTTATTGATGGTTACCCGTAATTGATTTTCAACCTTTTTCACTTACAATAATAGGGTCTTTTAACAACTATTTTTATTTTATGTTTTTAATTCTGTAAGATAACTCGCTGGAAATATATTTGGAATAAATTTTTAAATATTTAAAAAATATTAGACAGAAAAGTAGTTTAAATTTTAAAGATTGTTTTTTGTAGGTCAATATACAATATCGTTTACATATACGGACAACCGTACAACTATTATATATTTAGATAATCATATCTGTCAACTTATTTTTGATATATTTCAAGATGTGAAACAAAAAAATCAAATTATTATTTTCCTAATGATCCGGTCTAAATTAAATGAAGACATTATATGGGTAAAGAAAATAAACATAGATTTAAAACCCATACAAAATAAAAGTATTCGATGAAAAAAGTTCCAACTTAATTGCTAAAAAATCGGTGTATCGTAACCTGTTTGTATTTTTTATCCGGATATAAAATAGGAGAAGGGAAATTAGGCTCATTGACTGAATTGGGAAAAAATTCGGTTTCCAGGCAGAGGCCACTATGTTTTTGAAATAACGCCCCACCTGCACCTCGAATATTTTCAAGTAGGTTTCCGGAATAAAACTGGATACCTGGTTTGGTAGTTAAAATTTCCATAGTGCGACCGCTTTTCGGTTCATAAAGCTTTGCCGCCAGGCTTAGCTCTTGATTTGAGGAATCGATAATAAAACAGTGGTCGTAACCACCTGAAGTGTTATTAATATCTTCTCCAATTAATTTCGGTTTGGTAAAATCCATAGGAGTGCCATGGACATCCTCAATTTTACCGGTTGGGATTAGATTATTACTAACCGGTAGGTATTTCTTGCAATTAAGGGTCAACTCATGATTCATTACTGTTCCCGAACCTGCTCCTGCCAGATTCCAGTAGGCATGGTTAGTCAAGTTCACAATAGTAGTTTTATCTGTTTGGGCGTGGTATTCAATCTTTAGTTCATTATTTTCATTTAGACTGTAGCTTACTGTTACTTTTACAGCTCCAGGATAACCTTCTTCCCCATCCGGGCTGAGGTAAGAAAAACGAATCCCTACCAAAGCAGTATCTTTAAAACTCTCGGCTTGCCATAATACTTTATCAAATCCCCTTTTCCCGCCATGCAGGTGATTCAAACCATTTTCGTTACAGGCAAGAACATACCTGACGCCATCCAAGTGAAAAACCCCTTGAGCAATACGATTCGCAAAACGACCGATTGTAGCACCAAAATAAGTATGACTGGACTCATATTGCTGAAGATAATCAAAACCGAGAGTTACTTCTCTTATCTCTCCTTTTCTGTCAGGCGTTTTAAGAGAAATAAGTGTACCTCCTAAAGACATTACTGTAGCAGTAATTCCTTTGGAGTTATTTATAATGAATTTCCAGACTTGTTTGCCTTCCTGAATTGTTCCAAATAATTCACGTTTAATATTCATATAAACCACCTTTGATTTTGGAGTCTGTAATATCACATTTTCTTCATTTTTCATTCTTCTCACTACACTAATAAATAGCATATTACCAAGACAACTACTGCCCACATATTTTACATTTTTATTATACACCTTCTCAGTAGAAATGTGACAGAACCTTACAGCAATTCCAATACTCATTCATCTGGAAATAAAATGAGTTGAAAACAGCCTTGCTTATTTAAAAAAAGAAGGACTTTTTATTCAATTTGTAGTAATATTTAGACAACGGTGATAAAAGTAATGTTTAATAAAAATCTGGTTAAAGGAATTAGAACTGGAAATGCCGGAAAAAGTTATAGGTATTTTAGGTGGAATGGGGCCTGAAGCTACCATCGACCTATTTCATAAAATAATTAAATCTACTGCTGTAAAAAAAGACCAGGAACATTTGAGAATCATCATTGATAATAATCCTAAGATACCAGACCGAACTGCAGCTATCCTGGGAAAAGGAGAAGACCCTGTTACCGCACTACAAAATACAGCAAAAAATTTAGAAAAAGCCGGCGCAGATTTTATCATTATCCCTTGCAATACGGCTCATTATTTTCTACCTTCAATCATTCAAAGCGTCAAAATACCTATATTAAATATGATTGAAGAAACGGCCAAAGAAGTGAGGCAAAAAATACCCCAGGCAAACAAAGTTGGCTTGCTCGCTTCTATCGGAACCTATAAAACAGAAATTTATCGTCAACAATTTAAACAATACAATTTGGAAATAATCTACCCTTATGATGGGGATAAAAAAGAAATAATGAAAGTAATCTATGAAGTGAAGGCGGGAAATCTATCTGAAGACATTAAAGGCAACATTTTGAAAATTTCCCAAAAACTAATCGATTCAGAAGCAGAAGTCATTATTGCTGGTTGTACGGAGATTTCGCTGATTCTAAAAGAGGAGGAACTTCCCGTTCCACTAATTGACCCAACCAAAATATTAGCTGAAGCAGCAGTTAAGAAAGCGAGGTGGTGAAAAGAAAAAAATATGCAAAACGGTAATATTTATTAAGGCATTTTATCTTTTTATTATGGAGGGAATAAAATGAAACTTTTTCAGAAGATTTTAATCGGGTTTGTTTTAGGAGCAATTTTAGGAGCAATATGGGGTCCCGGCATAGAATGGATTAGGCCAGTTGGTACTATTTTTCTCCGTCTGTTATCAATGCTTGTTGTTCCTTTGATATTTTCAAGTCTGGTTGTTGGAGTAGCCAGTATAGCGGATCCCAAAAAATTAGGGAGAGTGGCTGGCAAGACGATTGCTTTTTATTTAATAACCACTGCTTTTGCAATAATAATTGGTTTATTATTAGGGAATATAATTCAACCGGGTGCAGGTATGGGTTTAGTCTTAGAAGGAACTACTCAAGAGGCAGCCCAAACCCCCTCAATAGCTGATACTATTGTAAACCTGATACCAAGCAACCCTGCTGGGGCGGCAGCACAGGGTACGGTGCTTCAAGTAATCGTCTTTGCTCTATTCTTTGGTTATGCAATGACTATAGCAGGAGAAAAAGGGAAGGCAGTTTTATCATTTTTTAAAGGATTTGCAGAAACTATGTATAAACTGACCGGCATTGTCATGGAATTTGCCCCTTACGGTGTATTTGCCCTTATTGCAGTAACAGTTGGCACTCATGGCTTGTCTGTGTTAGTACCTTTTGCTAAATTAATTTTCGCGGTTTATCTGGGAGTTATTATTCATGAAGTATTCATATATTCAGGAATGGTTTCAATTATTGGTAAGATGAGCCCGGTAAAATTTTTCAAAGGATTCAGTGGGGCATCATTGCTGGCTTTTACTACCTGTAGTAGTTCAGGAACCCTTCCTGTTTCTATGCGATTAGCCCAGGACAACTTGGGAGTTTCAAATACTATTTCCAGTTTCGTCCAGCCATTGGGTGCAACGATTAATATGGATGGAACTGCCTTATATCAAGGTGTTTGTGCACTTTTTGTTGCCCAGGCCTATGGAATACATCTAGGATTTGGAGGACAATTAACAGTATTATTAACAGCATTATTAGCCTCAGTTGGAACAGCTGGTGTTCCCGGAGCTGGCCTGGTTATGTTAACGATGGTACTTACTTCTGTTGGATTGCCCCTGGAAGGAGTAGCTCTTATTGCAGGAGTTGACCGAATATTGGATATGGCTCGAACCTCTTGTAATGTGACAGGAGATGCTGCCTGTGCTGTAGCGGTAGCCAAGACCGAGGGTGAATTAGTTGAAGTGAAAAAATAACGATAGGAATAAAAATTAATATAACCTTTTCTAGCATTTAAATTAGTGAGGGTAGGTCCTGTGCCTGCCCTTTCAAATAATGGTCTTATTTGTTCAAATGAGGGTTGCCTATGACATAAAGAAAAGGGGTTATTCTTATACTTATAAAATCAACTTAAATACTTTACTCCATTACTGAGTATAAACAACCTTATCGAAAACCGTTCAAAAACCTAGTTTACTTTCTTTTGTATGATGGGTAATGCCCCTTAATACAGGCATAGTAACATTAACTCCCTGATGTTGAGCTACTCTACTCAAGAATATTTCCACTCCGAATCTTGCCCAGGAAAGAACAAATAGGCTCTTTACAAATCAGAGTATTTATATCCTGTATCACATAGAACAGTGACTATATTCTTTATCTCTTTATGTATTTCTGCATACTTGATTGCTGCCATGACATTAGCTCCGGAAGAATAGCCAACATACAACCCTTGCTCTGAACATATCCTTCTGGTCATCTCTGCAACTTCAGCATCAGTAACCGTTATGATTTCATCTGCCAGATCTTTATCCCATTGTGGCGGAATTAAGCTATACCCTGTTCCCTGGATAATATGTTTGGGATTTTTAACTTTCCCGGTTTTTAATATTGCTGCATTCGCAGGTTCTACGGCAATGCATCTTATCTTGCTATTTTTTGATTTTAGAAATTTAGAAGTACCCAAAAATGTTCCACCGGTGCCAATTGATGCTACAAAAGCATCTATCTTTGGTAAATCCATCCATATTTCCGGTCCGGTGGTCTCAAAATGCGCTTTTAAGCCGGATGGATTGTTAAATTGGTCAACATAAAATCCCTGATTTTTTTGAGCATACTCTCTGGCTACCGTTGAAGCACAATCAATATCTTTGCCGGTAACCATCCCTTTCGTTCCATCTACCTGGTCTGTCAGCAAAACATCTGCCCCCAGAGCTTTTATGATTTTCATTCTTTCCGGACTATTTCCCTTTGACATGACCGCAAGAAAAGGATTCCCAAACTGTTTACAAACAACTGCAAGGCCAGCTCCCATATTGCCACTGGTCATTTCAATAACCAATTGTCCTTGTTTCAGTTTTTTAGAATCGTAGGCATCCTTTATGATTTGATAGGCAGCCCTGTCTTTCACACTGCCACCTGGCTGCATAAACTCAAGTTTCCCGTACAGGTTCAAAGAATGACCAGATAACCTATTTAATTTTATTAATGGTGTCTTTCTTATTAACTGTAATGTGTTTTGTTTAATCATTATTTTGTTAGCTATCCTCATTTTAAAATTGGTATTACTTTTATAGACCGTTTATATTTATTATTCTTTCCCGTAGAGAAAAATAAAACCATCTATATTTAAAATCATTAATCTTTCAAGGCATAGACTTTCATTAATTCAACTGTACTCTCAGGTGAAATAAGTTGCACATATTTTTGAATGTCCCGAAGATGTTGCAATACCTGGGATCTTCTAATTCCCGGGGGTGCATACACAACAAATAAAACATTCCGGGTATTAAAGTTTATCTGGGTACGTTTATCGGGTCCGTATATAATACTTGAGGTTATACCGTGTAAATCATATACCATCATATCATTTGGCATTAACTTTTTTTCATTACCGCTTAGTTGAAAATATTTTTCATCACCTTTGGAAACATCAAGTGTTATGGGTAAGTTTATGGTGTCTAAATCATGTACTGCTGTCAGCAAAAAATTCTTCATCTCAGCCATAAACATTGTTTCGACCAAGGAAGCTACTCTGGGGATTGATTTATTCTTAAATACAATAGACTCCAGCTGTAATAATACGTGGTATGTTTTCTGAAATTTCTTGTAATAATCAATATAAGGTTTAATGGGTTCAATATTTTTCAAACAGGCTCGATCTAATCCGGTATATTTATCCCTCAACTCTTTTTCGAGTTTGATTTTGCATCGGTCAAGTTTTTCGTGTTGATTGGGATTGCATACATCCCTGATAGCCAGTAAACCTAACAATGCTTCCGGATAAACATTTCTTATCTCATCTGATATAATTAACAATTTTAATCCCTCCCGATAAGAAAATTTGGGATGATATCATTTTTTTCATAGTTGACCAACTCTATTAAGAGATTAGATAATCCGGGACAAGGACTTTGCTCTTTGTTTTTCTACTTTTTCTCTATACCGATAGACTCAGTCATCAGTTTAACCTCATCTCCAATCAAAAATAATTTTTTTACTTTGGAAATTTTTAAAAAGAAAGAATTATCTGTTTTTTTCTTCTTATCAAAATCTTCCTTTGCATAAATATAGTAATTGATTTCTCTTTGTAATTTCTGCTCTAATTTACCCAGCTCTTCAATCAATTTATCTTCATCAACCTTTCCTATAATCAATAAATCTATATCAATATTTTCTCTTGCCTCTCCTCTGGCAAAAGAACCA
>Ga0209164_1003832_pt1 | contig 13921 bp, 19 predicted proteins | sample MTBNYHSulfiMetaG_FD_187458 | JGI IMG/M metagenome (GOLD analysis project Ga0209164, IMG submission 187458) | Enrichment culture microbial communities from rom New York Harbor, USA that are MTBE-degrading - MTBE-NYH (New York Harbor Sulfidogenic)... | ecosystem: Environmental > Aquatic > Marine >...
GCCGCCTCGTCGACGCGGGCGATGCGGCGCTCGCGGATGCCGGTGCGCGTGGTGATCCACTCGTCGGAGGTGTCGAGGAACTGGGCGATGTCGTCGTTGGTGAGCACGCGCTCGGGCACGTGCACGCCGAGCGCCGAGATGCGGGCGCCCTTGACGAGGCCGCGCTTGAGGCCGATCACGGCGCGTCCCCCTTGAGCCGCGCCTCGCCGGCGGCGATCGCCGCCGCGTCGACCACGGCGAACATGAGCTCGGCGCGGCAGGCGAGCTGCCCGTCGACGGTGGCGACACACTTCGCCTTGCCGACCGGGCCGTGCACGCTCGTGATCTCGGCCTCGAGACGCAGCGTGTCGCCGGGCTTCACGACGCGCTTGAAGCGCACCTTGTCGATGCCGGCGAAGAGCCCGACCTTGCCCTCGGCCCCGCCCCCGCTGCCGGCGGCGATGGTCGCCGCCTGAGCCAGCGCCTCGACGATGAGCACGCCGGGCATGACCGGGTTGCCGGGGAAGTGCCCGGCGAACCAGAAGTCGTCGTCGCGCAGCGTGCGCGTGGCGACGCAGCGCACGCCGGGCTCGAGCTCGACGACCTCGTCGACGAGCAGGAAGGGCGGGCGGTGCGGCAACAGGGCCTCGATCTGGGCGCGGTCGAGGCTCACCAGCTGCGCACCTCGCGCTCGCGGCGGCCGCGGCGGCGGCCCGCCTCGACGAGGGCGATCACCGCGAGCGCCCACCCGATGACGTTCTTGACGGGGACCCGCCGGCCACCGGGCAGGGGCAGGTGCCCGAGCGCCCGGTCGAGCGTGTCGAGGGTCTCGTCGACGACCTGGCCGAGCGGCCGCGGGCTGCCCGGCGCCGGCTCGGCGGCCAGACCCGCCATGACGCGCTCGGCGAACCCCGGCGAGGGCGCGAGCGCAGTGCCTCCCCACGCGGCCAGCGTGCCGCGCAGGGCCGAGAGCTCGCGCAGCTCGGCGGCGCAGTCGGGGCAGAAGCCGAGGTGCTGCTGCAGCTCGGCGACCTCGACGTAGCCGAGCTCGCCGTCGATGTAGCGGTTGAGCTGGCCGTGGCAGTGCGTGCACTCCATCAGGCGTCACCCCGCACGCCGCCGGCGCGCAGACGAAGGCGCAGCGCGGCGCGGCCGCGGTGCACCATGACCTTGACGGTGCCCAGCGGCCGCCCGGTGAGGTCGGCGATCTCCTGGTACGGCAGCCCGTAGACGTCGCGCAGCACGGTCGGCGTGCGGTAGTCGTCGGGGAGCTCGGCGAGGGCGTCGACGAGCGTACGTGCGTCGACGCCCTCGCCGAGCCCCGGCGCCCCGTCGGCCACGTCGGGCAGCTCCGCCGGCTCGGGCCGGCGCCGCTCGCGCCGCTGGTAGTCGAGCGAGGTCGTGAGCGCGAGCCTGAAGAGCCAGGTCGAGAACGAGGACTCGCGGCGGTACTGCGGCAGCGTGCGGTAGCAGCGCAGGAAGACCTCCTGCGCCGCGTCCTCGGCGTCGACGTGCGCGCCGAGCAGGTTGTAGGCCACCGAGTAGACCATCGACTGGTATCGCTCCACGATCAGCCTGAAGGCGTCGTGCTCGCCGGCCGCGGCGCGGGCCAGGTCGGCCGGCGACGGGTCGGGCGGCGTGCGCCACTCTTTGGGGTTAGACGAAGCCACGGGCGAAAAGGTTACACCCCGCCGCGCGTCAGGAGCAGGAGGGCGGCCTCATCGCCCACGACCACATTGCACCGGTGGAGATCGTGCCCGGGATCATGCGGCATGTTCGAGCAGTCGCACGCCACGGGGTCTCCTGTGCCGGCGCAGGCCGGGGGCCACGCGCCGCGGCCCTACGGCCGAGCGTCCTCCCGCAAGCGACCGGCGATCTCGTCGAAGACCCTGCGAGCGATGGACACGCAGGCGGCAGCGGTCTCGGCCGACACCGGCGCGTACTCGCCGGGGTAACGGAACTCAACACCGTAGGGTGTGAGCTCCGCGGCATTCGCGAGCTTGTCCGCGAGCGGCCCGTCGCCGAGAGCTGCAAGCTCGAGGAGACGCTCGAGGTCGTGCGTCTTCGGGAACTCCACCTGGCGGGCGACGAGCAACGCCTTGAGCGACTTCTCGGCGGCCTGCTGCGCGTGAAAGGCGATGGCCTCGGCGAATTCGGCGCTCTCCTCGAGCAGCCGTTCACACACCCGAACGTCGCTCTCGGCCTTGGCGAGCCAGCCATGAGACAGCCGTCGAGCGACGTCTTCAGGCGGCTTCATAGATCACTTTGCCGTACTTGTTGGCCGGATAGGCGATGCTGCCGACGACGTCTTTGGTCTCTTCGAAGCGATCTGCACGCATGACGATGACGTCGATGGGCATCGCCACGCCTCGCAGCGCCCGGCGGAGCCGCACGCTCTCGAGGCGGGCGTCGTCGACCTGATCCAGCAGAACGAGGAGGTCGATATCGCTGTCCGGGGTGGCGGTGCCGGTGGCCACGGAGCCGAAGAGAATGACGCGGCTCGGGCGCGCCGCCGCTCTGAGGCGGTCGACGATCATGCCGAGAAGCTCGGAGCCGGCGTCCATGACGCAAATCATACCCTGATGGGGATGAGGTGGCCGCCCAGCCGCTCGTGCCCGACCGTGATGTACCGCTCCACGATCAGGCTGAAGGCGTCGTGCTCGCCGGCCGCGGCGCGGGCCGGGTCGGCCGGCGACGGGTCGGGCGGCGTGCGCCACTCTTTGCGGTTGGATGAAGCCACGGGCGAAACGGCCACACCATCTACAGCCCGCGTCGGCAGTCCTCCGCCGGAAGAGCCCCGCCGCCCATGACAGGATTCTCGCGACCGCCCAGCCGGAGGCTACGACATCGTGGAGCTGACCTGTCTGCGCAAGCCGGGCAACTCCAACTCCACCCAGGCGCTGCCCGGCACCGGTGGTATTCTCAAGGCCGATTCTTCAGTGGCGCGCTGAGGACCAGCGCCACGAACGCCTCGGTGTCGTAGACGCTCACGACGACGGCCCGCATCGCCTCGACGATACGCCCCAGGTCCGCTTCGTCGAGGTCGTGTTCGTGTTCGAGGCCGAGCTCGGCAGGGGTCCCCCGACAGACGAGGGCGTTCGTGGGGCAGCCCGCTGAGGCGCGTCGCATGAGCAGCGGTCCGGCCGCGGCGTCCTCGAGGCCGGTCCAGTGCACGATCCGGTCGCCGATGAAGGAGATGGTCGTGCCGATGTCCTTCGCGCCTCGTTTGGCGAACTCGTCCTCCACCAGGAGCGTCGTCGCTCCGGAGCGATTCAGGACTCGGAGCAGGTCGGCGGCTACGAGATCTGAGGCACGGGTGCTGATCCTCCGCCCGAAGCCGTCAAGGACGTCGCACAGCGGCTCCGCCTCGCAGGGCACGAGCAACCGGGCCGAGAACGACGCGTCGGCCAGGCGCTCCGCCGCGAGAAGGGCCAAGGGCGTCCCCTGCGCGAGCGACTCGCCCACCCATGCCCAGGCATGCGCCGGTTCGACGGACATGCCGATGCGCTCAGTCATGGTCCTGAAGGTAGTGGTAGAACTGCGACTTGTTCACGTGGTACAGGATGTGCCGCAGCTCCTCTCCAATCTCGTGCAGAGTATCCTCGAGTGTCTGCTCATCTTCCGCCGCAGCGAGAGCGGGCAAGAGTCTCTCGGAAATCGTCTCGCAGGACTCCGCGAGGTCAGCGAGGGCGTGCGCCAAGGCCCACGCTTCGGGCTCCTGCTCCGAACCTAGACGGACGACTCGCGGGCACTTCTCCAGCAGGCGCGCGAGCACTCCTATGTCGACAGCGAGATTCACTACATACCTCCGAGCACCCGGCGGATCGCCTCCAACTCTCTGCGGAAGTTGGCGATCTCGGTCTCGATTGAACTCGTGTAGCCGCCAGAGCTTCTGACATCATTCAGCTTCTCGATGTGCTTCTCAAGCTGGCGCTCGATTGACCGTTGCGACCGTGCGAGAGACCGTTGCCCGTGTTCGGCGAGCTGACGCTCGAACATCGCGACTTGACCCGGGCTGGCTAGACCGCGCGCTGCTGCCCCTGCGGCATCAGCCGCTTCGAGCGCCAAAGCCTCCGCCCTGATCGCAGCACACATCGGCGCCAGCAGGAGTGCGCCCTGCGCCATCACTTCGGTTGCCCTCGCGTCCTGTGGATGTTCTCTCGCCCAGGGCTCGTAGTAGTAGAAGCCGAAGTAGCGTTCGGAGATGGCCCCGGCGATGGCTTGGGGTGCACCGTATGGGGCCAGCAGCCCGTTCTCCAGCGCAGTCTCCACCATCTGCTGCCGCTGCTTGGGGGCATTCAAGAGGAAGGCTATCTTCTCCAACGGGGTATCGGGAGCCGGCCGGAGGTTGCCGTCGCCAGCCAGTTCCTCTCCCGCGACCCCTTGAAGTCGGACGGCAACGAGAGCCCGTATCAGTACTGTCGGGGGAACCCGGTGGCGGGGACCGATCCCTGGGGGCTGTATGTGACGGCGAGCGGGGAGCGGAACGACCGCCGCGTCTACATCGCGCAGTCGGGCACCGTCCTCGGGGCCATGGGCAACGGCACCGGGCATCGCGGTGCCGCCAGCGGATCCTCGGGCGGGACGGTCATCCGGCCCTGGGAGGGCAGCGTCGGGGGCGAGGCCCTCGGAGCGGGCCTCCAGAGGGCCTGGAACGGCTTCTGGGGCGGCAGCTACGAGTGGTTGCGTTGGGCCGCATGTGATCCCGACGCCGATCCGCTGCGCGAGATGAACCCCAACGTCTCAGCGCCCGTCTACGCCGCGCTCATCGTCTTCACGCCCGGGGGCAAGGGCAAGGGGGGCACGATCGTCGTGCGCTTCGGTGACGACGCCGTGAAGTACGGGGCGGCGGCCGTGCGCGCGGTGGGGGCGGGGGATGGTGCGGTCAAAGGCATCGGCAACCTCTCCCGCGCCAGCGAGTTCGGTATCATATCCTACCGGGAGATGAGGGCGGCCAAGGCGGGCACCGGCCTGCAGGCGCACCACCTCATCGAGAGCCGATTCAAGGATGTCATGAAAGTGAAGACGGGGGACATGCTGTCAATCGCAGTGACACCGGCAGAGCACCAGGTGTTCACGAACGCGTGGCGGAAGGAGATCGCCTACGGCACGTCCGCGAGCGCCACGAGGACGCGAGTCGAGGCAGCTGCTCGCCGCGTCTATGCGGACTATCCAGACATCCTGCGTGCCTTGGGCCTGTGACCATGCGCTTCATGCACCGCATAGCCCTCAATCTGGATGACCCAGCGGACCGCGCCGAGCTCGCTGCGTTCGGCCTCGATCTGTGGATGCAACCGCCGTTGAGCTTGGTCATCTTCGACATCGACGAGACGGACGCGCGCTGGAGTGACGTGGAAGCGTGGCTGCAAGGGAGAGATCACGGTGACACTGTCACCACCAAGTTCACGAAGAAGGAACTCGACTCCGCCGCCTGGCTCACGATCAGGGCGCTCCTCTACCACGGGTATCCGGAGCCTCACGACGACGACGGCTATCTCGAGCTGACCTACGACCTCTCCGACTACTGCGAGGAGTGCGGCATCGGCAAGCGCCAGAAGGCGCCCTTCCGCATGCGCGGCGAGCCCAAGTGGGGCAAGCGCGGCCTCATCCAGATGTACTGGGTCTACGACGAGCTGTTCGTCACCCCCGAGGTCTGCGAGACGGTCTTTGCGCCCTTCGGCATCGGCAGACGCGAGGTGCTCTCACGTGGGGGGAAGGAGCTCAGGACCGTCGTCCAGCTGGTGATTGAGGGGGCGGCCGACGTGGAGACCACGGACCTGGTGCCCGAGCGCTGCTCCGTGTGCGGGCGCACGAAGTACGCTCCGCACGTGCACGGCTTCTTCCCGCCGCTTGCCGGCCCACCGCCCACAGCTCTGGCCAAGACGCGGCAGTGGTTCGGCAGCGGCGGTCAGGCCTTCCAGGAGCTGCTCGTCAGCCGGGAGCTGCGCCAGGCGTTGCTCGCAGCGGGGGTGAAGGGGGCGGGCTTCACGCCGCTAAAAGGGTAGCATCCGTCACGCACACGGCCGCGGGGCGAACCCTTGGTCGTCCGCCGCGTCACACCCTGCCGGCCGCCGACGTCCGGCGGCGGGCTTTCGGCCTGTGGCTCGGTAAGCGGCCCCGATCGCGGCGGCGGGCCGGCCCCAGAGCCGCGACGCCGTCTGCCGCACCGTGCGCCACTCGACGCGAGCCGACGCGCTCGCGGTAGCGACGGCCTCGACGCAGACGCGCGCGTCTCGCGACCTTGACTTGCCTGGCGCGATAGTCGAGGTCCTCGTACCCGTGGTGTGGGTGCAGGTCTCCCGCACCCAAGAGACCGCAGGCGCCCGCTCCCCCGTCTTGCGTGATGCGTGCGCGCCGGAGACCGGTATCCCGCATCGCGCCAGAATGTCACGATGCGGATGCCGGCGAGGCCAGAGGGAGGCGCGAAATGAGCCTGCGGATCGAGGTCGACCGTGAACGCTTAGCGGCGTTCTGCCGTCGCCGCGGGATCGTGCGACTGTCGCTCTTCGGCTCCGTGTTGCGCGACGACTTCGGGCCCGAGAGCGATGTAGACGTGCTGATCGAGCTCGACCCCGAGGCCGGCGTCGGCCTGTTCGAGTTCGTGGACATGAAGGACGAGCTTAGCGACCTGCTGGGGCGCGAGGTCGACCTCCACACCCCGGCCAGCCTCAGTCATCATTTCCGCGAGCAGGTCACGGCGAGCGCGGAGACCGCCTATGCTGCCTGAGCGCGACCGGGTCTTCGTCGCCCAGATGATCGAGGCGGCCGAGGCCGCCCTCGAGTTCGCCGGCGGTCACACGAGGCAGACCTTCGCAGGCGACCGCCTGGTCGCCTTCGCCGTCCTCCGCGCCATACAGCTCATGGGCCAAGCGGCACGCTGCACCTCCGACGAGACGCAGTCTGCCCATCCCGACATCCCTTGGCGCCAGATGATCGGCATGCGCAACGTGGTAGTCCACGACTACGCCGACGTCGACCTCGGCCTCGTGTGGAAGACCGTGCACGACGACCTGCCGGCGCTCACCGCGCGGCTGCGCCGCCTCCTCGACACGTAGACGCCGGCCACGAGCCGCGCGCAGGCGGCGCGGCGCGTCCGCGCGGCGGCCGCTCTGCGCGCGCCCTCGGGACGCCGGGGTAAGCTGGAGCGGTGCGGACCTTCTGGCGCATCACCAAGCTGCTCGGCGACTACAAGCTGCTGACCGTCGCCGGCTTCGTGCTCGCCTTCGCCCAGATGGGCCTGGGTCTCGTCGTGCCGCGCATCACCCAGCTCACCATCGACCGCGCCCTGCTCGGCGGCGAGAGCGGCCTGCTCGTCTGGTACGGGCTCGGCCTGCTCGGCGTCGGCGTCGTGCGCTTCGTCGTCGGCGTCACCCGGCGCTACGTCAGCGGCAAGGCGAGCCTCGGCATCGAGTACGACCTGCGCGACCGCCTCTGGGCCCACCTCCTGCGGCAGCCGTTCTCGTACTACGACCGCTGGCCGACCGGGCAGCTCATGTCGCGGGCGATGAGCGACGTGCAGAACGTGCGCATGTTCCTCGGCTACGGGCTCGTCTTCTTCGCCGTCAACCTCGTCATGATGGTCGCCGTGGCGGCGATCCTGCTGGTGATGGACTGGCGGCTGGCCCTGCTCTCGCTCGCCTTCCTGCCCGCCCTGCTGGTCGTGACCTGGCGCTTCAGCCAGCGGCTGCAGCCGATCCTCAAGGACGTCCAGCAGCGCCTCGCCGACGTGACCGCGGCGGCGGAGGAGAACGTGGTCGGCTCGCGTATCGTGCGCATCTTCGCCCGCGAGGACGACGAGCTCGCCAAGTTCAGCGCGCGCAGCACGCGCGTCTTCGAGGCGAGCGTCAACGCGGCGCGCACGCGGGCCGTCTACATCCCGTTGATCGCCTTCATCCCCAACCTGGCCGTCGCCTTCCTGCTCTGGTACGGGGGGCGTCAGGTCGTCGAGGGCGACCTGACGCTGGGCTCCCTCGTCGCTTTCTACACCTACCTGATGATGCTCGTGTACCCGGCCCAGGTCATAGGCTGGCTCACCGGCCTCGCGCAGCGCGCCATCGCCAGCGGGGAGCGCGTCTACGAGCTCCTCGACGCCCCCATCGAGATGGAGGAGCACCGCAACGCGCGACCGCTGCCGGCCCTGCGCGGCGACGTCGCCTTCGAGGGCGTGAGCTTCTCCTACGCCGACCGCGAGGTGCTGAGCGACGTCGACCTCGCGGTCCCGGCCGGGCGCACCGTCGCCCTCGTCGGGCACACGGGGTGCGGCAAGACGACGCTGACCACGCTGATCCCGCGGTTCTACGACGTCACCGCCGGCCGCGTGCTGGTCGACGGGCACGACGTGCGCGACGTCAGGCTCGACGATCTGCGCCGCCACATCGGCGTGGTCACCCAGGACCCCTTCCTCTTCTCGATCTCGATCGCCGACAACATCCGCGTCGGGCGCCCGGAGGCGAGCGACGACGAGGTGCGCGCCGCCGCGCGGGCGGCGCAGGCGGAGGACTTCGTGCTCGCCCTGCCCGAGGGCTACGACACGGTCGTCGGCGAGCGCGGCTTCACGCTCTCCGGCGGGCAGCGGCAGCGGCTGGCGATCGCGCGGGCCCTCGTGATGGACCCGCGCATCCTGATCCTCGACGACGCCACCTCGAGCGTCGACGTCGAGACCGAGCTGCGCATCCGCCGGGCGCTCACCGAGGTCATGCAGGGGCGGACGACGTTCATCATCGCCCACCGGCCTTCGACGATCGCCCTCGCCGAGGAGATCGTCGTGCTCGACGCCGGCCGCATCGTCGAGCGCGGCGTGCACGACGAGCTGATGGCCGGCGACACGCTCTACCGGCGCATGTTCGGGCGCGCCGAGCACGAGCGCTGCACGCTCGACGAGGTCGAGGCCGCCGAAGCGACGCCCGATGGCGGCGCGACGGGCGACGCCGGGAGCAGGGCGGCGAAGCGCGGCGACGGCCCGGCCGTCCCGCCGGCGGAGCCGCGCCCGGCGGAGGGCGCCTGATGGCCACCGTCTCGCGCCACACCGGACCGCACGGCAGCGGCGCGAGCGTCGACGAGCTGCGCGGCTGGCGCGCCTTCCTCCATCTGGCGCGCGAGCTGCAGCTCGCGCGCCTCGCGCGCTTCGCCGGTCCGTACCGCCGCCGCGCCCTGGCCGGCGTCGCGGCGATGCTCGTCGTGACCCTGACGGGCCTCGCCGTCCCCTACCTGCTGGCGATCGCCATCGACCGCGGCATCACCCAGGGGGACCTCCACGTCCTCGACCTCGTGATCGTCGCCTTCGTCGCCCTCGCCGGCCTCAACCTCGGCGCCAGCTACCTGCAGACCTACCTCGTGAGCTGGGTCGGCTCGCACATCATCCTCGACCTGCGGCGCGAGCTCTTCGCTCACATCCAGAAGCTCTCGCTCGACTTCTTCAGCCGCCAGAAGACCGGCTGGATCGTCTCCCGCCTGACCAACGACATCGACGCCCTCGACCAGCTCGTCACCGACGGCGTCGTCTCGCTGGTCACCAACTCGCTCACCTTCGCCGGGGCGATCGTCTTCCTCTTCGTGCTCGACTGGCGGCTGGCCCTCGCCACGCTCTCGATCATGCCGCTGGTGATCGCCGCGACCCTCGTCTTCCGCAGCCGTTCGGCGGTCGCCTACGCCCTCGTCCGCGACCGCATCGCCCACGTCAGCGCCCACCTGCAGGAGTCGGTCTCGGGCATGCGTGTGGTCAAAGCCTTCCGCCGCGAGGCGGCCGACTACGCCGCCCTCGACCACGCCAACGCGGAGTACCGCGACGCCAACATGCGCACCGTGATCCAGAGCGGCGTCTACTTCCCCTTCGTCGAGTTCATGTCCGCGGTCGGCGTCGTCATCGTGCTCTGGTACGGCGGCTCGCTGGTCGGCGGCCAGACCCTGCGGATCGGCGTGCTGGTCGCCTTCATCGGCTACCTGGCGAGCTTCTTCGACCCGCTGCAGCAGCTCTCGCAGCTCTACAACACCTTCCAGGCCTCGATGGCGGCAGTACGCAAGATCTACACCGTGCTCGACACCGAACCCGACCTGCAGGACGCGCCCGACGCCGAACCGCTGCCCGACGTGCGCGGCGAGGTCGAGCTGCGCGGCGTCACCTTCGGCTACGACAGAAGCGCGCCGGTCGTGCACGACGTGAGCTTCACCGTCGGCGCCGGTCGCACCGTGGCCTTCGTGGGCGCGACCGGCGCCGGCAAGTCGACCATCGTCAAGCTGCTGGCCCGCTTCTACGACCCCGACGCGGGGGCCGTGCTGATCGACGGCCACGACCTGCGCACCGTCACCCAGCGGTCGCTGCGCGAGCAACTCGCCGTCGTCCCGCAGGAGGCCTTCCTCTTCTCGGGCTCGATCCTCGACAACATCCGCTTCTCGCGGCCCTCGGCCGACCCCGAGGAGGTCAAGCGCGTCGCCCGCATCGTCGGCGTGCACGACTTCGTCGAGAGCCTCCCGGACGGCTACGACTCCGAGGTGCAGGAGGGCGGCGGCGGGCTCTCGACCGGCCAGCGCCAGCTCATCTCGTTCGCCCGCGCGCTGCTCGCCGACCCGCGGGTGCTGATCCTCGACGAGGCGACCTCGAGCGTCGACGCGGAGAGCGAGCGCCGCATCGAGCGCGCCATGGAGGTGCTCTTCAGCGGGCGCACGGCGATCGTCGTCGCCCACCGCCTGAGCACCGTGCGCTACGCCGACGAGATCTTCGTCGTCGCGGGCGGCCGTGTCGTCGAGCGCGGCCGCCACGACGAGCTCATGGCCGGCGGCGGCCGCTACGCGGCGCTGTACCGCGAGTGGGAGGAGACCGGGCGGCCGGTCTGACCTCGCCGCCGGCGCGCGCGGCGGCGCGGCAGCGGCAGCGCAGCGGCGGCGCGGCGGCGGCGGTGCCGGACCCATCGTTCACCGTGCGTATACTCGGCGCAACGCGGACAACCGAGGGCGCCGGGGACGACACGTGCAGCAGACTTACCGCTTCATGCGGACGCCGGGACTGGCCGGCGCCACCCTGACGGTGACGAGCCGCGGGCCGCTGGTCACCGTCTTGCCGCACGGCTTCCGTTCTCCACGCGCGGTGTTCCTCAGTCTCGTCTTCTTCTTCTGGCTGAACGTCATCCGGCCCATCGAGTCGGGCGCGAAGGGGAATCTCTACTCCCTCTACTTCCCCCCGGTGCCGAGCCCGTCGCAGGCACGCACGGTCGAGAGCTTCCTGCGCAAGTGGCTGGTCGCCGACCCCGCGCCGATGGCGGCGACCATCGCGGTCACGAGTCGCTGCCGGTACCGCTGCGGGCCTTGCAGCGCCGCCGGGCACGGCCCGCGCCGCGATCTCTCGACGGGAGAGCTGCGCCGGGTGATCGCCGAGTGCCTCGACCTCGGCGTGCACGTGATCACACTCACCGGCGGGGAGCCGCTCCTGCGCGACGACCTCGAGGAGCTCGTCGCCGCCGTCCCGCCCGAGCTTGCGACGACGCTCGTCTTCACGAACGCCCACGGGCTCGACGCCGCGCGGGCACGGTCATTGCGCGCGGCGGGGCTCGTCGGGGTGCACGTCAGTCTCGACTCGCCGGACCCGGCGACGCACGACCGCCTGCGCGGCTGCGAGGGCGCCTTCGCCCGCGTCGAGCGCGGCGTTCGCGCCGCGCTCGACGCGGGCCTCAAGGTCGACCTCTCGACCTACGCCACGCACGCCTCCGTCGCCGCCGGCGATCTCGTCCGGCTGACCGCCCTTGCCCATCGCTGGGGTGTCCACGAGGTCACGGTCTTCGACGCCATCCCCACGGGCCGTCTGCTGCACGACGACCACGTGACGCTGACACCCGCGGACCACGTCGCCGTCGTCCGCCAGGCGCGCCTGGCCACACGCCGCGCCCGCCGGCGCCCGCGCGTGGTCAGCCAGTCCTGAACCAACCGGCGGCGCGGGTGCGCCCGTTACATCGAGTGCCTGGGCGCAGGGTTCCAGGTCCACGTGACCGCGCAGGGCGACGTCACTCCCTGCGACTTCACGCCGCTGTCGTTCGGCAACGTCGCCGACGAGCCGTTGACGACGATCTGGCGACGGATGACGACGCACCCCGAGTACCGCCATCACCGCGTCGCCTGTCGCATGCAGGACCCGGGGTTCCGCGCCCGCTACATCGACACGATCCCGGCGGGCGCGTCGCTGCCGCACCCCATCGCCGAGCTCGACCGCGCCGGCGACGGCGACACGGTGGGGGCGCGGTCGTCCGGCTGACCGACGCTCGACACGACCCTTCCAGCTCTCAGCGGGGGCCTGCGGGGCGGCCTGTGGGCGCCTCCGCGGAGGCCCATACGCCGGCTTGGGCGGGGGCCTGCGCCGGGGTCAGTCCGCGACCGCGAGCCCCGGCGGCCCGAGCTCGTGGACGGCGCGCACGTCGCGCCACGAGATCCAGAAGAGGCTGACGGCGACGCCGCAGCCGGCGGCGATCCAGAGCGTCGTCGAGGCGCCGATGAGATCGGCGACGGGCCCGGCGAGGGCCAGCCCGGCCGGGTAGAAGGCCAGCGACCCCAGGTAGTCGTACGACGAGACGCGCGAGATCATGTCGGGCGGCACCTCGCGCTGCAGCGCCGTCAGCCAGAACGGGTCGAACATGCCCCAGGCGATGCCGAGCCCGGCTGCCGACGTGAAGAGCGCCCAGGGCGGGGCCGTGGTCGCCAGCATCGCCATGGGGAGGGCGGCGACGCTCATCCCCAGCGCCAGCACGAGGAACGGCCGACGCGGGCGCCAGCGCAGGGCGATCACGCCGCCGGCGATCTGACCCAGACCCATAGCGGCGGCGAGGAAGCCCCACGTCCGCGCGCCGTCGTAGGCGTCGCGCGCGACGACCGGCCCCAGGACCGTGAACGGCGCCTCGACGGCGAAGAGGAAGACCGAGGCGCCGCTCACCATCACCCAGAGCCAGGTGTGGCTCGTGAACTCATGCCAGCCCAGCCGCAGGTCGTCGAGGAAGCCGGCCGCCGGTACCGGCGCCTGCCCCTCGCTGGCCGCGAGGCCGGAAGGGGCGACCGCATCGGCGCCAGGCATCGCCGGCATACCGGGCGCGACCGTCGCGACTGTGTCGGGCCCGGGCGTCGCGGCCGCGTCGGGCGCGGGGGTCGCGGCTGCGTCGGCCGCAGCCGTCGCGGCCGACGCCCGCGCCACCGGGTGCAGCCGCCAGAGGAACCAGGCGCTGACGACGAACGTGAGCCCGTCGACGCCGATCGCCCAGCCGGCGCCGAGGGCGGCGACGAGCAGGCCGCCGGTCGCCGCCCCCAGCGTGATCGACCCGCTCTGGACGAGGCCCTGGAGGGCGTTCGCCTGCTGCAGGCGGGTGGAGCTCACCACCTGGGGCACCAGCCCGGTGTACGCGGGCCGGAAGAAAGCGTCGCAGAGCCCCATGCCGACCTGCAGGACGACCAGCATCCAGACGGTGGCGACGTCGCCGAGCAGCAGGCCGGCGGCGAGGAACTGGAGCGCGGCCCGCACGACGTCGGCCGTCAGCATGACCATGCGCCGGGGAAGCCGGTCCGACCAGACACCGCCGACGACGATCATCAGCGCCATGGGGAGGATGTACGCCGCCTCGACGAGGCCGATGTCGGTGGCCGAGCCGCCGATGGCGAGGACGGCGAACGGCAGGGCCACGAGGGTGAGCATCGTGCCGGCGATCGAGGCCGCCTGGCCGAAGAAGAGCTTGCGGAACTCGGGCTCGTGCAGGGCGCCGAGGTTGTCGGAGAGCCTGGCCATGCCGCGATACTACCGCCGCCGCGCGTCGCCCGCCGCGGCGGGCGACGCGCCCGGCCACCGCTCGACGTGCGGCAGGCTGCCCGCCGCGGCGCCTACTCGACGTGCGGCAGGCGCCGCTCCAGCCAGGCCGGGATCCACCAGTTGGCGCGCCCGAGCAGGCGCATCGTGGCCGGCACCATGAGCACGCGGATG
>Ga0209164_1003833_pt1 | contig 13921 bp, 13 predicted proteins | sample MTBNYHSulfiMetaG_FD_187458 | JGI IMG/M metagenome (GOLD analysis project Ga0209164, IMG submission 187458) | Enrichment culture microbial communities from rom New York Harbor, USA that are MTBE-degrading - MTBE-NYH (New York Harbor Sulfidogenic)... | ecosystem: Environmental > Aquatic > Marine >...
GAGGCGGCGGGAGCTGGAAACGGAGCCATGGTCCGGCTAGTGAGGCACTCCCAGAGGAAACGGGGAGCAACAGATAGGCCGGGCCTACCGCCACCGCGCCAGTTCCCGACCCTACCAGGCTTCCTACGCCACTAATGGCCCGGCAGACTGATGCCGCCAGGACAAGGACCGAACTCGTAATCCGCAGTAGAGATGCAAGTTGATGAGGCGCAACCGAATTCTGACGCGGTAGGCCAGCACCCCCATAGCCACCGGCAGGATCACGTAACCCAGCCGCTGATCGGGAGCCTTCATCCATGAGACAGCCACGATTTCGACGGAGACCTGTGCGCCCAAGCCCTTGACTCCGTACCTGCGATCCCATACCATAGTGTATGCGAGATTGCAGTTGGCCTTCGACACACGAGTAGTGAGGCAAGGAGGAGAGTATCCATGAAAAGGCATCTTTGGGTCATCGTCCTGGGCTGCCTGCTGCCCATCGCGGCCGGCGCCGATATCATCGATGACTTTGAGGACGGTGACGTCAGCGACTGGTACGACATCGGTAGTGGGACCCCAATGATCCGCTCAGCGACCGCGGCTGCCGCTCACGACGGCAACTACGGCTTGGAGACCAGAGACGCTGGCGGTGGCCCGATGTGGATCTATCGGAACGACGCTGGGGCGCAGGTGGCTCAGGGCAACACCATTTCGTGGTGGACGCAGTTGAACAATGCCTCCAACACGCGGAACTACCTTGGGTTCGGTGCGACCCCTGCCGGCTGCTACAGCGCGATCTGCGCTCCCAACACCACCAGCTTCATGATCCAGCGTAACGACGGCTACGGCTATACCACTCTGGCTGAGTATCCCTACGCGAACTGGATCAGGTACTACTGGTACCGCGTGGAGGTTGTCTGGGGAGTTGGCGGTTTGATCACGGCCAACCTGTATGACAGCGACGGGGTAACGCTGCTGGCCACGGTGAGCGCTGTGGACAACACCTACACCGCGGGCGGTGTCGCGTTCCGCGCGTTTGACGACAACATGCCTGTTTACCTCGACTCGATCATGCGCGACTGCGGCCCGTCCCCGACGGCGCATGCTAGTTGGGGACAGGTCAAGAATCTGTTCAGGTAGGTCGCAAACGCTTCCTTCGTGAACGAATGGGAAGCAGGAGGGCCTGAGGGCCTTCCTGCTTCCCCGTTTAAGCTCCGCTGCCGCCGGGACCTGGCGCGGGACTGGCGCAGGCCAGCCATCCACAACAGCGTATCCTTGGCTGCATAAGCCTCCGTGTCCCAGCCGGGGGCTATGCTATCATTAACCATGATCGCTAGTGGCGTGGGAAGAGACCGCGGAACAGCGGTATCAGGAGGTAATTATCCCACATAGGACGAGAACAGGTGTGGTCTGGCGCGCACTGCCCATGCTACTGCTGGCGTGGTGCTCCCTTGTGCCCCAAGTCCAAGCCGACGAGCCGATGCTGGCGCTGCGCCTGAGCGGCGGCGAGAGCGCTATCTACGCGTTGAGTGCAATCACTCGCATCGGCTTCGACGGTGGAGAGACGCTGGTGGTCGTGACCGGGGGTGGCTCCGACGCCTATGCGACCGAGGCGATCGAGCGCATCGAGTTCCTCCTCGAGTTCTCCAGTGTGGAGGACCCGCGGGAAACCGCAGGGCTGATCCGTGCGATCCACCTGCTCCAGAACCGGCCCAATCCCATGTCGTCGGGGACGCAGATCGCCTTTGAGCTGGGGCGTGCCGGAAAGGTAGGACTCTCGATCTACAGCGCCGACGGAAGGCTGGTGCGGACGTTGGTGGCAGAGGATCGCGCGGCCGGGCGTCACTCGGTTGTCTGGGACGGTATGAATGAGGAGGGTCGGAGAGTCCCGAGCGGGGCCTACTTCTATCGGCTGCGCGCGCCCGGGATCAAGGAGAGCCGGCGGATGGTCCTGCTGCCGTGATGGCGACTGGCATTGGGCGATGAACGTGAGGAGCCACAAAGGAAGAACCGGCAGCGGGAGGTGGGTCGATCGATGAGACGACAGATTTGGGCGGTGGTTGGTCTGTCCCTGGCCCTGAGCATCACGGCGAGCCAAGGGGAGTGGAAGATGCGGGTGCACGAAGGGGCCCGCGTCACGGAGTTCACGGTGTCGAGTATCGACAGCCTGACGTTCTACGATGAAGCGTTCAGCGTCCCGGCGATGGTTGAGGTTCCGGCGGGTGTGTTCAGGATGGGCGACGGGGTGGCTACCTGTGGATTTGACGAACGCGAGGTGACCCTGACGCGCAGCTTCTTGCTCTTTCAGCACACGGTGACGAACCAGGAGTATCTCGAGGCGGTGCAGTGGGCGTACGACCATGGGTATGTAACGGCTACGACCCTTTCTGCGCTGGACAACCTGGATGGGAGCACCGAGGAGCTTCTGGATCTGGACGATGAGCACTGCGAGATCCAGTTTGACGGCACCAGCAGCTTCTATCTGCGGGAGTCGCCGTCGACCTTTGCCCAGCAGGCGTATCCCGGAGGCTACGATCCCTCAAACCATCCGGTGAAGGAAGTGACTTGGTACGGCGCGGTACGCTACTGCGACTGGCTGAGCCTGCAGGCGGGGTTGCCGCGGGCGTATGAGCACGACGGGGATTGGGTCTGCAATGGCGGGGACCCGTACGGAGCGGAGGGCTACCATTTGCCGACGGATGCGGAGTGGGAGTACGCGGCGCAGTGGAACGACGAGCGGATCTACCCGTGGGGGAACGAGGATCCGGATTGCAGCCGGGTCAACTTCTACCACACGGACTACTGCGTCGGCTGGACCTCCCCGGTGGGGAGCTATCAGGATGCACCGGAGGCATTGGGACTCTCGGACATGGCCGGGAATGTGTGGGAGTGGTGCAATGACCGGTGGGTGTGCGATCTAGGGACCAATCCTGAGACGGATCCACCGGGTCCGACCAGTGGGACCTTGGGTGTGCTTCGTGGTGGCTCCTGGGGCGGCATCAGCAGCGACCTGCGATGCGCGTGTCGCTACTACTCCACCCTGGATTACGGCGCCAGCTACATCGGTTTCCGAGCCGCCAGAACCCTTGCCCCTTGATCCTTCGCCCCTTTGCACCTGGAGTGGAGAGAGCCGACGCCGAAGCGAAGGGACCCGTACTCCGCGAAAAGGCCATCCGGGCGTCGCCGGGATCGTTCAATGGCCCGCCGAGGCTGCTTCAGCTCTGGCGGCCAGTTCCTCGGCGATCCTGTCCTCGCCCCATTCGGGATGGTCGCCGGAGATGCGCCGGATGAAGTCGATGTGTTCCCGGGCGATCCGAGGTCGCCCGATCGGCCTGCGGCCCGACTTCCTGCGCCAGAATAGCTTGAAGCCCTTTCGGTGCCAACGGATCACGGTCTCGCAGCGGCGTTCTCCAGAATGAGAACCGCCCGAGGTTTCAGGGCCGCGATTCCGGGCGGACGTTCGGAGTTTTCGCGGAGCACGACCGGCCTCAAGGCCCAAACATGGTCAGGGCTTCCCTCGTTGATGCATTGAAAAGGACGTTCTGAGTATGCAATATTGTACACTGTGATAATTGGATAGCATGCGGAAGCACAAGTGAATTGGCAATGCCGAAGGGGGGCAGAGGATGACGCGCTGCTGTCTCGTTCTGTTGACCCTGCTCGCTGCTGTCGTTCCAGTTCGTCCCGACACGTACGTCGTGAACCCGGAGGGCACCGGCGACTTCCCCAACATCCAGGCCGCGATCGACGCGGCGGTGAACGGCGATGTGATCGCGCTCACCCGGGGCACCTTCAGCGGCGCCGGCAATTGCGAGATCCGCTACCTGGGCAAATCCATCACGGTCAGGTCCCAGAGCGATGACCCCGAGGTTTGCCGTATCGATTGCGGAGGCTCGTGGGGCATTCGCTTTGATTTGAGCGAGGGGGCCGCCGCAGTCTTGCGAGCATTGACGCTCACCGACGCAAGGGGAACCAGTCCGGCCCTGGAATGCCGCGGGGCCTCGCCGACCATCCGCCGCTGCGTATTTGATGCCAATGCCCGGGCAGTGTTCTTGCAGCAGAACGCCGGCCCGATTCTGTACGACTGCGTTTTTCGCAATGGCGCCTACGGTTTGCTCGCGTACGACAACCACGCTCAGTTCTCGGGTTGCCGCTTCACGGGGCTGACCGAGGCGGCGCTTGAGATCGAATCGCCCGACGCATGGTCGCACTTCATCCATTGCACATTCGACCACAACGCCACCAGCCAGCAGGATCTAGTGTGCTGCTCCTTTGGCTGGGGCAGGTTCACGAACTGTACCTTCGCGCGCAACAGCGTGCCCGCGAACAGGGCTGTCATCTGCGCATACGGCGGCTATGAGTATCAAGGCGCTGCCAGTCTGTACAATACGATCGTCGCGTTCAACACGGGTGGCAGCGCGGCACGTTGCATTTACACCGACGGGGTTAACCTCGAGTGCTCCGACATTTTCGGCAATGAGGGGGGTGACTACGTCAATTGCCTTGCCGGTGAGCTCGGTGTCAACGACAACATCAGCGCCGATCCGCTCTTCTGCGGGCCGGAGGACCTCAGCCTCCAGGTCGGATCGCCCTGCGCGCCGGAAGCCAACCCCTCGTGCGGCTTGATCGGCGACCGGCCGGTGTCCTGTGAGGATGTCTACGAGTTCGCCTGCTGCCTGGGCATGGAGTGTTGTATCATGCACTTCGGCGACTGCTACGACGCCGGCGGGACATGGCTGATCGGCGTTGGGACCTGTTCTCCCAATCCCTGCGCGGCGGCATGCTGCCTGGGGCAGGAGTGTCAGCTCCGGACCTTTGCCGACTGCGCGGCGGCCGGCGGGGTTTCGCTGCCCGGTCAGGATACGTGCGAGATGAATCCCTGCGATGAGACCTTCGTCGTTCGCCCCGACGGCACGGGCGAGTTTCCAACGATCCAGGCGGCCGTGAACAGCGCCATGGAAGGGTACGCGATTCAGCTCGCCGATGGGGTCTTCTCCGGCGAAGGCAATCGCGACATCGTCTTGTGGGGGCGGCAGATTATGATCGCGTCGGAGCACGAGGATCCGCTCGCGTGCGTGATCGATTGCGGCGGCGCGACCAGGGGATTCAGGATTGACGCTTGGGAGGAGCCCGAGACGGTGATCCGCGGCGTCACCGTCCGCAACGCCACGGAATGCGGGGTCTACTGCCGGGAGGCAGGTCCCACATTATGGAACTGCATCTTCTCCAACAACGGCGTGGGACTAATGTGCGGCAACCTCGCGCGGGTCACCGTGACGGAGTGCGTCTTCGATCACAATCTCACGGGCGTCGGGCGGAACTGGGAAGGCGGGAGCGCCGCTTTTTGCGATTGCGTTTTCTCAAACAATGTACGCGGTATCTTCATCAACTACCTGGACCATTGCGATCTCACCAGGTGTTTCTTCATCAGCAACCGAAATGAAGCGGGGAATGGTGGCGCGGTCGTCCTCGACTATAGCGCCAGTGCCGACTTCGTGGACTGCACCTTCTTGGGCAACGCGGCGCAGCTGGGCGGCGCCGTGTACGCATGGGAGGAAAACTCGTTCGATCTCGCCGGCTGTACGCTCTACGGGAATTCGGCAGGCAGCGGGAGCGCCATTCACGTCGAGGGAACGACCTGGATCACGACCGTTGAGCGCACGATCATCACCGCCGGCCTCGGCGGGGCCGCGGTCTCATTCGGGACCGAGGCGAGTGTGCCCGCGTTCGCTTGTTCCGACATCTTCGGCAACGAGGGCGGCGACTGGGTCGGGCCCCTGGCCGCCCAGCTTGGCGTGAACGGCAATATCTGCCAGGATCCGCTGCTCTGCAGCCCCGTAGGGCAGGACTTCGACCTGCAAGAAGGATCACCTTGCGCGCCCTACACGCTACCGAATCCCGAGTGCCCGCTGATCGGGGCCTGGCCCGTGGGTTGTGATCCCGCGGCGGTTCCTGCACCGGAAGTTGCGCCGGGAGCATTGCGGATCAACACGGCGCAGCCCAATCCCTTCGGAGCGAAGACACGCATTCGCTTCGATGTGCCGGCGAGCGCTGGGTCGGCGCGTGTGAGTCTTGCGATCTACGACACGACGGGCCGGTTGGTGCGCACGCTCCTCGACGGACCCCAGCCCGGCGGCACCTGGGAGCTCACGTGGGACGGAACCGACGCAACCGGCGGGCTGCTGCCCGGCGGAGTCTACTTCTGTCGGCTGGAGGCAGGCGGCGAGCGCCTGTCGTCCCGGATTGTGCTGCTCAGGTAGGGTGTACATTCGGAGAATCCCATCCGGGGCGTTAGCCAGTCCTCGTAGCCATCGTGGCTGCCTCGCTGAGCAGAATGAACGTCCCGACCCTCCGGGCAGTTTACCGCGAGAGGCACTCTGCGCGAATCGATCGCACGAATCGCTCGGCGTACGCGTCGAGGTCCGGACTCTGCGCCGGCAGCCTTACCGTCTTCACACCGCCGGACCGCAGGACCTGCCGGAACTCCTCGGTGAACAAGGGGTTCCGGTCATGGATGAGGTAGTGGGTGTCATTCTGGTACCCGTCGCCCGCATCGGTCAGGTTGCGCGCCATCTGCTTCATCCACCGGCCGTCCGGCTCGGGCGCCATGCCTGCGATCTTCACTCGCCGGCTCTTCAAGTCGATGACGAAGAACACGCGGAAGCGGATCAGGCCCGCGCGCGTCAGCACTTCCACGGTGAAGAAGTCAGCGGTGTCACGATCGACTCCATCCCGGTCAAGGTCTTGCGGTTCAGCCTTCTGGCTCTGCGGGCCAGGCACCGTCGGTGAGCGTCGGTGAAACGGAACCCCCGATGGCCCTCACCCAAAGTCCAATGCCCGCATGCAGGTTACGCCGGGCTAGCTTGTGGCACACTAGGGGATGCCGTCATCGCCGCGGCCGCCCTGGCCTTCGGGTTCGTCTACGCGCATCCCTTCGAAGATGGCAATGATCGCATACACCGCTACTTGATTCACCATGTCCTGGCCAGGCGGGAGTTCAGTCCGCCGGGGTTGGTCTTTCCCGTCTCGGCCGCGATCCTGCGAAACATCGATCGATACCGCGAAGTCCTGGAGGCCTACTCGCAGCGGCTACTGCCGGTCATCGATTGGGAGCCAACCTCACAAGGCAACGTTCGCGTTAAGAACGACACGGCGGATTTCTATCGCTTCTTCGATATCACCCCGCAGTCCGGATTTCTCTACGACTGCGTGCGCCAGACCATCGAGACCGACCTTCCCGCTGAGACGGAGTTCCTGCGTCGCTATGATACGTTTCTGGAGCGCCTGCAGGAGATTGCCGACATGCCGGATCGCACGGCTGATCTGCTATTCAGCTTCCTGCGGCACCAAGGCGGCCGGCTGTCCAAGCGCGCGCGCCAGCGCGAGTCTGCCCAACTGACGGACGATGAGGTTGTTCAGGTCGAGGCGATCTGTGGGGCCTGCTTCCGGTAGCGACCGGCGAAGCGTGATCGACTCTATACTCACAGCCGGGCTGCGTCGCGACCTTTCAGCGATCGTCGGCGGAGATGTCTCGATCCCCGCCCTGACCGCGGCTGCCCAAGCCGCCGCCGCCCCTGGCCCCGGCCCGTGGGAGAGGACCAGCGGAGGCCGGGGGATTCAGCGCGCCGCCACCGGGGTCGTCCGTTCTTCAAGAGCTTCTTACCCGGAGACCGGCATCATATATCTCCTATCTTCCCACTCGGGCCCCTCACCATGCTAAGATGTTGCATATTCGAGCAACTTGAGCTCTGCCTATGTTCGAGCTCCATGAGTCAGGAGGACGCCGTGCGCTACGCCATCTTCGTCTTTGCGACGCTGTGCTTCTCAACGAGCATGACCGGTGCGTCAACCTACACGGTGAATGCTGATGGATCGGGAGACTTCCCCACCATCCAAGCCGCCATCGAGGCCGTGGTGGATGGTGATGTGATTGAGCTGACGGATGGAACATTCACAGGTGATGGGAATCGAGATCTCGACTACCTGGCCAAGGCCATCACCGTGCGTTCCCAGAGCGACAATCCGGAGGCCTGCATCATCGACTGCGGCGGAAGTGCGACGGATCCGCATCGGGGCTTTCGGTTTCACCATAGCGAAGGGGCCGCATCACGGCTCGAGGGTGTGAAGATCATCAATGGATGGGGAATCGCGGACACCTGTCACATCTATCCCCATGGGGGCGCAATCGACTGCGACTTCGCCTCACCGACTATCGTGAACTGCGTGTTCTCCGATTGCGAGGCTGGTGACGCGGGCGGCGGCATCGCATGCTGGGAGGCGTCGCCCATCCTCACGGGATGCAGCTTCCGCGCCAATCGAGGGGAACGGGGGGCCGGCATGTCCTGCCTCGAATCCTGTCACCCAACACTGACCGACTGCGCCTTCAGCGAGAACATCGCGGACTACTTCGCGGGTGCGATCTACTGCTGGGGCGACTTCAGCATCGTCTATACGCGCTGCACGTTCGAGGCCAACGAGAGCGTCGTTGACGGGGGAGCGATGTTCACCTTCGGCGGCACGAACAACGCGTTCACCGAATGTGTCTTCGCCGACAACTCCAGCGTATTCGGAGGAGCGTTCAATGTCACCGGAGCGCAAGGTCTCACCTTCACGGACTGCACCTTCCAAGAGAATACAGCCTATCGCGGTGGGGCGCTTGATCTCTTTCAATCGAGCTCCCATTTCTTCAACTGCATGTTCCACAGCAATGAAGCGGATGTGGACGCGGGAGGAATCTACTCCGCGGAGGGTCCGATTTCGCTATACGACTGCACCTTCATCGATCACGTGGCCAACCATGGCGGCGCACTGAGCTTCAGGGATGCTGTGGCAACGGTTTGTGGCTGCACGCTGGTTGGAGGCTCAGGCCACATGGGCGGCGGTGGTGTGTATTGCTCTCGGGACTCGGAGATCAAATTGCAGAGCACCATCATTGCCTTCGGTACCGAGGGAGCGGCCGTGTACTGTAATGACGGAAGCAACACGGTGCTACTCACCTGCTGCGATCTCTACGGCAACGCGGGCGGTGATTGGGTCGGATACATCGAGGATCAGCTGGGCGTCGCCGGCAACATCTCCGCCGATCCCATCTTCTGTGCTCCGGCCGAGGATGACTTCACCCTGAGCAGCGATTCTCCCTGCGCACCTCAGACGCCACCGAATCCTGAATGTGGTCTCATCGGCGCCTGGCCCGTGGGCTGCGGTGGTACCCCGGTGGTGGAGGCAACCTGGGGTGGGATCAAGTCGCTATTCCGGAAGTAGCTCGCGCCGGGAGCCAACGAAGAGAGACGCCCGCAGGCAATCTCCATCGGCCCCCGCATGACTTCCGCCAATTGATACATGCACTTCCCTCAGCCAGGCATAGGAACGGTCATGCGAAACTGAACCAACGATGATGGCGTGTCGGGTGACCGATCTCTTGGCAAGGCCGCCAGCTAGAAGTAAGTAGAGACTCCCAGTGCAATCCCCATGCTCAGGTCTCGACTGGCATAGATCGGGCTGTCATCATCGTCGCGGTCGCTATCGGTTTCCTCAAGTCGGTAGTTGAACGGCAGTGCACCGCTAACCGCCTACTTCTTGGCTACGTAGTAGTCAAGGCGGGTAGGAAGATCGAACCGCCTTCCGCGCCCGGAGCCCCGGAAGGGACGGGGGCAGACGTGCCGCGGTGGGGTGAGTGAGGCCTCATCTGACCCGCGGTGCACCGGCATCGGCTCGCCGAGAGCCCTGTTTCGATGCTCAACCTGCCTGAATCCTTCTCCTTCTTTCCCCCGCCGGGCATAGCTGCGCCCTGCTCCCCGGGTGCGAGCATGGTCGGGGCGGCTCGGGCAGCGCCACGGCAGACATCATGGTGATGGCCGCGCCACCAGCGGCTCAGTGGGCAGCCGCAGGTGGCAGAGGATCTTGGCGATCACGGGCGGATCGGAGATGAAGGCGAGGACGGCCATCGCCGTGGAGCACTTGCGGCATCTCAGGGCCTGAATGAAGAAGACCCGGAGCAGGAGTTGCGCCCTGGGGATGCGGCCAAGGCCGGCGCAAGTGATAGAGGACGCATCCATTGTCGCGCAGCGCCAGGCGCTCCCGGGCGAAGGGTGGCCGCAGGCCATCGCGGCGGAGTCGTTCCGACCCCGCGGCACGTGATCCTGGGCAAGGAATCGGATACGACCGCGATGCGGTGCCCGCGGCTGCGTTCGTTCATCCTGGGAATCGAGAGACTCCCCCGAGCCGATACAACGCCAGCGGCAGCGGCTCCACCGGAATTCCGCTGATGTCGTCCGCACTCCAGGTTCGAGCCCAGATCCTGCCGTTCCCGTACTTCGCGATCTGCTTGAGGTCCTTCGGTCGCAGTTGCTGCGTCCACTTTACCTCGATAGGCTGGAACCGCTTCCCCTCCACGTAGGCGATGTCGACCTCGCCTTCGGTCTTGATGTAGAAGGTGGGGTGGAAGCGGCGCACGTGCGCGACGGCGCAGGCCTCGGCGATCCTGTCCTCGGCCCATTCGGGATGGTCGCCAGAGATGCGCCGGATGAAGTCGATGTGTTCCCGGGCGATCTGAGGTCGGCCGATCGGTCTACGACCTGACTTCCTGCGCCAGAAGAGCTTGAAGCCCTTTGGGTGCCAACGGATCACGGTCTCGGAGCTGCGTTCTCCAGAATGAGCACCGTCAGAGGTTTCAGGGCTGCCCGCAGGAAAGCCAGCAGAGTTCGAGTGAGTGTGCGCATGGGGCGGGATGCTACCATGGCCGGGGGAAGCGCGATCCCGGGCGCAAGTTCGGAGTTTTCGCGGAGCACGGGGCGGTGGCATAATAGTGCAACACGGCCCGGCGGCGCAGCCGGGCGAGCTCAAACGGGAAATGTCGCTTGTGGAGGTAAAGGTGATGGGAACGATCGTCAAAACGGGATTCATGGCACGCATCGCGATGTTCGCGATCGGCAGTTTGTTCGTAGCCCTGGGCGCGACGACGGCGCGGGCTGACGCGTCGGGCAAGGTTTACTGGACAGATACCGGCAATGACAACATCAGGCGGGCCAATCTGGACGGCTCGGACGCTGAGGTGCTCGTCACCGGAGTGAACTGGCCAACGGGACTCGCGCTTGATCTGGTCGGCGGCAAGATGTACTGGACAAACGGGATAAGTGTGAACAAGATCTCGCGCGCTAATCTGGACGGTACAGGTGTTGAGGACCTCCTCACCGGAATGGCAGACCCCCGGGGGATCGCCCTGGACGTGGCCGCCGGCAAGATGTACTTCAGCAGTGAAGATAACGATTTGATTCGGCGGGCAAATCTGGATGGCACGGGCATTGAGACAATCCTGTCGGATGTTCCGTTCTGTACGCATCTCGATCTCGATCTGACCGCAGGGAAGATATACTGGACGGACATCCACTCGGGCTTCGGGGACGGCACCATCAGCCGGGCCAACCTGGACGGTACAGGGCGCGAGACGCTTCTGGCCGCGCCCGGGGCGCCCGGGAATTGGTTCTACCCTGTGGGAATCGAGCTGGATGTAGCCGCGGGCAAGATGTACTGGGCTGATTCCCAGGAAGATCTCCTCTGCCGGGCGAACCTGGATGGTTCGGGGCTGGAGGAGTTCTCCCTCAGGCCGCCGGCCGACCCTAGTCCGACGGACCTCGCCCTCGACCTGGTCGCCGGCAAGATCTACTGGACGAACATGGTTGACAACAAGGGCGTCTGGCGGGCTAACCTGGATTCGTCACTGTCAGACAGGGAGTCGATTGTCAGCACCGGAATGTACTACCCTTCAGCGATCGAGGTCATTCCGGTTCCCGATCCGAGCGGCATCGATGTCACGCCTCTGGCCCACCACCCAAATCTCATGCTCGACCCACCGACACCGAACCCGGTCACCGTCAGGACCTTCTTCCGCTTCGCGTCACGTCGAGCCGCCCGGGTGACCCTGGACGTGTACGACGTGGGGGGACGGAGTGTGGCACGGGTCGCAAGCTTTGCGGCTGCTGATGGAATCATCCGGATCGCCGAGTGGGTTCCGGTCGGGGTGCCGTCCGGCACCTACTTCGCCGTCCTGCGGTCGGGCTCAGAGAGCTTCTCTCGGAAGGTCATCATCGCCGATTAGGAGTACCTGAGCAGGCTGCCCAGCAGTTGGCGGCAGGTGACGCGCCCCTGACTCGCCTCGCTGGACGGTTCGATGAGTTCATTTGCGAGCCCCTGGTGGTTCCTCTCCAAGTGGTAATGCTTCACGTACTCCCGAACCACGCACCGAAGATGGCGCTCGCCCAACGGGATGACCCGCGAGGCAGAGCTGATCGTGCGGCACAGGCGCCTTGACGGCCACGGCCAGGGCCTGCTGCAGGGCGGCGGCGGTCTGCTCGAGCAGGGCGTCGGTCTCGAAAGCGTCGTCGCAGCGCCGCTCGACGACGGCCGTCAGACGGCGGGCAATCTTCAGGGCCAGGGCTTCAATCTCCTCGTCGGTGGGCGCGGGTAAGGGGACAAAGGTCAGGAGACCATCGGCGGCCGGCACGAAGAGGCCGTCGGGCACGAGGCTGTGGACGTGGGGATGGAGATTCAACGCTTGTCTGTTCCATAAACTCTGTCCTACGCGCAGTCCTGTGCACTCAGCGGTGTGACCCGACCTTGGACACGCAATCAATGATAGCTCATCGGCCAGTTGCGGTGAAGGCCGTGGGAGTGCCGGCGTCTGGCTCCGGCGAGCCACGGAGGAAACCACCAGAACCCGGGACCCCAAGCGACCCCGCAGGTCCGCGGGTCAGGCAGCGTTCCGGAAGTAGCGATGATGGAGCCCGCCCACCATGGCCTCGGCGTAGACCATGCCGAGGTCCGGTGATTCGACGCGCCTCGGATACGGGCAGTCCTTGGCCAATCCGAGGTGTGTCCGAGAACTATGGTAGTAGCGGACGTACTCGCGGAGCACTCGCCGCAGATGCTGCTCGCTCAAGATGATCACATGGTCGAGACACTCCCTGCGGATCGAGCCAATCACCCGCTCCATATAGGGACTCTGCCAGGGACTCCGCGGCGAGATCAGCACTTGTCTGATTCCCATGGACTCCACGCGCCGAGTGAACTCCGCTCCGAAGACCCCATCGCGATCACGGATCAGGTATCGCGGCGTCGGATCCCACGGGAACGCCTCGCGCATCTGCTGCGCCGCCCAGACCGCCGTCGGCGAGTCGGTTACGTTGAAGTGGAGGATGTCCCGTCTGTGATTGCCCAGGACGACGAAGACGAAGAACACCTGGAAGGTCACCGTCGGGACCGTGAAGAAGTCGACCGACACGATGTCCTCGGCGTGATTCCTCAAGAATGCCCGCCAGGTCTGGGAAGGCGGCTTCCGCTGCCGCGCCATGTACTTGGAGACCGCGGCCTGGCTGATCTCGATGCCGAGTTTGAGCAACTCGCCGTGTATGCGTGGCGCACCCCAGAGCGGGTTCGCCCGGGACATCTGCCGGATCAGATCCCGGATCTCGGCAGAGACCTTGGGCCGCCCTGGTCCACGGCTCTTCCATCTCCAATAGAGCCGGAAACCCTTGCGATGCCAACGGATCACGGTCTCGGGCTTGACCAAGACGAGCGACTTGTCCCAGGCCCCCCAGATCCTCGACAGCAGCACCCAGAGTCCTCGATCACTCGGCTTCAGCCGCGGCTGCTTGACGGATCGTCGCAGGACCCCGATCTGGTGCCTGAGGGCGAGGTTCTCCAGGACGAGGGCCTGGCGAGACTTCATGACCGCTGCCGCGGTGCTCAGGAGTAGTGGTATCATTCAAATGAGGCTGCCGGTTCGAGCCTGTAACGTCAAGTGGCTCCGTACGGACGGGATTTGTAGGAGGGAGTGTGTCCAGCGAAGGCTGGCATGTTCAGTGGGAGACAGTCCCACCGGGGTAGAAGTCAGAGGCCCCGTAGCTTGGATCGCATCGGTGGAGGAAACGAAGCCGGTGAAGCCGAT
>Ga0209164_1003835_pt1 | contig 13918 bp, 14 predicted proteins | sample MTBNYHSulfiMetaG_FD_187458 | JGI IMG/M metagenome (GOLD analysis project Ga0209164, IMG submission 187458) | Enrichment culture microbial communities from rom New York Harbor, USA that are MTBE-degrading - MTBE-NYH (New York Harbor Sulfidogenic)... | ecosystem: Environmental > Aquatic > Marine >...
CTCCGTGATCCACCGCCGGGATGTTTCCTACCTGAGTGCAGCTAGGCCGCGGATCAAAGACCTCCCCCTCAAGGAAGCGGTGAACCTCTTCGAACAGCAGTACATCAACGAGGTGCTTGAGAGTGTTGACGGGAACAGGTCCAGAGCGGCTTCAATACTGGGCGTCCACCGCAACACCCTTCTCGCAAAGACGCCCCCTCAGAAGAAATAACCTACTTGAGATCCTCCCTCACAGGCGAAAAGACTTCTATTACTTCCGCGGGTGAATCCCCGCACTTGCCGCTGTGGACCGCGCGCGAGGGTATACGGTAGGCCTCCCCCGCGCTCACCGCCCGTTTTTCTCCCTCAACGATCAATTCAATTGTGCCTTTGAGAACGGTCCCTATTTGCTCGTTAGGGTGGGAATGCTCGGGAATCCCGCTTCCGGGCTGAAGATGAAAGAAAACCATGGTCATTCTGTCTCCGTGAATGATCCGCATCTCGACGCCCGGACCGGGCGTTCTGGGAGTCATGTCTCTTATCGCGTAATGATCCATCATATCCTGCCCTGCGCCATGCCCCTGCGCATTGAGCCCTTAGCCTTGCGCCGTCCTCATAGCGTCCTGCCCTACACCTTGAGCCTTGAGCCGTGTGTCTTGCGCCGTCTTCATATCCCACAAGTGCGGCGAACATTTTCGTTCTGCAAGAGTTCTTTGAGAGTACCACTGTAACAAATACGCCCATTATCAATGACATAACCAAAATCGCTAAACCTAGATGTGAACTTTATGTTTTGCTCAGCAAGAAGCACGGTGAGCCCGATTTCCTTGAGATGCTCGATGGATTGGCCGAATGCTCGAACCAGCACAGGAGCTATGCCCTCCGTTGGTTCGTCGAGAAGCAGGAAATCCGGGTTTCCCATGAGGGCCCTGGCAATGGCGAGCATCTTTTGTTCTCCTCCGCTCAGGAGACCTCCCTTGCGGCTTTCCAGTCTGGCCAGGGGGGGGAAGAGTTCGTGGACCCTGCTCTTGTTCCAGTGATCCCTGCCGGGGGCGGCTCTGGCTGCTATCTCCAGGTTCTCTCCCACCGTGAGGTCGGCGAAAATTCTGCGATCGTCCGGGACATATCCGATCCCCCTTCTCACAAGAAGGTAGGGTTCCTTACCGGTTACATCTTCACCCTTGAACCGTACGCAGCCCTGCTTGGGCGGCGCCAGACCGAGGATGCTTTTCAGAGTTGTAGTCTTCCCTGCTCCATTTCTGCCGAGAAGGCATACGACCTTGCCCTCTTCCACCGTGAGGGAAATCGAAAATAAAATATGACTTAAACCATAAAAGGTGTGTATCTCCTGGAGTTCAAGCATCGTCTTCGCCCCCGAGGTAAGCCTCCTGGACCATAGTGTTCCGCCTGATTTCTTCGGGCTTACCCTGGATGATCGTCTTGCCGTAATACATGACCATGATGCTCTGGGCGGTGTTGAACACAACGTCCATGTCGTGTTCGCAGAAGAGGATGGTCAACCCCTGAGTGTCCGCGAGCTTCCTGATCAGTGCCATGGTACCTGTCGTCTCCTCCGGAGACATCCCTGCCGTCGGCTCGTCAAGAATGAGCAACTGGGGTTCGGTTCCGAGAGCGATGGCAATTTCCAGGATTCTCTGGTCTCCATGGGAAAGTGATCCCGCAATATCGTCAACCCTGTCTAAGAGTCCCACACTTTCCAGAATCCGGTCGGTCTCCTGAACGGCCATGCGGTGGGCACGTGCAAAAAACCTGTTGCTCTTTTTCTGACGTGAAAGCACCGATACCTGAACGTTCTTGAAAACGCTGAGACGATGAAAGATGTTCGCGATTTGAAAGGAACGGGCTATGCCGCGACGGCAGACCTCATGGGGGGGCAGGGTGCCGATGTCTTCGCCGTTTAAGATCACTTTTCCCCTGTCAGGCCTGAGCTGGCCCGTAACAAGGTTAAACAGGGTGGTCTTTCCTGCCCCGTTCGGTCCGATGACGGCCACGAGCTGTCCCTGCCCGACGATTAGATTGGCTCCGTTGACCGCCATAAACCCATCAAAGGACTTGTACAGGTTCTCCACCCGAAGCATTTAAACTCCTTGAGACCCGGGCACCTTCTTCCGACCCAGGGATCCCACTCTTTGGTCGATGAAGCCCATCACACCCTCGGGCAGAAAAAAGATAAGAAAAATCAGCAGCACCCCCAAGACCAGCGTCCAGTACTCTGTGTAAATACCGACAAAAGTTCTCAGGGCGACCGTGATACCCGCCCCAATAGCGGGACCGGCAAAAGTAAACCATCCGCCCAGGAGGCACATGATTAAAACCTCCAGCGAGAGCACCCAGAACAGGAGGTCGGGGAAAACTGTGCGCTCCAGCACTGCAAAAAGAACTCCAGCAACGCCCGCAAAAAATGTCGCAATGACGATGGCCGTAAGCTGGTGGCGTCTCACATTGATCCCCACAGCGGCGCAGCGATCCGGATTGTCTCTCATCGCCTGCAGGGCCATTCCGAAAGGCGATTTGAAGATCAAGTACATCACCAGGAGACACAAAACAAAAAACAAGAAGATAAAGTAGTACGCGGCGGAGGTGCTCGAAATCAAATCCGGCATTGGAATGCCGTGAATCCCGTCATCTCCATGGGTCAGGCTGTACCACCTGAAGGCGATGGCCCAGATGAGAGATCCTAGGGAGATCTGGAGCATTCCGAAATAAAGCTTTGTAAGCCTTACGCAAAGCCACCCTATCATCAAACCCGCCAGCGCGGACGCAAACGGCGCAGCAATGAAGGAAAGCCACATGGGAAGACCGGCCTTTGTAATCATGAGGGCGAAGGCATAGGCGCCTACCCCGTAGAACACGCAGTGATGGAATTGAAACAACCCCCCGTGCCCCACGACCATGTTGAGGCTCATAGCCAGCAGCGCTGTCACAAAGATCAGGGAGAGGATGTATGTATAAAATCGGGGAAGTACGGAAGGCAGCAAAAGCAATACTATCGCGAGAGCCGCCAGGAGCAGAAGCGTGCCCGTATTTGAGCCCTTCTTCCTCAAGAGCAATTCCTTCTCACCAGACCGATTTCAACAAGCCTTTGGGTCGCCAAACCAGCACAATGACAACCGCCATATACGGAAAGACAATTGCGAATTGGGGCCAGAACAGTACGCCGAAAGCCTGGCTTAAACCAAAAATCAGGGAGCCCACCATGGCGCCCCACATGTTGCCCAGCCCACCGATAATAACGATAAGAAAAGCCTCGATGATAAGGTTGTGATCCATTCCCAGGGTGATGCTGACAGTCGGCGCGACCAGGGCGCCGCCCAGGCCGGCCAAAAAACAGCCCAAGACAAAAGCAAAAGCAAACACCCAGCTCACATTGATCCCCACCGCACCCACCATCTCCCGGTCCACTGCCGCCGCCCGGGCTATCTTTCCGATCTTGGTCTTCGTGGCGAAAAGCCACAGGGCAATGGCGACAAAAGGCCCCACGATAAGAAGAAAAAAATTGTACTTCGGAATCGAGGCGCCCATGATGCTGATACTCCCGTCGAAAACGGCCGGCGACATGATTGATTTGTATTCCGCGCCCCAGATGATCTTCACAAGATCGCCCAGAATCAGGCTGAGCGCGAAAGTGAAAAGAAGAAGCATCAAATGCTCTCGCTGGTAGAGGTGGCAGAACAAGGCCCGCTCTGAAACAAAGCCCACCACCGCCACAATGAAGGGAGCCAGAACCAGGGCGAGCCAGAAACCCGCGGGGCCTGCAACCAACTTCGTGATGCTGAAAGCCGAAAACGCACCGATCATATAAAGAGAACCATGAGCGACGTTCGGGACCCTGAGCACTCCCAGCACATAACTCAGACCGGAGCAGACGATGAAGAGGATCATCGAGCGGCTGAGACCCACAAAAAGTTGACTGCCCAGCGCAGCCAGGTCTAAATTCAGGATGGACGGCATTTTCTATGATTTCGAAAAGCGTCATGGAAAGGCGCGTCGCCCCTTTCCATGACGGCGCAATACATTATTTCTTTCGTTTCTTCTGGATTTCTTCACAGGTCGGCAGCACTTCATTGCCCTGCAAGGTCACGATGTCGGTAGCGACAACAAAGTCATAGCCCGGAAGCTTCTTGGTCTTGCCGAAATACATGGGGTAAACAGCCTGATGGTCGCACGCCCGCATCTCCACCATGCCCCCCACAGGGTTCTTCACCTTCAGCCCTTCCATGGCGTCAATGAATTTTTCAGTGTCGATTTTTCCGGCCTTTCTGTATGCCTCTGCGATGAGATGGGCGGTAATGTAAGCGTTGAAAGCCGGGAAACCGGGCGGGTTGCCGTAGGCTTTCCGGAACGCGTCGACAAAGGCCTTATTCTCCGGGGTTTCAGGGTAGTAAAAGAGGTATTGTATGGTCCCCAGCACGCCTTCAGGCCCTTCCGCTCCCAAAGGTTTCAGAACCGCATGATCGATGGCGGTGTGGATCCACGACGGAATCTCCGCGGCCAGGCCCGTGCTCTTAAGGGCCTTCAGGGCGTTGGTCATGCTCGCACCCCCGGTGCAGAAGATAACGGCGTCGGGTTTGGCCCCTCGAATGGCCGTGAAATAGGGTACCAGGTCGGGCTCTCCGATTTTCCACCATGACTCGCCGATTTTTTCAACATCAGGCTTGAGAGCCTTGAGATTTCTCCAGGCTGCATCGGCAATCGCGTGGCCATAGGAATAATCATCGCCGGCGATCCAGTACTTCTTATAGGGCAACTTGGCGAGCCCCACGCCGCCCGCTTTACCGCCCATGGCTGTGTTCTCGGATGTGGAGAAAACGTATCGATGACCGAGCTCACCGGTGATCTTTTCGTCCTTGGCCGTCCAAACGATAAAAGGAATTTTCTCAGCCTTGGCCACTCCCTCTGAGATAGCCAGCGAAGCCCCGCTGTTGATCGTCCCCACGATCACGTCGACATTCTCTCTCATGACCAGTTCCTTGGCCATGGCCATGGCCACGTCCACCTTGAATTTCTCATCGCGGGTGGTGAACTCGATCTTGCCACCCAGCACGCCTTCCTTGTTGATCTCCTCGAGGGCCAGCTTGAAGCCGTTGAGCGCGTCGTTGCCGTAAACAGCGGGGGGCCCGCTGTAGGTGTCGACAATGCCGACCTTGATGTTTCTCGCTTCGGCCTGACCGGACATTGTGGTCAGAGACATGACCGCTACCAGCAAGGACATCCACAAAACCATGGCTTTCTTCGGACTCGAAATCCTTCTACCCATCATTGCCCCTCCATTCTTGGTGTTGGAAAAGTTAGCTGGATGTGAACCGCCTACATGGTTTTTCTGCTTTCAATAAATTGTTTCATGTGCGGGTATCTTGTTGAAAACTTGCCGCTTTCGGTGTGCCACTATATGGAAAGGAGTTTATGGTGTCAACAAAAAAGGTGCACAAAAAAAGGTGTGCGGAGCGCGATGCACGGGACACGGAAACGGGATACGGCCAAAGGCTCTTCCCGTGTGCCTTGCGCCTTCCTCTCATATCCCCCATCCTCCTGAAACCGGAATCGCGGCAGCTGTGATGTAGGAAGCGTCATCGGAGGAGAGGAAAGCTATTACCCTTGCAATCTCTTCCGCTTCCGCCATTCGGCCGACGGGCGTTTCCCGGATAATGGCATCCTTGAATTTTTGCGCCATGAAGTTCTCGATAGTTGGTGTACGGGTGAGTCCGGGCAAGACGGCGTTGACGGTCACTCCGTCAGGCGCCGCCTCCCTCGCGACGGACTTCGTAAGGCCGATGAGACCGGCTTTTGCCGCAGAATAGGGAACCTCGCCCTTGGCGCCGATCAAACCGTAGATGGAGCTGACATTGATTATCCGTCCCCACTTCCTGGCACGCATGGCAGGGAGAAAAAGCTTGATGAGGAAGAGAGGCACCGAGACGTGGATTCCCAGCACCTCGTAGAATTCGACCATGCTCACTTTGGACGAAGCCCCCGGCCGGTCGAAGCCCGCGTTGTTGATCAGGATGTCCACAGGCGGTTCGTCACAGAAGGGCTCAAGCTTTTTTCGGAGGTTGTCGAGGTCCGTGAGGTCGAGGATCAAGGCGGTCACCTTGACGCCCCGCCGCCGTGTAGCTTTTTGAACAGTCTCGAGGGTTACCGCGTTCTTATCCAACAGCAGGAGATCGGCGCCCCGGTCGGAAAAAACCTCGGCACAGGCCCGGCCGATGCCTTGGCCCGCCCCCGTGATGAGCGCCGTGCGTCCTTCCAGGTTCATAAGGCTCTGCTCCCCTCAGCGATAACCGGTCCACTGGTCACTGATTCACTGTTTTCCGGTGGGCATCAAGAAAGATGCATTCGTAAAAAGTCCGAAAACCGTCGATTTGTCATTGCGAGCGAAGCGCGGCAATCTCGGAACTGCCCGAATAACCTAGAGATTGCCACGGCGCTCTGCGCCTCGCAATGACGGGCTGGGACTTTTTACGAGACCATCAAGAAAGAACCTTCAGGATTTCGCGGAGACTCGCCTTGATCTCGGTGAGCACGGCTCCGTTCACTGAGCGCTTTTCCTTTTTTCGCTTTAGCCTCTGTCTAGTTCCTTCGATTGTTAGTTTTTCCTCGTACAGGAGCCTCTTGATCTCCATGATGAGCTCGAGGTCTTTTTTCTGGTAGGTCCGTTGATTGGTATCCGCCCTGTTGGGCCGAATCTGGGGGAACTCCGTCTCCCAGTACCTGAGGACGTAAGGTTCCACCCCGATTATGCGGCTGACTTCTCCTATCCTGTAATACCGTTTGTCATCCGGAAGGTCCATGATGTCCCTCAGCTCTCCCGCAGCCTGGCACCTGTCTCCCTCCCCAGCTTCTCGATAATGTGTTCGTGGAGCCTGTTGATGTCCCGGCCGTCCAGGGTAGTTTCCTTTGACCTGTAACTTATCCTGAAGGCCAAGGCCTTCTCGTTGGGGCCTATTTTGCCTCCTTCATAGAGGTCGAAGAGCAAGACCGATTCGACGAGTTCGCCTCCTTCCCTCTCGATGATCTGCCGGATCCTCGCACTTTCGACGCCCCTGTCCACCACCAGAGAGACGTCCCTCAGAACCGCGGGAAATCGCGCAAAAGGCGCAAAGGAGATTTTCGGAAACGCGTAGTACCGGATCGGGTTCCCGTCCAGTTCAAAGAGATAGACCTTCGTCTCGCCGATGTCAAATCGTTTGACGACTTCCCGGGAAAGTTCACCCACGACACCCAGCGTGGCGCCCATGAACGAGACTTGCGCCGAAATCTCCTCACTATACCATGGGGGAGTCCCTCCCTTCAGGAAGGAACAGTTGTGCAGACCCAAACCTTCAAGGAGTCCCTCCAGTGCGCCTTTGATGTCGTAGAAGTCAAGCGGCCTTTCCGGGCTGTGCCATTCCTTCTTGCAGGCCAGTCCCGTCATGAGAGCCGCCATGGCGTATTTCTCAACGGGCAACCGCTCAGGGCCGTCGTCGAAAAATAGGCGTCCCCATTCAAAAAGCCGAAGATCCTTTTCTCCGTGCGCGAAGTTGGTTTCCGCCGCGGCCATGAGACCGGGAACGAGCGAAGTTCGCATGACCGACTGATCGGCGGTCAAGGGGTTGAGCAGCCTGACAAAACAGCGCACGGGGTTTTCGGCTTCGGCCTGGAGCTTGTCCGCAGACTCGGGGGAGATGAAGCTGTAGGAAATGATTTGCGTGAAACCCATGCCTATCATCACATCTCTCGCCTTGTCGCCTAACACAACTTCCGACGGATCGAGTTCCTCCGAGGGCCTGATAGGAGGGAAGGTCACGGGTATGTTCTGATACCCTTCCAGCCTGGCCACCTCCTCCATCAGGTCCCAGTCTCTCGTGATGTCGACCCGAAACGCGGGAGGTTTGACGCGGAGCGTGTTTTCGTCCGCGGATTGCACTTCCATCTCCAGGGCTGCGAGAAAGCGCCCCATCTTTTCACCCGATAGTTGTGTGCCCAGGAACCGGTTCGTCTTGTCCACCCTGAGATCGATAACCGGCGCACGGCGCGGCGCCGGATAGTTGTCGATGACGCCCTTTGCCACATCTCCCCCGGCGAGCTGGAAAATGAGCATTAGAGACCGCCTCAACGCCGTCACAACGCCCTCGATGTCGATGCCCCGTTCGAAACGGTAAGATGCCTCGGTTGAAACTCCCAATTTTTTGGAGCCCCTTCGTATGGTGACCGGGTCGAAGAAAGCGCTCTCGATCAGAACGTTTTTCGATCCCGTGAAGATCTCCGAATTGAGGCCTCCCATGATGCCTGCAACGGCCACCGAGCGGCGGGCGTCGCAGATCATGAGATTGTCCGGAGTCAATGCGTGGGTCTTTCCGTCCAGGGTGGTGAACGTCTCCCCTTCCCCTGCCCTTCGCACCACGATCCGGTTTTCCTTGAGCCGGTCGTAATCAAAGGCATGGAGAGGTTGTCCGAATTCGAGAAGAACGTAGTTGGTTACATCCACGACGTTGCTGATACTGCGAATACCTGAAAGGTGGAGCCTGTAACGCATCCAGAAGGGGGAGGGTTTGATCTCTATGCCGAAAACGACCCCTGCAGCGTATCGCGGACATCCCACCGGATCCTCGATGGTGACGCTGGTCAAACCCCGCACGTCCCTGTCACTCTCCTTCAGCAGGATATCCGGTTTACGCAACGGCCGTCTGGTCAGTGCGGCGATTTCCCGGGCTATGCCTATAACAGAGGCGCAGTCGGCGCGGTTTGGAGTTATTCCTATTTCCATGGCCCAGTCTTCAAGGGAAAGGGACTCGGCAACCGGGTCACCCGGTTTAAGAGTCTCAGGCAAAACCATGAGACCCGTGTGATCGTCGGTCAGCCCCATTTCGTCTTCGGCAAGGAGCATCCCGGCCGAAACCTCACCTCGAATCCGGCTTTCCTTCACCTTGACTCCTCCTGGAAGCGTGGTTCCAGGAAGCGCAACGGGAGCAATCATGCCCGTTTTTGTGTTGGGCGCACCGCAGACCACTTGAAGAATCCTCTGTCCGATGTCCACCTCACAAACAAACAGGGGCTTGTCCGCTTTGGGATGATTTCTAACAGAGAGGATTCGTCCGGCCACCACACCGTCCAGAGACTTTCCCGCGGGCTCGCTGGACTCGACCTCCAGGCCGGACATGGTCAGCAGTTCGGCCAAGTCCTCGATCGCCATGTCTATGTCAACGAAATCTTTCAGCCAGTTGAGACTTACGCGCATGAGAGATCATGCTCCACTTCGTTACGCCAAGGAGCGCCGGAGTCTTGGAGTAAAGGAGTAATGGTTATGAAACCGAAACCAACTTTCCATCATTCCAATGCTCCATCATTCCAATACACCATTATTCTAAAACTGTCCCAGGAACCGCATGTCGTTTCTGTAAAAAAGCTGGATGTCTTCGATGCCGTACTTGAGCATGGCCACCCGTTCGATGCCCATACCGAAGGCGAAACCAGAGTACACCTCGGGGTCATATCCCACGAACTTGTAGATCGCAGGATCATTCATCCCCGATCCCAGGATTTCGAGCCATCCGGTGTGGGAGCACGTTCTGCACCCCTTCCCGCCGCAGATGACGCACCGGATGTCCACCTCCGCGCTGGGTTCCGTGAAAGGGAAAAAGCTGGGGCGAAACCGCAGCTCCGTGTCCCGGCCGAACATCTGGTGAACGAAACTCGTGAGGGTTCCCTTCAGATCACTGAAGGCGATGCCCTTGTCCACCAGCAACCCCTCCACCTGCTGGAACATGGGGGTGTGGGTCACATCCGAGTCCCTTCGATAAACCTTGCCCGGTGCAATGATCCTCACCGGAGGAGCCTGTTTTTCCATGACCCGGATTTCCATGGGCGAGGTGTGAGTTCTCAAGAGCACATTGTCGGATACGTAGAAGGTGTCCTGCATGTCCCTCGCCGGGTGGTCTTTGGGGATGTTCAGGGCTTCGAAGTTATAGTAGTCCAATTCCACTTCAGGGCCCTCCACGACCTTGAAGCCCATTCTGACAAAGATCTCGCATATCTCGTTGAACACTTTGGTGATCGGATGGACATGGCCTCTTGCCGGTCTGCGTCCCGGCAGCGTCACGTCCGGAAGGCTCCGTTCCATCCCTTTACCGGAAGAAATTCTCTCCTTGGCTTCTTGGTACCATCTTGTCAGGTTCGCTTTGAACCGGTTGGCAAGTTTTCCGGCCTCGGGCCTCTCCTCAGGGGAAAGGTCAGCCAGCCTTTTCATGAATGCCGTGGCCAGCCCCTTTTTCCCCAGGTAGGCGATCCGGAACTTCTCCAGTTCCGCGAGATCGCGGATCGCAGCGAGCTCCTCAAGAGCTCTGTTCTCAGCGCCGAGAATTTCTTCCTTCATATGAGGCAGCTCCGGGTCTTTCGGCAAGGGGAGTGACAAAATGGCAAGGGCTCAACACACGTGTTTAGACCCTTCTCTCAAATGGGTGATTCCTTGTGCCCTGCTCCTTGAGCCATTCAATCATTCCAATGTGTCGGAGAATTTTCGAGACCCTCATCACTTGGCAAGGTTTGCTATCTGTGCAAAGGCGGCAGGATCTCTTGCAGCCATGTCCGCAAGAACCTTTCTGTCCAGTTCTACGCCTGCCTTGTGCAGACCTCCCATCAGCTTGCTGTAGGTAAGCCCGTTTTCCCTTGCCGCAGCGTTGATTCGCACAATCCAAAGGTTCCTGAATTCACGCTTTCTTGTGCGCCGATCGCGATAAGCGAACATCCTCGCCCGGCTCAATGTGATGAAGGCGGTCTTGAAAAGCTTGCTGTGGCCTCCTCGAAACCCCTTGGCCGCCTTCAGCACCTTGTTTCGCCTTTGTCTTGCTTTAAACCCTCTCTTTACCCTAGGCATCGCTAAACCTCTTTTTCCTTGAATTCATCTTCCGGCAGACAGCCCCAAACTTCTTGCCGGCCCCCTTACCTTTGACTCGCGTTTCAGAGGTAGGGGATCAGCCTCTTGACGTTCTTCAGGTTCGCCGACTCGACAAGGCTTGAACGGCGGAGCCTTCTTTTTCTCTTCGTGGTCTTCTTCGTCAATATGTGATTGCTGAAGGCTTTGTTTCTCACGATTTTGCCTTTTCCAGTAGTCCTGAACCTCTTCGCAGCACCGCGATTCGTCTTGATTTTGGGCATTTTTTCCTCCTTATCGAGGCTGGCGCCACACACCTCGATTTGTACAAAAAATGTAAATAGAAGTCCCCTCCTGAGTGTCTCACCAACACTCCAGGACAGTCACGGACCCCGAATCGAAAAAAAGCTATAACCGGGCCGGCAGGATATGAGTTCTATTTGGGCACAACGACCATGGTGAGGCGCCACCCTTCCCTGGTGGGAGGCTGCTCGACCGTGCCCTGTTCGCCCACCTCTTGGGCAATTCGATCGAGAAGAGCTCTACCCGCATCCATATAAGCCATTTCCCGTCCCCTGAAGAGGACGGAAACCTTGACTTTGTCTTTCTTTTCCAGGAATTTTTTCATATTCCTGATCTTGAAACCCAAATCATGTTCGTCCGTATGCGGCCTTACTCTGATCTCCTTGATCTGGAGGGTTTTCGTCTTCTTCTTTCCCTCCTGCGTTTTCTTGCTGGCCTGGTACTTGAACTTGCCGTAATCCATGATCTTGCAGACAGGGGGGTCGGAATTCGGTGAAACTTCGACGAGATCCATTCCCGCTTGCCGTGCCGCATTCAGCGCATCATGAGTCGACATGATGCCAAGCTGCTGACCGTCGGCGGAGATCAGCCGGACCTCCTTTGCACGGATCCTCTCATTGACATTCACATCGTCGGTCTTCTTTGCTATAGCCGTTACCTCCTTTGCCGAATTTCTTCCTGAATTTGATCGATGAATTCCTTTAACTGCACGAAGGGAAGGTTCTGTCCGCTCCTCAGCCTTGGCGTAACGCCCTCTTCCTGGGACTCACGATCCCCTATGATGATCATGTAGGGAATCTTCTGGAGCTGAGCTTCCCTTACCTTGAGACCCAATTTTTCGTTCCGGAAATCGGCCTGGACGCGGATCTCGGCATCCTGAAGACTGCGCAGCACCTTCTCGCCGTAAGGAATGTTTCTGTCCGTGACCGTGAGGACGATCGCCTGAACCGGGGCGAGCCACGTCGGGAAAGCGCCTTCGTAATGCTCGATCAGTATCCCTACGAAGCGTTCGAGCGCACCCAGGATCACCCGATGGATCATGGCAGGTCTATGCTTCTGCCCGTCCTTGTCGATGTAGAAGAGATTGAATCTCTCCGGCAGCGTAAAATCGCACTGGATGGTTGCGCACTGCCACTTTCTCTCCAGCGCGTCTTTAAGCTTCACGTCTATCTTGGGGCCGTAAAAGGCGCCGTCGCCTTCGTTGATCTGGTAGGGCAGGCGATTGTCTTCCATGGCTTTGATGAGGGCCTTCGTGGCCCTGTCCCAGTCATCATCCGATCCGATGGATTTCTCAGGCCTGGTGCTGATCTCGAGATCGTACTCGAAGCCGAAAATGCCCATCACGTCCTTTACGAAATCCAGCACTCCCTTTATCTCCTGGTCCAGTTGTTCGGGAGTGCACAGGATGTGAGCGTCGTCCTGGGTGAATTCGCGCACCCTCAGGAGACCGTGCAGGACACCCGAACGCTCGTGCCTGTGAACCAGTCCAAGCTCGAAATAGCGCTTGGGCAGATCCCGGTAGCTTCTCAGGGCGGAGTTGTAGATCAGCATGTGGGAAAGGCAGTTCATAGGCTTTATGCCGTAGGACTGGTTGTCGATTTCCGTGAAGTACATGTTTTCCCGGTAGTTCTCGAAGTGCCCGGACCGCTTCCATAGCTCTGTCTTCAGAATCTGGGGGCCCTTGACTATCTCGTAACCCCGCCTCAGATGCTCCCGGATCTCGAACTCCTCGATGACGTGCCGCAACAGGGCCCCTTTGGGATGCCACACCACCATCCCCGCCCCGATTTCCTCGTGGGTGCTGAACAGGCCCAGTTGTGCCCCCAGGCGGACATGATCCCTTTTCTTGGCCTCTTCGAGTCTTCTCAGGTACTCCTTGAGGGCCTTGCTGTCATGGAAGGCCACACCGTAAATGCGGCTGAGCATGGGCCTTTTTTCGTCTCCCCGCCAATAGGCGCCCGCCACCTTGGTCAGGTGAAAAGCCTTGATTCTCCCTGTTGACGGAACGTGGGGCCCCCGGCACAAATCGGTGAAGCTGCCCTCGGTGTAAAGGGAAACCCTTTCCACTCCAAGATCTTCGATGAGCTCCACTTTGTACCTTTCGCTCCGGGCTTCGAAAAACTCGACAGCCTCCCGGCTGCTCATTTCCTTTCTTATAAAAGGGTAATCGGCTTTGACGATCTCGTGCATCTTTTCTTCGATCCTGGGCAGGTCGTCTTCCCGAAACGGCCTTTCATAGTCGAAGTCGTAGTAGAATCCGTTTTCTATGGCCGGACCTATGGTGACCTTCACACCTGGAAACAGTTCCTTGACTGCCATGGCCATGACGTGCGAAGCACTGTGCCGAAGAATCTCCAGACCCTCGTCCGAGTCCACATACACAGGTTCCAGCTTCGCGTCGCCGTCCGGAACAAAGGAAATATCGCAGAGTTCACCGTTGACTCTGACGGCTACGACCCTGTCGAGTCCCTTAACCCCAGCCTTCCTCAATGCCTCCAGGCCGGCAAGAGGCTGATCTATTGTGCTGGTTGCCATCACCTTTATACCACGGTTCCGCTAAGCAAAAAGGCATCCGAGGTGAATCATCAGACTTCTCAGATGCCCCATTCTCACACGAATCTACTGACGCCTTTTGCCCCTATCCGTCCCGTGCTTCGATACACCCCGCGACATTTCACCAACAATTCGAAGAATACGATTCCACCTCTCCGTCAGTCGCTCCGGGCGCCGCCGCCGCAGGCCCGGCATTTTATGTCATGATTTTTATTG
>Ga0209164_1003836_pt1 | contig 13918 bp, 12 predicted proteins | sample MTBNYHSulfiMetaG_FD_187458 | JGI IMG/M metagenome (GOLD analysis project Ga0209164, IMG submission 187458) | Enrichment culture microbial communities from rom New York Harbor, USA that are MTBE-degrading - MTBE-NYH (New York Harbor Sulfidogenic)... | ecosystem: Environmental > Aquatic > Marine >...
ACTTCCACCGGCATGGAAGCCCCCCCAGAGATACAGAACCGCAGTGAAGAACGCCGGGGCGGCGTTCGCACCGCCATTTCGGCCAGCCGGTTGTAAATAGTAGGTACGGCGATGAGGAAACTGCTGTCAAAGTCCTCGATGGCTTTGAAGGTCTGTTCCGGGTCAAAGTGGTCCCAAAGGTGCAGGGTGAGGCCCGGATAGATCGAGGCATTGAGGCTGGAGGTCTGACCGTAGATATGAAACAACGGCAATACACCCAGACAAACGTCCCGGGGCTCGGTGTAACGCATGTCGCTGATCGTACGGGCATTGCCGGCGAGGTTGAAGTGGGTCAGCATGGCTCCTTTGGGCAATCCGGTGGTGCCGGATGTGTAGATGATCGCCCAAGTGTCCTCATCGGCCGCCGGAAAAACAGAATAAGGCCTGTCCTCGTGAAACAGCCCGGAAAGAGCCGCAAAGGTTTGAGGTGCATGGCCCGCAGCAACCCGGAGTTCAATCTGCGGCATGCCTTCGAGCACCGGGCCCGCATAGCCGAGATGGTCTGAGTGGCCGATGAAGGCCCGGGCCCCCGAGTCGCTGAAAATATGCCGCAACTCATCCGTTCGGTAGAGGAAGTTCACGGGCAGCGCGATGGCTCCCACCTTGGCCAACGCATAGTAAGCCGTGATCCATTCAATGGAGTTGGGCATCATCAGAACACACACTTGACCCGGCTTCAGCCCTCTCGTCTTCAGGCCCCAGGCCAAAGCATCGCTCCGCCGGTCCAACTCTGCGTAGGTGACCGTGTTCCTTTCGAAAATCACGGCCGGATGTTGGGGAACGCGTTTGGCGCTATGGGTGAGCAGCACGGCAATGTTCAAAAGCACCTCCGGAAATCAACATGCGCGAAGAGTCCTTACAAAGAGACATCCAAACAGCGGGAGGCATCCTCGGATCCCTTGTCAAATGGGAGAGATTTCCACGCCACTCTCCGTGACCCAACTTTCGGCCCCACAGAGAGCGTGCAGCCCCAGGTCATCCCGTAGGCCGATGTCGGCCGACGGGATGACCCAATTCGGAAGTCTTGGGAGGGGCATGGGGAACCCTTCTTCAGAAGGGTCATACATCTCTAACCCTCGTTTCTTACGATCAGCGCCACGCCCTGGCCGCCGCCCAGACACATGGTAGCCAGGCCCAGTTCGCAGTCCCTGCGCCGCATCTCGTAAATCAGCTTGGTGAGAATAACTCCTCCCGTGCCGCTGATAGGGTGGCCCAGCGCTATGGCCCCGCCGTTCACATTGACTCTGTCCACATCCAGACCCAGCTCGCGAATGCAGGCCAGGGACTGGCAGGCGAAGGCCTCGTTGAGTTCCACCAGATCGACATCGCCGATGGTCAACCCTGTCTTCTTCAGCACCTCACGGGTGGCGTCCACGGGTCCAATCCCCATCATGGAGGGTTCCACACCCACGGATGCATAGCCGACAATGGAGACAAGGGGCTTCAGCTTCAGATCTCGAGTCCTATCCCTCGAAGCCAGCACCATGGCTGCCGCGCCATCGTTCATGCCGCTGGAATTGCCTGCCGTCACCGTACCACCGTCCCGGAACACGGGCTTGAGCCTGCTCAGGCCTTGCAGCGTGGTTTCCGGTCGGGGGTGTTCGTCAACGGTGAAGAAAGCGGAATCACCTTTTTTCACGGAAATGGGCACGGGAACAATCTGTTGTTCGAAAAGGCCTTGATCGAGGGCGTTCTTGGCCCTTTGCTGGCTGAGCAATGCGAAGGCATCCTGGTCTTCTCGACTGACCTTGTATTCCGCGGCCACGTTTTCAGCGGTTTGGCCCATGGTATTTCCGCTGATGGGATCGAAAAGCACCAGCTGATCCATGAGTTGCGCGTGACCCAGGCGAGCCCCCCAACGCCCCGTGGGCAGCAGGTACGCTGCATTGGTCATGTGCTCGAGACCACCCGCAACGATCATGTCCGCATCACCCGCTTTAATGGACTGAGCGGCCAGGAACACGGTTTTTAGGGAACCGCCGCAGGCCTTGGCTACCGTGAACTCGGGCACCGGAATGGGAATGCCCGCGTCCACGGCAATGGGTCGGGCCATATTGGGAGGGAGTACTCCCGTACGATACTGTTGCGCGAAGATCACTTCCTCGACTTGATCGGGCCTAACAGCCGCTCGTTTCAGGGCCTCTTTTATGACCAGAGCCCCCATTTCTCGATCGGTGACAGCCTTCAGGGCGCCCCCGAATCTGCCAACGGGGGTACGACATGCTCCAACAATCACTGCTTCTTTCACGATTTCACTCCTTATAGGTCAGCCGGGCCGAGACGGTTGCCGTCTTTGTCGTAGCGGTACCAGCCGACTCCCGTCTTTCGGCCGAGTTGTCCGGCTTTCACTTTTCGCCTCAGCAACAGAGGTGGATACCAGCGCTCCTCGCCGGTCTCATGGTACATCGCCATAAGCGCACCATAGGTGACATCCAGTCCCACCATATCGCCGGTCTCAAAGATGCCCATCCGGCGGCCGGAGGCCAGCCGGAGTCCTTTGTCTATATCCTCCACCGTAGCCACCCCGGCTTCCACCAGACGCATGGCCTCGATGGTGGACGGAAAATTGATCCGATTGATGACAAAACCGGCCACGTCACGGTTGACCATGATGGGTTCTTTTCCGATTTGAACAGCAAATTCTCTGGCCGCCGAAAGGGTCTCTTCACTGGTAAACATGCCTTTGATCACCTCCACGGCCTGCATCATGGGAACGGGACTGAAAAAGTGCAGGCCTAAAAACCGCTGGGGATGATCGACCGAGGCCGCCAGTTCAGTGATGGGAATCGCACTGGTATTACTGGCGATCAGTGCTTGTGCGGGGATGACATGTTTCAATTTTTCGAAAACGTCCCGCTTGACATCGATGTTTTCGTAAACCGCCTCCAGAACCAGATCCGCTCCGGCGGCGGGAGCATAGTCCGTAGTGGTGGAAATGCGACTCATGACCTGGTCCGGCGTTCCTTCCGCTTTGCCCTTTTCAATGAATTTGCCCGAGGACCAGGAAATACTTTGCAGGGCCTTGTCCAACTGCTCCTGAGCAACATCACATAAGATCACCTGAAGGCCGGCCTGGGCGCATACCTGTGCGATACCCGAGCCCATGAGGCCGCCGCCCGCAATGAATACGGTCTGGATTTTCATAATTCACCTCGTTCTTTTAAACATTCCCTGGCAATGACCAGGCGTTGGATTTCACTGGTACCCTCATAAATACGGGTCAGTCTCAGATCGCGATAGAATCGTTCGACCGGAAACTCCTTCATGTAGCCCATGCCCCCATGGATCTGCAGAGCCATATCCGCTACGCGGTTGGCCATCTCCGTACAGAAAAGCTTGGTCATGGAGGCTTCCTTGATCACTGCGGCGCCCTTCTTATCCCTGAGCCATGCTGCGTGATAGAGCATTTGACGTGCCGCATAGATCTGAGTCGCCATGTCGGCCAGCATGAACTGCACGGCCTGGAATTCCGCAATGGGCCTGCCGAATTGTATTCGCTGTTTGGCGTAATCGAGAGACAGTTCCAGGAGCTTCTGTGCCGATCCCAGAGCAGACGCACCCATGGTCAGCCGGCCTTTATCCAGGACTTTCATGGCAGTCTTGAAACCGAGACCAACGTACAAGTCACCGCCTAGGACACGATCTTTCGGAACCTCACAGTTGTCAAAGATCAGCTCGCAGGTGTTGGAACCGCGCATGCCCATCTTGCTTTCAATAGTGCCCACGACAAAACCGGGATCCGTCTTTTCCACCAGAAACGCAGTGATGCCGCCTCGGGCGCGCTTCTCCTTGTCCGTGACCGCGAACACGGTGGAGAGTTCCGCTATGTCGCCGTTGGTAATGAAGTGTTTACGTCCGTTAAGTACCCACCCGTTGTCTTTCGGAGCGGCCGTTGTCCGTATGTTGGCCGCGTCGGATCCGGCCTCGGTTTCGGTCAGAGCGAAGCAACCGGTCCATTCACCGGAGGCGAGCCGGGGTAAATATTCCTGCTTCTGCGAGTCGGCGCCGTCTATGATGATGCCCTGGGATCCGATGCCATTGTTGGTAGCGATGCGGGTCCGAAAGCAGGCGTTGCTCTTGGACATTTCCTCATAGACCAGGCATTCGCCAAGAGTGCCGATATCCAGACCGCCATATGTTTCCGGAATGGCAAGGCCGAAAAGACCCAATTCGCGCATGGTCTGCACGACCTCGTCGGGAATGCGGCCTTCTTCTTCCACTTGTCGGCTGATGGGTTCCAGATCCTGTTTCACAAAACGCCTGACGGTGTCCACCATAAGGCGCAGGCTTTCGGGGATTTCATAATCCATGGAGTCCGCTCCAAAATGTCTTTCGCGCAGCCTTTCAGTCGAGGGAATTGATATTTGGCCGATAATACGGGTCCTGGCGGGAGTCCCCCTTGTCGCATGAGACGTTCAGGCCGCTCCGGAGATCAGATTTCCGCCAGCGTTCGCTCCGATCGGGTGAGAATTTCGACCTCGTTTTCCCTCACAATCAAGGTATCTTCAATGAATACGGCCCCGAAGTCCGGAATGATGAATTTGCATTCCACAGCAAGTGTCATATGAGTCTGTACGGGAAGAGTCGTTCCGGGGTCGAGTACCGGCGGTTCATCCACTTCCAGGCCTACGCCATGACCCACATATTTTCCCTGAGAGTCCCCATACCCCTGGAAATACGACTCGTAACCGTAAGCCCTTACTTTTTCCATAGCGTGCTCGAAAACTTCGTTCACGGGAACACCGGGTCGAATTTGCTTTAGGGTACTATCCTGCACTTCAAGGAGGGAACGATACGTATCCTCTTGTCTTTTGTCCGGTTTACCCAGGATATAGGTGCGGGCGTTGTCGGAATGATAGCCCCGATAATTTAAGGGGCAGTCCGCCACCACCAGATCCCCTTCGTGAATCTCCCGGGCCGACGGCCCCCAGGGAAGTGCGGCTCCCAAGCCGGTCCCGGTTACGGTGTGTGCATGGCCGGATATGCGATACAGGTTTTCCCCGCTGACAACAGTACCGGTGGGTGGAAGCCAGTCGTCCCAGCGGCGTATGAACAGTATTTGCTCGGCCTCGTTCCGCGTTTCCACCTCCACAATCTTGCTGCACAAGTCCACCTCACGGATTCCGGGACGAAGATGCTCTTTGATGGTACGATGGAGCAGATCGAATCGAAGACTCGCTTCCCGAATCAGTTCGATTTCATCCGGATCTTTGATCATGCGCTGTTCAAGAAAAAGAGGGGAGGCGTTCACCAGCGTATGCGGCTCCAACAACGAGTCCATCCGATCAATGAGGGCGTAGGGGATCACGTCCATTTCCACGCCCACGACCCCTCCGTCTATTCCCATTTGTTTCAGTTTTTGCAGTATGCTTTTTCCTCCTCCCCCCTTTTCGTAGTCTGCGATCCAGGTTTCTTCGCAAACAAAAGACCATCCTCTCCGAACCAGCAAGACGGGATCCCCTTTTCGAGGAACGATCAGATTGCATGGTTGGGCGGTTCCACTGTAATAGTACAGATCCCGAGGTTGCATAATAATGACCGCGTCAATGTTGTCTCGCACGAGGTTTTTCTGAAGTTCTTGTATCCGATGTTGTTTCAAAGGAACCTCCTTCCGTCTGCAGCGTTTGGACACGTTCTTCAGATGTACTGTCCCGGTTTTCATTCGTCAATAGATCGGCGCGTTTTCATCGTGAGGCTGCGGTTTCCACACCCGATTACCACCAACTTCGTCTTTATCCATCCGGAACGCACCGGAGATCCAACCGCCTATTTCTTACCATGGCGCCATTGTATGAAAAAGCAGATTCTGCTATTCTGGTTTTAAAGGCCGAAGAATGAACATTCCTTACAGGGGGAGGTTTCCATGGAAAATGCCTATGCCGAAGTCGCCCGGATGATCCTAGAATCGGATAATGTCGTCGTTTTCACAGGAGCAGGGGTAAGTACGGAATCGGGCATCTCCGACTTCCGTAGCCCGGACGGAATCTGGTCCAGATACGATCCCGAGGATTTTACCATTCAACGGTTTGTTTCAGATAAGGAAGCGAGGAAGCGTAACTGGCAACTCAGGAAAGAATTGATCTCCGCCAATTATCAGCCTAATCCAGCGCATCACGCTATTAGGGAACTTGAAAAAATGGGGAAACTGTCCTGCGTGATTACCCAAAACATAGACGGGCTTCACCATGTAGCCGGCAATTCCGAAGACCGGATTGTCGAGCTTCACGGCACGATAAAATATGCCAAATGCCTGAAATGCGATGACCGCCTCCCGCTCATAGACGTGCTCGAACGAATCGACGCCGGGGAAGAGGATCCCCATTGTAAAAAATGCGGTGGCCTGTTAAAAGCAGCCACGGTTTCCTTTGGTGAGGCCATGCCTCTTCGGGAAATGGAACGCGCTGATCGATGCAGCCGCGAGTGCGACCTGTTTATTGTCATTGGCTCCTCACTGGTGGTATTCCCGGCGGCAAGTATGCCTCTCATTGCCAAGAACGCCGGCGCCAGGCTGGTCATTATCAACTATACCCCTACGGACATGGATTCACAGGCGGATCTGGTAATCCACGAAAAAGCAGGCGTTGTCATGCAAGGCGTGCTGGAAGAAATTAAGAGGCGACGATCTTAACGCATCGCGGATTTGCATCTACTTATATGATGGCGCCGGATGGCTATTTGCCCGGCTTCCGCTCAACAAACACAAAAACCTTCTTCGCTCTCCGCAGGTTTCGTGGGCCAACGTATTCCTGCATGACTTTTACCTGATTTCGTCTATACACGTTTTCTCCCTTCAGCTTGACAAAAACCCCAGTAAATTGATAGAACTTAAAGAACTGAATCATATTCAGTTCCTTCGTCATCCGTTCTTTTGTTCGGTTTCGGTCGTCTGAGGCGATTTCTGCGAAAAGCTCGAAAATTCCCTTAAACCGTGTGCAAACCCAAGCGGCTTCTTATTGGGGAAAGAAATATAGCCTTGACATGGGCCTTTTCCCACTGCTAGAAAATGAGTTTCTTTTCAAAGGTTGTTGGAGGGGCGGTTGTAGAATCTCCATTAAATCACGATACAAAGTCAGGAAGGACGCGTCATGATAGAAAAATTCGAACGTGCAAATCAGCCCATGACACTGAAAAACCCCGTGGTGCAAGAGCTGAAAGAGGCCGGGAAACGTATTATCGGCTATACCTGTACCAACTTTCCGGAAGAAATCGTCTATGCGGCGGGGATGATACCGGTCCGAGCCATCGGTGCTCCTGGTTTGACCGGCGAGTCGGGACCGCTTCAACCGGCATCGCAGTGCTTCATTGCCCGAGCCAATATGGAAATGGCTCTCGGAGAAGGGTTCTCCAATCTGGATGGATTTGTCATCACCAACACGTGTGATATGGTCCAGAATTTTTTCAGCGCACTCGAGTATTATAAGCCTTTTCCATTTTATCATTTCATTTCCAGACCGAACGTGGCCCACTCCGAACCGGCGCTGAAGTTCTTTCGCTATGAGCTGGATGAATTTAAAAAAGTGGTTGAAGCGTACGCCGGTAAATCCATTTCCGACACAGACCTCTCTCGATCCGTCTCCGTCTACAATGAAAATCGCCGTCTCCTGAAAGAGCTTTACGACCTGAGGGGTCAAGGGGAGAGACCACTTCTGTCCGGCTCCGATTTTACCAAAGTGATCATTGCATCCTTTTATATGGACAAAGAAGCGCACAACAACCTGCTCAGGGATTATATCCGGGAATTAAAGGCAGGGGCCGGCGTTGATGGCGTCGAAGTGCGTGTGCATCTCTCGGGGTCAACGTATCCGGACACGGAGATCTTCGATATTATTGAAGAGCTGGGAGGCATGGTGGTTTCGGATGATCTCTGCATCGGCACTCGTTATTTTGTCAATCCTGTAAACGAGAAGCAAGATCCGATGGACGCTCTGGCCGACCGATATCTGAATAAGCTGGCCTGCCCGTGTATGCATCAGGACAGCAAACTTGACGAGCGATACAACTTTATCACCACACAGATCAAACAGAACCACGGGCAAGGGGTGATTTTCGGCCTCCAACGTTTTTGTGATACACACCTGGTGGATTATCAGGCATTACGATATCGCCTGGAAGCAGATCACATCCCCTTTCTGTATCATGAAGTCGAATCCACCGTGGGAGCAGGACAGTTAAGAACTAAACTCGAAACTTTTTTTGAGATCGTCAAGGGAGCTTGAGCATGAGTAATCCTGAATCCAGTAAAACCACCTCCAAATCCATAAAATCCCTGAAAGTATCCAACGAAGTGTTTAGCAACGTTCTCGAGTACTACAAACGAGGACACGAAGCCAAGGCCACCGGAAGCGCAAAAATCGTGTATCACACGGGCTGGGATCCCGTAGAAATCGACTACGCCATGGGTGTAATTCCCATGTTTCCGGAGAACTTTTCCGCGGCATGCGGAGCCACTCAGCTATCCATACCGCTGATCGAGATGGCGGAAAGCCTGAACGCGCCTGAAGATTTGTGCTCTTACTTCAAGAATCACTACGGATTCATGAAAGGTGAGTTCCCAGAAGAAGTGACCAAACCGCTGGCCCGTATACGCATCCCCGACCCGGATCTGGTTGTCTCAGCCAAGAACCTGTGCAGACTTCACCCGCTGTGGATGAAGGTGGCCGCCGAACATTATGATGTTCCCTATTTCTCCATCGATGCTCCGGTCATGCCTCCGAGGTATGACAAGAACCCCGTTGCCTATAAAGAACAATGGGGGGCTCATGTGAAACACCGGATTGATGCGGAAGCCATAGAATATGGTGTGGCTCAGCTGAAGGGATACATTGCGTTCCTGGAAAAGTACACGGGACAAAAAATGGATTACGACCGGCTGAAGGAGTGCGTGGCGCATTCGGGGCGGATGGGAGAATACTACAACGAGATCTTCAACTTGCGGAAAGCCGTTCCGTGTCCCGCGGGAGGCGAGGACCTCAACACGCTGGTATTTTTCGCCGTTACCATGGCGGGAACCAAAGAGGCGGCCGATTTCTACGAGCGGACCCTGGCCGAGGTCAAAGAACGAGTAGCTCAGGGTAAAGGCGTGCTCGAGAATGAGCGCTTCCGCATTATTTTCGACGGCATTCCTCCCTGGTTCAACATGGGGCTCTTCAACTATCTTCACAAGTTCGGCGCATTATCCGTGGAGGAGCTTTATCCCCGCATATGGTGCGGGCAATTGGACCCCGATAAGCCGCTGGAATCCATAGCCATCAAATACCTGCTGAGCATGGGGCACACGGCTACCTTTTCGCAATTTCTCGAGTATAACCGTGACCGGGTGCGGGACTATAAAGCGGACGGCGCCATCCTGTGGAATCTGACGACGTGCCGCTTGATGGCGGTTATTCTGAATCCGAGGGATAAGACCACCTTCGAAAAAGAACTTGGTATTCCGGCCCTCATGTTGGACGCAGACCAAGTGGATCCCCGGCGTTTTGCCCACGCGCAAATCGTCAGTCGCATCGACGCGTTCATGGAAATGCTTGAACAGAGAAAATATGGATAACAAACCCTGATCGAATAGCGAACGTAGAAACGGCCGCTGAATAGCGGCCGTTTCTACGTTCGCCCGAGATTGCGAAGAACAAGTGGTAAGACGTCACAATATTGCGTTGTCGACACCTCTTTTCACAAGCGGGCCTCTCCCGTCATAGAACAGGGCGACACCCTAGGATGGAAATAAGAAGAGAGGCAGCAATGAACGCGAAATTTTTCAGGGTCGCGTTCAAGAAGCGCGTTTCGGACAGCCCCGTCCTAATGATCGACATTGTTCCCAGCAACCTCCGGATTGCGCGGTTATTCCTCCTCCTGTGCGTATGTTTTACCTGCCGAAGCCTCACCAAGCGTTTCCAAGTTCAATATTTTGAATGAAACTTTCATCCGGACACGATAGACCACCCGATTGTTATCCTCCAGTTTCAAATCCATTCGGGTCACTTCCGCCACCCTCAAATCCTGCAACGTCTTTGCAGCCGTCTGGATCGCCTCTTTAGCAGCCTCTTCCCACGATGCGTAACTCGAACCGACCAATTCAATCACCTTGTAAGTAGCCATAGCTGATCTCCTTCCGATAAAAGATTATCGTTTCACTTCCTGAGAACTACAAAAGCATCGTTATAGGATTTCGAACAAAGGAAAAACTTAGCGCCCGGAGAAGAGTCACCACCGCGAAAACCGCACCGGGTCACGCCAAATCCATGCTGAATCGCCGCCGTTGCCATCAAGATTCAGGTCAAAAAACCGCCCAAATCATTGGTCCAACGGTCTCGCAAGTCCTGCGCAGGAAATGCAACACTCTACACGTGCTGCAGCGTTGTCTTTTGCGGGATGGTGGAACGCAGGTAGAATGTCAGAATGAACAGGAGCGGAGATCGACTGATTCGAAATAGAGCGGGACATGAGAACCAGAATACACATACATCTCGCATACCCGATGCCGAGTCAGCGTGTCGGCGATGATCCTTCTAACTTCTGAGCCGACTATATAATAATTACACAAGATGATCCATTTAGGCAAGTACAGTTTGAGGGGATACAGTGTCAAGGGTGTATTCGGATGAATCCGAGTCTCGGAGTGCAACCCGACATCAATACAGGATAACAGCGTCATGGACAAATATCGGGCGACTTCCGTCAAAGTGTTTCAGCCGGTCTTGTATCGCTTCAACGAAGCGCGAGGAATTTTCCTCCTTTCTGACTCCTTATCGGATTCTAATGCAGGTTCCAAAGCATTAAGCGGAGCAATGAGCTTTTCAAGCTTTTTTGTATTAAACTGTTAAACATTGTAATTTAATGGCCGATATACCTTATAGGCCCCGGTTGACGCTACCACATATATAGACTACATTTTGGATAAACACGATTTTAACCGCGAGTGAGAACTTTGCGTTCCGCGCTTGTGCGGTCGTTTCGACGCGGGCGGGGATCGAGTAATCTACACAGGAGTAGTTTCAGTGACCAGCAAATACGCCATCGTTGCCGTTTTGAACTTTATAGCCTTCTTCCTGGGTTATCCCATCTCGGCGAGCGCAAACCCCACCCTTGAACTTTACGGTACTTTCCACTCCATGGGCGTTATCGTCCAACTGGACGTGGGAAGCGACCCGAACCGGACCGCGGCGGCGTCCCTGGAATACCGCCCGGCCGGCGGCGCCTATAAGAGCGGTTTTGACCTGTCCAGAGTGGCCGATACACGTTTTGTCGGAAGTATTTTCTGGCTGGACCCGGGCATCGGGTACGATGTGCGCGTCACCCTAACGGACCCCGAAGGCGGCATACTGAACGGGAAAGTACTGAATTCCTCCGCCGTCACCCGGGCTGAAATATCCCTGCCTGCTCCCACTCGATCGTTGTATGCCGCTCCGGGCGGTACGGGTACGGAGTGCACGTTGGAAGCTCCATGTGACCTGCAAAAAGCGATTACCGAGGCGGAACCCGGAGAAGAAGTGGTCCTTCGCGGTGGAGTTTACTATACGGGCGGCATCTGGTTTCCATGGGCGGGCAGTGCTCAGGCTCCTATCGTGGTGCGTAATTATCAAGGCGAGAAGCCTGTAATCGATGGTGCGGACCCGCAGGTTTTCCAATGGATCCCTATCGGTGGCGGCGTTTATAAAACCACGGTTAACGCTATCAGTCCGAATACCGTGTCTGCGAATGGAATTCGTCTCTATCCTTACGAGTCTCTCGCCGATCTCCAGAATCTGAGTTGGGGGATACCCGGTTTATACGCCAACGGCACAGAGCTTTATGTGCGACTGAGTGGCGATGCGGATCCGAACGGCGTCGATATGTCTGTCTCCAGATATTCGCTGGGCTTTGACGTAGAGAGGGATTACATTGTGATTAGAGGCCTGACTTTTCGCCATTACGGCGCGCTAGGCGTCCGCGGCACAGCCCTTTCCGTCTATGATGCGAGCTACCTACTCGTGGAAAACTGCGTATTCTTCATGAATCACGTCTCGATGGCCATGAGGAACAATTGCAGCAATAACGTCATACAATTCAATGAATTCTACGATACCATCGCCGATTGGCCCTGGGATGCGACCAAGGCCGGCGAAGCCGCCCGCATCGGGTTGCTCGCTCTTGCAACCCCTCTGAACGGAAGGGGCAACGTAATCCGGTACAACCTATTCCACGATGGCATAGACGGCTTTACCGCATGCCCTGGAGAATCCGACAGCATCACCAACGAGACCGACGTTTATGGAAACCTCATTTACTCCATGGTGGACGACGGAATCGAATCCGACGGGCAGGCCAGCAACATACGCATCTGGGAAAACGAAATCCATGATGTGCTTTCGGGCATCTCTCTGGCCCCGGTCAAAACGGGCCCGGCCTACGCCATCCGAAACCTGATCTACCGGACAGGCCGAGGAAACAATCTTGACTGGAGCGGTACCTCGTTCAAGTTCGGGACATACGATCATTCCGGGCATATCTACCTGTTTCACAACACGTGTGACACGGATCCGTTTATTCAGCAAAAGTACGGCTTTCACGTAGCCACTCCGGGAACCTGGGATCTCATTTTCGCTCGAAACAACTCGTGGTCCGCCAGCGGTTATGCACTTCGAAACACGAATCAAAATCAACCGATAGACCTGGATTACAATCATTATCGGAGCTACCTTAGCGGCTATTTGGCGACTTGGGGGACCACCAGCTTTTCTTCCTTGTCCGCCCTTTCAACAGCCACCGGCCACGAGGCCCACGGAGTCCAGGGGGATTCCAGTTTTGTCGACTCGGCCAATGGCGACTACACATTGAAATCCGACAGTCCCTTGATTGACACAGGTCTCCTGATCCCCGGTATAAACGACTCTTATCTCAACCAGGCTCCGGACATGGGCGCGTTCGAGTTCTCCGGAAATCCAACCGACCCTGAACCGAATAATAATGATAAGATAAAAGCAGCAGCGATACTGATCAACAGCTTAATGTTAAACGAATAATAGAAATATAGGAACAGATACAATTACATCATTACCGACTCCCATCTGTAGGACACGTAATCAACAACATAATCTCAGGCAAGAAGTCGTTTTTGGTGTCGAGCTCGAACTTATCTCTCAGAAATTCAAATATTACAATTCCGTCTAGGTCGTATATCAAACGAAACCAGCTTGGTTTCTTCTTGAATTTGTCAATATCAAAAACTGAGGATGTATCGTTCATATACCTTTTAAAGTATTGCTCTTCAGTATATGTATTGAACGAGTTGTTGATGAAAACGTATTCACAGTTAATGTTTCTTAAGAGCGAAGCCGTTCCTCGAATACCCAACTCAAAACCCAGAGCCTCCATACTCCGGCTACCCTTTATCCGATTCCTTGGGAACTTCTCGCTTCTCCACACTTCCAGCACCGGATTTGCCAGCAAAACAGGGAACATCTCCGCAGTAATAGGGTCGGTTACAAATCTATCGTCAGGGTGGACCCGACTCTTGATGAAGTCCATTGCGCGGAGAAGCGCCGGATGGTTGTACCGAAAGGGTCCCGTCGGCAGGCCGGTGACTCGCTGTAGGAAGGGTTGAGCCTTGTATCCCCAATCATACGGCATCAAAAGCAAAATCCGATAAAGAAACACCGGCAGTCCGGTTACCAGAACAAGAGACAGAATACCCATGGTCTTCACCCGCGTTTTCGCGTCCTTTGGATTCGCCTGCCATTTCTCTCTGAACAACGTCACGGTCACTGCCACAACGGATATGTACGGCAAGGCAAAAATTAAACGCTCGACTCCGTCGGAAGTGACCACAGGCAACATAACGGATACCAGGATCGGGTTGAACAGCACGGCTAAAGGGAAAACGGTATTCGATATGAGAAACAAAGCG
>Ga0209164_1003837_pt1 | contig 13915 bp, 16 predicted proteins | sample MTBNYHSulfiMetaG_FD_187458 | JGI IMG/M metagenome (GOLD analysis project Ga0209164, IMG submission 187458) | Enrichment culture microbial communities from rom New York Harbor, USA that are MTBE-degrading - MTBE-NYH (New York Harbor Sulfidogenic)... | ecosystem: Environmental > Aquatic > Marine >...
CGGTGACCTGAAAATAGTAGGGATTTTGGAGGAGATCCGAACGGTTGGCGGGGGTTTGGGCGAGGACATGGCCAAGATAGCGGGGGTGATGCGGGCCGAGTCCCAGGTCCTCGTACAAAAGGGTCTTACCATCCGCATCCTCGGCTTCGAGATTGATGGTGACGATCTCGGCGCCGGTCACCGTGTTCTGATCCAGGGGAGTGGTGCCGTCCGCCCCTCCCACCCAGTTTTGTCCCCGTTTTTCATAGTAGAGGAGGGTTGCGCCGCTCTGACCGGATACGGCCTGGGCAGGCAACCCGAGGGCGACGCGTGCGGCATTGTCCTGGATCTGCAAGGTGGTTTCGGCACCCACGGCCGTGGTGGCCAGGTTGAGGCGGCCGGTCGAAGGGGGCAGGGCGGCCTGCACCGCAATTCCCGCTGCATCCAAAAGTGTATGGATTTCCTGGACCGTGACGGCCTCTATGTCCTGCACATTGCCACTGCCGATGGCATCGACAGCCCCCGTGAAGCCCAGGACATCGATGGCGGACACCACCACCCGGGCGCCTGTGCCGCGGCGATCGCTGCCGATCACCAGTCGGTCGCCGCCCTCCAGGCGGGCGTAACCGTGGCGGATGCTGGTGTTGATGGTGCCCAGAAGGTCCGAGCGGCTGATATCGCCGGTGGGGATGGGGACCTGCTGAGCCACGCCGTTGATGGCGATTTCTATTACCGTGTCGGCCGGAATCGTCACCGGATCTGCGATGGCGGCGGCGGCCTCGGCTTCGGCGGCAACCCCTTCAAAGACTATCGTCGCGGTTCCAGAGCTGAGAATAATGCCGAGTTCATCTCCGGGGTTAAGGGAAAAGGGCGGTGTACCGCCTGCGATTCGTGCCGGCTGTGCCGGCGCGGCGGTGGTGCCTCCCACGCATAACAGCGAGCCGGCCGGTGCTTTGGGCATCACGGCCGGCGTCACGCGTGTCTTCCGGGCAAAGATCCGCACCCGGCCGTTGCCACCGCTGCCGGGATGGCGTGCCGCGAAGCGGGCCACGTTGCCGTCTTGGGCCAGGATGGTGGCACTGGCCACTCCGTCCGAGGTGACCTCGCCGTCCCCATTGGCGCGGGGGACGAACGTGCGGCCGATATAGAGCCGTTTGCCGCCGTTGTCGAAAAAGGCCCGTGCCGCGTGGGCCATGTGGTTGGTCGTATTCGGGCTGGCGTCCGTGCCCGATCCGAACGACAGGTTCTGCAACCCGCCGTAAATGCGTTCGAATTCACCGAAACTGGTGACCACTTCGGGTGTTCCGCTGAGCGGGCCCTTGCGGGTGGGGCCCACGAAGGCGCAGGTGCTAGTGCTGACACCCTCGATGGATTTGGCCCTGAAGCTCACCTCTTCGACGTATACCCCGGGTGCTAAGTATTCAGGCATGACACGTCCTCCCTTTTTATTCCTCTTCTGTTAACTTGACATACAAGGTCATGGTTTGGGCTTGTCCGGTCTTCAGCGCCAACTCGAGGCGCGGGCGAAACAGATCTTCGCCGGCCGTCCGAAGTGATTTGCGCCAGTCGCCGCAATGCGCCTCCATGGTTGCCGGATCCACCGGCCAGGGCGTCGCGGGCGTCACGATCGACTCCACCTGAACCGGTGTTTGGGTTTCGATTACCGAACCGGCGGCCAGCCAATCCGTGGGGTCCGGCGCGTCCGAATCATCGGGCTCCTCCCCGCCCTGGGAAAAGGTGGTGATGGGGATCCCCGGTACGATGACGATTGCCTCGCCGCGAGGATCGCTCAGACCGCTGGTGAGCAATCGTCCTTCCGTATCGAGCACCCGCAGCAGGACACCGGGAAGCGGCTTGCGAGCCGGCATCTCTTCCGAATCGTAAACGGCCGCGCGGATGATGCTCCAATTGGGCCTGGTGCGCGCAGCCGGTGCCGCGAACATGGGAATCTCGATGGGTTCGAAAAGATTTTCGTCATGAACTGGGTCCGGATCGCGGGGGAGCTGTAAGGAAACGTGGCGGTCGAGATATTCTCCCAAAGGGTCCCGGACCGTTACGGTAAAGTTCAGGGAAAACAGATCGGGGCCCTGTGGCGCTGCCGGCGGCGTTTCGAATGCCGTTAGGTGGGATGCCAGTCCGTTGGCGGAACGGATCACGTGCAGAAACGATCGATTGATCGTGAAACCGAGCGCCGGAGATTGGATGCGGAAGGTTCTTTTGATCCTGCTTCCGGTCACCTGGTCGATGAAGCACAGTGCGCCCAGCACCCGGCGGTCGATCGTCTCTTTGATCCTAATCTGTTTCATCTCCGCTTTCTATCTCTCCATAGCCGAATCGAGTGGCCACCACCGGCCGACCCGCTGCGACTTCGTCCGGATCGATGCGCACCACACGGGCGATATACGGTAATGAGAGACGGTAGTTGGGAGTCAATACATCCCACAATCGCATCAAGTCCTCGTTGCTCATCTCCATAGGAACGATGTGGATCTGGTCGGCGCCGTCCCATTCGCCCGAACCGGACAAGGTCGATTTGTCGAGGATGGGATGTTGGTGCAGTTGGGACATGACCCACGCCGTGATGGTGTGCTCGGCAAGGGCCGAATCGGCCCAGATCATAATAAGGTAGAAAAGGGCCAGCGACAGCGGATGCGGCGTGATCTTGGATCCACGCGAATGGGTTTGGTTGCGGGTGTTGGGATCGATTTCGATCCGGTACAGATAGAGCGTCACCGCGGTTCCCATGCTCTCGGTTTCGGCCAGTTCACCACTGGAGATCAGCCGGAATTCGCATGGGTAATCGCTGCGCAACGGTTCGGGATAGGAATTGCGCAGAAAGGTGATCAAGGAATCGCCCACCGAGTGGACTCTGAAATAGGTTGCCATGTGCCTTGAATTGGTTTCGGGATTCGGTTAATCGGCTGATCCGGGCGGAACGATCGTCCTCAATTTAGTATCGGGAAGAAGAGACATAACTCCGTCTTCTGGTTTCCATGGAGATCATGCGAAGGGCCATACGGAAACCACTTCTGGCGTTTCATGACGCAAGAACGGTACCATCGTCTATGGACGCGTCGGCGGCTGGAACGGAAAGGCGCGGTTGCAAAGGAATTGGCGGTGGCCGAGCGGATGGGTAGGGATAATTAAAAAGGCCCTGTAACATTAGAATGCCACAGGTCGCGTGCCGGATGGTGATCGGTTCGGGGTCTGACGGCCGTGCTGAACCGATGGGTGTTCAGTGGGCCAGCCGCGTGGCTGGTTTCGGGTGGTGTCACACCGACTGTAACACCTGGAAGATTTTGACCACCCCGCTTCAGCATGCGGGGATTTTATGGTATGCAAATCCTATCGCTCGGCCGATGCCGGCCTCATTGCAAGGCATTGGGGAGTCGATCGGAGCTGAGCATGGTTGGTTCATCTGATGCGTTCGCCATTTATGTCAAGCGCCTCGTGTGGGGGTGGTCGCTACTGCTGTTGTTGATTTCCTGTGGTGCCAGGCAGCCGGTGTCCGAACCGGCACCCTACCTTGAGGTGGGTGTGGCAAGCTATTACGCGCGCAAGTTTCATGGCCGCCCCACGGCCAGCGGCGAACACTACGATGAAAACGCTATGACCGCGGCCCATCCCCACCTGCCTTTCGGCACCCTGCTCAAGGTCAAGAGCCTCAAAAATCACCGCACGGTCGTGGTGCGGGTCAACGATCGCGGGCCGTTCGTCAAGGGGCGCATCGTCGATGTTTCCCGGGCTGCGGCCAGACGGTTGGGAATGTTGCAGGACGGCCTCATGCGGGTCGAGGTGACCCTTGCCGAGTCTGGTGACGGCACTATCTGACGGATATCCTCATACCGGGCCAATGGGTCATTTGTGGCTGGACACTACCTGGCGAAAGCCCAGGGATCGAAGGTATCCTTGCCCTCACGCCGCTCCAGATTCGGGTCGATGACGGTATTGAAGGCCACGCGTTCACTGTGCTCGTCGCATCCGTTGGGACAGAACAGTCGGCCATCCTTTCTCTTGAACAATACTTTCTTGCATTTCGAACATCTTTTCATCGTTTCACCTAAAATGGGCTATGGCAAAACCGCGGTCTTTCTCTGGGAACCGGCACGCGGTTTCATCAGGTTCATTCGTCAACTTTAGTTCCAGTCGGTCACCAAGGCGGGATAGAGCAAATTCGGTGCCATACTAAAAACCCAGAAAATACAGCATGATATAAACCGGCGACCTTTCACATGTGGAGAAAAAGGTTAGCAAGTACCCGGATATCCCTCCTGAATTATGAATTTTTTTTCACATTGCGGGGTCTCCGCGCTTCCATGCCCGATTTTTGTTTTGCACTCCGGCCACTGCTATTCTATGCTGATTTCGTCCTTCACATATTTCTGAACATACGGAGATGGCATGGAACCGCTGATCGTTTTTTCGATATTTTTCCTGATTGTCGTTTTCGCCTTGCTGGTCGGGACCTATAACCGTTTCGTGAAATTCAAAAACGGCATCGAAGAGAGCTGGAGCGGCATCGATGTAGCGCTGAAACGGCGCCATAATCTGATTCCGAATCTGATCCGCGCGGTTGAAGGTTACAGCGAACACGAGGCCACGCTTTTCCGGACCAAAGGCGACTATTTGACCGCATCGAGCGGGGTCTCGAATCGGGTCGAAGAGGAGAGCCGAATCTCCGAATCCCTGCGCGGTCTTCTGGGATTGGCCGAAGCCTACCCGGATCTCAAGGCCAGCGCCAACTTCATCGCACTCCAGGAAAACTTGAATGAGGTCGAAGAAGATATCCAGAAGGCCAGAAATCGATACAACCGATACGTGGGCAAATTCAACACGCTGGTCGAGTCCTTCCCGGCCATTTATATTGCCAGACGATTCGGATTTGAAAAGCGGAACTACTTCACGCTTGACCTGGCCACCCAGCGGGAACTGCCGGAGGTAAATTTTTCTCCATCCAGCAGCAAGGAGTAAACGGTATGGAACGATTGACCGGCGATATGAAAATAGACGACATCGATCCAAACGGTGCTTCGAAATTCACCCGGAAACGCTTTGGCTGCCTGCAAGTCATTGGATTGATGGCCCTCGCCGTTCTAGTGACGGCGGGATTGACTTTTTTCATTGTTAAAATTTACTTCTTCCCCTCTGAATTCAAGCCCGTGACCTTGAACCCCGCCGAGGAAAAAATACTGGCTGCCAAATTGGAGAAGCTCGATTCAGCTGGCGGCGGCAATATCCCACATCGCCTGGACGGCACCGGTCGAGCGGCCCCATCCGATCGGGCAGAAGCAGGTGCAACGCTCGAACCCGAACGTTACGACGAAAGCAAAATGAAAAGGGAGATCGCCTTTACCGAAAAGGAACTCAACGGCCTGTTGGCTAAAAATACCGATCTCGCCAGGCGGCTGGCCATCGATTTGTCCGACGACCTGGTCAGCGCGAAATTGCTCGTACCGGTGGATCCAGATTTTCCGATTCTCGGCGGGAAAATCCTGCGGGTCAGGTCCGGTATGGGATTTTCCTACACCAAAGGAAAACCTGTCATCATTCTGAGGGGCGTCAGCATCATGGGGGTGCCCATTCCCAATGCCTGGCTGGGCGGTTTGAAGAATATCGATCTCGTGGAAAAATTCGGCTCTGGAAACGGCTTCTGGAAGACCTTGGCCGACGGCATAGAGGACTTGAGAGTTGAAGACGGTCTGTTGAAAATCAAGTTCAAGGAGTGAAGTCGTTTTTCCATTCCTGCCATTGCCCTACCATTTGTTCCCTTTCGTTTTCCATGTAGATGCCCTGGCGAACTAACCATTTTCTTGAAGTTCTGACCATTAGAACTATTTTTAACATCTCTGAATTCCTATATCCTTGGAATACTTTGATTTTGGATCTTCTAGGGTTTTAGAAGAGGCATGTGCAGGAAGATCCCCTTGACACGCAACAAACGTTGTGCAACTAATGTTGCATTAAAAACTTATTCCAGTCGAGTATCCTATGGCCCCCAAGTTTAAATTTTCAAAAGATAAAATCATCGAAACCGCATTCAATTCAGTACGGCAATACGGGTGGAGTGCATATACCGCGAGGGCAATCGCCAAGGAATTGGGCTCATCTGCCAGGCCGATTTATTCCTTTTTCAGTTCAATGGAACAGTTGGAAGAAGAAGTCGTCAAAAGAGCGGTAGCATTGCTTCATGAATATATGACGCAGACAAGAACTGGCGATCCGTGGATCGACCACGGAATTGGTTATGTCATTTTTGCTTACGAGGAAAAACGCCTTTTCAGGGGCATTAATGACGACAGGCACATTCGGTATTTTAAAAATTTCGGTGACCTCATCTGGAATGCCGTAACCGACACACTTGCGGACTACGACCTTTTCAAGGGGTTGTCAGCCGAACAGATCAAGCAGATTCAGGTGACAAGATGGCTGTATGCTCATGGCCTTGCATTTCAAGTGAGCAATCCGGCCTTGGAAATCTGGGACGCATCAAGCATCATTGATATGATGCTCGTTGGAAGCAAGGCCATATATGATGGATTAATGAAGAAATTTGGTTCCACAACTTTTATCCAGTCAAAAAGAGGAGGACCAGATGGCTGAAATCGATCCACGTAAAATGGCATTGCAAATAGCTGGTTTGCGCGCGAACGAAACTCATCTTCCAGCGGACGAGCGTGTTTTTCAGGATCCCTATGCCGAGCATTTTTTCCCTGATGACGCAAGGGAGTTGTTCCACGATCCAGACCGTGTGAAAGTAGAACTGGCAAAATACGAACAGATGATGCCTGGAGTTAATGGAGCGATTGTGGCCCGCATTAAATTTATCGACGAGTGTTTGATAAGCCTTATTGCCACCGGGCTAAAACAATTGGTTGTCATTGGCGCTGGTTATGACACCCGGCCCTATCGCCTCCAAGGCGTCAAGGAAAACCTGAAGGTATTCGAGGTAGATCATCCATCCACCCAGGCTGTCAAACTCGAAAAAATTAAAGAGATTTTCGGAATGCTTCCGGATCATGTAACCTATGTCCCTGTGATGTTCGGCAAGGACTCTCTGGGTGAAAAGCTTTTGGCATCCGGCTATAGTAAGGAAGAGAAAACCCTGTTCATCATCGAGGGTTTCCTGATGTACATTCCGCAGCAGGCAGTGGCAGAACTGTTCGCTTTCATCATTGATAAATCTGGGCCTCAAAGCTCGATAGTTGCCGATTATTTCGATACGACTGTTGTCGAGGGCAGTTCCTCGTTAAAAGAAGCTGTCGTTCTGCGCAAATTCGTAGAAAATGAGGGTTCATCATTGAAATTTGGTATTCAAGCCGGAACAGAGGAATCGTTTTTTAAGCAATGTGGCTTTCGCCGAGTTCGATGCGTGTCAGCGAGAGCCTGCAAGGATAAATTTTTTATAAATGACAGTCGCAACAGAGCCGTATCGCCGATGTTCAATTTTGTCTATGCAATGAAATAAGTAGCTTTTGGTCGAACCAGCGAGCGATGGACAAGAGTCGAAACTATTTTTCTTTTTTTCCAACGGTGTGACCGGATCTGTCACACCCCTTTGATAATGTCGTCTCCAGAGGATGAAACATCATTTCAACCCAGGAGGACGACATGACCTACCATTGCACGATTCAGGACGGCCAGGAAGCCTACGAGTATCACGGCAACACCGCCATCGAGCGTACTCGGATGATCCATGGAAGTGTGCAGCGCGACTGGCTCTTTTTCGATTCAGCCGAGGAGGCCGAGGCGGTTTTCAACGATCATTGTGCGTGTTGCGAGGCCGCGTGATGTCCGGGCGTCTGATCGGCGGGGTGATCGATTGCGCGGCTATGGCGCTGTTCGTGGTCTTCAGCGCGGGTTTGACGTGGCTGGTCTGGTATTGAGCGGCAGGCTCAGGGTGATGGTGCAGCCGGTTTGGGGATTGTTGGCCGCCTCGACCCGGCCGCCCATGGCGGCGACCAGCTTTTTGACCAGAGCCAAGCCGATGCCCGTACCGCTGGTGGTGCGGGTCAGGGCGCTTTCGGCGCGGTAGAAGTCGTCGAATATGCGTTTGAGGGCTGGGTGGGGGATGCCCGGACCGGTGTCGGCGAGCGCGATACGCACCCATGGGCCTTCGATTCGGGCATCGATGTGGATGTGGCGATCCGGCGCATTGCGGCCGAACTTGATGCTGTTCTCGATGATGTTGATCAGCACCTGGAGCATGGCCTCGCGGTCGTAGGCCATTTCAATCTCCCGGCCTGTGCCGATGGTCAAGTCGAATCCTTCCTGGTCCAGCTTGGGCGCCATGATGGCGTGCGCTTCGTTGAAGAGATCCTCCAGGCGGCCCGGTTGCAATTCCACGTGGTGTTGCTTTTTTTCCAGCTTGGCCAGGGTCAGCACATTGTTGATGAGGCGCGAGAGGCGGGTGCTTTCCGAGCCGATGATGCCAAGGTATTCCTGTTCTCGCTGGGGGGTGGCGGCGATCCCCTGTTCGAGCATCTCCACGTACATGCGGATATTGGTCAACGGAGTCTTCAACTCGTGGGTCACCGACGAGACGAACCGGGAGCGGCGCTCGGACAGATCCACCACCGACCGCACGCTGTGGTAAATGGCGAGCAGGCCCAGCAGCAGGACCGCTCCCAGGGCCGCCAGGGCGATGTGCACGCTCTTGCGGGCCGGAGAGGCCGGGATGTGATCGCAAGCGATGGCCGCGCTGATGAAATCGAACGGTGCCGGAAACGTCCGCAGGGCCACGACCCGCCCCTCCCGGGCCGCGGCACCCGTTTCGAACCCGCCGTTTTGCGGATCGTTGCCGACCACCTTCAGCGTCAGGCGAGAGAAAGCGGCCATGGGATGAGGCGTGAAATAGGCGTCGGCCATATGCTGCAGAAACGGCTTGAGCATCAATACGAAGCCCTGCCTGAGAATCTGGTCGTTGACCGCCACCCGGCGGAAGATAAAGACCCGTTCCGAATCGATGAAGATCGACTGCATGGGCGCCACCTCGACCTGGAATCGCGGCCGGTCCGAAGCCGATTGGGACGCTTCGGGGCGGCTGGGTGCCGCGGCCGGCGGCGTCGCCGCTTCCCGGCGTTTGACCGTATCCATCATGGCGTCGAGTTCGGCTTCGGCCGTCGCCGTTGCTTCGGGCCGCGGAGGGACGGCGTCGGCCGCCTGGCCCGCCAGGTTGGACATTTGACGCGGTGTGAGCTCCTCGACCCGAACGCTTTTTTGACCGAGACGCGTCTGGGGCGCCTTGCGTTGGGGGGCGGCCAGGTACCGTTCGGCGAATGTGGATGACTGCGCTTCGGACGTTTTGGCCTTTGCCAACGCGTCCTTGGGCGGTTCAGGTACCGAGGAGGGGAGAGACCATTTTTTTTGATTGAAGGCCTGGTTGACCTCCTGGAGTGCGGCCACCACGCCGCGATATTGGACTGGGGCCTGTCCCGAGTCGACGACCAGGGGCGTTTGCATACGGCCGTCCGGTCGGTTTTGCAGATATCCGAGGATATAGGGTTCGTTTGGCGGCGTGGAGAGCGGCGAGGTCGTGCCGTCGGATGCCGGGGCTTGATATTCGTCCACGGCACGACGCTCTTCGCGCTGGATCAGTTCGGCCAGCTCTTTCTGCATGTCATCGATCAAGGCCTCGGCGAAAAATTCCAGCTGGGCCAGTTCTTCCCGGGCCACGCCCGTATAGGTGCGCCAGACCACATAGGAGAGCGGCACGGAGACCGCGATGCAAAAGAGAAGAAAGTAGAGTTTTAAACGGACCACCGATACCCCTCGCCGCGCACCGTCTCGATGAGCTGGATTTTTTCATCCAGCAATGCGATCTTTTTGCGCAGTTTGAGAATGTGGATATCCACGGTGCGGGTTTCGATGTCCGCGTCTGCGTAATGCCACACCTCGGTGAGCAGCTCTTTCTTGGATACGATACGGTGTTGGTTCTGGTGCAGGTAGACGACAAGATCCATCTCCCGGCGGGTCAGCTCCTGGATCCGTTGGCCGCAGGCGGCCTGAAGGTTCTGACCGTCGAAGCGGATGCCCTGGTACTGAATCCGTTCGTCTCCCGTGGGCTTGCCGCTACGCCGCAACACCGCCTCCACGCGGACCATCAATTCCCGCAGGGAAAAGGGTTTGCTGATGTAGTCGTCGGCACCGGCCTTGAAGCCGGTGACCACATCCTCTTCGGCTGCCTTGGCGGTGAGCATGATGATCGGCTGCGTCGGCTTTTGAGTTCTCAGCGTCCTGCAGATGGAAAAACCGTCCAGGGTCGGCAGCATGACGTCCAGTAGCACGAGATCGTAGGCGCCGCCCAGGGCGGCGGCCAAGCCATTTTGGCCGTCATCGGCCCCGTCGGCGGCATAGCCGTTGAAGACCAGGACATCCAGAAGACCGTTGAGAATCGCGGGGTCGTCTTCGACGATCAGGATGCGCGCTTTGGGTGGTTTCATCGTCACTCTCTCCCTCGATGACGGTCGGCGGCGGTAAATCTTCGGCCGTCCGTCGGCAGTTCGGCCAAGATTACATCAATCCCCTGGCCCTGCAAAGTAAAAGTTTTGTAAAAATCTGCGTCTAACCTTTTGCATTTCTTTGAATTGTCTTTTTCAGGGGTGGGCATAGAATCGCCCCATGACCGACTGGAAAAATGAATCATTCAATGAAGGAGGAAGGGAATCATGCGCACATTGAACAAAGGAATGGTTGTGATCGTGGGGTTGATTGCCGTCACCGTGGCGGTCTTGGCCTTTATGGGGATGCATCCCGAGCCCGTTCAAGGCGGCCCGCTGGCGGTCGAGGCCGGCGACGGCCGGGTGAGTGTGGCAACCCGCATCACCCAGGACAAGGTCCTCGTCGGATCGGATGGCCGGGTTGCGATGGCGGTGACCATGGCCGCCGCAGCCGTGATGCCGTCCGACGATTTGCCGGTGCGTCCGGTGGATCTGGTGATCGTGATCGATCGCAGCGGCTCCATGCAAGGGCAGAAAATCGAGGCGACCCGCAGCGCCGTCCTGCAATTGATCGATCGGCTGACCCCCGGGGACCGGCTGGCCCTGGTGAGCTATGCCGACGGGGTACAGGTGGTCGCGCCGCTGACCGCCATGTCGGCCGACCGGCGCGTCCAATTGGCCCGACTCGTGGCCCAGATACAGGCCGGCGGGGGCACCAATCTGGGGGGCGGGCTGCGGCAGGGCATCGAGTTGCTTCAATCGGCACCGGACACGGCGCGCCAGAGAAGGGTGATTCTGATCTCGGATGGGCTGGCCAACCAGGGAATCACCGATCCGGGCGCCCTGGGGCAAATGGCGGCCGCGGCCTCGGACGGTCACTTTGCGGTCAGCACGGTGGGCGTCGGGCTGGAGTTCAACGAGTTGCTCATGACCGCCATCGCCGACCACGGTCTGGGACGCTACTATTTCCTGGAGGACCCCCTGGTGTTCGCTCAGGTGTTTGAAAAAGAGTTCCAGTCCGCGCGTCAGGTGGCGGCTTCCGATGTGACCCTAAGGGTGCCCCTGGTCGAAGGGGTTCGCCTGATCGATGCCGGCGGTTATCCCATCCGGAGAGAAGCGGATTATGCCGTCGTGCGGCCCGGCGATTTGCTCGCCGGTTGCGAGCGCAAGCTGTTTCTGACGTTCCAGGTGCCCACGGATCGAGAAGGCCGGTTTCCGCTCGGCGGTGCACGGCTGTCCTACCAGTCCAAGGGCAAGGAACACGCGCTGGCGCCGACCGGAGAATTCTTTGTGGCCTGCAGCATGGATCGGCAGGCGGTAACGGCCAGCGTGGACAAGGAAATCTGGGGCGGGCATGTGGTTCAGGAATCCTACAATCAGCTCAAAGAGGCGGTGGCCGATGCGCTGCGGCGGGGAGAGGCCTCGGAAGCTGAACAGCGTATCCGCGACTATGCGGCCGAGAAGCGCCAGATCAACGCCACCGTGGGATCCGCTGCCGTGACCCGTCATCTGGATCAGGATATCAAGGCATTGGAGGAGACGGTGGCCGAGACGTTTGCCGGGCCGCCGGCCGCCGTGGCCGCCAAACAGAAACAGAATGCCAAGGCCCTGCAGTACGAAAGCTACCAGGAGCGCCGGGCCAAGAAATAGACGAAAAAGGAGAAGAGAAGATGGGCATGATGACACGCATATCCAGATTGTTCAAGGCCGACCTGCACGGGGTGATGGATCAGGTGGAAGACAAAGCATTGCTGCTTAGACAGTGTGTGCGGGAGATGGAGAGCAGCCTGCAGCAGAAACGGCAACGGTTGGACGGCTTGAACCGAACCTTCCGCCAGATGGACGCCGAGCGCGAGGCGAGGGAAAGGGAACGGCAGAAAGTGGCGGCCGATCTGGACCTGGCCGTCCGCAAGGAGAAGGACGATATCGCCCGGGCATTGATCCGCAAGAGGCTGGTGCTGGAGGCCGACGACGACCGTCTGGCGCGCCGGCGGCAGCAGTTGGATGCGGATCACTTCCGCCTGGGTGAAGTGCTCCGGCAACAGGAGGAGCAGTTGGAGCGCCTCAAGGTCAAGTGTGCGGCCTACTGGCAACAGACGGAAAGGTGTGCCGTGGATGACGCGGCCGAGACGTGGGGCGATGCGGCCGGCTATACTTATCCCACGGAAGCGGAGATCGAACTCGAACTGCTGCGCTGCAAAGAGAGCGCGTCCCAGGGAGGTGTCAAATGATAAAACCCGTGCGCACGACCATCTTTTTCGGTTTGGCGAGCGGCCTGTTTCTGCTCCCGGTGGCATGGCTGAACGCGAACCATTGGGGCTGGTCCGCAGCGTTCCAGTTGGCCCTTTGGGCCGAGGCCTCGATTTATGCCCTGCTGCTGGCTCGCTGGAGCCGAACCGGTCTGCTGTCCCTCGTTTTTCCGCTGGGGATTTTGCTGGGCGCAGCCCTCTGGCCCCAAGTCTCGGCCACCTTCTTTCTGCTCGGACTGGGGATTTTCAGCTGGATCCGCAGCGGCATCTGTTTCAACCGTCATGCCCTGCGGGGGTTGATGGCCGAAGTGGTCACCGTGGGCGGCGGCGCCGCCCTGGTGGTCATGTGCCGGCCGACCGCGCCGTTGACATGGGCAGTGGCCGTCTGGCTCTTTTTCCTGGTGCAGGCGCTCTACTTTTTTATAGTACCCCGGATGTCGTTGTCGGACGGGACGAAAAGGGTCGAAGATCCTTTCCAAACGGCCCTACGGGAAGCCGAAAGAGCCATCGAGTCCTGATCCATTGTGTGGCAAAGCCACACACGAAACCCTATTTGAGACGGCTGAAAGATTATTTCAATCTATGCAGCGCTTCGATCAAATCATCGAACTGCTCTCCGTTGAAGCAGAACTGCATGCGGGTGAAGCGCTGCCTCAGCCGTTTAACCTCTTCTCCCACCTCCTGGCGCCGCAGAATCACATCCGCCATGAGCTGGGCTACCGTTTGGAAGTCCTCGGGCTGCATGCCGAAACGGGTCATTTCGGCCACGCCCAGGCGCAGAGCGCCGGATGCGGTAAAACCTTCCTCCTCGGGAGCGGCCTGGAAGTTACAAATGATGTGGTTGGATTCCAGACGGCGGGCCGTGTCGGGTCCCTGGGCATATCCCACCTGGACGATGACCTGGTGGGTTTCGGTAAAGTCGATGGCCGGATCGCCGGCCACGTTTAAGCCGCAGGACTTGAGGGCGCGGGCGAAGGCCTTGGCGTTTTGAATGACCCGGGATTGGTAGTCGTCCTTGAAGGCGTTCATCTCCATGGCGGCCAGCAGCAGACCGAGCAGCGTGCCCAGGTGGTGATTGCTGACCGACCCGGGGAAGGCGCGCCGCTGGATCGCCTCCCACAGGGGCATGGCGAGCGGATCGGCCGGATCCATGTCGGCGGCCACCACGCCGCGCTGGGTGCCGAAGAAGGTCTTGTGGGTCGAGCCGGTCACCAGGTCGGCACCTTCGGCGAACGGCTGTTGAAAATGCGG
>Ga0209164_1003838_pt1 | contig 13911 bp, 10 predicted proteins | sample MTBNYHSulfiMetaG_FD_187458 | JGI IMG/M metagenome (GOLD analysis project Ga0209164, IMG submission 187458) | Enrichment culture microbial communities from rom New York Harbor, USA that are MTBE-degrading - MTBE-NYH (New York Harbor Sulfidogenic)... | ecosystem: Environmental > Aquatic > Marine >...
CCTCCCCCGGGTTTCCTCCCGGCGCTGGCGGAGATGACCGGGGATGCCGGGGCGCTCCTCATCTTCGATGAGATCTTCACGGGCTTGGGACGGACGGGCGAGCTCTTCGCCTGCCTCCACGAGGGGGTGCTGCCGGACCTCCTCTGCCTCGGGAAGGGGCTCGGAGGGGGGCTACCTCTTAGCGCCTGCGTGGGGCCGGTGGGGATCATGGATGCGTGGCCTGCGTCCACGGGGGAAGCCATTCACACCAGCACCTTCCTGGGCAATCCCCTGGCGTGCTCCGCAGGCCTGGCGTTCCTCCGGGAGCTCGAGGAGGAGGGGCTCGTGGCACGCTCCAGGACTCTCGGCGCGTTGCTGCTGCAGCACCTGGCGCAGGAGCTGGAGGGCCTCCGGGACCGGGTGGAGGCCCGGGGCCGGGGCCTCTTCGTGGGGCTGGAGATGCGGAATCCCGAGAACGACGAGCCGGCGCACGGCGCCGCCGCGAGGGTTGCCGAGGCGGCCCTGCAGGAGGGCATCCTGGTCCTTGCGGCGGGGGAGTGGGGGCACGTGCTGGAGCTTTCCCCACCCCTGGTGGTCACGGAGGAGCAGCTCCGATGGGCTGTGTCGAGGCTCCGGCGTGTCTTGGGGGCGGTGCTGGTAGGGTGAGTGGCGATCCGCCGTTTCGCCTCGCGCCTGCCGGCCCTACGCGACGATCTCCTCCCCACCGTCCACGTTGATGACGTTGCCCGTGATCCAACGGGTCCCGGGGGAGCATAGGGCCACCACGGCGTCGGCCACGTCCTGGGGCGTCGTGAGGCGGCCGGATGGGTTCTTGGCGGCGGCCCCGTCGATGAGGAGATCGTTGCCGGGGATCTTCCTGAGGGCCGGGGTGTCCGTGACACCGCCCCGCAAGGCGTTGACGGTGATCCCCAGGGGAGCGAGCTCGAAGGCTAGCTGGCGGCAATGGCTCTCGAGGGCGGACTTGGCGGCGGAAACCGGTCCGTAGCTGGGGATGATCCGGTTCGAGCCGGAGGATGTCATGGCGAAGATCCTCCCTCCGCTGCCCATCATGCCCCGTCGCAGGGCGGCCTGGGTCCAATCCACGAGGGAGTGGGCCATGACCCGGAGCGTCATGTCCATCTGGCTTGAAGAAACGGCACCCTCCCCCACGTAGGGACGGAGCGTACCGAACGCCAGGGAATGCATGAGCACTCCCAGGTCTTCTCCGTCGGCCATGAGGCTCTTCATCTGGTCCAGCGCGTCTTCCATCTTCTCCGGATCTGCGGCGTTGATGTTGAAGAAGTGGGCTGCACGGTCCATGGATTCCAGATGGCCCCTGAGGTGCTGCACATGCTCGAGACCGGCCCGGCGATCCAGGTGAACGCCGAAGATGTTGTACCCAGCTCCTGCCAGCGCGAGGGCACACGCCTCGCCGAAACCGCTGGACGCGCCCAGGATCAGGGCCCACCGACCCTTGCCAATGTCTTCCGACATCCCCACATGCTCCGAGCGAATGAAAGGAGAAGCCTGCCCGGGTCTCCTGGGCCGGCCGATCAAGCAAGATATGGGAGGAGCACTTGAAGGCAAAGCCGGTCGGCGCTCTGCTCCTGCTGTTGGTTGGCCTCACGGGGTCCCTCGTCTCCGGTCTCGTTCCTGTCGTTCCTCCGGCGGAAACGCGGGAAGGCGACGGTTCGGGGCAAGCGCCGGGGGCCACGCAGGCCGGGCCGCAGGAGGGTGGCCTCCCACGCCGCCCGGTACTCCTGGTTCCGGGTTGGTTGGGCCGCTCGGAGGAGCTGGCCGCCCTCAGGGAGAGGTTCCTCCGGGACGGCTGGCCGGAGGAAGAGGTCGTGGCGCTGGAGTTCGAGGACCCCGTGGGGAGCAGCCTGGATCACGCCGTGGAGCTGGAGGAATCCCTCCGGTCCCTCCTGTCGGAGGCCGGTGCGGCGGAGGTGGACATCGTAGCCCACTCCATGGGAGGGTTGGCCGTGTGGGCTCTCCTCCAGGAAAAGGGTGACCTCCTGCCCATTGGTCGGGTGGTCTTTCTCGGCTCACCCCTGCAGGGGACGGTGATCGCCCACCTGGCCTGGGGGGACGGCGGAAGGGAGATGCGGCCCGGCAGCGACTTCCTGGAGCGGCTGCAAGCGGGCGACCAGCCCCAGCGATGGGTGGAGGCCCTCACCGTACGGACTCCCCTCGACCTGAACGTGGTGCCCGGGTATGGGGCCACCCTGCCCGGCCTGGGCGACAGGGTCATCTGTTGCCCCACGCACCAGGGTTTGCTGGACCACGAGGAAACCTACCAGATCGCCAGGAACTTCCTGATGCACGGAAGGGGAGGACGGTAGGCCGGGACGTCCGGGAAGAAGTTCAGCGGGCGGAGGTGGCGAAGTCGATCCGCTGCGCCAGCTCGAAATCCTGCTGGGTGATCCCGTCGGCGCCGGGCGTGGAAAGGCTGAGACGGACCATCTCGTTGCGGATGTCCATGTCCGGCCGGTTCCCCGACTCGTCCGCGAGGCTGGCGATCCTGTTCACGAACACGATGGTGTCCCGAAAGGACTTGAAACGGAACTCCTTGACCAGCGCACCCTGCCTGAAGGCCCAGCCGGGATGCTTCTCCAGCCAACCCTGGACGGATTCCTCGTTCAGCTTCTCGCTCATCCCCCTCCTCGGCTTCAACCGATGATTCAGAAGGGAAAGATAATGGTTCTGGCAAGCGAATCTGGAGGGGGTTGAGACGTCCTTTCCCTTTCGGTACTATTAAGGCCGCCCTGGATTGGCGGACGGAAGCTCCTGCCCCCATCGTCTAGTGGCCTAGGATACCTGGTTCTCAGCCAGGAGACCGGGGTTCGATTCCCCGTGGGGGTACTGAACGACGAGCCTGAGCGGACCCGCAGCTCCGCCCGGCAGGCGTTCTCGCAGATGTAACCACGACGGCCGCTTAGCTCAGTTGGCAGAGCACTACGCTCACATCGTAGGGGTCGCTGGTTCGAGTCCAGCAGCGGCCATTCCTCACAGGGGTCACTCCTGCACAGGTACCAAGGCCCACCGGGGATCGCCCTGGGGGCTTTGTGTCGTCATGGGAGGACTTCTTCCCCGCAGACCTCGATCAACCTCAACCCCACGCCAGGAATCCTCCAGCCGGGTTGTGGGCCGGCAGGTCCCGGCGTACCTTGGCGACGCCAGAATGCTGGTGGACCGTCCATCACCGAATCCTGGAGGTGCCTTTCATGCGGTACATTCATCCGATCGCTCCGTGGTTGCCCCGCGTCGGGCTGGCGTTCGTCGTGGCATTCCTCGCTGCCGCTTGCGCTGCGGGTGGAGGGGCGCCCGATGAAGGAGCGGCGGCCCCGGGGGAGACCGTGCTTCGGGTATACAACACGGACACGGCGGGCCAGTCCCTGCGCATCTACCTCGCTCCGGAAGCCGGCCAGGCACAGTTCCTTGGGACCGTGGCGCCCGATGATTACCTGACCCTGCCGCACCCCGGGGGTCAGGGGCGCTTCCAGTTCCGCGCGGAGCGTCCCGACGGCGATAGCTTCACCTCACCCCTGTTCACGGTGGTGAGCGGCACCTACACCTGGGACATCGCGTTGCGCCGCGTCGAGCGGACGCGCTGACGACGGGCTGCATGGCGCCCGGACCGGTCCCTGGACCGGCCCGGGCCGAGCTCGCCCCTGGCCGGCCGACTCCATCCCGAGCTCATCCAAGGGTCGGCCCGGGAGCTCCGAGGGCCTGACTTGCACCGCTCCCTTCGGCGCAGCGTGCGCCTGTGCTGGGTGCCCGCGCTGGCGCTGGCCCTTGCCCTGGGCTTCCTCGCCACCGACAGCGGGCACAGACTCCGTGCCATCTCCGCCGTAACTTCCCTTCGCCTCGGCGACACGCCCGTTCCCGCCATCGATCCCACTTCCCCGACGGGCTTCGAGGCCGGGCAGCACCGCCTCATCCTTCCCACCGCGGGTACCGACGGCTATCACTGGATCCTCCAGACGGAGCGCATCCTTGCCGGCGAGGGTCTGCGGATCCGCAGGACCACCGTCGACAACGCGCCCCACGGACGGGAAGTGCACTGGAGCAGCCTGCCCCGTTGGTGGCTGGCGGCCGTTGCCCGCGCCCGAAGCGTCCTCGACCCAGGGCTGAGCCCAGCCCTGGCCCTGGAGGAGGTGGCGGCCGGCGCGGGGGCCCTGGCCCTGGCCTTCCTCCTCCTGGTGGGCACGCCCCTTCTGGCGCGGCGTTTCGGTCCCGTTCCAGCCTCGCTCTTCGCCCTCTCCTGGGTTGCCGTGTTCCCGCTCTACGAGACGTTCATGGCGGGCATCGTGGACCACCACGGATTCCTGGCCATGAGCGGCTTTGCCGGAGTGATCTTCCTGGTGGCCGGGGGGGCGGGGTGGGTCCGGGACGGGACCAGCGGAGGCGCCCGTGGCCTCCCGGTTCCGGACGAGCGGTCCGCGAGGCGGTGCTTCGTGGCGGCCGGGATCGTGAGCGGGATCGGGATGTGGGTCAGCGCGGCCACCACGATCCCTCTCCTGGCGGCCACGACGGTGGGGGCGGTGCTGGCGGCAGGGGCGCCGTTCGGAGCCGGGAGCCTGTTGGGGTCCGGGGCGGAGATTGATGGGGTTCGGCCGGCTCCAGGACTCTGGCGCGTGTGGGGAGCGGCCGGATGTGCCACCGCCCTGGTTGCCTATGCCCTCGAGTATGCCCCCCAGCACCTCGGGGTACGCCTCGAGGTCAATCACCCGCTCCATGCCCTGGCCTGGCTCGCCGGCGGAGACCTGTTGGCGCGAGCCTCCTGGGCGGTGTCCCGGCCTTTCGGGCTCCCGCCCGGGCCGGAGGCAGGCCAACGGAGAAGGTGGCCCTGGCTCGCGGGAAGCCTCCTCCTGGCAAGCGTTCCGGGGGTGCTGGTCCTTACCTCCAGCGGAAGGGTATTCCAGCTGGCCGATCCCTTCCTCCGTGGCCTGCACCTGCAGTATATCCGGGAGTTCCAGGGCCTGGGCACCCACCTCGCCGGCCTCTCGGGCTTGCAGGTGATCCAGAGCGTCTCGGCCCTCCCGTTGGTGCTCCTCCCGGCGGCGGCCGTCGTGCTCCTGGCGAGGGGGAAGGGACTTCGAGGCCGCGCCTGGCAATTGCTGGGGTTGTGCATGGTCCTGGCCGGCGTCGCGTTTCTCCACGCAGCCACGTTCGCCTCGATGCGGCCGTTGCTCGCCGCGGCGCAGGTGTTGCCCCTCGATCCTGTCCAGGCCACGGTGGCCGCGCATCTGGCGGGTCTCGTGTTGGACGTGGCTGCCGTCGCCCTCCTGTTCCTGTGGCCGCTGCGCCGGGCCCTTCTCCTGCAGCCCGCCGACCTCGCAAGGATCGCCTTGGCGGCGGTGCCGGCGACGGCGCTCCTTGTCCTCACGTTCTGGCAGGTACGCTGGCTGGCCATGGCCTCGGCAGCGCTCCTGGCGCTCCTCGTAACGGCTGCCGCCATGGGGAGGGCTGGGTCGCATGCGGGGGAGAGACTCCGTCGCGTCGTGCCGGCCGGCCTGGTCCTCCTGGTCTTGGCGCCGTTTCCCCTCATGACGGCCCTGTTCCCTTGGCGCCTCGGCTATCCCGGGACCGATGAGGCGCCCCAGGTCGTAGCACGGGACGTGGCCCATCGGTTGCGCTCCCGGGTCGGCCAGGGAGAGGTGGTCCTTGCCGGGCCCCCTGTCACCACCACCTGGATGATCTACTTCGGCGGATTCAGGGGCCTCGGCACGCTCTATTGGGAGAACGCCGAGGGATTGAGGGCCACGGCCGCCCTGGCCTCGGCGCCCGACGAGGCTGGGGCAAGGGAGGAGATGGAGCGGCACGGGGTGACCCATCTCCTGGTGCCGTCCTGGGAGGCCTTCCCTTCAGCAACGGGGCCCGTCCTCCCCACGGCGGGCACGGCAGGCGAGAGCCTCGGCGCCCCTCCCGGGCCGGCGAGGTCGTTCCTGGCACGGACTTTCGCCTCCGGCTCCCTGCCCTCCTGGCTGGTGCCCATCCCCTATGAGTTGCCGGATACGCCGGCCCTTCGGAACACCACGGTGCGGCTCTACGAGGTGCGGACGGGGGGTCGGGAAGAAGGTTCCGGAGGGAGGAGGCCCTCCTTCCCCTGAACTCCAGGCCCGCCTCGAACGCTACCCTTGCGCAGGTGGCGACTGCGAACGTATATGTCGCTCCGTGATTTCCTGGCTCCCGATCGCCCACCCACGTGCCATGCCGGGTGGACGGCTCGGGCTTTTGTTCTACGATCTGGTGTCCTGCCCCGGGGGAGGAGGTGGCGGACCCGCCTTTCTCGTGATTGTTGGGAGTCTTCTCCCGCCCGTTTCCACCCGAAGGGGCATTGGACCCCGAGGAGGCAGTGTGAACCCCCGTATCATACTCTTGTTTGTGGCTGCGGTGCTGGCCGGGGCCCTGGGGGCTCCGGTGCAGGCCCAGCAGACCGGCAGCCTGGTGGTGACCGTGACGGACCGGATGACCGAGAGCCCCATGGATGGGGCCCAGATCACGATCCACGGAACACCCCGGCCGGTTGGAGGATTGACCAACGCCCAGGGCCGGATGCTCTTCCCGGCGCTTCCGGTGGGGACGTACACCGTTAGCGTGACCTACCTGGGGTACAGCGAGGTCCGGCGCCAGGACGTCCAGGTCCAGGACGGGGAGGCGACGGTCCTGAACATCGACATGGAGACGTCGGTGCTGTCCCTCGAGGAGCTCGTGGTGAGCGCGACGGTGGACCCGACGTCGGGGATCAAGCTTCCCTTCACCGTGTCGAAGGTGACGGAGTCGTCGCTCCAGGTTCCCACGGTAAACTCGGCCCTGGCGGCCATCCAGGGGAAGGTGGCCGGCGTGAACATCCAGCGGGCCAGCGGCCAGCCGGGCGCCGGCGTGAACATCCTTCTGAGGTCGCCCACGGCCTTCGAGGGGAGCAACAGCCCTCTCTTCGTGATCGACGGCGTGGTCATGGCTCGTGACGTGGACCGCACCACGGCGGACATCGAGTCGCTGGACATCGCCAACGTGGAGATCATCAAGGGGGCGGCAGCCGCCTCCATGTATGGCTCCCGGGCTGCCGCCGGGGTCATCTCCATCACCACCCGCCGGGGCCAGACCGCGGAGCGGGGCCAGACGCGGGTGTCCTCCCGGACGGAGTTCGGAAAGGATTACCTGGCGGGCAGGGTTCCGCAGACGAACTCCCACCACTACCTCATGAACGAGGCCGGCACGCGCCTGGTGAACTCCGAGGGCAGGGATACCACCTGGGCCGGAAGGACTGCCCGGTCGGTGGCGGACTACGGCGGCAACGCCCGCATGATGGACCAAGCCTACCCCGGCAGGATCTACGACAACCTGTCGGCGGTGTACCGGCCGGACCAGTACCTGAACCAGGGCATCACGGTGGCTCAGAACACCGACAACACCCAGTTCCTGGTGGGCCTCACATCCCTGAACCAGCGGGGCGCCCTGGAGAACAACGACGGCTTCTGGCGGAACACCGGCCGGGTGTCGCTGGACCACCGCATGGGGCAGCTGAGCCTCTCGTTCTCCGGGTCCCACACGCGGCAGTGGCGGGACCTCGTCTCGGGGAACCCCTACACGGCGGTGCTCAACTACCCGACCTTCGTGGACCTGACGAGGAAGGACGCCGACGGGAACTACCTGCAGCAGCCCGACTCCACGGTGGAGGTCGAGAACCCCATATGGAGGCAGGCCAGCCGGGACAACTACGAGAAGCGGTCCCGGACCATGGGGAGCCTGAACGCCCGCTTCGCCCTGACGAACTGGCTCACCTTCGACGCGCAGCTGAGCTACGACCGCATCGACAACAAGGAACAGACCTACGTCCCGAAGGGGGTGCCCCTGGACCTGACCGGTGAGCAGCCCGCCGAGGGCAGGCTCTACCTGGGCCACCAGGAGAACGACGCCTACAACGGAGCCCTCGGAGCCACCCTCATGCGGCAGTTCGGCGAGCTGAACGCCCGGCTCACCCTGCGGGGCACCTTCGAGAAGGAATGGGCCGAGTCGTTCTCCGCCGACGGGCTGAACTTCATGGTCACGGACATCCGGGACCTCAACGCCGCCTTGACCCTCGACGACATGGGTTCGGGCGTCACCGACATCCGGGCCCAGGGGTACTTCGCGGACCTGGCCCTCGACTACAAGGACCGCTACATCGGGTCCTTCCTCTTCCGGAGGGACGGCAGCTCGCTGTTCGGGCCGCTGGAGCGGTGGCAGAACTACAAGCGGGCCAGCGGCGCCTACATCATCTCCCGGGAGGAGTGGTTCAACTTCCCCCTCATCAACGAGCTGAAGCTCCGCGTCGCCTACGGGGAGGCGGGCGGCCGCCCGGCCTTCTCCCGGCAGTACGAGACCTGGGGGATGAGCCGGGCCACGGGGCTGTACAAGGAGAACGCGGGAAATCCATCCCTCAAGCCGTCGTTCACCCAGGAGTACGACACGGGGATCGACATCATCGCCTTCAACAACCGGATGCAGCTCGAGCTGGTCTACGCCAAGCAGACGACATCGGACAACATCATCCTCCTGCCGGCCACCGTGATCAGCGGGTACAGTAGCTTCTACGCCAACGCGGCGACCATGGAGGGACGGACCTTCGAGGCGACCCTTACCGCGTTTCCCATCCGTACCCGGGACGTAACGTGGAGCCTGGGGGCGGTGGCGGACAACTCGGTGACCAAGCTCACCGAGTGGGGCCGCGCCTGCTTCTGGGGGAGCAACGCCGGCCGCACCCACGAGTACACCTGCGCCGGCGAGCGTGCCGGGGATTTCTGGGTGCAGCGCACGTTGCGGGGACCCGGCGAGCTTCCGTCGTGGCTGACGGATAGGGCCGACGAGTTCGCGGTGAACGACCAGGGGTACCTGGTCTGGGTGGGGAAGAGGGCGGACGGCACCCCCAATTCCTGGAAGGACGGGATCGCCATCGCCAACCAGGCCGAGTACTGCGACGGGAGCCGCCAGTTCGGCTCCGTGTCGGGCGGGTGCGGCTGGGGCTCTTCGTTCAGCGCGAACGGCTTCACCTACCGGTGGGGCGAGCCCTTCCGGGCGTGGGACGAGGCGTACAACCAGGTGAAGCGGGTGAACGTGGGCAACAGCCTGCCGGACCTGGGCTTTGGCTTCAACACCACCTTCCGCTACAAGGGCCTCTCGGCCTACGTCCTCTTCCGGGGCCAGATCGGAGGCATCGTCTACAACGCAGCGAAGCAGTACATGTACGACCAGATCCGGCACGGCCACCTGGACATGGTGAACAAGCCCGACGAGCTGAAGAAGCCGTTGGATTACTTCCAGCGGGGCCTTGCGAACGACGACTCGGGCTGGATCGACGTCTTCGCCGAGGACGGCACCCACCTGAAGCTGGGGGAGGCGCGGCTGTCCTACCGGATGGAGCGCGAGCAGCTCCAGCGGCTCATGGGCAGCTGGGCGCCGTACCAGCTCACCGCGGGGCTCAACGGCCGCAACCTGTTCACCCTTACGGACTACAGCGGACTGGATCCGGAGCGCGGCTCACCGCTCTCCAGGGTCGAGGGCATCGGGTACCCGCACCTGCGGAGCCTGACGCTGACGCTGGAAATCGTCTACTGATAGGGGGAGGAAGCTCTCATGAGGAGAATCATCAGGGGGGTCGCGGCGGTGGCGCTGGCGTTGAGCCTGGGCGCCTGCCTGGACCTCGAGGTCGTGAACAGCAACCTCCCGGACCGGAGACGGGCGCTGTCGAATCCATCCAACGTCGAGGGCATCCTGGGGACGAGCACTTGGCGGGCGTGGTATTCCCCCATGCACTCCCTGGCCAACGTGGCCGGCACCTTCCCCATGGTGGCGGGGGAGGCGGGCAACACGTCCACGGTCATGAGCGTCTACTGGGGCCAGGATCCGCCCATCGCGTTCGCCAACGACGAGCTCATCTCGCAGGTGTGGATGCCCCGGCACGGCTATGACAACTGGTCCGAGTGCATCTCCGCCGCCAACGACGGGCTGGTCCAGATCAACGAGGGGATGGTGATCAAGACCCTCGACGCGGGCGCGGGGGCCGTCACCGACAACACCGACCGGGCGTGGAGCTGGGGGAAGATGTGGCAGGGGATCTGCATCGGCTACCTGGCCCTGCAGTTCGACAAGTTCCCCCTGGCCACGGAGGACGACCCCCTGCCCGAGGGATGGGAAGCCCTGCGGGAGTGGGAGGTGGAGGCCCTCACGGAGCCCAACGCCGACGAGAACATGGCGGCGGGCATCGAGGCCATCGAGAAGGCCATCGACCGGATGCAGACGGGCGACCAATGGGTGACGCCCGACCTTTGGGTCAACGGGCAGAGCTACAACAACCAGCAGGTCATCCAGCTGGCCCACACCATGATCGCGCGCCTTCTCATCTACCACGCCCGCACGCCCGAGGAGCGCCAGTCCAAGGTGGACTGGAACAAGGTCCTCTACCACACGGAGCGCGGGCTGACCTACGACTGGGGCCCCACGCTGCTGACGGGGACCATCACCGATCCCAGCTACCTGGCCCGCCTCAACAACACGAGCTCGGGGAGCATGCGGGCCCATTACCTCACCATCGGCCCGGCGGACCAATCCGGCGGCTACCAGGACTGGATCAAGGTTTCGCCCCGGGAGAACGCAGAGCGTTTCCTCATCACCACGCCTGACCGGCGCATCACCGGGCCCACGCCCACCTCCAACGGGGCGTATTTCCGGTACATGACCATGACCAGCGGCTTCAACGCCAACCGGGGCTACCAGAACTGGAGCTGGTACGGGTGGTGGCGGCGCCTCAACTACCAGGGCACGAACCACACCCTGGGCCACTTCGTGCTGGCCAGCGCCGACGAGAACCGTCTCTACCGGGCGGAGGCCCTGCTGCGCCTGAACCGAAAGGCCGAGGCGATCCCTCTCATCAACGTCACCCGTACCCGGGCGCAGAAGGTGGGGAACACCACCTACGACCCCAACCTGCCGCCGCTGGACCCCGTGACCGGGGATGTGCCGCTGGTGAACGGGGCGTGTGTGCCCCGCCGGGCCAGCGGCCAGTGCGGGGACGTGTGGGACGCCCTCATGTATGAGCGGGACATCGAGCTCATGGGCATCGAGCCCGTCCGGTCCTGGATGGACCGGCGGGGATTCGGCCAGCTCCGCACGGGGGTCTGGCTCCAGCTCCCGGTGCCGGCCCGCTACCTCTCCTCCCTCGGAGTTCCCACCTATACCTTCGGGGGCGTCGGCGGGGAGGGTTCGGCCACCTGCACCGCTCCCCTCACCTGCAACCTGAACCCGTAATCCCGATCGGGGTAAGGACGGGGTGGAGTCCGCGCACGCTGCGCGGGCTCCACCCCTTACCACTTCTGCATGGGGTGTAGGCCTATGTACCTGCGACGATTGCTCCTCTCCCTGGTGTTCCTGGGTACGGCCGCCTGCGCCACGGGGGGTGGGGGATCGCCCCTCTACCGGAAGGAGATCGGCCAGGCCAGCGCACCCGACGCCGTCCGTCTGGCCGAGCAGGTGATCCACCGGCACGGCTACCAGATCGACACCTCCGAGGAGGGCCCGGAGATTCGCCTCCTGACCCACTGGAAGCACCGCCTCCCCTTCGAGGACGAGGTGCTGGTGGGCGTGACCAGCGCCGAAAGCCGTATCCTGGTGGTGGCGCGCCAGCGCATCACCACCGACCAGGGGACTTATTACAACATCATGTTCACCATGGAGAACCGGCTGGGGATGGCCGGGGACCCCACCTGGAACGAGGTCCTGAACACGCCCATGTTCCGGGCCTACGCCGAAGAGATCGCCAACGACTACAGGCAGCTCGTCACCAACATCGGCGTCCGGCGGTATTGATAGGACATTTCGTGGCCCGACGAGCGTGCGCCCTCGTCTGGGCGTGCCTGGCCTGGGCCGTGCTGGCTCCGGCTCTGGACGCCCAGGTCGTCACGGGGCGGGTGGTGCTCATGGGCACCGAGGAGCCGCTGGAGGACGTGACCGTCCGGCTCCTCTTTCCCGACGGGCGGCCCGGGGCCTTTGCCCTCACGGACTCCGCCGGCGTCTTCATCATGATCGCGCCGCGGGTGGGGTTCTTCACCCTCTCGGCGGAGCGCATCGGGCTCGCCACCGTGATCACCCCGGAGCTCGAGGTCGTCCTGGGCGAGGAGGTGGACGTGGAGCTCCGCATGGCCGAAGAGGCCGTGCCCCTGGAGCCTCTGGTGGTGACCGCCCGGGGCTCCGTCGACATGGGCCCCCTCGCCGGCTATTTCCGGCGGATGGAGGAGCAGGGGAGGCTCGGCTTCGGGTACATCCTCTCCCGGGACCAGATCGAGGAGCGCCAGGCCCTGGACGTGGCCGATCTCCTGAGGGACATCCCCCGGATCAGGGTTGTTGCGCAGGGCTTCGGCCGCCCCCCCAGCGTGGTGGTCCTGGGAAGGGGCGGCCAGTGCACGCCCAAGGTGTACATTGACGGGATCCACCAGAACCGGGGGGGCGGCGCGCACACCGCGGCGGTGGTGGACGAAATCGTCAGACCCCACGACCTGGAGGGGATCGAGGTATACCGGGGCGTTGGAGAGATGCCGGGTGAGTTCTACGACGAGGAGCACTGCGGGGTGGTCCTCATGTGGACCCGCCGCGACGCCGAGGGCGGGCGCCCCTCCACCCTCCGGCGGGTCCTCCTGGCGTTCGGAGCCCTGGCCGCGTTCGCGCTCCTCCTCATGCGGTGACGGCGATGCGCTGCCGGCGGCAGGGACCCTGGTCGTGGCCGCGGCCGCAGCCCCGAGCCCTTCGCCCCGTGGGCAACCGTCAGCCGATCCCCCCTCCCAGAAAGTCCCGGATGGCTTCGCTCACTTCCCGGGGGGCGTCCTCCTGGATGAAGTGCTTGGCGTCCAGGCGGGCCACCCGCACTTGCTTGAAATCCCTCATGAACGGGTCCATGAAGGGGGGGGTGAAGGCCAGGTCCTCCATGCCCCAGGTCAGGAGGAGCGGGAGGTGGCCAAGCTCCTTGTGGACGCCCAGCTCCGTGTCGGCCAGCCAGTTGGCCGACCGGCCCATCTGACGGGCGAGCTCGGCGACCCCGGCCCTGCTGTCCACCGTCGGGAAGGGGCCCCGGTAGTGCTCCAGGACCTCCGGGGCGAGGGGATGCTTGACCCCGAGGGGAATGATGCGCTCCACGAAGAGGTTCCGGCGGTGGATCAGCCCCTGAGCGTACCCGGTGGACATGATCCAGCCGAAGGCCCGCAGGTGCAGGGCGTCGGTAGCCCAGTACCAGGTGTTTCCCATGACCAGGGATCGGATGCGTTCCACGGCGTCGAGAGCCACCCGCATGCCGATGGGACCTCCCCAGTCGTGCCCCATGATGGTCAGGTCCCTGAGGTCCAGCTCCCGCACCAGGGCGGAGATGATCCGGGCGTGCTCCTCCGGGGTGTAGCGATAGGCAGAAGGGTGGTGGGAGAGCCCGAACCCGGGATAATCGGGCGCGATGCAGCGGAAGTCCTTCCGCAGGCGGATGACGATGCCCCGGTAGAGAAAGCTCCAGGTCGGGTTGCCGTGAAGGAAGAGGATGGGAGGGCCGGCGCCCTCGTCCAGGTAGTGGACCCTTCCGGCCGGGCTATCGAACCAGTGGGATTCGAAGGGGAAGAGGCGCGGATCCGGGCGGAACTCAATGGCTGTCATCAGGGCTTCCGGGTCTCGGTCGGACCGCCGCACCAGCCGCTGGGGCCCCCACGGCTCCGTGACGTGGCCGGCGGTTGGAGTGCCATTCCGGCGATCGCGAAACATGGTCCTTGACGTCCGTCCCGGCTACCCCTTCTATTGGCCGATTCCCTGGGTCTCGCCTCGAGGGGGACCGTGCCATGCCCCGGAGAGGCGCCGGAGGCAGACTCCTTTCTGATCGAGGAACAGATGCAGCAGAACGAGGGTGGCCAGCGGGAGCTC
>Ga0209164_1003839_pt1 | contig 13910 bp, 13 predicted proteins | sample MTBNYHSulfiMetaG_FD_187458 | JGI IMG/M metagenome (GOLD analysis project Ga0209164, IMG submission 187458) | Enrichment culture microbial communities from rom New York Harbor, USA that are MTBE-degrading - MTBE-NYH (New York Harbor Sulfidogenic)... | ecosystem: Environmental > Aquatic > Marine >...
CGTTGGGGCCGATCCCTCGTCGCTCCGCTCCTCGGGATGACATGGGAGGGTGTGTCATCCCGAACGCGAGCGCAGCGAGCGGAGGGATCTGCCCCGCCGAAGGAAGCGCCTTCGCTGAGGCAGGTCCCTCGTCGCTCCGCTCCTCGGGATGACATGGCTGCGGAGGCTCCTCGGGATGACGGGTGTGGTGGGGGCCTTCCTCGGGATCACCGGATGACGAGCTACGGCGACCCGGACCCGTCGTCCTCGGCATCCAGGACGGCGGCAAGGGCGGTGGCGGGCGAGACAATCCGGACCGACCCGACGACTCGCCCCTCGAGGTGCCCGAAGTGGGTCCGGTCGCCGGTGACCAGCAGGTCGGCGCCAGCCGCGACGGCCGCGGCCAGGATCGGGGCATCCTTTTCCGGCAGGCCCTGCGCCGCCGACCACGCCACCAGCTTGGGCCCGGCCTCACTCACCAACTCGAGACGCCGCACCATGCCCTCGAGCGCCTCCGCGCCCACCGCGGATTTCAGCGCCAGGTTGCGGCGCGCCTCCTCGACCGCGTGCGGGGAGGCCACCAGGGTGCACGCGCCGGCCTCGGCGAGCCGGAAGAGAGCCCGCGCCCTCCCGGCCGGAGAGTGGGCCGCGGCGAAGATCACGTTGGCGTCAAGGAACAGGCGCACTGATCCGCTCGCCCACCCGCCGTGCCTCGTCGTCGGTCATGCGATCGGCGTCGAGAAACTCCTGGATCCTCGCATCGCTGTAGATCTCCACCGGGTAAACGCCGGCCGGCCGCAGGATGATCGAGCCGTCGGACGCGGTCTCCACCAGGAGCACGGTCTCCGGCTCGAGGCCGAGCCGATCGAGGATCGCCTTCGGGATGGAGACCTGCCCCTTGCGACCGAGTCGCGTCATGTCCATACCGCAATCCTATCATGAATCCGGCAAGCCGGATTCCCAACCGCCGGCAAGTGCACGCCCCCCACGAACCTCACGCACCATCCCGCAGCCCGAGACCCGAGCGCGCGCCACACCCACACCACCACCGGCCACACCGAACGCGGATCCGCTCCCATTACCCGTCATCCCGAACGCGAGCGCCTCCCACCCATCTTGTCATCCCGAACGCGAGCGCAGCGAGCGGAGGGATCTGCCCCGCCGGAGGGAGTGCCTACGCTGGGGCCGATCCCTCGTCGGCCTTCAGCCTCCTCGGGATGACACGATGGCGGAGGCTCCTCGGGATGACATGGCTGCGGAGGCTCCTCGGGATGACATGGGTCGGGGTCATCCCGAACGCGGGCTCGCTCCCACTACCCGTCATCCCGAACGCGAGCGCAGCGAGCGGAGGGATCTGCCCCACCGGAGGAAACGCCTTCGCTGGGGCAGATCCCTCGTCGCTCCGCTCCTCGGGATGACATGGCTGGGGTGTCATCCCGAACGCGAGCGCAGCGAGCGGAGGGATCTGCCCCGCCGGAGGGAGTGCCTTCGTTGGGGCAGATCCCTCGTCGCTACGCTCCTCGGGATGACATGGCTGCGGAGGCTCCTCGGGATGACATGGCTGCGGAGGCTCCTCGGGATGACATGGGTCGGGTGGGTCGCGAGGGGCCGCAGCCCCCGAAGCAATCCCCCACGGTGCCCCTTCGCCGTGGGGATTGCTTCGTCGCTTCGCTCCTCGCAATGACGTGCAGGGAGGGCGCGACGTGTCGCGCCCCTACTTCAGCACTCCCAGCCGCTTGCCCACCCTTTCGAAGGCGGCGAGGGCGCGGTCGAGGTGCTCGGTCTCGTGGGCGGCCGAGATCTGGGTGCGGATGCGCGCCTTGCCCTTGGGCACCACCGGGAAGGAGAAGCCGATGACGTAGATCCCCTCTTTGAGCATCTCGTCGGCGAAGGTCGACGCCAGCTTGGCGTCGTAGAGCATCACCGGCACGATGGCGGTCTCCCCCTTCAGGACGTCGAAGCCGAGCTTCTCGAGCTTCTCACGGAAGTAGCGGGTGTTGGCCATCAGCTTGTCGCGCCGCGCGGTGGTGGCGGAGAGCATCTCGAAGGTGCGGATGGCGGCCGCGGTCAGCGACGGGGTCAAGGTGTTCGAGAACAGGTACGGCCGCGAGCGCTGCCGCAGCAGCGCCACGATCTCGCGGCGGCCGGTGACGTAGCCGCCGGAGGCGCCGCCGAGCGCCTTGCCCAGGGTCGAGGTGATGACGTCCACGCGCCCCTCGACGCCGAAGTGCTCCGGGGTGCCGCGGCCGGTGCGGCCGATGTAGCCGGTGGCGTGGGAGTCGTCCACCATGACCATGGCCCCGTGCTTTTCGGCGAGGTCGCAGATGCGGTCGAGCGGCGCCAAGTAGCCGTCCATGGAGAACACGCCGTCGGTGGCGACCAGGCGGCGGCGCAGGCCCCGGGTCTCGACCAGGATCTTCTCCAGCTCCCCCATGTCCGCGTTCTTGTAGCGGAAGCGCTGCGCCTTGCACAGGCGGACGCCGTCGATGATCGAGGCGTGGTTGAGCTCGTCGGAGATGATGGCGTCCTCCTCGGACAGCAGGGTCTCGAACAGGCCGCCGTTGGCGTCGAAGCAGGAGGAGTAGAGGATGGTGTCGTCGGTGCCGTGGAAGGCGGCGATGGTCGCCTCGAGCCTCTTGTGCAGGTCCTGAGTGCCGCAGATGAAGCGCACCGACGCCATGCCGAAGCCCCGCTCGTCCAGGGCGCGCTTGGCCTCGGCGATGATCTCGGGGTTGTCGGCCAGCCCCAGGTAGTTGTTGGCGCAGAAGTTGACGACCTCGCCCTGGGGGACGCGGATGGCCGCGCTCTGGGGGGACTCGATCACCCGCTCCACCTTGAACGTCCCGGCCTCGCGGATGGCGTCGAGCTCCCTCTGGTACTGCTCGCGGTAGCCTTCGAACATGGTCGGACCTCCTCCCCGGTCGCCCCGCACGCTAGCAGCTCCGGCGCCGCGGCCGCAAGGGCGGTGGAGCTGATCCGCGCGGGCGACGCCGGCGGCGAAAGGCGACCACCGCCCGCCAGTGCGAATAGGTGGCGCGGAGGCTCCTCTACTTCGCGCGATCGGAGCTCGAGCGGGGGCCCCCCCGCGACGTCGCCGAGTGGCGGGACGACTATCTCGGGGCCCTGCGCTCGGGCCGCGCGCCCGGGGCCAGGAGCGAGCCGCTGATGGCGCGGACCGTCCTCAACCGGATGGCGCGGATCGCCGGAGGGAATCCCCAGCGCTGAGACCGGGTTGCGGGCAGGGAAGTCGCCGCGGCCCGCCCGCGGCACCGAACCTGGAGGTCAACCATGCGCATCTCTCGTCTCGCCTTCGTCGGGCTCGCCCTCGCGGCCCTCGCGTCGCCGGCCGCCGCCGCCGACACGTTCACCTTCGACACGTCCCACACCACCGTCGGCTTCGCCGTCAAGCACATGGTCATCAGCACCGTGAAGGGCCGCTTCAACGATTTCTCCGGCACCATCACGTACGACCCGCAGGACGTCACCAAGTCGTCGGTCGAGGTCACCATCAAGACCGCCAGCATCGACACCGGCAACGCCGACCGCGACAAGCACCTGAAGAGCGCCGACTTCTTCGACGCGGAGAAGTACCCGGAGATCACCTTCAAGAGCACCCGCGTCGAGAAGCGCGGCAACGGCTACGTCGCCTACGGCCCGCTGACCATGCACGGGGTGACCAAAGAGGTGGAGCTGCCGTTCACCATCACCGGCGTGATCAACGACCCGTGGGGCAACACCCGCATCGGCGCCGAGGTGGAGCCGGTGAAGGTCAACCGGCAGGAGTTCGGCATCTCCTGGAGCAAGGCCCTCGACGGCGGCGGTCTGGTGGTGAGCGACGACGTCACCCTCGAGCTCTCCGTCCAGGCGATGAAGAAGAAGGCGGAGTAGCCGCCGATCGTTCGGGGGGGCGCAATACATTGCGCCCCTACGTATTTACGGGATTCTCCGTAGGGGCGCAGCGTGCTGCTCCCCCCGGGAGCACAGCGTCGTGCTACCCTGCCCCCGGTGACCCAGCCCCCCATACCACCACGTCGGCGCCGCCTCCGTCTGCCCCACTGGGACTACGCGTCAACCGCGGTCTACTTCGTCACCATCTGCACCACGGGGAAGCGGCACCTGCTGGGTACGGTGATGGGCGGGGTCCTGGTCCCGACGCCGCTGGGGTCGCTGGTGGAGGCGTGTTGGCTTTCCATCGCTGACCACGCTCCATCTGTCACCGTGGACTCCTTCGTGGTCATGCCGAATCACCTCCACGGAGTGCTCGCCGTGGACGGCGGCCCCCGCACGCCGCACCTCGGGACGGTGATCCGCGGCTTCAAGGCGGCCGCAACCCGCGACGCCCGACAGGAAGGCCTGGCTCCGGCGTCAGCCCCCCTCTGGCAGCGGGGGTACTGGGAGCACGTGGTGCGGTCGCCGTCGGACCTCGACCGGATCCGCGAGTACGTCGACACCAACCCCGCCCGGTGGGACCTCGACCGCGAGAACCCGAGTCGGACCGGGCGGGACGACTTCGACGCGTGGCTGGAGGCCCAACCGGCGTCCCGGCGACCCAGTCCCGGGTGAGCGTCCGGAAGGACCCAAGCCGCAGCGCCCGGGTCGACATCCCCCACGTCGCGACCTATCCTGTTCTCGTGGCCACCGAGACCCTGCGCCGCGCGACCGTGACCTGGACCTACGCCGACCTGCGGGCGTTCCCCGACGACGGGCATCGCTACGAGGTCGTCAACGGGGAGCTCCTCGTGACGCCATCTCCAACGACGATTCACCAGACCGTGTTGAAGAGGATCCTGAGGGCGCTCTTGACCCAGGTCGAGGATCCAGGCAGGGGCATTGTCTTCCCCGCCCCGACCGACGTCGTCTTCCACGAAACGCGGGCTGTCGTCCCTGACCTGCTCATGGTCGCGACGGCGCGACGCTCGATCATCACCCCACGGGGCATCGAGGGGGCGCCGGACCTGGTGGTGGAGATCCTGTCGCCCTCGACCCGAGCCGCCGACCGCGAGGTCAAGCGCAAGCTGTACGCCTCCGAGGGGGTGGCCGAGTACTGGCTGGTTGACCCGGACGACCACTCGTTCGAGGTCCTCGCCCTCGACGAGACCGGCTACCGGCTGCACGGCCGCTTCGGCCCCGGCCAGCGGGTCTCGTCGGCGCTGTTCCCTTTCGACCTCGAGGTCGACCCGGTGTTCGCGACGTAGACCGGGCCCGGCACAGGCCGGAAGGTTGGGGAGGGGCGCAATGCATTGCGCCCCTACGAGGGGATCCCGAACATCTCCAACAGTTTGCCGCGGAAGAGCTTGCCCGACTCGGTCCGGGGCAGGGACTCGACCCGGCGCCAGACGGTGGGCACCTTGACCCCGGCCAGGCGCGCGCGGCAGAACGCCGCGAGGTCGGCGTCGGTGGCGCCGGCGCCGGGGCGCCGCACCACCGCGGCGGCAACCCGCCGGCCCCACTCGGGGTCGGGCAGGCCCACCACCCCCGCGTCCGCCACCGCCGGGTGACCGCCCAGGACCGCCTCCACCTCGGCCGGGGCGACGTTCTCGCCGCCGCACAGGATCAGCTCGTCCCGCCGGCCGACCACGTGGAGGCGCCCCCCGCCGTCGAGGAAGCCGACGTCGCCGGTGGAGAGCCAGTCGCCCGCCATGGAGGTGACGGTCGGGCCCCGCACCAGGATCTCCCCCACCGCGCCCGGCGGGGGGTCCCCGTCGACCCGAACCTCGGTGAAGGGCAGCGGCCGCGCCCCCCTCGCCCCCGCGGCGACCTCGGCCGGGGTCGAGGTCGCCACCTGCGAGGCCGCCTCGGTGAGCCCGTAGGTGGGCGCCACCGGCACGCCGGCTTCGAGCGCCGCCTCGAGCAGCGCCGGCGGCAGCGGACCGCCCCCGACGAGGGCGCAGCGCAGCCCGGGCGGGAAGCGTCCTCCGCACGCCTCGAGCAGCCGGTGGAGCATGGTCGGCACCAGCGAGACGTGGGTCACCCCGCCGCCCACCACCTCGTCAAGCACGCGCCCCGGCTCGAAGCGGTCGTGGAGCACGACGGAGGCGCCGCCGATCGCGCTGCGCAGCAGGATGGCGAGGCCCCCCACGTGGTGCAGCGGCATGCACGCCAGCCAGCGGTCCTCCGCGGTGCAGCCGAGGGTGAGGGCGGAGCCGAGGGCGCTCCACAGGTGGTTGCCGAACGTCAGCGCCACCCCCTTCGGGCGGCCGGAGGTCCCCGAGGTGTAGACCAGGGAGTGCACGTCGTCGAGGTCGAAGCGGTCGCGACCGACCGGCCCGGCCGCCCCCCCGGGCGCCTCGCGCAGCACGTCAACCACCCCGGCGTCGTCCGCCTGCGCCGCCACCTCGGCGCCGGTGGCGCGGGGGGAGAACGGCACCAGCACGGCGCCGGCGCGGGGCACGGCGTGGGTCAGGAGCACGGTGTCGAGGCGGCCGGCCGCCACCACGCCGACCCGGTCGCCGGGCGCGACCCCGCGGCCGACGAGGCCCCGGACGACCCCGTCCACCCGGGCGTCGAGCTCCCTGAAGGTGAGCTCGTCCGGCCCGCAGCGCAGGGCCAGCCGGTCGGGCGAGGTCGCCCCCCGCCGCCGCAGCCACTCGGGGACCTTCACGCTTCCTCCCGTACCCGTACCCGATGTCTCCTCACCGCCCCCCAGTCCACCTCGACCCCCAGACCCGGCCCCGCCGGCACCGCCATGAGGCCCCCCCGAATGGCGATCGGCTCCACCAGCAGGTCGCTTGCCAGCAGCCCCGCCGTGGCGAGGCCGTGGGCGAGCGGGCTTTCCCCCAGGCTCGCCGCCAGGTGGAGGGCGGCGGCGGTGCCGACCCCGGCGTCGACCGTGGTGGTGACGACCACGCCGAGGCCGGCTGCCCGGGCGACGGCGGCGATCTCGCGGGCCGCGCCGAGGCCCCCCACCACCATCGGCTTGACGACCAGGACGTCCGCGGCCGCGGCCGCGACCAGCAGCCGGGCGGCGTCGACCCCGGTCACCGCCTCGTCCGCCGCCACCGCCACCCCCACCGAGCGCCGTACCCGCGCCAGGGCGCCGAGGTCGGCCGCGGCCACCGGCTGCTCCACCAGCTCGAGGTCGAACCGCTCGAGGCGGCCGAGGAGAGCGATCGCTTCAGGCTCGGTCCAGGCGCCGTTGGCGTCGAGCCGCAGGCGCGGGGCGGCGCCGAGGGCGGCGCGCACCGCCGCCACCCTGGCCTCCTCGGCAGCGGCGGAGGGGGCCGTCCCCACCTTGAGCTTGACCGTGCCGAACCCGGCCGCGACGGCGGCGGCCGCCTCGGCGGCGGCGCGGTCGGGGTCCCGCGCGCTGACGAGGGCGTTGACCGGGACCCGGTCGGCCGCCTCGGAGTCGAGCCACCGGGCGAGGGGCACGCCGGCTGAACGGGACACGGCGTCGAGCAGCGCGGCCTCCACAGCGCACTGGAGAGGGAGACGAAACGCCACGTCGGGGAGGGGCGCAGCACGCTGCGCCCCTACAGCGCGGGGGGGTCTCCGTAGGGGCGCAGTGCACTGCGCCCCCCCCAACCCCCCGCACCACTGTTCGATCCCGGGCAGCGCGCTCACGAGTCGTGTGGCGGTGACTGGCGGCCACGGGGAGGCCTCGCCGACGCCGGTGACGCCGGCGTCGGTGTCCGCCTCCAGCAGCAGTCCGCGGCGGGCGTCGAGGCGCGTCGAGGCGGTCTCGAGCGGCGTGCGCAGCGGCACCGCGAAGGGGTGCGCCCGGACCGCCAGCACCCTCACCAGAGCAGCCCCACCGCGAGGAGGAGCGAGAGGAGGAGGTGGGTCGCCGCGGTCCGTTTGAGGGTCCCGTTGAGCGCCTCCCCCGCGGCGCCACGGGCCACCCCCGCGGTCAGCGCCGCCGCCGGCGGCAGGGCCAGCAGGGCCAGCAGGGATGCGGCCGGGAGGTGGCCGACGAGGACCGCTGCCGCCGCCAGCGGGAAGGGCGCCAGCATCAGCAGGGCGTACAGCACCCGGGTCGGGCGGTCGCCGAGCAGGACCGCCGCTGTCCGCTTGCCCGCCCGCTCGTCGCCCGCGCGGTCGCGGAGGTTGTTGACCACCAGGATGGCGGTGACGGTCGAGGCCACCGGCAGCGCCGCGGCCGCCGCCGTCCACGCCACCCGGCCGACCTGTAGGTAGCAGGCGCCCACCACCGCCACCAGCCCGAAGAACAGGAACACGAACGGCTCGCCCAGGGCGCGGTAGCCGTAGGGCCAGGGGCCGCCGGTGTAGGTCACGGTGGCGAGGAGCGCGGCGACGCCGGCGACCGCGATCGGCCACCCCCCGACCGCCACCAGCACCAGGCCGCTGGCGGTCGCCAGCCCCATCACCACGGCGGTGGCGAGGCGCATTCGCGCCGGGCTCACCAGGCCGGCCTGGGTCACCCGCAGCGGCCCCAGCCGCTGCCCCGCGTCGGCGCCGCGGTGGAAGTCGGAGAGGTCGTTGGCGAGGTTGGCGGCCACCTGGAGGAGCAGGGCGGTGGCCATGGTGGCGGCGGCCACCCAGGGCTTGAAGGCGCCGAGGTGCACCCCCGCCGCGACCCCCACCGCCACCGGGCCCGCCGCCGCCGGCAGGGTCGCCGGGCGGATCGCGGCGAGCCAGACGCTCAGCGCGGGCACGGCACCGGCTCCGTCCCGGCGACCGGGCCGTCATCGCGAGGAGCCGCGGGCCCCGGAGCAATACCCCACGGTGCTCCTTCGCCCGGGGGATTGCTTCGTCGCTTCGCTCCTCGCAATGACGTGAGAGGGAAACCCGTCATTGCGAGCCCCGCAGGGGCGAAGCAATCCCCCGCGGTGCTCCTCCGCCCAGGGGATTGCTTCGTCGCTCCGCTCCTCGCAATGACGTGGAGGGAGGGCGCGACATGTCGCGCCCGCTCACGGCAGCCTCGGGAACCTGTCGAACTCCGGCCGGCGCTTCTCCACGAAGGCGTCGCGCCCCTCTTTCGCCTCCTCGCTCAGGTAGAACAGCAGGGTCGCGTCGCCGGCCAGCTGCTGGATGCCGGCGAGCCCGTCCACGTCGGCGTTGAACGCTGCCTTGAGCAGTCGCAGGGCGGTCGGGGACAGGCTCAGGATCTCCCGCGCCCACTGCACCGTCTCCTCCTCGAGGCGGTCCAGCGGCACCACCGCGTTGACCAGCCCCATCCCCAGCGCCTGCTGGGCGTCGTACTGCCGGCAGAGGAACCAGATCTCCTTGGCCTTCTTCTGCCCCACCATCCGCGCCAGCAGCCCGGCGCCGTAGCCGCCGTCGAAGCTGCCGACCCTCGGCCCGGTCTGGCCGAAAACGGCGTTGTCGGCGGCGATGGTGAGGTCGCAGACCACGTGCAGGACGTGGCCGCCGCCGATGGCGTAGCCCGCCACCATGGCGATCACCGGTTTCGGCAGGGTGCGGATCTGACGCTGCAGGGGCAGGACGTTGAGCCGCGGCACGCCGTCGTCGCCGACGTAGCCGCCGTGGCCGCGCACCCGCTGGTCGCCGCCGGAGCAGAACGCCTTGTCCCCGGCCCCGGTCAGGATCACCACGCCGACGGCCGGGTCCTCGTGGGCGTGGGCGAACGCCTCGGACAGCTCGAACAGGGTCTTGGGGCGGAAGGCGTTGCGCACCTCGGGGCGGTTGATGGTGATCTTGGCCATCCCCTCCGCCGCCTCGTAGCGGATGTCCTCGAACTGCAGCACCGGCTGCCAGTCGACCTTCGTCATCGAAGCCTCCAACGCGGGCGCGCCATGGCTCGCCCCTACGATTCGTCGCCCGTCAGGTCATGGTGGACTTGCGCCGGCCGCGCCGCACCTTGCCGCGCCAGCTCCACACCGAGCCGGACGAGACCGAGGTCGCCACCGTGTGCCAGATCTCGTTGTGCAGCTCGGCGTTGCGCGTGCGGTCGGTGCGGATCTCGAGCAGGGTCACGCCGGTGGAGCGCAGGGCGCGGCTGAACATCCGCCGGACCTCGGACCAGTTCTCCGGCCGGCGGTAGGTCAGGCCGTAAAGCTCGGCGGCGTGCGCGAAGTCCAGCCCGTGCGGGGTCCCGAACAGCTCCTCGAAGCCGTCCTCGACGTCGGCCTGGGGCAGGAGCGAGAAGATCCCGCCGCCGTCGTTGTTCAGCACCACGATGGTGGCGTCGAGCCCGAAGCGCTTCGCCGCGAGGAGCCCGTTGAGATCGTGGTAGAGGGAGATGTCGCCGAGCAGGATCACGGTCCGGCCGTGGCCGCTGGCCGCCACCCCCAGCCCGGTGGAGACCACGCCGTCGATCCCGCTCGCCCCACGGTTGGCCAGGACCCGAAGGGGACGCTTGTGGACCGGCAGGAAGGCGTCGAGGTCCCGCACCGGCATGCTGTTGCCCACCACCAGGTTGGTGTGGGCCGGCAGCAGGGCGGTCAGCTCCAGGATCGCCCGCGGCTCGCTGAGCTCCTCGGAGCGCTTGAGCAGGCCCTTGACCGTGTCCCGGGTGTGGCCCGCCAGCCAGCGCCAGCGGTCGACCCACCCCCCGGAACCGGCGGGGAGCCCCCTCTCGGCCGGTCCGCTGAAACGGTCGATGAGGGCGACGGCGAGCCAGGTCGGGTCGCAGCGCACCACCGCCGAGGCGGTGCACAGGGGGTCGCTCCACGCCCCGCCGGGGTCCACCACCAGCTGCGGCACCTCGGCGTGGACGTCGAGGTAGCGCAGCAGCGCCTTGGAGACCGGCACGCCGCCGATGCGGATCACGAGGTCGGGCCGGAGCACCTCGGCCATGGCCGGCTCGCGCAGGAAGAGGTCGTAGCCGTCGATCACCACCGGCGCCAGGTGGCGGCCGCAGCGCACCCCGGAGAGGCCGTCGGCGAGCACCGGCCAGCCGGCGGCCTGGGCCGCGGTCACCAGCGCCAGCGGCAGGTTCGGGTCGTCCTGGGGCCCGCACACCACCAGGCCCCGCTCGGCCGCCGTCACCGCGCGGATCACCTCGTTGAGGGCCATCGGCTCCAACACGCCGTAGGCCGGCAGGGAGTGGACCTGGGGCGTGCTCGGCCGGTCCTCCTCCGCCTCCTCCACCTCCCCCGGCAGCAACGGCTCCCGGAACGGGAAGTTGAGGTGGACCGGGCCGTGGGGGGCCCGCCGGGCGCGCTCCACCGCCCGGTCCACCGTGGCCCGCAGGTGGCGCAGCGCGCCGGCCTCCGCCGAGGGCAGCGGCAGGTCCAGCGACCACTTGGCCCGCGACCCGTAGAGGTGAACCTGGTCGATGGTCTGCAGCGCGCCCACGTCCCGCAGCTCCGGCGGCCGGTCCGCGGTCATCACCACCAGCGGCACCCGGCCGTGCCAGCTCTCGGTCACCGCCGGCAGCAGGTTGGCGGCGGCGGTCCCGGAGGTGGTGACGAGCGCCACCGGCGCCTTGAGGGACTTCGCCAGCCCGAGAGCGAAGAAGCCAGCAGAGCGCTCGTCGAGGTGGACCCAGACCCGGACCCCGGGGTGCCGGTGCGCCATGACGGCCAGCGGCGTCGACCGCGAGCCGGGGCACAGGCAGAGGTGCCTCACCCCCGAGCGCGCCAGCTCGTCGACGGCGGCCCAGGCCCACGCCGTCAGCGCCTTCTGGCTCACCGAGGACTCAGCGCCCACTGCATCGGCTCCATCTTGAGGCAGGACTCGTCGTACTCCCGCTCCGGGTCCGACCCCCCCACGATACCGCAGCCGGCGTACAGCAGGGCGTCGGCGCCGGTCACGAGGGCGGAGCGGATCGCCACCAGCGCCTCGCCGCCGCCGTCCGCGGCCAGCCACAGCACCGCGCCGGAGTACCAGCCGCGGTCGAACGGCTCGACCGTGCGAATCAGGTCCAGGGCGCGGTCCGCCGGCAGGCCGCCGATGGCCGGGGTCGGGTGGAGGCCCTCCACCAGGTCGAGCAGGCCGAGGCCGTCGGCCGCCAACCCCTCGAGCGGCGTCAGCAGGTGCTGCACGTTGGCCATCCTGAGCACGGCCGGGGCCGGCACGGCGCCGAGCGAGCTGCACAGCGGCGCGAGCCGGGCGGTGAGCTCCCGCACCACCAGCGCGTGCTCGTGGCGCTCCTTGGCGTCCGACAGGAGCTCGGCCTCCAGCGCCGCGTCCTCGGCGGCGTCGGCGCCCCGGCGGCGGGAGCCCGCCAGGCAGGTCGCCTCCACGACCCCGCCGGCCAGGCGGACCAGCGGCTCCGGGCTGGCGCCGACGAAGCAGGAGTCGCCCCGGGCGACGGCGAACAGGGTGCACTCGGGGTACGCGCCGGCGAGCCTCTGCAGGGCCACCTCGGGGACCAAAGGCGCGCCGAGGCGCAGACGCTCCTGCCGGGCCAGGACCACCTTCTCGAGCCGGCGCGCGTCGATCTCCGCCCGCGCCCGCAGCACCGCCGCGCGCCAGTGGCTGCGGCCGTTGGGTGTGAACGACGCCGGCGCGGGCGCGGGCGCCCCAACGGTGCGGCACCCGTTCGCGCCGGCCGACCGCCGCGCCACCGCCGCCACGATTTCGCGCGGGTCGTCGTCCGCCCCGACCGCGGCCGCGACGACGACCCAGGTTCCGTCCGGGGACGACTCCAGCAGCAGCTCGGGAACCACCAGCTCGGCGTCGGGGAACCGGGACCAGGCCGTGCCGCGGGGGCGCTCCGGGTCGAACGCCAGGCCGCCGACCGCCACCGGCAGCGCCAGGGGCCCCGGCGCCTTCTCGACCGCGACGACCGACTCGTCGAGCGTCCGCCGCCAGGCGGTGCGGAGGGCCGCCATGCGCCCACGGCCGGCGCCCGTCAGGCGGAGGGCCGCGCCCAACCCCACCAGCCCCAGACCCCGGGCGGGCCCCCACCACAGCCAGCGGGACGGGTCGCGGGAACCGGCGAAGACCGCCACCGGGTCCGTCGCGCCCACTGGCGCCCGGGCGACGGCGAGGACCGGCCGGCCCGACCGCCGCGCCCGCCCCGAGGCGGCGTCGACCGCCGACGCCAGCCGCTCGAGCGCCTCCGCCGGGATTGCGGTCACCGCCCGCCCCCCAGGCCGACACTGCGCCGCAGCAACGGTGCGAGCGCGGCGTAGACCTCCTCCAGGGGGCGCGGCTCGTCGCTCGAGAGCCAGTGGGTCACCACCTCGTGAACGGCGCCGAACCAGGCCCGACCGGCGAGCTCGACGTCGAGGGGCTCGATCTCGCCGGCCGCCACCGCCCCTTCGAGCTCGAGGCTGACGATGGCGGCGAAGCGCTCCCGCATGGCCTGCAATCGCCGGTTGACCTCCGGCCCGGCCCCGACCGCCTCCACCATCAGCAGGCGCGCCAGGGCGCGGTGGCCGGCGAAGGCCTCCACCACGGCGCGCAGTGCCGCCTCGGCCCGGGCCACGGCGCTCGGGGAGCCCTCCATCACCCGCGCGATCTTGGCCTCGAGCCGGGCCGCCGTGCGGTCGAGCAGGGCGACCAAGATCGCCTGCTTGCCGGGGAAGTGGAAGTAGACGCCGCCCTTGGAGGTGTCCGCCGCGCCGGCGATGTCGTCCACCGCCGCACTGGAGTAGCCGCGGGAGGAGAACACCTCCAGCGCCGAGTCGAGGATCCGCTCCCGGCGGTTGTGCGCCCGTTCCTGCCGCACCGGCTCGCCTCCCAGAGAAACCGACCGACGCGTCGGTCGGGTTCATGATAGCGGGAACGCCAGCGCGGCGCAATGGGATTCCCGACCGAGGCCGCTGCCGCTGCCGCTGCCGCTGCCGCTGTCGCGGTCGCTGTCCCTGTCGCTGTCGCTGTCGCTGTCGCTGCCGCTGTCGCTGTCGCTGTCACACATCATCGCCCCATGCGAACCGCTCTCCGGTATCGGCCGCTCGAGAGGCCCACATCGCCGCACCCGCCGACGCCCCCGACGCGGGCGAGACGGCGCGCCACCAGAGGACCCGACGGTGGCGTGGCCGTCCCGGCCGCGCGGGTGGGGGACCCCGACCCACGGGGTTCGAAACCGTGACGCCAGCGACGCGGGCGAGACGGCG
>Ga0209164_1003840_pt1 | contig 13909 bp, 13 predicted proteins | sample MTBNYHSulfiMetaG_FD_187458 | JGI IMG/M metagenome (GOLD analysis project Ga0209164, IMG submission 187458) | Enrichment culture microbial communities from rom New York Harbor, USA that are MTBE-degrading - MTBE-NYH (New York Harbor Sulfidogenic)... | ecosystem: Environmental > Aquatic > Marine >...
TTGCATGAAATGATGGAGGCAACCAGAATACACGAAAAATGATTGGACAGAAAAAATTCTTAATCAGTAGGTGAGAAAGGTAAAAAACTCAAGATGGATAAATGCGTTTTGGTGCAAGATTCAGGTAATACCTAAACTGTTCGTAGTTCGGTGTAATGCATAATCCTGATAGCATCACCGAGCATTAATTTTCTGAAGAAATAAACATATTTCTTCTGCTGTTAAAAAATATCAAGTACTGTGAGAAGGGATTCTAAGCCCTGTACAGTAGAGTAGAGAGCTGGCGTAGTAGCTGAAGGCTCTATCTCCAGCTCCCCCTCATCAGTAGGGTCAAGGAATGGCGAGTTACAGTAGGTCTCCCCTTGGCTGTATCCACCGTTTCCAGTTTCGTGCCCGTTTAGGTTCGCCATAGCACTTCTCCATTCCCTGCCACGTCAAACGCAGCGTGCGGATTTCCCGCACTACGCTTTCCTATTGGCTTCTCCTCAAGGGTTATGATGCCTATCCGCTGGCAGCGCTTTCGAGTCCACGGTAATACCTCACCTTATAATCGGCATAAAGCCCAAGATGCCCGTAAAACAAGTCTCTACTCCACCTGTCCCAGCCAAAGCCTCCCCGTTTTCGAGCCCTCATAAGATGCCGCCGTATCTTTTTCTCCACCCAATCTTTTACGTACTGAAAACACCTGCTGGAATGTCCCATCCTAAAGTAGTTAAGCCAGCCCCGGAGTTTCGGGTTGATCAATTCTATCACCCGTCCCACTGGTTGCGATATGAACCGCTGGAAGATTTCCTTGAGGTTACGCAAAAGGTTCGTCCGCGCTTTCATCCTCGGCGTGATAAGCACTCCCGATTTTCCACTCAGTGTTCGGTCGCTTCGAATATCGAATCCCAGAAAGCTGAAGCTCTCTCCTTTCATCAGGTCTACCAGTCGTGTCTTTTCTTCGTTGACTGTTACATCAACCCTTGCGAACTCCTCAAGAAGTCGCCGATATACCTTCTCTACCAGCCAGTTCCAGCGGCGATATCCATCTACGAGTACCACAAGGTCATCCGCAAAACGAGCATATTCGACATGGGTAAAACCCGATTTGCTCGTTGCGATTTTCGCCTTCTCCAGCATCTTATCCACCTCGTTAAGATAGATATTCGACAGCAGTGGCGAGATTACACCGCCCTGTGGAACTCCGCGCTTACCACTGACTTTTAGTATGAGTCTGAGCAGCCACATCACTCTGTCATCGTTGACCCTTTCCGCTACTTTGCCCAGCAATATGTCATGACGCACTGTATCAAAGTATGCCTTGAGATCAACATCGATGACCCGTGTTTTATTATGGACAACCGCATCTGCGACCCGATGCACCGCCTGATGCGCTGTCCGCTTCGGACGGTACCCGTATGAGCCTTCTTGAAAGTCAGCTTCAAAGATTGGTTCAAGCATAAGTTTAAGCGCGCCCTGCACTACCCGATCTCGGATTGTCGGTATTCCCAAGACACGTACTTTTCCGTTGTCCTTCGGTATCTTTTTCTTCCGATTTCGCATAGGCAGGTACATCCCTGAAAGTAGTTCATTCCGTATGCCGAGCAGGAACTCCTCAAGCCCGCTTTCCTCAATAGCCTCGAAGGTGACACCATCAATGCCCGGTGCCCCGTCATTGCGTTTGGCCATTTCATAGGCAAATTGGAGCGTCTCAACCTTGCACACGTGAACATACAATCCCCAAAAGCGATGATGCTTATCAGCTTTCGCCTTGACGTAGATCCTCTTTCTCAGGTCTTGCAGACTAACAGATGTCTTTGTCATTCCATCCCTGCCTCCCAGTGTCGTTAGAGGATTGCCAAAAGTAGGGCCTCTTCGCTCCACAGTCATTACTCTGCTTCGTCGCTAATACTGGCCCTTCCGCCACCCTTCCGCCTTCAGCCCATTTCCCAGTGTTTCTGGTTATAGAACTTACCTTGCTCCAGTGATTTCTCACTGGGGCGGTGAGGGTTTCTCCAGTTGCTCGGTGTGTCCTTGCTGCCATGCCGCCGTTACCACCCCGCTGAAGTAAATAACCGTACCAGTCAGCTTTCGGTTACCTATGCTGCCTTCGCCCTACGGTTGAAGACTCGGCCCTCAGGGCTTCGAACTCTCGGGGCCACCTCTACGTTCACTTTCGTTGCGGCCTGGCAACTCGTTATCATCCCTTAGATGACAGTGTCGATGGGCTTCAGGATATCGGTTTCCCTTTACCCTGCCATCCTAACTACATGGCTCCTGACTGTTGCCGTGGCAGGACTGTCTCCTGCTGAACACACCAGCCTTCGCTGGACACACAACCGTACGTTCAGTTTTCCCGAATACGGCTTTCCAGTTATCTTCTTCCAGAGGCATTCGTAGCACGACGCCACGGGGCAGCCGAGGGCACTTTGTATAGACCCAAGGAGTCGTAATAATAGCTGTCCGGATACGCCGAGTATCCATAACTTCGAAAATGGTGTTTCCGGCGCAAGTATACACGCATCCTATAGGTAAGATAATATCTCAAAGCTGACATTGCCTTTGTACAGTTGCCATGATAGAAGTAGCCGACCCATCCGCGAACTACATCATTAACTCTTCGGATTACGACCTCAGTTGGCGTTGCGCTATACCGTTCAGTGGTGAGTTGCTTAATCTCAGAACGGATATGCTTTATCGCCTTTTTAGATGGTTCAGTAAAAGGGAAAAGGGTACCGGGCTTCCGCCCTTGCCTCATTCCTATACTGAACCCCAGAAAGGTAAAGTGCTCACGTCGTGCGTCAACGACCTTGGTTTTTGCCTCATTGAGGGTAAGCCCAAGGTCTTCAAGCACTGTTTTCATGCCTTTCAGTATCCGGTCGGTGTTGCCTCTGCACAAGACAACAACATCGTCCGCATATCGGACGAGACGTGCGCTTAATCTTTCCTGAACCTTCTTGACCTTCCATATGGTATCCAGAACATTCAGATAGATGTTTGCAAGAAGTGGCGATATCACCCCACCCTGAGGAGTCCCCTTGTCGTTCCCTTTGTACTCCTTCTTTCCATCCTCACGTTCTTCCACAATTGGCGCTTTCAGCCACATCTTGATCAGCTTCAGCATATTCTTATCCACGATGCGCTTCGCAACCAATTGCATAAGCTTGTCATGAGAGATGCTGTCGAAGTATTTGGAGATATCGGCATCGATTATGTCCATTTTGCCTCGAAGGAGATGTATCCTCACATCATCTACTGCTTGGTGGGCGCTCCGCTTCAGTCTAAATCCATAAGAGTTTTCCTGAAAATCAGCTTCAAATATGGGTTCAATAACTATCTTTACTGACATCTGCACTACTCTGTCCCTGATCGTCGGAATTCCAAGCGGTCTCTTGCCTCCTCCCGCCTTCGGTATATAAACCCTCCGTACAGGTTGAGGTTTGTACTCCTTCCGCTGAAGTTCCCCGGCAATTGCTTTAAGATACGCCTCGACTCCTCCTTCCCTCTCCTCTATGCATTCAAAGGTCTCGCCATCGACTCCCGGCGCTCCTTTATTTGCTTTGACAAGATTATAGGCGTGGTTCAGGATATCCATTCTATAGATCTTGTCATAGAGAAGATAGAATCGGTACTTCTTTTGCTGCTTGGCCTTCTGGTATAGTTTCCTCTGAAGCTTCCGAATGTTTTCCGGAGTTTCCAGCATTACGCAATCTCCTTTCCTTCTCTTCTTCAGAAACTGATAAAGGCATTGCCCCTTCCCTCTCTCAAAGTTATGCTGTCTTTGAGATGCTAACGGTACTATGGGCAACTCCGACTCCCGCACCGACCCAATGGAATTTCGTTTCCTTATATCCATCAGTTGCCTCCTGTGGGCATCGGTACGGGTCTCCCGTGTTCATTGTCGTATGGCTCCCCCTGCGTGTCGCCCCTATTACCCCGGGAGTCCATCTATCGGTTATGACAGTTATCGTTAGGATAGATGCTCCGGTCTTCTCCCGTTCAGGAAAGGATCGACAACTCCATCGTGTATTTCGAGGCTATATGTGGGTTCGCTTGCACTACGACCCACAGGCTCGCTCGACTCCCTTTCGGAGCCTTTGTCAAGGAACTTAGTGTTTCAGATTGCTCTTTACACCTCCTTCAAGCTACGTGGGTGAACTGCCGAATTCCCACGACCGGACTTTAACCGGTAAGTCATACGTTTTACACGGCATGCCCTGAAACTCCGCACTGCGGACTTCTATCCGGTCATGTTGAATATAGGTGCGACTATTGATAGGTTGCTATGCCATGTAAATGTCAATAAGCAAGCCCCATGTTGGCGGACATGTTGACGTAAACGAGAAAAAAGGATTGGCCAAGCACGCGGATAGAAAGATTATCCTGTGAATAAATCCCCCTACGTACCCCCAAGAGCACCCTGAGCACACTGAGCACACGCGAGCACTGAGAGAACTTAGAGCACTACCACCTCGGCGGGAACTGATTGAATAATCAAGTTTAATAATGTCTGTACAGTCGCTATTTGTTAAAATTCAATATAATGGGTTACACTATATTCAACAACTCACCTATTGAATAATATCTTGGACTTTCGGCCGGTCTACGAGCTATCAACACTAAAGTCCTTGATTATAAAGCTTTTTTTAGGCAATATAGAATGAGTTAGGGGGCCATACAGCCGGCTGTATGGGTAGCACGAGCCTCCAAAACTCGGCCCCCCTAACTAAAATATTTCGTAGGAGGACCTGATGACGAAAAGACAAGAAGTCGCGAGAGCCTCAAAAATTCTCATGAGAAATACAGAACTAAGAAATACTTTGTGGCCTGATATCGCGGAGAAATCACTATGGCATCGCAAGCGCAATCAAGGGTTCACAACTATGCCCCGACCAATGCCACAGATACTCCAAATAATGGATCACTTGGCTGGCAAGGGGAAACCCGTTTCCCAGGCATACTTAAGTCTATGGTGTCGTGTTTTTGATGAGTCATTTATAGAAATAAAGAATGAAAGAGAGTTGGCAGCCGAAGGTGGGTTTTCAGGTGAGAGACAAGTTACAACTTGGCACAGCAGAATGAAACTCTTGAGCGAGTTAGGCTTTATCGAGGTAAAATCTGGGACAGCAGGAAAATACCAGTACGTTCTTATTCTCAACCCATATACCGTTATTCAAAAACTAAGAAAGGCAAAAAAAATACCTGAACATTTATATATCGCCCTTTTTTCGCGCGCCCAGGAAGTTGGTGCTGCTGATGGACTAAAATAGAGTTCGTGGATCAACATTCTTATATTGATTAATCAAGAGGATTACTGATACAAATACTGTGTCTGTTTAATGCAGACGAGAAGTGAAGTGAAGAAAGACTTATACTTGGCAGGTCGCCAAACTAAAGATTGAACTGGACGGTGATCAGTTGGCATTCGCAAGCAGTTTTTTTGAGGTAGCTGACGATGGAGTAAGTCACGGTGCGAACATGAGTGACCTTACACTTCGGAGGTAATAGGGGATGTATCCCTCTATTTCCATAATCTCGTATAAAGGAATATACATGAATCTTGCATTCCCTGGTTGGCTGGAAGCAGGCTTCACCGGAGAGGGAAAAGCATTTCCTTTATCGAAATGAGCCTGACTCCAGAATTCATTGAGAATCTTTTGCATGAGGAAGAGAGTTCACTTCTTGATTTCAAGAGGGCTCAGTATCGATTCCGTCTCGCCAGCAATGAAGACAAAAGCGAACTACTGAAGGATATTATTGCGTTCGCTAATGCCTGGCGGCATGCACCGGCATATATCTTAATCGGAGTTAGGGAAGTTAAGGGGAGCAGGAGTAAAGTCGTCGGAATTTCAGAACACATAGAAGATGCCAACGTTCAGGAGTTTGTAAACAAAAAGACACAGCGTCCGATTACATTTTCATATACGGCTCAGGAATTTGACGGAAAGCAAATAGGGGTTATTACAATACCTGTTCAGGATCGCCCTTTTTATTTGAAGCAGGATTTTGGGACTCTCAAGGCAAGCACAGTTTATATACGCAGAGGTACGTCAACTGATATAGCCAGCCCGGATGAAATTGCAAAAATGGGTATTACTGGGCTGAAAGCGGGAACTGTGAGCCGCGAGCCCGCTCTCAGAGTCTCTTTTGTAGATTGCGCTGAAAATGTACTTGAGCGTGTCAAGGTGCCTTCTTATACTGGGATACAAACGGAAGCCGAAAAAGAGAGTATTCTCGATAGGCTCAGAGATCTTAGTATCAAAGATGAAGATATTGCAATTGTCAATAAACGCGCAGAAAAACTGGAAGAGATTTTTGAATATCTCCCGGACGGAAGTGAATACAGGCCATTTCGAGCCTCAACAGTGATGAACTTTAAAAAGGAAATCGACCAATCCATAGCTATGGCAAACGAGAGTTTCACGCACATAGAGAAAAGACTCGGAGCACTTAACAGAGTAGGTCTTCTGGACTGTGAAATGAACATGCTGCCCCATATACAAATCGCTTTTAGAAGCGAAATAAAAGTATCGAACGATGGCACTTGTCCAGCTGAGAATGTTTATATCTATATAGATTCAACGGATTCCGTCAAGTTTTTTTCCGTTAAGGAATTGCTGGCGTTTGATTTAACACTTGAATTTCCAGAACCTATAAACGAGACAATCAGGTTAGCAAAATTAAGTGATTCCCAACTTAGTACCATTCGCCTTCAGTATTTGCGAAAAAGACGGAGTAAATTCTCGTTTGCCAGCCCATTTAGGGACATAGGCTCGATAAGAACCATGGAAGATATATTGAATCCCACGCCAACAATAGGTTTTGACAACGGGCGATTTAAAATTCATTTTCCTAAGAATCTTATGCACCACCACTACAGGACCTTTAATTCTTCGAGCATATTTATTTGTGTATCACTCAAAAAGGGGCAGATCGCAGAAGTACCATATACGTGCCATGCCAATAATCTTGCAAGTCCTTCAAAGGGCATTCTAATATTTGAAGGTGTTTAGAGTTCGATCATGTCTGAAGTTCAATGGGGCCAGACTTGTTTATTGAATTTATCATTTTCCAGTGAACTGAATTACAATAATTTCCTGAAGAAATATGCTGAATTTTTAAGTTAGGCAATTGTGATGAGTACTGTGAGAACTTTTGACGGTTTAGTCTTGACCATGCCAAGACTTTTCCAAATTTTGACGCCCTCTTTGCAGAGAGCAATCATTAATCTCTTGTCATGCTCAAGATCGTCAATTCATCAAGATACATGAAAATTCATCGACTTATCGTATCCAGATTTTCAGATCAGAAACAGCTTCTCTGAATATGTCCTGAGCTCTTAAGTTCTTCGTATCAATGACAATTTCAGCCGGTATTTCCTTGAAATATTTGAACATCTTTCTTGTAAATTCGTATTTATCTTTGTAATCATCACTGAATAACCACTCGCCACCTTGCTCACTTCTCTTTTTCTTTCCGATCCGCTCGAACAGCACCTTTCTCTGGGCTGTCAGCTTAATGGTAACGATTCGTCCGGCGGGGAAGGTATCTCTCAGGAATCGTTCCCTTCTGTTCAGTCCGGTTGTTTCAAAAATACAGTTCTTCCACTTCTGACGTGAAAGGTCACAAAAAAGGGCTACCCATGCATCGGCTTCACCTTCGTCAGTCATTGGGCACCTGGCGCGATATTTTCCAATATTAAACACTGGCAGGCTGTATTTTTTTGATAGCCTCTTGCCAAGAGTTGTCTTTCCAGCCCCCGGCAGGCCGATTATGTGTATGATGGGAAAAGAAGGCTTTTTCATCTCCCACTCGCACCACCGAAAACCATCCAGGGGTTCTTTGAGGTCACAATTTGTGATCTTAAAGCTTTGATTGTATTCATTTCTCTTTGATCAGCGTCAGCAGGTCATTAGGCTGGCAGTTGAAAAAGAGTAGAAGTTTTTCAAGGTCCTTCCGGCTGATGTTATAATCGTGATTGGTTGCGATCCTGGATAAGGTTAAAGCCCTAACGCCGGTTTCCTGCTCGATTACTTTATAGGTAATCTTCCTTCTTTCGACTGCGCTTTTCCGCTCTATGAGAGCTTTGAGGTTTACGATCAACATGGTTCACCCCGCCTGTCTTTAAATGTATACATATTATCACCTGAAGAAAAAAACATCAATTTCTTAATCAAATAATAGCGTAAAAAGACTTGACAAATGATCACAAAATGCTATAATCACTACTTAATGATATTAAATTATCTTTAAAAGTTTATAAGATATCACTAAAAATAACTAAGGAAGGAGAGAAAGTATATTGGATGATGTAAGGAAAAAGATCTTTGTGATTGACACCAGTGTCTTAATCGAGGATCCAGATGTCCTCTTCAAACTGGGAGGCAATGAGATCGTCATACCCACCGCTGTTATCAAAGAACTTGACGGGTTGAAGAAACATCCTGATCCGGATGAGCACAGGGCAAAAGCGGCAAGGCAAGTAACAAGAACTCTTGATATGCTGGGAAGCTATCAGGACATATCGACCGGGGCCAGGACTTCTGCCGGATCCATCGTGAGGATATGCAATCAGTATCAGGTCATTGATGATCTCGCCAGTAACGCTGATAACAGGATCATCGGAACCGCAATAAAGCTCAGGGAAGAAGGTACCGGGCGGATAATTCTGGTGAGCACAGACGGCAATATGAGGAATGTGACAAGATCCTACAAAATTAAGGCGGAGAATTATCCCTTTTCCTTGGGTGATTCCATTAACAAACCCAAAGCCAGATTATTGGAGGAATGGAATAGCACGGACATATATATCCCAAGGACGCCCAGAGGGACTTCACGCAGAATCGCTCTGAAAAATCGGGATAGGTTCAAACCCTCGTATAAAAGATGGATTGCTGCAGTTACACTGACCATCATTTTTTACTATCTGATAACAAACATCCGATAGCAAGAAGGACATCTTTATTTTTTTTTGACAATCAAATCCCCTATGTGGCCGGCAGGGAATGTTTATCCGGAAGGACTCCTTGTTGTATTCTGAGCGCCGTTTGTCATTCCTACAGCCTACCTATGGCTTACAAAATATGACGTTTATATAATGGGTCAAGAGAGTGATTGCTCTAATGGTTATTTTTTGCCAACCTCGTCGATCCCTTTCCTCAGTTTCTCAACCTGAAGCAATACTTCTTCAAAATGACGATCGAATGTGAGAGAGCCTCTGATCATATCAGTGACTAATCTGTATTGAGACTGTTCCTCTGTTTCACTGTTTAAAATGGTCTTGACGATATTCAGTGTTTCTGGATCGGCGATCTTTGCCATATCCCGGCCAAGCAGCCTGATACCGGCGTGCCTCGTGTCAAATTTCTCTTCCTGCAGCAGATCCTGCTCTTTATCGTAAAGTCTTTCAAAGTTACCGGCTTCTTCATATTTCTGCATAATGAGCAACAGATCCTCAGCATCTTTCTTTCGTTCAGGATATTTCTCTTTCCAGGAAATGATTTTCATGAGCGTCAGACCTGGCAAGGTAGGTAACTTGATGTCGAGTTCAGGATCAGAGCTTAGCCTGACTGTAATTGAGTATTCATATGCCTCCTTAAATCCAACCATACTCATAAATATCTCATGATCCGGCGGCCAACTGATCTGCCTGTTTTCATCAGTAATAGCTCCGAACGGAACAATATCGATCATGATAAAATCGAAGCTGAGCCTTTGTTGTTCCTTTGTAGGAGAGAATTTGCCCGTTGCTATTAAGGCTTCCTTCAACTGGCTGAACTGCTCCCAACCGGCGACTTCTACGCCCAAGTCGATATCTCTCGTCATCCTCGGTGATTCGATGCCGTAGCAATATTTAAGAATGAAATCCCTTGCTAAAGCGCCAACCACAAAAAACGGAATGCTCAAAGAGTCAGCAATCCTCTTTACCATGGCAAGAGCTTCTACGGCCTGTTGATCAATCTTCCCTGATAAGTCGAATGATATGTTGCTCATAGATCATCTTCGCTGTTTCAATATTCCTCTGATTCCCGGTTGCCAGGAGATCTGCATAAATAAGGATCGGATGCACAAGGGCTTCATATTCCAATTTACCAACTGGCTTCCAGAACCTTTCGAGGATTTCAACATCTCCTTCGGGATCTTTCCTGAGTCTGTTTTCGAGCAACAGCTGATTGAGCTGCTGAGTCGTTGTATATATCGTGATGACCTCGGGTTTGAGGTAATGTGTGAGCCTTTCAGCAGCAACCTCTCCACCCCACTGTGCTTCCAGCGGGTCGAGTTTCTTCTGTTGCCACCATCCGTATTCGCCTCGATATCGACCGAGAATCAGCTTTGGCCTCAATTTTTCCGGATAAGCTGTAACCCATCTTTGGAACAGATTTTCTCTATCCGTCAGCTTATTCCCTCGTTTCCCCATATCCAGAAGAAAACCAAGGTCCTTTAGTTCTTTCATGATCCAGCCGACTGTACCGAGGGCTACATCTGTAGCAGCAGCTATCTCCCGGTAGGGCTTATTCTCAAAACCGGGATTGCAGAGGAAAGCATAAATGATTCTGAGGCCCGCGGGCTTGAATGCTCTTTTGAGCGGAGCTGTTCTGACATCCTCCGTCGGTTTGTTACCCTTCACAAATATATATGTTGGCGGCTGGTTTATAAAGGCGTTGCCGGCTGTGTCGATAAATTCTATGCCATCAAGCCTAAGCTGCTCTGCCATCTGCGCATTTACATATCTTGTGACCAATATAAGAGGGTAGTTGAGTTTCTGTTTGTGCATCAGCAATAAAAACTTTTGTGGTTTTGTAATGGTTTTTTTTATTTCGGCATAATAATCCAGGGCCTTCCCCTGCATCATCATCTTTATTCGCCGATCCGGTCGGAATTCAAGCGCAAAGGTAGGCTCCAGGGCTAACGTCTCAATCTCGGTCTGCACAGGGACGTTTTTCCGAAACGCCTCGATGGCAAGGTTGAAGATTTCTTCTTGTGTATCTATATTGTTTCTATCCATAGCTTTGTACACTTATGTGATATGTTCAGTTAATATGAACATACAAAAATAATGAACAAAAGTCAATACCGTTAATAAAAATCTCATATGTTATAATTATTTTTCAGTCCAACAGGTATATTTGCACGATTCAAAAAAACCAATTGATATTATAGGTTAACATGTTAACCTTGACCATGTTCAGCAATATTAAATGTTCAATAAAAATGAACAAATAAAATAAATGAACATAATCTTTTCAAGATGACCAGTCGAGTAGCGGTGTATAAAAGTCAGCACATATTGTATAGTTAAAAAGCTATATGCAATTATAAAAAATTGGGAAATATCCTGGGAGGGAAACAATTTTTCGAGCATCGAATAGTTCCCTGAAGCATTAACACATGCGAATAGTTATAGAAATAGAAAAGGATGAAGACATCGAAAAGCTAAAAAGGGCCCTTAAGGGAGAAACAATTACGGTTATAAGGACACGTAAGGAAAGAAATAATATTCTGGAATCCATTTTCAATAAATATAACGTCAAACTCCCCAAAAACTATTCCTTTGATAGAGAAGCAGTACACACTTCTGTCAAGAAGAAAGCGGTATAATAGCAAAGCGTCCGCATTTGTGCGTCTGATCCAACCCCTTATGTAAAGTTTAGACAATGGATTTTGATTCTGCGGTAGAAACCATAAACAAGCTTCTAAGAAAGAAACAACCACATAGATTCAATAGCTCCTGGATACAAGAATACGCTCCTCATATCTATCGTTTTTTTCAGAAAAATATAAGAAGAGAGATCGGCGGCATCGATTGGGACAGGATTACCCGTGCCTTGGATCGTAAATTTCATAGAAAATGGATTATGTTTCAGCGTAACGGAACCAAACCTTATCGAAGTGAAACTGAGGTCAACATTATTCTTCATAAATACAATGACAAACTTTACACCTTTCTGATTCCGGCTGACAAAGATAATGATTCTATACGGGACATTATCAGTATCGCGTTAGTGAGAATTGCCCAGAAAGGAAATGTGACAGCCAGACAGGAAATTATTAAGCTGGTAAGGCTCACTATTGATGAATGGATTGAACATAATCCCAGAATTTTCCGTTGGAAGGGATATGACTATTTAATCACAAAACATATTAAAGATTGCATACGGCGCTATCGCTATTCAGGATCATTCATGGGCTACCTGTTCAAAACACTTGAATATGCCGGAAGAGGGTTAAGACCTATAATTGTTCATTCACTGGACGATTCTCCATATCCCGGAGGGAGGAAGAGAATAGATACAATTGCACAGAATCCTGAAACTGAAAAAATACTGATATAATGGAAGCACATTTATAAAGGTTTTACAGCCCTTCTGACAGGGTTTGGAAAAACACCGAGAGGAAACTACTATTTGCATTTAATTCATTAATTTGGTATTATTATTTCCATAATTGGACCAAATATGGAAAAAGTAATTCGCATATTCAAACCCGTACAGAAAAGCTTTTTTCTGCTCGGTCCGAGGGGAACAGGCAAGTCCACACTCATCAAAGACTCCTTCCCTGACGCCGTCTATATCGACCTCCTCCTGCCTGACATCTTCAGGACCTATCTATCCCGTCCCGAAAGGCTGCGCGAACTGGTCATGGCCAACCGCGACAAAAAGGTGATCGTCATCGATGAAGTCCAGAAGGTGCCGGAGATCCTCGATGTCGTACACAGCCTCATGGAGGAGAAGAAGGGACGGCAATTCATTCTGACAGGATCGGGTGCCCGGAAACTTAAGAAGTCAGGGGCGGACATGCTTGCCGGGCGGGCACTTATGCGCAGAATGCACCCCTTCATTGCCGCCGAGCTGAAAAGCAGATTCGGGCTTGAAGACGCCATACAGCAGGGCATGATCCCGGTCGTCCTGGACAGTGCCAATCCGATGGATACACTTCAGGCCTATATCGACTTATACCTGCGCGAAGAGGTCCAGATGGAGGGACTAACGCGGAACGTAGGCAACTTCACACGGTTTCTCGAAGCGGTCAGCTTTTCGCACGGATCGATCCTGAACGTCAGTAATGTCGCCCGTGAATGCGGCGTCGAGCGCAAAGTTGTCGAGGGATATCTCCATATCCTTGAGGACCTGCTGCTCTCCTTCAGGCTCCCGGTATTTACCAGAAGGGCCAAACGCTCAACCGCGCAACATCCAAAGTTCTATTTCTTCGATACCGGGGTTTTTAATGCTCTGCGCCCGTCCGGGCCGCTCGACAGGTCGGAAGAAAAAGCAGGTCAGGCACTGGAGGGATTGGTAGCCCAGCATCTAAGGGCATGGATCGACTACCGTCATCCTGCCGCCAAGCTCTATTACTGGCGTACCAGCGCTGGAACCGAGGTGGACTTTGTTGTCTATGGCAAAGACCTGTTTTGGGCTATCGAGGTAAAAAACGCCGCCCAGGTTCAGCCCCGGGACCTGAAGGCACTCAGAACCTTTGGGGAGGATTATCCGGAGGCAAAGAGATTCCTTCTCTATCGCGGCCGTGAAAAACTCCTTCGTGACGGAATCACGATACAGCCCTGCCAGGACTTCCTGCTCAGTCTGGCATAATCTGCGGAAAATCCTGAAGTATCCAGAAAAGAGCTGAGAACATTTTGTCAGGATAATAGATTCCTCAGAAACTATCGGGGTTAAAGGGAATGATGTGGTTAAATCGAAAGGTTAAAAACAACGGTGCGACTAATAAATAATAATGTTTAAATTGGCAACGCTCATACGGCACGGGACGGGACGCGCAATTGAATTTTTATCATAAGCTTTTGTAAAATTATTCTGACTGCGAAAAAAGGAGGAGTGCTTTGACTGACAAAAAAAGAAATCTCTACCTCTATGAAGCAATCGAACTCAGAAATGAATATGATCGCCACGTGGAGCTGTTACAGAGCCTT
>Ga0209164_1003842_pt1 | contig 13905 bp, 10 predicted proteins | sample MTBNYHSulfiMetaG_FD_187458 | JGI IMG/M metagenome (GOLD analysis project Ga0209164, IMG submission 187458) | Enrichment culture microbial communities from rom New York Harbor, USA that are MTBE-degrading - MTBE-NYH (New York Harbor Sulfidogenic)... | ecosystem: Environmental > Aquatic > Marine >...
CCTCGAGAAGATCGGGGGAGGAGGCCCGTTCTACAACATTCCCGAGGCCTGGACCCTCCGCGGGATACTGCACCTGGACTCTCTGGTATGGAGCGTCAAGGAAATCGTGCGGCGTCACGAGGTCCTCCGGACATCGTTCGTTGCCGAGGAGGGTCACGCCGTACAGCTCGTGCTGCCCGACGAATCGTTCTCCGTAGGAGTTGTCGATCTCCGCGACCTTCCAGCGAGCGAGCGGGAAGCCCGGACGCTGCAGGTGCTCGGGGAGGAGGCGAGGCGGCCGTTCGATCTCACTCAGGGCCCACTCTTTCGGGCGTTCGTGCTGCGGTTGGAGGATTCACACAGCATCCTGCTGTTGGTGATGCATCATGCAGTCTCCGACGGCTGGTCGTTTGGAGTGCTGACCCGCGAGTTGTCGACGCTCTACGACGCTCGTGTGGCCGGCAGGCCGAATCCGCTGCCTCCCTTGCCCATTCAATACTCGGATTACTCCTACTGGCAGAGACAGTGGCTCCGCGGCGAGGTGCTTCAGTCCCAGTTGGACTACTGGAAGGGGCAATTGGGCTCGGATATGCCTCTGCTGCAATTACCATCGGTGCGGCCCCGAACCCCGGTTCAGACGTTCAGGGGCGCCAAGTACTACCTGGAGCTGCCGAAGGCACTCTCCGAGGCGGCGGAATCTCTCGGCAAAGCAGAAGGGGTCAGCCTCTTCATGGTTCTCCTGGCGGTCTTCGATGTCCTCATGTACCGATACTCGGGCCTGGAGGACGTCGCGGTCGGCGTACCGATTGCCAACCGCTCCCGTTCCGAGACGGAAGGAATGATCGGGTTTTTCGTCAACACCCTGGTAATGCGGACTGATCTGTCCGGCGATCCGATCTTCCGGGAGCTGCTGCAAAGGGTTCGGGAAGCGGCGCTCGGCGCGTACTCCCACCAGGACTTGCCGTTCGACCGCCTGGTAGAGGAGCTTCGACCCAAGCGAGACCTTAGCTACAACCCACTGTTCCAGGTGATGTTCGTCCTGCAGAACATGCCGCAACAGCCTCTGGAGCTTTCCGGTCTGGCTGTCGACCGCCTCAAGGTAGACACCCGGACATCCATGTTCGATTTGACGCTCTACCTGACCGCGGCTGCCGAAGGACTGGAAGCCACGTTCGAGTACAGCACTGACCTGTTCGATGAGGCGGCCATCGAACGGATGGGGCGACATTTCCGGATGTTGCTCGAGGCCGTGACAGTGAATCCGGCCAGTCGAATCTCGGCACTCCCTCTATTGACTGCCAAAGAACGGCACCAGCTGCTCGTCGAGTGGAATGACACAGCGACGGGATCGGTGATCGAATCGCCCATCCACGAGCTCTTCGAGGCGCAGGCCGACCGCATGCCGGACGCCAAGGGCGTGATTCTGGGGCAAGAAAGTCTGACCTTCCGCCAGCTCAATGAGCGCGCAAACCAGCTGGCCGGCTACCTTGGCAGGCTGGGGATAGGAGCGGCAGAGCCTGTGGGACTGCTCCTGGATCGCTCAATAGAGGCGGTGGTCGGGATGCTGGGCATTCTCAAGGCCGGCGGCGCCTACGTTCCCATGGATGTCGCCTACCCGGCCGAACGCCTGTCTTTCATGGTCACGGACTCCGGGGCCTCCGTTCTCCTGACCCGCGCGCGTTTCCTTCGATTGGTACCTGGTTTCTACGGACGTGCAGTCTGTCTCGACGAGGATTGGGGAGAGATACTACGCGAACAAACCGAAACGCCGGCGGCCTCAGTCACCGCTGAGGACCCGGCGTACGTGATCTACACATCCGGATCTACCGGCGTGCCCAAAGGAGTCGTCGGCTTGCACCGGGGCGCAGTCAACCGGTTCCGCTGGATGTGGAAAGCATATCCCTTTCGAGATGGCGAAGTGTGCTGCCAGAAGACCTCGCTGAGCTTCGTGGACTCCATTTGGGAGCTGTTCGGGCCGCTCCTTCGGGGCGTGCCTCTTGTCATCATCCCGGATGAGATCCTTATGGACCCGAATCTGTTCGTAGAGCAGTTGGCTGAACACAGGATATCCCGCATCGTCATGGTTCCGTCGCTCCTGCGGGTCCTGCTGTCTACGTTCCCGGATCTTGGAGATCGCCTGCCTGCGCTTGCGCTGTGGATCAGCAGCGGCGAGTCCCTGCCCCTGGAGCTGGCCTTGCAGTTTCGCGAGCAAATGCCGCGAAAGAAGCTCATCAATCTCTATGGCTGCTCAGAGGTCTCGGCAGATGCCACGTTCTACGACGCGAGCGCCGGCCAATTGCCCCCGCGAGTGCCCGTCGGGCGACCGATCGACAACACGCGGGTCTACGTCCTGGATCCCAGTCTTCAGCCGGTCCCTGTCGGAGTGACCGGTGAGGTCTGCGTCGGCGGGGCGGGTGTGGCCAGTGGATATCACAGCCAACCCCAGCTCTCGGCGGAGAGATTCGTCGACAGCCCGTTCGTGCCGCAGGACCGATTGTTCAGAACTGGGGATCTCGGACGATTCATGCCGGACGGACAGCTCGTTCTGCTCGGTCGAGGTGACCAGCAGGTCAAGATCCGCGGCTTCCGGGTCGAGCTTGGGGAGATCGAAGCCACGCTCAGGAGTCATCCCTTGGTCAGAGAGTCGGTCGCCATCATGGACGGGACTGCTGCGGGTACGGACCAGATCCTGGCTTACGTGGTTCCCGAAGCCGACGGACTGCCGGATTCGGAGGCGCTGAGGGATTATGTGAGGCTACGGCTGCCAGAATACATGGTGCCGTCGCTGGTGATGCCGCTTGACACGATGCCCCTGACCCCCGCAGGCAAGATCGATCGCCTTAACCTTCCCCTTCCGCAGCGCGGCGGGGTCATTCCCGGGGCACGATCCACCTCTACCGGCGATCCGGTGGAGTCGCGGTTGGCTGCCATCTGGTCGAGGGTATTGGGGGTGGAACGCGTGGGACCCGACGACAACTTCTTCGCGCTGGGGGGACACTCGCTTCTGGCGGCGGAGCTGTTTGCGGCGATCGAAAGGGAGATCGGGAAGAGGATTCCGCTGGCGTCGCTCTTCCGGGCGCCGACGCTCAGGGAACTGGCGGCGGTTGTCCGTGCGGAGCAAGAGACCCACTCCTGGTCATCCCTCGTGGCGGTGCAGCCACAGGGAACCAGGCCGCCGCTGTTTCTCGTTCACGGGGCGGAGGGAAACGTCCTGCTCTATCGCGAGCTTGCACACTACCTGGGCGAAGATCAGCCTGTGTACGGCCTTCAGGCAAAGGGACTCGACGGAACCAGCCCGTTGACCACGAGCATCCAGGAAATGGCGGCGGACTACGCACGGGAGATCCGCAGTTTCCAGCCATCGGGGCCCTACTTTCTGGGCGGTTACTGCATGGGCGGCGGCGTGGCTTTCGAGATTGCTCAGCAGCTCCGCGCTCTGGGGGAGAGCGTCGCCTTTGTGGCGCTGCTTGAGACCTACAACGTGAGCGCGGATCTGGACGGACTCACGACACTCCATCGATCGATGCATCGAATGCAGCGCATCAAATTTCAGCTCGACAACCTGCTCCTTGCCGGATCCAGGGAAGGGGTCAAGTTCTTTGCACAGAAAGCGAGAGTGGAGCAGGCGCGCTTCCGGCTGACACTGCGGGCATGGTGGCTCAAGGTGTCCGCCCTGTTCGGTCGGACGGGGAGGGAATTATATCCCCATCTGCGCGTCGCCAAGGTCAACGACAGTGCCTTTGAACGCTACAGACCGCAACCGTACGACGGAAGGGTGGCGTTGTTCCGGCCCAGGAAGTACTTCGCTGGGTTGAGCGATTCGCATTTTGCGTGGGGGCCGGCAATCGTCGGGCGACTCGAAGTGATAACACTGCCCGTGAGCCCACGCGGCATGCTCGTGGAACCGTTTGTGAAGTCGCTCGCCCAAGAGCTCAAGGCGCAGTTGGACGACGCCCATCGCAACAGCCACCTGGAGGTGGGGAAAGCGGAGGTGAGATTGTGAAGAAGTCAATGCTCCTCGGTACTGTCTTGTGCTTGATCCTATCCGGCTGTTCCATGGTGCATTCTCCCCCGGAGGAGGAATACGGCTCCCTGACCCTCACGCTGTCGAGCTCAGGGATGGGCCGCAAAGATATCGTGCCCCCTTTGGACATGGAAATTGCCTACTATGGTGTATTTGGTGATGGACCCGGCGCGGCCACTGTTTCGAGGTTCGGCGTGACAGGCACCACAATCGTTGAGGTTTCCCTGGTCACCGGAGAATGGACGATTCGTGCGGATGCGTTCAATGCGGACGGCTACCTGATTGGCACCGGGAGCGTGGTCGTGGGCATCGCCGCCGGACAATCAACCCAGGCTCAGATACGGGTTACACCGCTGGAGGGAAATGGAGAGTTGAGCATCACCGTTGCGTGGCCGGCTGGGACTGTCGCGAATCCGGCGCTCACGGGTACTCTGGAACCGTTGGGGGGTAGCCCTCAGGTCATTCCCTTCATGCCCGGCACGAACTCGGCATCGTATTCGTACCCGTCATTGGATGCGGGCTACTACTTGCTTACGCTTCAGCTGTCAGATGGGCCCGTCCAGAAGTGGGGCGCCGCGGAGGCGATACGCATTCTCAAGGATCAGACCACAGAGGCTTCGTTCACTCTGACGGCAGAGGACGTGAACTCAGGCGAAGTCGATCTGACGATCGTGCCGGACATGGGCGATCCGATAGCGATCTACTTCGAAGGGCACACTCAACAGTTGCCAGCGGGTCTTGACATGACCGTTACGGCGACTACCTCGAACGACCCGATGGATGACTATCGATGGTACTTGAACGGAGTCAAACTGGTCGGGGCAACAGGCTCCTCTATCACGATCGGAAACGGCCTACCCGAGCGAAACCACAGACTCGACCTGACGGTAACCAAGGGAAACGTCCTAAGTTCCGGCCACATAACTTTCTCGGTCATCGCCCCTCCTGCGGAGACCGTGTACACGAACCTGAGCGAGGGAGGCGCGCAGCTGGATGTCTACCTCTACAAAGGCCCTCAGTTTGATGTGTACCCTTCACCGATATACACGATTTGGGTGGAGGACAGTGACGGAACCTACATGCACAGTCTCTTCGTGAGCAACGGGATAGGCACGAACCAGTACCCGATGTCTGGCAACTGGGCGGCACGACCCATGTGCGCACCGTACTGGGCACACAAGTCCTGTATCGAAGATCCATATGCGGGTGATCCGGCACATGACACAACCGGCATGTACCTCGCGCTGCCGAGCGGCGCTGGGGGCCCGCCCCCGTATCCTGAGGGGCCGATCCCTTCGGACCTCGATGCGGTCACACAAGCTACCCGGCTGGTGGATTTTCATTTGCGGACCAACCGGAAGGACGACGGAATGTCGCAGTTCCGGGTTCTTCTGGAGATTGGAAAGGCCTGGGACTACAACTCTTACTACACGAAAGCGGACTACAACCTCCCAGGGCAGCCCACACTGATCTATGGGGTTGACGTCGACACACAGAGCACCCAGAAGCTCTACACGATGAGCTTGCTCGGCGCAGGACACGTATTCGGAAGCGACGGAGCGATGCACTCCACCGAGAATATCACCACAGCGCTGGACATCCTTGGCACAGCCCTGGTACACGTAAGGGAGTAGATCCAGCACTCAGATCCCGGCGGTACTGTGCTGTCCGAACAGTCCGACTGATCTATTGGAACCGTGATCGATGCTGCAGAAGAGAATCACGACAGCTACTCAGGCGTGCAGCTTCTCAGCCAGCCAAGTACTAAGCACACTCTCACCTGACCCCCGCTTCGCTGCCCCGGAGGTGGGGCCTGCCGACGTTCTGGTTTGGGTAGCGCGCCTGGATGATCCAGGGTTGGATTTCCAGGGGCTTGCGCGCCTTCTTTCTTCCGATGAGCGCGAGAGATCAGAGCGCTTCGTCTTTGGGCGGGATCGAATGCGGTATGCGGCGGGGCGCGCTCTTCTGAGGGTGCTTCTCGGCCGTTGTCTTGGTATCGGCCCTGCGGAGGTCCGGTTCCGCTACGAGCGATACGGCAAACCGGCGCTCGACGGCGCGGATCTCTTTTTCAACATGTCCCGTTCGGGCGGCTATGCGCTTTACGCTGTGACACGCGAGCGAGAGATTGGGGTAGACATCGAGGAGATCCGGGACATTCCAGAGATGGACCGGATTGCGGGCAGTCACTTCTCTGGGGCTGAGCTCAGACACTACTGCAGCAAGTCAGGCTGGATCAAACGGCAGGCCTTCTTCCAGCTCTGGACCAGAAAGGAGGCGCTCCTGAAGGCGGTCGGCACGGGACTCGCCGGTACTGTTGACGCGGTTCACGTGTCGGCCGAGTCCGCCGAACGGACGGGTGTGTTCAGCCTGCGATCCGGCGCGGGGGAGCAGTCTGAATGGGCTCTTTGCGACCTGAGCGGCCCTTCCGGATTTGCCATGGCCGCTGCGGTGGCCGCCACAGGGCGGTTACACCTGCGGGTGCAGGTGTTGCGGTCCGATTCAGGAGACGGGGGGGCGCAGCCTGTGGAGCCTGGTTGCCAGGACCGGAACGCTTGTCTTGCTTGTGAGTCCCGCACTCAGATGATACAGTGTACACCATGAAGGCTGTTTCCCTGTGCTTGTGCTTGTGTTGTTTCCTGCTGATGTGCCCGTCTGGACTCGTCGCGCAAGGGGCATACCTCGACAAGGGAGTGAACGGCGTGGGCGCGGAGTTGAGGGCCGCATGGACCCTGGAGGGCTTCGCCGGGTTGGGGGTCATGAGCGGTTACTCGATCGGCGGGGTCTTGGACATCGGGGCGGACCTTGACTTCTCCCTGGGCGAGCTGTACGGGAACGAAACCTCTGACCTGCGGCTTGCCTTCGTATACAGCGTGAACCTGCTCAAGCAGTCGGGAAACGTGCCGGTTTCACTCCAAGTCCAGGGATCTTACGGAGTCAGCAACGTGATCAGCCGATACCTGGAGGACGACGGAGCGGCCCGCAGAGGGCAGGGGTACACGATCGGGGTCGCTCTGTCCCGCAGCTTCAGGCTCAGCTCTCTTGCGCTCGTCCGACTGAATGTGCTCGCGGATTATCAGTCAGTGACTTTCGCGACCATCGGGGGTGCCACCATTCCTGATTCAACGGACTACGGCAGGAACCTGTACTTTGGCGGGGCGATAGGGTTGGTGTTCGAACTGCAGTCGGGAGCAGTCCTGGGTGTACACGGCGAGTTGCGCAGCAACCAGAACTACGACCTCTGGGCTCGACCGATCCTTGCTGTTGCCTTTCCCGCCAACTGAGGGCAGTCGCCTGCGCAGCCCGCTGGCGGATGGCGGTGCTCGGCCGCACAAGATTGGGACTGTGACGTGAACTCGAAGCGATCTCTCAAGTCACTGGCCATCATTGCCGCTGCGCTCACAGTGGCCGCCGGGTGCTCGCTGGACTCGATGACCGAGGCGGTGATGGTCAGCGTCGACGGACAGTCGCTTACCCTCGCATGGGATCCTCCATCGACGATTGGGGGTCTTGACCGTGTGGCGGGATACTCGGTGTGGTACAAGCGCTACAGCAGTCCCTACTGGACCCTCCTGGGAGAGATACCCGCATACCAGGCGCCGCAATACACCGTCAGCCACGAGCGGGTGGGGGACGGACTGTTCGTATTCGCGGTGAGCTCGATCGACGACGCCGGGCGGACCTCGGAGATGCATTCCTCTCTGGATTGGACTGCGTCGCCGATGACCGGATGGTACGTGTCGTGGATGAGGAAGCGGTGAATCGGCCCGGAAAGGCATCGTGCATACCGGGACGGAAGGCGGCGATCCTGCTGCTGCTCGGGTTCGGCCTGTGGGAGCCACTCTTGCTTTCGGCTCAAGGAAGAACGTTCGAGGAAACCGTCTCGATTCCGGATCCCCCTCTGTACAGTGGGGCTTTTCTGATCAACGCGGGAAGTCTGCTCTTCGACCTGGAAAGCTATGGCGGCGGGATCGGTTTCAAGATCGGCCGGCAAGAAGCATACCTGCGGTTTCTGACGGATTTGTATATTCGCACCCTCACCCGCGGCTTTTCGATCACCCTGGGCACCACTTACGAGCGCCATTTTGTTTCCGGGGCCCTGTCGCCGTACTGGGGGGTCACAGCATCCCTGGGTGTTGCCACTCAGAAGGACGCTTTCGACAGCGCGAACTGGCTCTCCGTTACGGCTATACCGATAGGGGTAACCGGGCTGCTGGGCATGGAGTTGTTCGTCACCGAGCATGTGAGCCTGTTCTTCGAATACGCCTTGATGGCGGAACTGGCCATTATGCACACGGCTCAGAGCGTCGCTGGGACTGTGAGCCGGGACACCTACACGGACTTCCGTGTCGACACCGGGCTGGGCAACCAGTCCAAGCTTGGAGTGGCTTTCTACCTGCCTGCCCTACTATGTCTGCCCCGGTTGCGAGTGCCGGCCTCGGAGTGAGAGGTGGCGGCGGCGCGACGCACTCTCACGCCCGGGTCCTTCAAGCAACAACCTGGGTGAGCACGCAAACGCCCCATGCTGTGTCCCTCGGCCGACTTGCCACGTCCTTCCTCCTCGTCGGTCTGGGCCTCCTGGTAACGGCCTGCGACTGGACGGACCGGTTCAACCTCGCCGAGCCGGTTCGGGTGGAGATCAAGACCCCGACCCTGACCCTGATCTGGGATCGTCCCCTGAACGACGTCCCGCATGCCCCCTCCAGAGTCGCATCCTACCGGGTCTATGTCCGGGAGTACGACGGCTGGTTCTGGACCTTGCTGGACGAGATCCCGGCCAGCGAGCAGCCCCGGTACGAGGTGGAGCACGACCGCGTGGGCAGCGGGGCCTTCATCTTCGCCATCCAGGCGGTTTCGGCTACCGGCGGGGCCTCTCCGCTTCACTCTTCTCTGGATCTGACCGCCGATCCCATCGGCGGATGGTACGTTCACTGGTTTCACTGATCGACTGGAGTGGATCGCCGCGACTTTGGAAGGAGGAACTGGGCTGGAATGAACAAGCTGATCCTGGTGTGCGCGATTCTGATTGGGCTGAAGGCGGCAGCGGGCCTGCAGGCCCAGGACCTGGAATCCGAGGTGATGCCGGAGCCCCCAGGCCACCCTGCTTCCCTCGGCCTCATCTTCAACACCGCCAACATCCTCCTGGAACCCGAGAGCTTCCGCGGCGGGCTCGGCCTGGAGATGGGCTTCGAGCGCTACACGGTCCGCGGCTGGGTGGATCTCTTTGCCTACACGGAGTTCAACCCCTTTTCCGTGACCCTGGGCGCCGCGGTCAAGAAGTCGTTCCTTCCCGGGCGCGTGGCTCCGTACCTCGGGGCGTTCCTGGAGTCGGGGTTCTCACAGATACGAAGCGGCATAGACGCGGACAACTGGACGCGGGTGGACACTCTGCCACTGACCGTTGGCGGGCTGCTCGGGGTCGAGGTGTTTCTCCTCGACTTCGTCTCCCTCTTCGTCGAGTACGATCTTGCCTTCCAGCTGTATTACACGAACACCACGGTGAGCATAGCGGGCTCGCAGACCGCCACCGGCTCCTGGGAATACACCCTGGACCTGGGGATGGGCAACAACTCCAGGATCGGATTCGTGATATACCTCAAAGCGCCGGAAAGGCCCGGTCTCGCCCTGTTGGGCGAGAAGGAGGACGGGGAATAGGGACAACGTCGCCGGGGTGTCTGCACAAATACCCCGACGAGGACAACCCCCTTATCAGCCGGCGCTGGGGGACAGCGCCGATCGCCCCCCCGCAACCCGAGAGTGCGTACCGGCGCTGTTTCCCAGTGTGGCATGAATGACCTCCCGCCCTGCTACCACCTCCCAGCCGTCCCGCCGTTCCTCACGATCCTGTGAACACCACCTCGTTCGAGTACCCGCTCTCCAGGCCGCTGCCGTTGTAGGCGGTGGCGGCGATGTAATAGGTCTTTCCGGCCACCAGGTCGGTGAGGGTGCAGCTCGTGCAATTGCCCACGTCCACTGCCACCGTGTAGGAGCCCGGCGCCTCCCCGTAGTAGAGCTTGTAGCCTGCCAGGTCGGCTTCCGGGTTGGGGTCCCACTCGAGGGTGGCCTGGGTCAGCAGCAGGGCGTTCACGGTGAAGGTGCAGTTTGTCGAGCCCGCCCGGGTGCCGTCCGCGGTGTAGGCGGTCACGTCCAGGCGGTAGACGCCGGCCTCCAGATCGGCCCCCACCGTGAAGCTGGTTCCGGTGGCTGAGGCGGCCCCATTGACGTACCAGGCGTAGACCACGTTGCCCACTTCCGGGGGCACCGAGGCGGTCACGGTCATGGACTGGCCTTCGTCGATGGCGGCCGCCTGGCCGCTCAGGCTTACCTCGATGGGATTGGCGAGCTCCGGGGTGATGTTGACCTCCAGCTTGCCGGGGGGGTCGTTGATCACGGGAAAGTCGAACACTCCCACGGTGGTCTGGTCCTTCAGGATGCGGGCGATCTCCACCGCGCCGATGGCCAGCGTATCTCCGATCAGGAGCTGGTCGTAGAGCTGGACCACCAGGGTGTAGTAGCCGGTGGGGATGTCGGCCGCGGTGCACACCGCCGTCCCGGGCGTCGAGATGGCGAACTCCAGGTCGATCGTCGAGCCCGCCTTGGGGATCAGCTGGGATCGCACGACCGGGTTCTCGGTCTCGTCTGCAGGCCAGATCACGGTCAGATCGATGGAGCCGTAGCCTTCCAGCGGCCGCACGACCGCGTTCAAGGTCGCGGTGACCCCGGAATGGATGGTCACCACCTCCTGGCAGCGGCCGATCACAATCCCTGCAGCGTTGAGCGCTTCGACCGTAACGGTCCAGTCGCCGAAGCGCAGCCCGGGAATCGTCTCCGGGGGCGTGTCCGTAGTCTTCGAGAAGCTCTTGTCCTTGGGTCCCGCCCCGTAGATCGCGTACCGCGCGGGGTTCATGTCCAGGTCGGGCACCAGGGTCTTGGCGGATGCCGTCTGGATGCTCACCACCAGAGTGCCGGGGACGTCCTCCCGGTCTTCGATGGCGGTGCCGATCATCGGGTTGGTACAGACCATCAGGAACAGGCTGGACAGAGCCAGCGCTGCGCAGAGCAGCCAGGTTGTTTTTCTTCGACTTGTCATGCGAGCACCTCCCAGTGTTGTTTGCCGGCGGTCGGCAGCCCTCAAGGGGGGTGCTGCGAAACGCTCGGCAGCCATGCAGCCCTATCCCGCTCACTGCGGGACGTAGGCCAACGGCTTTGCGTCCTCCCCTTTGGGGGAGTTTGCCCTTATCGTCGTCTCATCCACTTTCCTGCGAACGCTGAGTCCCCCGAACCTGCTTCTCCTCGTCCCTCCTTCCGTCTCACCTCGAATCCCCGACAGGCAGCGCCAGGTCGAGAACCCTCGAGAGCCCCACACGTTCCCCTGAAGCGCGACTGTCTCGGGCTCTCTTCTTGCGCTAAGCAACTACCGTGCCAAAGACGGTCGAGTGCAACGCTCTGCGTATTTCCCTGTTCCGATAGGAGTTGCGCTCGATCGGGGGCGGCGGCTGGTTTGCGCCCTGGCCCCTGAGCGTTACAGGCTCGTCGCTTGCGCACCCGGGCAATTACGGTTTTCTCTTCCCCGGGCTGCGCTCACGCGGCGGGCGCCCCGCCTCCCGTGCCCGGCTCGGAGCCCGCCTTGCCCCGCACTCGGTAGACGCGCTACCCTGAAGCGGACCGCACAAGGGGCTATCTTCTACGAGTAAGGCTCTCCGGCCGCGACCGGGGGGCGTAGCCACACAACAACAAGGAGCATCTGCTTGAAGACGAGAAACGTGTCGATCAGTCCGGCCGGCGAGGAGTTCCCTCTGCCCGACGCCCAGGCGGCCGCCGGGGAGCTCGAGCGCCTGAGAGGCCTGGCGGCGGAGCAGCGCAAGCTGGGCCGGGAGGTCGTGGTGGTCATGGGGGTGGGGTTCGTCGGGGCGGTCATGGCCGCCGTGGTGGCGGACTCCCGGAAACCGGATGGTGAGCCGGGCAAGTTCGTGATCGCCCTGCAGCGCCCGAGCCTCCGGGGCTACTGGAAGATCCCGGTGCTCAACCGCGGCGTCTCACCCGTCAAGGCCGAAGACCCCGAGGTCGACGAGCTGATCCACCGCTGCGTCCTGGAGACCCGGACCCTGACCGCCACCTTCACCGAGGATGCCCTGGAGCTCGCCGACGTGGTGGTGGTGGACGTGCAGTGCAACTACCAGAAGAACAGCCTGGGAGACGTACGGAACGGCACCACGGACATGGAGGCCCTGGAGCAGGCCTTCCGGACCATCGCCGAGAAGATCGGCCCGGAGACCCTGGTCCTGATCGAGACCACCGTGCCCCCGGGCACCACCGAGCAGATCGCCTTCCCGATCATGAAGAAGATCTTCGAGACCCGGGGCATCGAGGGCAATCCCCTGCTGGCCCACAGCTACGAGCGGGTCATGCCCGGCAGGCACTACGTGGCCTCGGTCCGGGACTACTGGCGGGTGTGCAGCGGCATCGACGAGCGGGCCCGGGAGCGGGTGGTCCGCTTCCTGGAGGAGGTCCTCAACACCAAGGAGTACCCCCTGACCGTGCTGGACCGCCCCATCGAGAGCGAGACCGCCAAGATCGTGGAGAACAGCTACCGGGCGGCGATCCTGGCCTTCATGGACGAGTGGTCCCTGTTCGCCGAGCGCAACGGCGTGGACCTCAAGCGGGTCATCGAGGCGGTCAAGGTGCGCCCCACCCATTCCAACCTGATCTTCCCGGGGCCCGGGATCGGCGGGTACTGCCTGCCCAAGGACGGGGCCCTGGGGGTCTGGGCGTACCGCCACATCCTGGGCTGGGAGGACGAGATCTTCAGGTTCACGGCCCAGGCCATCGACACCAACGACATGCGCTCCCTGCACGTCCCCCAGATGGTCCGGGACGCCTTGCGCAACATGGGCGAGGCCATTGCTGCGGCGGACATCCTTCTCCTGGGCGCCTCCTACCGCCCGGACGTGGGGGATACCCGCTACTCCGGCTCGGAGCTGATCCTCCGGCGCCTCACGGAGATGGGGGCCAGCGTCCGGGTGCACGACCCCTACGTGGAGAGCTGGGGCGAGATCGAGGGCCTCGAGGACGACCCCGAGTCCAGCAAGGGGTACGGTCGCTTCTTCGCCCGGCAGAAGAACCTCGAGCGCCTGGAGATCGAGCCGGACATGTGGAAGGCCATGAGGGGGGTCAAGTCCATCGTGATCGCCGTTCCCCACAAGCACTACCTGGACCTGGACCCGGATCGGGTGGCCGAGGCGGTGGGGCGCCCCTTCGCCGTGGTGGACTGCTTCTGCATCCTCGACGACGCCAGGATCCTGCGCTATCTCCAGCTGGGCTGCGAGGTCAAAGGGCTGGGGCGGGGGCACATCCGGCGGCTCAAGGACAGCCTGAAGGGTTGATGCGCCGGATGCGGGCGTGAAGCCTTCCCGCCCCTACAGGGCCCAGCTCAGGTACCACCCCGTGGTGGGTTGGGCCGTGGGGTCCAGGGAGGTGTGCATGGCCGACTCTTCGCTCTCCGGGTCCACCGCGATCACCCCGAAGTCGAAGTCCCCGTTGCCGAAGTCCGCGTGGTGCAGCTCCACCTCCGGGTCGTCGTCCACCGCGAGCTGGGCGATCAGGGTCCAGTCGCCTGAATCGTGGACCCTGACGTACACCCGGTAGCCCGCGATCTCCCCGGCGGGAGGGTCCCAGGCCAGGGTGACGGTTTCGCTCTCGCACAGGTACTGGGTGAGGCCGCTTCCCGGATCCAGGGGATCGGGGTTTTCCTGGACCTGGGGGCCCCCCAGGAGATTGTACAGGATGGCCATGGTGCAGCCGCTGGCCGACAGGACCGCCAGTGCGGCGGCGGCCATGATCGCAACGCGCAAGATCGTAATCCGCTTGAACTGCCGACGCATTTCGACACCTCCGCAAAGCCGCTT
>Ga0209164_1003846_pt1 | contig 13892 bp, 11 predicted proteins | sample MTBNYHSulfiMetaG_FD_187458 | JGI IMG/M metagenome (GOLD analysis project Ga0209164, IMG submission 187458) | Enrichment culture microbial communities from rom New York Harbor, USA that are MTBE-degrading - MTBE-NYH (New York Harbor Sulfidogenic)... | ecosystem: Environmental > Aquatic > Marine >...
CAAAAAGGACCCTTTGGGTTTTTTTGGCAATCACAGGATTGGGGGCTACCTGCTATTTGCCAATAGCCATTAGCCAATAGTGTTTCGCGTCAGCGAAACCGCGGAGAGATGTCCGAGCTGGCCGAAGGAGCGCGACTGGAAATCGCGTGTACCGCCTTCAAAGCGGTACCGAGGGTTCGAATCCCTCTCTCTCCGCCATGTTTTTCTTTAGAGAACTCGTAAAGGTTAAGGGTTTTCCATGGCTTATGAAGTGTTGGCCAGAAAGTGGCGTCCCCAGGTTTTCGAAGAGGTCATCGGCCAGGAACACGTCACTCAGACGCTGATCAATGCCTTTAAGACGGACAGGCTCGCTCACGCTTATCTTTTCAGCGGATCCAGGGGCGTGGGGAAGACCTCTGTAGCCAGGATCCTCGCCAAGGCCATGAACTGCAGGCAGGGTGAGCCGGGTATTCCCTGCAACCGATGCCACTCCTGCATCGAGATCACCCAGGGATCCTCCGTGGACGTGCAGGAAATAGACGGGGCATCCAATCGCGGCATCGATGAAATCAGGGAGCTGCGAGAAAACATTCGCTACATGCCTTCGTCAAACCCCTTTCGCGTCTACATTATTGACGAAGTGCACATGCTCACCATGCCGGCCTTTAACGCGCTTCTCAAGACTCTCGAAGAGCCGCCCCCCCATGTGAAGTTCATTTTCGCCACCACCGAAGCCCACAAGGTCCCGGTGACCATTCTTTCCCGGTGCCAAAAATTCGACTTCAAACGAATTCCGCTTCCCATGATCATCAAACAGCTCGAAAAAGTAACCGGGGACGAAGGGATTGAAATCAGCAAATCCGGGCTTGCCCTCATTGCGAGGGAAGCTGAGGGAAGCATGCGGGATGCCCAGAGCCTTCTGGACCAGGTGATTTCCTACACGGGCCCCAAAGTCGAAGATAAACAGATCACCGACATCCTCGGGATCATCGACCGGCGCCTCATTTTTGAAGCATCCCAGGCCGTGCTCGACGGTTCTGTGAAAAAATGCATCCAAATTGTGGATCAGATTTACACCTTCGGTTATGACATGAAGGAGTTTTACCGGGCCCTCATGGACCAGTTCCGAAATCTCCTGGTGAGCCTGCTCGCGCCCGGTGAATCTCTTCTCGACATGATCGAAAGCGACAGGGCTGAACTGAAGAGACAGGCCGAGCAAGCGGGTTCGGAAAAACTTCAGCACATCCTTAATCTTCTCATTGCCCGGGAAGAAAATCTCAGGATGACGACCCATTCCCGATTGGTCCTGGAAATCGTCATGGTGAAGCTTTGCACGCTTGGTGAGTATCTCTCCTTTGACCGGCTCTTCCAGAAGATCGAGTCCCTTGAAAAGAGATTGTCTTCCCCCGCTCTTGAGGAAACTTCCATACCGGCCGGCCGGCTTTCCGAGCCCGGCATGGATTGGCAGGCCCAAAGCGCGCCCGGCCCCTTTTCGGCCGCATCTTCCGGAGGAATCGGCCCGGAAGACTGGGAGCGTTTTCTAAAATTTCTGGGCTCCAGGAATCGGGCCATGGTCAATGTTCTCAGGGAATGGCCTCTCTTGCACACAAGCGACGATATGATCGAGATCGGCAAAGGAAAAAGCCACTTTTCCTCGACCTATCTGGATGAACCGGAACGGCTTCAAAAGCTCACGGAACAGGCCCGGGATTTTTTCAAAAGGGACGTGAAAATCAAAATCACTCCTCAAAAGGATCAGGAGGCGGGAGACAAACCTCCGCAGGCGGAAACAAAGCGCCCCAACCTCCCCCCACCCATCCAGGACGTTCTGGACATCTTCCAGGGGGAGGTCAAGGGGGAAATCACCGTCCATCCGAATCAGGGGGAGAATACGGGGAGGGACAAATGATGAAAGGCATCCCGAATATGGGAAATCTCCTTAAACAGGCCCAGCAGTTTCAGGCCAAAATGGCCAAGCTTCAGGAAGAACTTGGAGAGAGGACGGTGGAAGCCTCGTCCGGAGGGGGCATGATTACGGTCGTAGCCAACGGCCGCCAGGAAATCCTGTCCGTGAAAATCGATCCTGAAGTCATCGACCCCAATGACAGGGAGATGCTCCAGGATCTGATCCTGGCTGCGGTGAACGACGCACTGACCAAGGCCAGGAACATGATGCAGGAAGAAATGGGCAAATTGACCCACGGGCTCAACATCCCGAACATGCCCGGGCTTTTCGGATAACCATGGGCATCTACCCTCCTCCTCTTGAGCGCTTGATCCGTCACCTCTCCAAGCTGCCGGGCATAGGACAGAAGTCTGCGACCCGGGTGGCTCTCTATATTCTCAAGAAGCCCAGGGGTCTGGCTGAAGATCTGTCCCGCAGCCTCATGGACGTGAAAGAAAAAATCCGTTTTTGTTCCCTTTGCTTCAATTTCACGGATCAAGACCCCTGCGCTATTTGCCGCGACGAGACCCGGAACAACGGTGTCATCTGCATCGTCGAAGGGCCGGGCGACCAACTCGCCATTGAAGAATCAGGGATTTTCAAAGGAAGGTATCACGTCCTTCATGGGATCCTCTCCCCCCTGGATGGAATCGGCCCCGAAGATCTCAAGGTTGCGGAACTCCTTACCCGTCTTGAAAAAGAACAGGTTCAGGAAGTGATCATGGCCGTGAACCCGACCGCCGAAGGCGAAGCCACCGTTTCCTTCCTCGCCAAACTCCTCTCAGACAAGGGTATTGTCCTGTCCCGAATCGCACTCGGCATTCCCATGGGAGGGGATTTGAAATACATGGACGCCATGACCCTCCGTCATGCCCTCAAAAGCAGGACGTCACTGCAGCCATGATATCCAAGCGAGCGCTGAAAGAACTTTCCCGGATTCTGGGTCCTGAGCGCATCAGCACCCGCCGGGACACCCTGGAGCGCTACGGCACGGACGCCACCAAGCTGGCCTACTCACCCGATGCGGTCGCCTTTCCCGGCCACATTCGGCAGATCGCGGATATCCTCCTCCTGGCCAACCGCGAGCGGTTTCCCGTGGTCCCCAGAGGTGCGGGAAGCGGCAAGAGCGGTGGGGCCCTTCCTGTGCAGGGCGGGCTCATCCTTGCCATGGACGGTTTTGACCGGATCCTTGAAATCGATGAATCCAATCTCATTGCCAAGGTGGAGAGTGGTGTCATCACCGCCCGGCTTCAGCAAGAGGTCGAAAAGAAAGGTCTCTTCTACCCTCCGGATCCGGCCAGCATCCATATCTCCACCATCGGCGGCAACGTGGCGGAGTGCGCAGGCGGCCTTCGAGCGGTCAAATACGGCGTCACAAGGGATTATGTCCTGGGCCTTACCGTTGTTCTGCCTACGGGAAAGATCATCACAACAGGCGTACAAACGGCCAAGGGCGTGGTCGGCTATGATCTCACCCGCCTCATTACCGGCTCTGAGGGGACCCTCGCCGTCATTGTGGACATCACCCTTCGCCTGATTCCAAAACCCGCCTACACGAGGACCATGATCGCCTTTTTTAAGGACCCTTCTTCGGCCGTTCAGGCCGTCTCGCAGATTATTCGAAGCAAGGTCGTCCCCACCGCTCTGGAGTTCATGGACAGGACTTGCATCGAATGCGTCCAGGATGAAATCGGGCTTCCCGTCCCTGAGTCGGCCGGCGCTCTTTTGCTCATCGAATTGGACGGAGACCAGGCTCTCACGCGCCGGGAAGCCAAAACTGTTGAGCAAATCTGCATGCAAAGGGGCGCCGTCGAGTTCCAGGCCGCCTCGGGCAAGAAAAAGGGGGAGAGGCTCTGGGAAGCGAGGAGAAATGTGTCTCATGCCGTTTACAAGTTGAAGCCTGACAAGGTGAGCGAGGATGTGGTTGTTCCGAGAAATCGAATGGCCGACCTGGTCTCCTTCATCAACACATTGAGCGGGACTTATGCGCTCCCGATGCCGGCTTACGGCCATGCCGGCGACGGCAACATCCACGTCAATATGATGCTGGACAAAAGCAAGCCTGATGAATTGAGGAAAGTGGACGAAGCCGTGAAAGAACTCTTTCAAAAGGTTCTGGAGATGAAGGGAACGCTTTCCGGAGAACACGGGATTGGAATCACGAAAGCCCCTTACCTGGGCATGGAGATCTCTCAGCCGGCCCAGGACCTGATGATCCGGGTGAAGAAGGCCTTTGATCCGAACGGCATTCTCAACCCCGGCAAAATTTTTCTTGCATGAAATCTGCCGCAGCAGATTTCATCAAAGGACTTGATCACATCCTGAGAAGTGTCAAGGCTGGACGGCAAAGCAAAAAACTCCGGATGCAAGGCGCGCGAATCTTGAGGAATGAGGCGTACATAGAAGTACGCCGCAGTGACGAAAGATGAAGCGCAACACAGCAGACGGACTTTTTGCGAAGCCGTCAAAGGACTTGATCTTTGCTGCGGTAATACATGGTGTTGTAGAGCTTTTCCACATCCACCAGACTCAATTGATCCAGGGCCTTTTTCATGGGCACCGTGGTCACCTCCCCCAGCTTGAGGCTGACCATCCGCCCGAAGTCGTCATTGGCAATCATGTCCACAGCGGCAATGCCGAATTTTCGCCCCATCCGGCGGTCATAGGCTGAAGGCGATCCGCCCCTCTGTAAATGCCGGAGCGCCACGTAGCGCACTTCCAGGTTCGTCTGCTTCTCCAGGTTCTCTGCGATGAAACCGCCGATGCCTCCCAGATAAACGCGACCGAATCCGTCCTGCCCCCGCCTCTCCAGCACCTCGTGCATTCCCCGGGGCTTGGCCCCTTCGGCCACGAGCACAATGCTGTAACGTTTCCCTTCCTTCTTTCGCTTCACCAGGAGTTCGGCGACCCGCTCCATCACAAAATCATGCTCCGGAATGAGCGTGATGGCGGATCCCGAAGCTTCTCCCCCCTCAAGGGCAAGCCACCCGGCCTTTCTGCCCATGGTCTCCACAACAAAGACCCGGCTGTGTGAGCCAGCCGTGACGCGGAGCCTGTCGATATCGTCGGTAATCCAGTTTACCGCGGAATCAAACCCAAGGGTATAATCCGTCTCCGAGAGGTCTTTGTCGATGGTTTTAGGAACGCCGACCACCTTCACGCCTTCCCGGAAAAGCTTGTAAGCGGCCCCGAGATTGTCGATGCCTCCAATGACCACAAGGGCTTCAAGGCCCAATTTTTTCATATTCTCGATGATGAGGCCCGACTGATCCTTCTTTGGGTCAAAGGGGTTGATCACGCTGGTGCCGAGGCGGGTCCCCCCGGATCGGTCCCAGGTGCGCACGAGGTCGGAATCCAGGGGCACGATCCAGCGCTTTAAGCTTTCCTTTTTCTCAGGCTTGACCTCGATGAGCCCTTTCCACCCGTCAAGGATGCCGATCACCTCGAACATCATTCCCCGAACAGGCACAAGATCCTTGTTTAAGGCTGAGTAAGTGATCCACTGAATGGCGCTGTTGATTCCGGCGCAATCCCGGCCTGCAGTCAGGACCCCAATCCTCGTTTTCATATGCCGCCTCCCCTCTGTTCTTCCCCGTCTAAGGCAGGTACTATAGGACAAGGTCTTCCGGCTGTCAAGGCGCCTACACGGTGCAGGGCGCTTCCTTCCTTGTCCCGCGCACCTTCTGCTTTGATTTGCCTTGCCAGGGTGGGAGCTTTTCCTGTATGAGATACGCTGGAGGAACAGCACAACATGGACATCTCCTCAAGCGTACTTCTGGGCATCATCCAGGGGCTGACGGAATTCCTGCCCATCAGCAGTTCAGGTCATCTGGTCCTTTGGCAGAATCTCCTGGGTTTCAAAGAGCCGGAACTGCTTTTTGACATCGGCCTCCACCTCGGCACCCTGGTTGCGGTTTGTCTTTTTTTTCGTCATGACCTCAAGGCCATGATTGTGGAAACAACAGGCTTCCTTGTTTCCCTCTTGCGTCGGGAAACAGGCTTCGGACAAAGCAGAGATTACCCTCACGCCTCCATGCTTCTATGGGTCCTGGTTGGGACGATTCCCACAGGGTTCATCGGCCTGTGGTTCAAGTCGCCCTTGGAAGCTCTCTTCGGGTCCTTGGGAGTGGTTGGTTTCATGCTCCTGGTCACAGGCTTCATTGTTCTTGCAAGCCGGAAGCTTTCGGCAAACGACTCGACCCGCACGTCGGTAGGCCTATGGGCCGCTTTGGCAGTGGGCATCGCGCAGGGGATCGCCATCATCCCGGGCATTTCCAGGTCAGGGTCGACCATTGTGTGCGGCATGGCCTTCAAACTCTCCAGAGAAACGGCGGCCAGATTTTCTTTTCTTCTTGCCATTCCGGCGACACTGGGCGCCATGGCGGTGCAGCTCAGATCCGAGGGATTGAGCCGGGAGGCCCTGCCCACGCTGGCGGCCGGGTTCTTCGTCTCAGCGGTGGTCGGGCTCCTGGCCCTTAAAATACTGATGGGCATGGTGCGAAAAGGGCATCTCCACTACTTCGCCCCTTACTGCTGGGCTGTGGGGCTCCTCATCCTTTTTTTCTCTTTCCGGACCTGATAGCGCGGCTTTTCGCACCACGGCCAAGAGGACCCACTTGGGGGATTCATTTCTCCGTGAGCCCTGTGACCCTGGGGTGATCATTCCGTTTGGCCTTCACCGCACCTATTTTGCTCCGAAATCTCCCAGCCCGAGAAGCCGGAAGACCACCATGAAGCCCTCTGCCCCATCAGCGCGCTCCGCCGTGAACCGAACACCCCAACACTGGGATTCATAGTCCAGGTAAAACCGCTCTCCCACGCTTTGTTTTCGGCTCAAATCCCTGTGGAAGGAGGCGCCTGCTGAAAAGCCTCCAAAGAGATTCACATGGCCGGTGACACTGAGTCCGTCTTCCCCGGTCTCCTTCACATACCGGTAATCTATGCCCAGGCTGTCCGCTTTTCCCTGAGATCTTTCGATGGACCACCGGAGAGCCGTATAGGTAAAAGCAATTTCTTTTTCATAATGGTCCCACCCTGCCTCTGCGTCGAAATAGAGGGAAGGAAAAGGGTTCACGGTGAGAATCCCTACGAGGGGCAAGAGAGGCCTTTTTTCCCCTTCAGGCTCTTCCGTCCTCCTTTGCTCGCCAATGTCATACCCCTGCTCCAGGCTGAAGGCGGCCCACTGGCGGTAGCTGACCTCGCCCTTCCTGTTTTCCTGTCTGGCATCCAGGAAGTTTTCCAGGGCAAGGATGAGGAGGTTTTGCTTCCCGCCCTTATCCATGGGTTCAAACCAGGGCTGGTCAAGGTCTGTGTCCCGGTTCACCCTGTAGCGATAGATCAGGGAGGGAAAAACCTTGTGCTTCAGTCTTCTGGTTTCGCCCCATTGCACGTCGAAAATCCTCTCCATCACCGTGGAAAACCTGGTTTGAAAAACATAGGCCTCCTTCGTTTGCCTGCGCGTGCCCTCCGCCCCATGATCAAATCCCTGGGCCGTCAAGGTATACCCCAAGGACGGCTCCACCTCCATCACCCTTCCAAGCCACATAGGATAAGCCAACTGCGGCGTGAGAGACGTTCGCACGCCATTTGGCCCGTCCTCGCGCCAGAGGGTGTCAAAGTCCGTGTCAAATCGCACGAAGAGCGGAGTTCGAGCAAGGGGCTTCGGAAGAAGGGAGAAGCGCAACCCTGCCGGTGTCTGAGGAGTGTCGTCGGTCGGCGGATTCTCGGGCCTCTGGTAGTAGGAAGAAACAGCCTGAAGACTGTAATCCTCATGATCCCGGTCGAGCCTCAGCGCCGATCGCCTGGTGGGCGAACGGATATCCTCCATGGGCCTTTCGAATCTCCTGACCAGATCCGGTCTGCCATAATACCCGAAGAGACCCCCTTCGAATTCCTTTAAATAGTCCTGGTCGCTCACATAGTCCGTATCCAGCCTGGCCCGGATTCCCAGGGGCAACTGCTGATCGGTCCTGCTTCTGAGCCAGTACCGGGTATCATTGGTTCTTGGGAAAGGGCTGAGGGCCGCTTCATCAGGGTCTGCGAGGTCTTTTTCTTTGACTTTGTCGGACAGGATATCAAAAAGAAAGATCCCCTTTGAGTCGGCTTCCGCCACATAGCGGTACTCCAGACCCTGCATGAACCCCCGATCGGTCATGTACCGTCCGTAGAAGGTCGCATCCATCCGATCCGAAATCGCCCAGAAAAAGGGGACCTCCAGCTCAGCGCCCCGCCGGCTCGAGTATCCCGCGCTGGGGGGCAGGAGGCCTGTTTGGCGTTTTGTTTTCGCGGGAAAGATCACGTAGGGGAAATAAAGAGCGGGGTAGTCTTTGATCCTGAAAACCGCATGCTTGATCGAACCATAACCTTCGATGGTAATTTTGACCTCGGATCCCGTAATGCTCCAGTCCGGCCTTTCTCCCTCGCAAGTGGTGACGCGGCATTCTTTGACCACATAAGTGTTGGGCCCGGTTTTTTCCATCGCTTCGCCGCTGATGTGGTAATTGTTCTCTTTAAGAAAAATCTGCCCCCCGGAGACCCGGCCTGTCTGGGTCTGAAGATTAAAGACCGCTTCCTGGGCTCTCAGGATGTCGCCGTTGGACTCGAGGACAACGTTCCCCTTGACTTCGATCATCCCTGTTCTCTCGTTATATTCGGCCCGATCCGCTGAGAGGACTTGAGCCCCTTTCCTCACCACCACCTCTCCTTCCGCCAAATAAATGCCTTCCTCCTGAAGGTAGGTCATCTTCTCGGCCGCGATCTCCCAGGGGCCGCTTTCATCTCCCAGGCCCCTGTCCCCCAGGTTGCGGCCCATGGCCCATGCGCCGTGGACCCACAGGAAAAGACAAACCGTCAGGGTCAGAAAGGCACCCGCCTTCCTGCCGGAGGCGGTAGCGCGCATTCTATTCATTGGCAGTGACTTTGGACCACTTTTTATCATGGAGGTTCCAAATTTCGCGCACTTCTTTCTCAGCGGATCTTATCGGGACGGTACCTCCCGGGATCGAGGCAGGCCATGGCCTCGCCCACTGTAAAAAGAGACCCGGTCACCAGGATCAGGTCGTCGGGGCCGGCCATGTCTCTCGCCCTTTTGAGCGCATCCGGCAGATCGGGACTGGTTTCCCCTGCCTTCCAAATGGGAAGGGCCGCTTTCATCAAGGTTTCAGGCGGCGCCGCCCTGTAATACTCCGGCCTTGTGCATATCACGTAATCAGCGGCAGGCACAATCGCTTTGATGATTTTTGATATGTCCTTGTCCGCCATAACTCCCAGCACGAGGATCAGGCGAGCGTATTTCATATCCCGGGTAACACTATTGACCAGGCTCTTCATGGCCGCCGGGTTGTGAGCCCCATCCAAGACCATGAGTGGATTGCGGGACACCGTGTGCAATCTTCCCGGCCAACGCGGGCTCCTCAGACCCTCCCTTATGTCCTCTTCGGAGACTTTAAATCCCTTTTTTCGGAGCACTTCGATGACGCCAAGCGCCAGGGCCGCGTTTCTGAACTGGTGCCTTCCAAAGAGCGCCACATCGAGGTCCCTCAAATCGTGATCCAGGCCGTAGTAGTGGAACTTCGAATCTCCGACCCGGATGCGAATGTCCCTTCCAAGCCTCCGCAGAGGCGCCCCGCTTTCCGCACATTTCTTCTCGAAGAGCCGGAGAACGGCAGGCTGGGTCGCAGCCGTCACCACGTCGATCCCGCGCTTGATGATGCCGGCCTTTTCGCCGGCAATATCGAGCAGTCTGCGCCCCAGGTAAGCTTGATGATCCAGGGAAATGTTGGTGATCGCACAGACCTTGGGCCGGATCACATTGGTGGCGTCAAGGCGTCCGCCCATGCCCACTTCCATGATGGAAATGTCCGTTTGTTCTCGGGCAAAGTGGATCAAGCCCATGGCTGTTGTAAACTCGAAAAAGGTCGGCGGCTCCCCGGGGTCGACGCGCTCTTGCAGCTCGCTCACCAATCGGGCCACACCCTCCGGGGATATCTCCTGCCCGTTCACCTTGAAACGCTCGGTGAACCTCACGAGATGGGGAGAGCAATAGAATCCCACCTTAAGGCCCGAATGCATCAGGATGGATTCCACCATGGCGGCCACAGACCCCTTGCCGTTGGTCCCTCCGATATGCACGTAGGCGCGGCCCCGGTGAGGATTGCCGAAAGCCTTCAGAAGATTGGACGTCTTGGAAAGACCGAACTTGATGCCGTACTTCTGAAGGCTGTAAAGATACTGCACCGCTTCTTCATAGGACATGCTTTTCTTCTCTCTTTTTTTCCCCTTTATCATTTGCTACAGGATCCACTCCTCCATTCAGGTTCACGGGATAACAGGCCGAAAGCAGGCTGATCAAAAACGTCCGGATACAAGGCGCCCGACGTTCTGAGGAGTGAGTCGTACACAAACGTACGTCGCAACGACGAAGAACGAGGGCAACGCAGTAGATGGGCATTTTTCAGCAGCCTGCCACCTACATCTTCTCCAAGACGGTATACCCCAGGTGGAGCAATTTTCGCCCCACGTCTTTAAAAAGGACTTCGACCTTTTCTTCGCCCACGAGCTTGGCCACGACCCCTTGGCCGAAAGCGGGATGCCGGACCCGGTCCCCGCTTCTCAGGCCTGCGGGTTTTTCAGGAACAGGGCTGAAAATGCTGTCGCGCCTTACAATAGGCGCGGCCCTGTTCCAGGCGCTCGCCCCCCCTGCCCGTCCCCTCGATGAGCGATGCTCCACCACATCCTGGGGAAGGGCTTGGATAAAAGACGAAAGCCCCCGGGCCGCGGAAGAAAACCAGGTCCGGCCCGTTTCCTCTCCGGGATAGCAAAGGATCAACCGGTCCTTGGCCCTGGTTGCGGCCACGTACATGAGGCGCCTTTCTTCTTCAAGAGCGGCTTCATTCGCATTGGCCCTGGCAGGCGGGAAATACCCCTCCATCACCCATATGACGAAAACCACAGGCCACTCAAGGCCTTTTGCCGAGTGCACCGTGGACAAGGTCAGGCAGTCTTCCTTCTTGACGATGCCCATGTCTGCAGCGCTGTTCGGAGGCTCCAGGAGCAGATCGTCCAGGAAAAGCCTCAGATTCCGGTAGCGTCCCGCCATGGGCACCAGTTGCTCCAGGTCCTTTTCCCGCCGGGGAAAATCATCGAACTTCTCCTGGAGAATGGGTTTGTAGTATTTCATGACCTTTTCCACCGCTTCAGCCGGCGATACCTCCTTTGCAGACAATTCCCCCAATAAAGCGGCCAAGCTCTTTAGACCCTCATCGGCCTTGCCTGCACCGGGCCATTCGGCAATTTTGGAAGGCGCGCATCGGGTTTCCTTGATCCAGCCGATGATGGCCTGGCTCTTTCCCGGACCGATCTTCTTCACCATCCTCAGGACTCGCCCCCAACTCACGCCGTCCTCCCGGTTCACGACGACCCTCAAATAAGCCAGAACATCCTTGATGTGGGCCGATTCCATGAACTTGAAGCCGCCGTATTTGACAAAGGGAATGCCCTGGCGCGCCAGCTCCACCTCCAACTCAAAAGAATGGTAGCCGGCCCTGAAAAGCACGGCAAAGTCCCGGATGGAACGTCCTCCGGATATCTCGTCCTTGATCATTTTGCTGACAAAGACAGCCTGTTCAGGCTCTGTCCTGGTGTCCACCACCCTGGGGGTCGGGCCGTTCTTTCTCTCCGTGAACAGGCACTTTGTGAATTTCTCACGGGCTTGCCCCATCAGAGCATTGGTCAGATTGAGGATGGGTTGGGTGGAGCGATAGTTCTGTTCCAGCTTGATGAGCTTGGCTTCCGGAAAAAGCTTCGGGAACTCGAACATGTTCTTGTAGTTGGCCCCCCGGAAAGAGTAAATGGCCTGAGCATCATCGCCCACCACCATGACGTTGCGATGGTCCTTGGTAAGCCACTGGACGATGTCGGCCTGGATGGTGTTGGTATCCTGGTACTCGTCCACCATGACATAATGATACTGCTCGCTCAGGACCCTTCGGGTTTGCTCGTGGCTGAAAAGGAGTTCTCTCAGAAAGACAATCAGATCGTCATAGTCCATGAGCTGATTCTCTCTCTTGTACTCTGCGTAAAGGCCCTGAAGCTTCTTGACCTGAGGCGCATATTCCAGGAACTGGCCGTACTCCTCCCCCATAAGCGCCTCGATGCCGCACTCCAGGTTTGCCGCCTTGCTGACGATATTGGCCACGGTGGAACGCTTCGGAAACCGTATCGCCCCCCTGCCTATGTTCATGTCCTGAACAAGAGACTGGATCACCTCCTCCATGTCCGACCGGTCCAGGATGGTAAAGGTGTTTTCAAACCCGAGATGGTGAGCCGCCCCCCGAAGGACCTTGTGGGCAAGGGAATGAAACGTGCCTCCCGAGACGAACCGGCATCTTTCGTCGGCCAGGCTTGCCGCCCTCTCCAGCATTTCTCCGGCCGCTTTGCGCGTGAAGGTGAGAAGCAGGATGCTCTCCGGCGCCACCCCGGTTTCCACCAATCGGGCCACCCGGTAAACCAGGGTCCTCGTCTTTCCGCTTCCCGCCCCGGCAATCACCAGCACCGGGCCCTCTTGGGTCGTCACGGCCTCGAGCTGCGAAGCGTTCAGGACTTCTTCATAGCGGATGCGATGGGTCACTCCCTGCGGTCCTTTCCCGGCTTTTAGAGGGATATGAGGAATGAAATCAGGCCTGCCATGACCGTCATCCCCATGACGATGAAGGGGATGAGCAGTGCAAAGATCACTTTCACATAAGAGACCCCGTGGATCTCTCTGACGCTGATAACCGTGACCACCATGAGCCAAATACCGGCCAGAAAGCTTCCCAGGAAAGGGATGACGGCCCAGAGCTGGGCTGCCTGCGAGTAAGACACGGCCCTTAGGGTCGCCTCAAAACCGTTCCTACCGGCCCTGCAGATGGTTAGCAGGAGATGGAGCACGAGACTGCCGATGCAGATGAAAATGGTGGCGATCAACGGAGACAGCAACATAATCCCCATGATCAGGGGACCCCACGTGAAATCCCCCAAAGGTGTTTTGTTCAGGGAGGGAAGGTCCCCGAGGCGGAACACGCCTTGCCAGCAGATCTCCAACATCATGCCCAGGGAAGCCGTCAGGACCCCGAAAGCAAGAGGTTCTTTGATGCCTCCGGCCACCGCTGCGGTCCTGAAAAACCTGGAAGGAGAAAAAAGCACGCCTTTTAAAGATTCGCCGATGCCCTTTCCGATTCCCAGTTCGGAACGCCTCTCCCAGGGCGGAGGCGTCCTTCCTGGGTCCTCGACGGTCCCTGCGTTTTCCCCCGCCTTAAGGCCGGTTATTTCAAAGCGCTGCTTGCACCTGGGACAAACCGCCGTTTTTGCCCCGGAAGGGATTTTCTCCCGGGGCACGGACTTTTGAAAGCTGCAATGAGGGCAGATGATCTCTACCATCATTTCTTCTTTCCCTCCCGGATCCTGCGGCTCAAATGTTTCTTTTGCGACCATCGCTGAAGTGCTCCAATGAGACCCCCCTGTTCCGCTCTTTCCAGAAGCTGGGTCCGCATCTCGAACCCTTCCCTTGTGTTGATCGCTTCCTTGAGGCAGCAAACCCTGTCCGGGCATTCGAAGCAATCAGGCGGCACCTGCCGCAGCCCCTGCTCTCCTTCGGGGAAGACTCGATCCAGAATGCCGTAGCAATCCTTTTTGCTCAATATGGGACCGTCATTCCCGGTCACTTTCCGATCCCTCCCTTGACACCCTATCGTCCCGCTGAGCGCATGACTCTTGGCGTGGCTTCCGGTCCATTCTCAGCATTGCCTTGGGCCCTGCGCCCTGAGCCGCCCGGCCCTTGCAGCCGACCCCCCTGCCTTGTCCGTTAGGCGGCCCATTCCGGACTTCGTTTATACACCACTTTCGCGTTCCATAGAAAGCCTAAAGATGCCCCCTGCCTCTTCTATTGACTTCAATGCCCGTCTCTCTTATGATGCTTCCCCATGGAAAA
>Ga0209164_1003847_pt1 | contig 13889 bp, 15 predicted proteins | sample MTBNYHSulfiMetaG_FD_187458 | JGI IMG/M metagenome (GOLD analysis project Ga0209164, IMG submission 187458) | Enrichment culture microbial communities from rom New York Harbor, USA that are MTBE-degrading - MTBE-NYH (New York Harbor Sulfidogenic)... | ecosystem: Environmental > Aquatic > Marine >...
AAACCGCCGAGGCTTGCCTCTGTCATTTCAGGCATGCCGGCTTCCGGCTTCCTCCACGACACACTGAAACAAAGGAAAACTGCGATTCTCATGTTGAAGCGGTCCAAAGGCAAGAATCCTTTGAGATGACTGTTTGCGGACCGAAGGCTGGAACGTTCCGTTCACCCGGGTCAGGCTGCAGGAAAACGCCCTTCAGCCGATACATTGCAATGAACATTTAAAGAGGGGGAAGGATGAGGTCATGAACATCTACGTCGGCAATCTATCGTACAAGGTCACGGAAGAGGATTTGCAGCAGGCCTTCGCTGGCTTTGGGGAGGTCGCGTCGGCCAAGGTCATTACGGACACGGCGACCGGCAGATCCAAAGGTTTTGGTTTTGTCGAGATGCCCAACGGCCAGGAGGCGGAAGCGGCGATCCAGGGGTTAAACGGCAAGGAAATCAAAGGCCGTGCGATCAATGTGGGCCAGGCAAAGCCGCGCGCTGAAGGGCGGCAGGGCGGCTACGGCAGGGGAAGAGGGGGCCCAAGAAGGTACTAACGAGGGGAAACGTGTCTCGGAAGGAATGCCTATCATATGGGGTGCGTGCCTTTAAGTCGCGCCATGTGGAGATAAAGAGACTGAAGCGTCTTCATGCCCCCTCTCGATTCGGTTTTAGGGCCTGGGCTTCAAGCTGGCTGCTTATGGATTTTTTCAGCCGCCTGGGCCTTGAATCCGGCGCTCGCGTCCTCGACATCGGCTGCGGCTGGGGATTGGCCGGGATTTATTGTGCAAAAAGGCATGACGCCTTAGTGACCGGCATAGACATCGACCCCGAGGTTTTCCCCTATCTTCTGCTCCACGCACGCATCAACAAGGTCAAAATCAAAACCATGAACACCGCCTTCCAGAAATTGACCTCTCAGCAACTGGAAAACACAGACATGCTCATCGGGGCGGATATCTGCTTCTGGGACGGGCTGGTCGATCCTCTCAAGCATTTCATTTGTCGCGCTTTGGCTGAAGGGGTCCGGACGGTCGTGATTGCAGATCCTGGAAGACATTCCTTCTATGACCTCGCGAGCTATTTCGCAGCGCAAGGAGAGGTTCTTTCCTGGACGGCAGAGCGGCCCGGCCCTGTGCGAGGCAAAATTCTCAGGATTACATCCCAGGAACCAAAAAAATCAACGCTCCCCGGACTGGTTGACCCCCTATGAAAACCCAGGAAAGCATCATTGTGAAGTGCGCCCGATGTCATACAAAGAACCGGATTCCTGCGATGAGGATCAAGGAGGGTCCCTTGTGCGGCAAGTGCGGAGCGCCATTGCCGGGGAATTCTCCACCGGCCTATCCCGTGGAGGTCACGGACAAATCTTTTGAAGAAGAGGTGTTTTTTTTTGAAGGGGCTGTTCTTATGGATTGTTGGGCGCCCTGGTGTGGTCCCTGCCGAATGGTGGCGCCTGTCCTTGATCAACTGGCGGCAGAATACGCCGGGAGGATCAAGATTGCGAAACTGAATGTGGACGACAACCCTACGACTGCATCCCGGTACGGCATCCAGAGCATTCCCACCATGCTTTTGTTCAAAAAGGGCAAGCAGGTCAATAAACTTATAGGAGCCCTCCCCAAAGCGGAAATAGAAAGGCATTTGCGCTCCCTCCTGTAAAAAATAATAACGATTCGGTATCGTTCGAAAGTGTCGGCATGAACCTTCTTTCTTTTGCAGCGTCCCGGTTCCGGTCATGGCCTCCACCACCAAGGTCGTGTTTTTTCACCATGCCCAACCTTTTTAAAAATACTTTATATTATGTTAAGATATTATATTTAATGATATATTAACTGTTTTTAATCAAAAATGCCTTTTTTTATTAGGGCAAAGGGGAAGAGATCTCGCTTTTCCTTGAATAGAGGGGGCGCCTGTGCTAGACAGGTTGTGCAGGAAAACTTTAGGTCGGACCGCTGCCATGCGGCGCAACAAAGAGCATCATGAATCAGGTTCCGGAGGATCAATGATTGGGAGGTAATTCCGCCACTGAAACGAGCACGATGACCAGGAAGCTCAACTTTCCCGACCCCGGATTGATGGCCATGCTCTGCGGCGAGCACAACTCGCACCTGCGCATCTTGGAGAAAAAAATAGGCTTGACCTTGAATGTAAGGGGCAATGACGTCAGCCTTCATGGAGGGGATTGGGAGATAGAACTCGCCGAAAACGTGCTCAACCAGCTCTACGGATTGCTCGGCGCCAACTACCCCGTCTATGCAAACGATGTGGAATTTGCCGTCCGGATCCTGAGCGCCGACCGATCAGCGGACCTGAAGAAGATATTCATGGACAAGGTGTACGTGGCTTCGAACAAAACCACGATAGCGCCGAAGAGCATCAACCAGAAGGCTTATATTGACAGTATTCGCAGATTTGATATCGTCTTTGGAATCGGTCCGGCAGGGACCGGGAAGACATACCTAGCCATGGCGATGGCTGTTTCTTATCTTGTCAAGAAAGAGGTCAAGAGGATCGTCCTGACAAGACCGGCCGTGGAGGCGGGCGAGCATCTCGGCTTTCTGCCCGGGGACCTTTATGAGAAAGTCAATCCCTACCTCCGGCCTCTATACGACGCGCTGCACGACATGATGGATTTCGAGGACGCGTCCCGTTTGATCCAAAGAGGTGTCATAGAAGTGGCTCCCCTTGCCTTCATGCGGGGAAGGACCTTGAATGACTCCTTCGTGATTCTTGACGAAGCCCAAAACGCCACCACCGAGCAGATGAAGATGTTCCTAACAAGGTTGGGTTTCAGTTCCAAGGCGGTGATCACGGGCGATGTCACTCAGACCGACCTTCCGGAAGGAAAAGTATCCGGCCTCATAGAGGCCAGGAACATCCTTGAAGGGATCCAAGGAATAAGGTTCATTTACTTTTCCCGAGAGGACGTGGTACGTCATCCCCTGGTTCAGGAGATCATCGACGCTTACGAGCAAAGGGAAAGCCGGAAACAATCAGAACCCAAGAGAAAGCCGAGCCTCTAGAAGGGGCTTTTGAATTCTATGCCTGATAAAACGAACCTAAAACCCATCCTCAACCGCAAACCGGCTAAGAAACCTGAGAAGGAATCCTTTTTAAGAGCAAGGTTTTCCAGGCTCGGCCGGGAGTGGTTCACCCCCAATCGGTTGAAATGGATTATCGTCATCACCTTGAGCCTGACCATTTCCATTCTCCTCTTCCCGAGCATTCTCATCAAGACCGCCGACTACCGTATCGGTGATGTGGCCGCAAGAGACATCAAAGCGTCTCATGATTTCCTCATCGAGAACAAAGAACTCACGGAAAAGGACCGGGAAAAGGCAACCAGAGAAGTACTGGCCGTCTACGATTTTGACAGCGCCGCACTGAACTTGCTGCCCTCTATCAGGGAAGCCTTCTCCCAGAGCCGTGAGCAATTCGGTCAAGCCTTTGATCTCTATGACCAGGATCGAACCGACCAGGTCCAAGCAGAAAAAACCTTTGAGCGGGGATCGGAAACCTACAAACTTACCGAGGAACGCTTCTTCGGCATTCTTGAACTGACGCCGGACCAAGAGCTTTTTGCCCGTTTGGCCGAGTCGGGCTTCCCCGTAGCCGTAGAAGAAGCGATTGTCGGCCTTGTAACGGAGATATCCGAAAGAGGAATCGTTCCAAATAAAACAATGCTGAAAAACCAGATCGAAAGGGGCGGCATCCTCCTCCACGAGCTTTACTCCAAGAAGGAAACCAAGGTTGCGGACGGCGAGCGCTTTTATGATGTGGCCGGCGCACGCAGTTACATCCGGGGCCAGGGGAAAACCCTTCAGGAAAAGATCGGCTCTCCCTCCCTGGCCGATGGAGCCGTCAAACTAGCCCAACTCCTGATTCGCCCCAATCTCACCTACAACCAAAGGGAAACGGAGGCAAGAAGGGAACTGGCCAGGGAGTCGGTGAAGCCTGTGTACTATAAGGTGAAGAAAGGCGAAATGCTGGTGCGGGAAGGAGAAAGAATCGGCCCTGAACACCTCGTCAAACTCACGGAGGCAAACAAGTCTTTGCGCGGCATGAATCTGATCGGCCGCGTGCCGGCGATGGCCATCCTGATCGGCGTTCTTCTCTCGGTCCTCTATATCATCGGCGCTCAGTCCCTGAAAAAGGACAGCCGGGATCTGCTTTTCGCCGGAGTCACCATCCTCTTTTTGTTCATTTTCATGTGGGTGTACAACTTTGTCGCCGAAGAAGTGGCGCGAGGCTTTCCCCTCTTTTCATCCACCGCTCTGCTCTTTGCAATGCCTATCGCCTTCGGGACCATGCTGATTTCCATATTCCAGGGAATGGGCGTGGCCGTCGTGGCCTCCTTGATCATCTCCGTGCTGGCCTCTCTGCTGACCGACGGCCGATCCGAGTTTTTCATTTACTTTTTCATCAACAGTGTGGCCGCCGCCTACGGGGTGAGAAACTGCAACGAGCGGGTGGTCCTCATCAAAACAGGACTGATGGTGGGGCTGATCAACGCCCTGCTGAGTCTCGCAATCCAGACCATCTATGGTGCATTTTACAGTGTCGACACGATGATCGCCGCAGCCGCCGGCTTTACCGGAGGGCTCCTTGCCGGGATTGTCGCTACCGGCATTCTGCCGCTCATCGAGGTTTCCTTCGGTTTTACCACGGACATCAAGCTTCTGGAACTCGGCAACCTGGATCAACCCCTCCTGCGGGAGCTCATGGTGCAGGCGCCCGGCACTTATCATCACAGCGTCATTATCAGCAACATGGTGGAAGCCACGGCCAAAGCGATCCATGCCAATCCCCTCCTTGCGAAAGTCAGCGCCTATTACCATGACATCGGCAAGATCAAGAAGCCTCTTTACTTCATTGAAAACCAGATGGGGGGAGAAAACAAACACGAAAAGCTGGCGCCCTCCATGAGCAGCCTTATTCTTATCTCCCATGTGAAGGACGGGGTGGAGCTGGCAAGAGAACAGAGACTGGGCCGGGAAATCATCGATATCATTCAGCAGCACCATGGCACCAACCTCATCTCCTACTTCTACCATAAGGCCCAGGAGCGAATGCTCACAAAGAGCGGAAAGGTTACGGATGTCAAGGAAGAAGACTTCCGTTATCCCGGACCCAAGCCTCAAACCAAGGAGGCAGGGCTGGTCATGCTGGCCGATATGGTGGAAGCGGCCTCACGCTCCCTCATCGACCCCACCCCTGCCCGGATTCAGGGAATGGTCCAGAAAATCATCAACAAGGTTTTCTCCGACGGGCAGCTCGACGAATGCGAACTCACCCTGAAGGATCTTCATGAAATCGCCAAGGGATTTAACAAGACCCTGAGCGGGATTTTTCACCAGCGTATCGAATACCCTGAGATGGCAGCCAAAGGCGCAAAGAAGGTGAGAAATGGAAGTACAGATCAGGTCCCAGCGGAGGATTCCGGGGCTAAGAAGTCAGAAGATAAGGCAGAAGCTGAAAAAGGTCTTAGGAGACTTGGACTTACCTGATGCCGAGCTGAGCGTTCTGCTTACGGGCGACGCCGCCGTCTCGGATTTGAATTTTCGTTACCTCGGCAGAAAAGGGCCTACCAACGTGCTCGCTTTTCCCATGAGCGAAGGACCTCCTTGTGAAGGGATCCTGATGCTCGGCGATGTGGTGGTTTCCGTGGATACGGCCATGGCGGAATCTCGTCAATCGGGCGAGCCTTTGGAGCGCACCATTTTCAGGCTTCTCATTCATGGGATTTTGCACCTCTTGGGTCATGATCATGAGAAGTCCCTGAAAGAGGCGCGGCGCATGCAAAGGGAAGAACAAAGGCTTCTCGCCCTGATCTCGGAATAGGAGGTTGACACACTATGGCGCGCCTTGCTGTGAACATTGATCATGTGGCGACTCTCAGGCAGGCAAGAGGCATTCGCGAACCTGACCCTGTGCTTGCTGCAGGAATCGCGGAACTGGCCGGAGCCGAGGGGATCATCTGCCATCTTCGGGAAGACCGGCGCCATATTCATGACCGGGACCTTCGCCTGCTTCGGGAGACCGTGAAAACAAGGCTCAACCTGGAAATGGCGGCAGTCCCTGAAATGGTTCGCATTGCGAAATCCACAAAACCCGACCTCGTCACCCTCGTTCCCGAGAGAAGGGAGGAGCTGACGACCGAGGGCGGGCTGGACGTTAAATCCAAACCCGAGCATTACAGGAAAGTTATCAGGCAACTCAAAGATAAGGGGATTGATGTGAGCCTCTTTCTCGACCCTGATCCGGAGCAGATCGAAATCGGACACCGAATCGGGGCCGATGTGGTGGAGATTCACACGGGCCATTATGCCGAGGCAAAGAAGGCGCCCGAGATCCTGAGACAGTTCGACCGTATAGCAAGGGCCGTGGATCAGGCCTTTGATCTCGAGCTCGGTCTGAGTGCCGGTCATGGTCTGAACTATGTGAACATCAAACGATTCGAAGGGATTTCAAAAATCGAAGAGTACAGCATCGGCCACAGTATTGTGAGCAGGGCTGTCTTTGTCGGATTTGAGCGGGCCGTAAGGGAAATGGTCGAGTTGGTGAAGGACTTCTGAGGGCTATGATCTTCGGCGTGGGTATCGATCTTGTGGACACCCCCAGAATGGAAGCGGTGTTGCAAAGATGGGGAGAGCGCTTTGTGAAAAGAGTCTTCACAGAGCAGGAAGCTCAGGGCTGCTACCAAAAGGCTTATCCTGCAGCCTCTTTCGCCCTTCGATTCGCGGCCAAAGAGGCCTTCTCAAAGGCGATCGGCTTGGGAATGAGAAAGGGGATCCGCTGGCGGGATATCGAGGTCTTCCACCTGCCTGGAGGTAGACCTACACTCAGGCTAAAAGGCCGATCCTTTGAAACCTGCAAAGAAAAAGGGATTACCCGGATCCATCTCAGTCTTACCGATGACGGCCGGTACGGGGCGGCCGTGGTAATCCTGGAGGAAAGGGATGAGACTGGTCAAAGCCTCTGAAATGCAGGAAATGGATCGCTTCGCCATTGAGGAAATGGGAATTGCGGGCATCGTTCTCATGGAGAATGCAGCGCGCGGAGCGACCCGCGTTTTTGTCGAGCATTTCGAGCCTCCCCGCACTGCCCGCGTTCTTTTCTTGTGCGGCCGGGGCAACAACGGCGGAGACGGCTATGTGATGGCCCGATACCTCCATGAGAAGGGTTTCCGGGTCTCCGTCCTTGTCCTGTCCGAACCGCAAAGAATCACCGGGGACGCCCTCACCAACCTCAAGATCATTCAGCGCATGGGTCTTGATGTGAAAGAGGTGTCCGGCCCGGAGCAGTGGGCCTCGTCCCGTGGGCTTCTCGAACATGCGGACTTCATCGTGGACGGGATTCTGGGTACAGGTTTGAATTCAACCGTCAGGGGCTTCTATCAACAGGTGATCGAAGACGTAAATGCCTCCCCAAAGCCCGTGATGGCCATTGACATTCCTTCAGGGCTTCATGCAGATACGGGGGCCGTGATGGGGGCGGCTGTCCGGGCCGACCTGACCGCCACCTTCGGCTTTCCCAAGCTCGGGCAACTGCTGTTTCCCGGCGCCGGGCTGGTGGGGCGGCTTGTGAGGATCGACATCGGTATCCCCGGGGCTGCGGCTGAACGCGTTCCAGCCCGGCATCGATTGATAGAAGCCCGGGACATAGGAGAGGCTCTCCCTGTCGAGGAACCGGATATTCACAAAGGGACCCGGGGTCACCTCCTGATCCTTGCCGGGTCCACCGGGAAAACAGGCGCTGCAGCGCTTGCCTCCCTGGCCGCTCTGAGGGCCGGGGCAGGCCTCGTCACCCTGGGCATTCCCAAGAGCCTGAATCCCATTCTTGAAAGCAAATTGACCGAGGCCATGACCTGCCCATTGCCTGAAACAAAGGCCGGGACCCTCTCCCTTGAAGGTGAGCAAGAGATTTTGCAACTCCTTGAAGGCAAAAGCGCGCTCGTCCTCGGCCCGGGTTTATCGACTCACGAGGATACGGTTCGCCTGGTCAGGCGCCTTGTCTCTGTCTGTTCTATTCCCATGGTTATAGATGCAGACGCCTTGAATGCCCTGGCCGGGGACCACGGCCCCCTTCATTCGGGACAGGGACAAGCTGTTCTCACGCCCCATCCCGGCGAAATGGCCAGGCTGACAGGCCTCAGGAATTCGGAGATCCAGGCCGATCGCGCCGGAGTGGCTTCCCGCTTTGCCCGGGACCAAGGTTGTCACCTGGTTTTAAAGGGCGCCCGAACCATGATTGCCAGGCCGGACGGTCGCATTCACGTGAACCCCACGGGCAACCCGGCCCTTTCAAGCGGCGGATCCGGTGATGTTTTGACCGGGCTTCTGGGCGGGTTCCTTGCCCGCGGCCTGGCTCCGGAGAAGGCCGCCATGTGCGCGGTTTATCTCCACGGCCTGTCAGCCGATCTCCTTGCCCAAGAGGTGGGGCAAGCCGGCATCCTGGCCGGAGATCTCATTGAGGTGATTCCCTCCCTCATGGCCGCCCTTTGTGCAGGGCAATGGCCTCTTGAAGCAGCGTCTCCGGAAAAGGATTTTTACACTCCTCTTTAAGGGTTCCATGTTTGCATCCACCTTCTTGCCCATGAACCGGAAGCAAGATTTCACTGTCGTCACGGGGTCGGATCAGGAGACGGTTGAATTGGGTTCCACCCTCGGCGCATGCTTGGGGAAGGGTGATGTCGTGGCTCTGTCGGGCGAGCTCGGCAGCGGCAAAACCTGGCTCACCAAGGGCATCGCACGAGGCCTCGGCATCGGCCCGAACACGATCATCACCAGCCCCTCCTTCGCCCTTGTCAATGAATACCCGGGAGAGACAACCCTCTTTCACATCGATGTTTACCGTTTGGAAAACCTTTCCGAGCTGCTCGACGCCGGAATCGATGAATACCTCTACAGCGGAGGGGTGGCTGTTCTGGAGTGGGCCGACCGGTGGCCCGAAATCCTGCCGGATGAAACCCTGAGCGTCAGGCTCGTGATCCTTGACGAGCACTCGCGGAGCATAACCTTTTCAGGCACCCACCCAAGAGCCGCCTCCGTGATTGACGCCCTTAGAAAAACATGGAAACGTTGATTTTGCTTTTTTCCTTTATTGTTTCCATGTACCGGATTTGATATGCTATTCGAATAGTACAGATGGAATCATCGAAGAGCTTGAAGGGTAACCTATGGCGCTTGTTGTGCAGAAATACGGCGGCACCTCCGTCGGGAGCATTGAAAAGATACAAAACGTCGCTCAAAGGGTTCTGGAATATTACAAGGAAGGCCATCAGCTCGTTGTGGTCCTTTCGGCCATGGCCGGTCAAACCGATGGTTTGATCAAACTTGCCAGGCAGATATGCGACGACCCCGACCCCAGAGAACTGGATGTGCTCATGGCCACGGGAGAGCAGGCCTCTGTCGCTCTCTTTGCCATGGTCGTCAAGTCCATGGGTTATGACGCCCGCTCGCTTCTCGGGTTCCAGGTGGCCATTCATACGGACCGGCTTTACGGCAAGGCCAGGATTCATGAGATCGATACGACCCGGATCACCAGCGAGTTGGACAAGGGCAGGATCCTGGCTGTGGCCGGTTTTCAGGGCTTGGATGAAAAAGGAAACATCACAACCCTGGGCCGAGGAGGTTCGGATACCACGGCTGTGGCCCTTGCCGCCGCACTCAAGGCCGATGTTTGCGAGATCTACACCGACGTTCCGGGCGTTTTTACCACAGACCCCAACATCTGCCCCAAAGCAAGAAAAATGGACTCCGTCTCCTACGACGAGATGCTTGAACTGGCAAGCCTCGGAGCCAAAGTCCTGGAGATTCGGTCCGTGGAATTCGCGAAGAAGTACAACGTACCCATTCATGTCAGATCAACCTTTTCCTGGGAAAGGGGAACTATGGTCGTTGCTGAAACCAAGGATATGGAGAAGGTCCTTGTCTCCGGGGTTGCTTACAACAAGAACGAAGCCAGGATCACCGTCAGAAAGGTGCCTGACCGGCCCGGCACCGCGGCCCTTATTTTTGAACCCATGTTTGCCGCAGGGATTGTGGTGGACATGATCGTTCAGAACACAAGCGAAGACGGCATCACGGACCTGACCTTCACGGTTCCAAAGGCTGATTTTCAGAAAAGCCTCAAACTGGTCAGCGAAGTAGCCAGGGAGATAGAGGCCGAAAGGGTCCTTGGAGATGAAAACATCGCTAAGGTGTCCATTGTCGGCGTGGGCATGCGGAACCATGCAGGGGTGGCTCAGAAGATGTTTCGGGTCCTGGCAGATGAAAACATCAACATCACCATGATCAGCACCTCTGAAATCAAGATATCCTGCGTCATTGAAGACAAATACACGGAACTGGCGGTCCGGGTACTTCATGAAGCCTTTGGCCTGGAAAATGGTCCCACCGAGGATTGCTGAGAGAACATCGGCCGTCCCGATCCTTCTTCTGCTCCTTTTAGCGCTTCATTTTCTGAAGCCATCTCCAAGCACGCCTTCCTCCCCTGCCATGCCGTGCCGCGCGCCGATCTTCGTGCAGGTGGAGGGGGAGGTCCGGTACCCCGGCGTGTATGCTTTCTGCCGGGAACCCCTGACAGGAGAAGTGCTTTCCAGAGCAATCGGGCTGAACCGGCATGGTACATTGAACGGTCCCCTTGAGTTTGCGCCGCTGGCATCAGGGACGAAGATCACGGTTGTTCACGAAGGGCAAGATTGCAGGCTCAACCGGGGGGAAATGGACGCCCATCACAAGGTCACTCTTGGCATTCCCCTGTCGGTCAACAGGGAGACGGAAGAGGGACTGACCGCGATCCCGGGCATCGGTGTGAAACTCGCCGGGGCCATAGTGCGGGACAGAGAGCGCCGTGGAGGGTTCAAGACCATCGATGAAATTGCGGGGGTCCCCGGAATAGGGAAGGCTCTTTACGGAAAAATCAAGCCCTATCTCGCCCTCTGAGTCTTAAAGGACGGCATGAAGCTTCAAGGCATTGGAAAATCCGACCCCGGTCTAAAACACAAGCTCAATGAGGACCGGTTTCTCCTTGCTCCTGAACTGGGCCTCTATGTGATCGCCGACGGCATGGGCGGTCACAAAGGCGGAGAAGTGGCCAGCCGTATGGTGATTGAAACCATGGCGGACTACTGGAAAACCATGAAACAGGGACGCTCCCCTTCTCTTCTTTCTGCCGTCCCCGGGGATCTGTCGGAACAAGGGAAGCATCTCGTCAATTCCATCATGACGTGCAACCTTATCATCCATGGATTTCAAAAAAACGCGCCCTATCGCAGGATGGGGTCAACCGTTTCAGCCCTTCTTCAGGACGGGGATTTCCTCTGGGCCGCCAACGTGGGAGACAGTCCGGTTTTTCTCGTTGACCGGGGACGGTTGATCCGCATATCCGAGGAACACTCCATTGAGGCGGAGCAGAAAGCCATGGGCATGATGGACCCGCCCGGATCGACCAACCCCTTTCTCAAGAATATCTTGACAAGAGTCCTGGGCCTGAGCGAGAAAGTGAGCGTTTATGTGAACCCTATAAGGCCTGAGCCCGGGGACTTCATTTTGATGTGCTCAGACGGCCTCACGAAGTTCGTCCCTGAGCCCGCTATCAGGACTATTCTGGATGACTTTTCCCTTTCCATCCAGCGCAAGGTGGACATTCTCATCGATGAGGCCAATCGCAGCGGCGGGGGCGACAATATCACGGCGATCCTCCTGGAAGTCATGGGAGAAGGAAAATGGGTTCGCTTTAAGAAAAGACTTCAGAGAAAGGGCACCATCTGACATCCGGGGAAGCCCCTGCCTGTCAACACAAGCCGGCGGAACCAACCGCTCCATTCGACCCTATGAAAATACTCGGCATCGACACCTCTTGTGACGACACCTCCGCCGCCATTGTGGTCGACGGCAGCGTGACCCTTTCCAATGTGGTTCACTCCCAGGTGGGCCTGCACCATCCTTACGGAGGCGTCGTCCCCGAGCTTGCCTCCCGGGAACACCTCCGCAACATCGTGGACGTGGTCGATGAAGCCTTCAAGAGAGCCGCCATGGAGCAAAAGGACCTTGACGGGATAGCGGTCACCATCGGGCCGGGATTGATCGGCTCCCTTCTGGTCGGCCTTTATTATGCCAAGGGCTTGTCGTATGTCCTTGGGGTCCCCCTTATCGGGGTCAACCACCTTGAAGGGCATATCCTTTCCGTGTTCCTGGAAGAAGAAGTGCCGGCCTTTCCCTTTGTCGCCCTCACCGTCTCAGGAGGGCATACGTCGCTTTACCATGTTGCGGGTTTCGGCCGCTATGCCTCACTGGGTCAGACCCTGGACGATGCGGCCGGCGAGGCCTTTGACAAAGTGGCCAAAATCCTGGGCCTCGGTTACCCCGGCGGTCCTGTTATCGAAAGGTTCGCCATGGAAGGGGACCCTGAGAAAATTCGGTTCCCCAGGGCCTATCTCACCTCCGGTTCCCTTGACTTCAGCTTCAGCGGGCTGAAAACCTCCGTCGCACTTTTTGTAAAAAAATGGAGGGAAACCGGTGAACCTCCTGAGACCTCCGCGGCCGACGTGGCTGCATCTTTCCAGGCGTCGGTCATCGATGTGTTGGTCCAAAAAGTCATGGAGGCCGTCGAGAGATCCGGCGGTTCATCCGTTGTGATCGCAGGCGGGGTGGCCTGCAACAAGGCCTTGAGAGAGAGGCTTATTGAAGAAGCCGCACCACGAGGCGTAGCGGTTTTTTACCCCCGACCCGCCTATTGCACCGACAACGGCGCCATGATCGCCGTGGCCGGGTATCACCGGCTCTTTCACGGTGAACGTGCAGACCTTTCCGTGGATGTCAGATCCAGATTCCCGATCGATGATCTTGGGCCGATTCCGTGAGACGACTGAGACCCCTGCATCCATGAAAAACGCAACGGCCAACGGCGTACCAAACAACCAAAAAGGGAACAGGATCTGGAGGAGCCTGAAATACCTTCAACTCCGCTTCATCCGCCTGAGAGGCCGGCCCCACGAAATTGCCCTCGGCGCGGCCTTAGGCGTCTTTGCAGGCGCCATGCCGATTGTCCCCTTTCAAACGGCCTTTGCCGTGTTTCTCGCCCTCCTTTTCAAGGGGAGCAAAATCGCAGCCGCCCTGGGAACGTGGATCAGCAATCCACTGAACTGGTATTTTCTTTACTTCTACACTTATAAGATCGGGGCGTGGATCATCGGACTCCGCCTTACGCACAAGGGTTTCCAATCCGTCCTCACATCGATCCACGAGGGACAGAGCGCCTGGCTCATTTTCAAACAAATGGTGGGGGCCGGCGGTGAGTTCATGGCCTCCTTTTTGCTGGGGGGACTTGTGCTTGGAACGGTTTTTTCCATTCCATCCTATTTTATATCGCTTCGCATGATTCATTATTTTCGGGCATATCGTGCTCGCAGGCGAAAGGCCGGCTCTTGTCCAATAGAAGATCGCTGAAACCGTGGCAGCCCTTGCGTGCCAAGAAAAGACTGGGGCAGCATTTCCTCCGCGATCGTGCTGTGATCGCTCAAATCATCCGTCGGGCAGGCTTCAATCCGGATGTCACGGTCGTGGAAATCGGTCCGGGCCTCGGGGCCTTGACCTTTCCCCTTGCCGAGCAGGTCCGTCACGTGATTGGGATAGAAAAGGACCCCCGTCTCGTCGAAACCCTGCAGGGTCGTCTTACCCAAAGGGGCATTGGAAATGTGACCCTCATCAGGGAGGACGTTCTCAAGGCTGATTTTGAAGAAATCGCCCGGTCCCTTGGTGAAAGCCTTCAACTGATCGGCAACCTGCCTTTCAACATTTCTTCCCCTTTTCTTGGAAAACTCGTTCGGAGCAAGGACATTCTCACCCGCGCCGTTCTCACCTTCCAGGCTGAAGTGGGCCGAAGGCTGGTCGCCCTGCCGGG
>Ga0209164_1003848_pt1 | contig 13888 bp, 8 predicted proteins | sample MTBNYHSulfiMetaG_FD_187458 | JGI IMG/M metagenome (GOLD analysis project Ga0209164, IMG submission 187458) | Enrichment culture microbial communities from rom New York Harbor, USA that are MTBE-degrading - MTBE-NYH (New York Harbor Sulfidogenic)... | ecosystem: Environmental > Aquatic > Marine >...
AAACACCTCGCCTTAGCAACCTTTGGGGGTACGGCGGACCGTCTGCTCGCCTTGTTGAATAAGGGGGTGGATACAGTTCTGTATTGTGATCTTTCCCTTCCCGATTTGCCCGCCTGGGTCGAATTGCTGCCGATCAAAGACCTGGCGGATGGACTGCACTGGGCTGATTACCTGGCGCTGGATCTGCTTCCTGAGAAATTGCCAGAGCTACCTGGGCTGCTTGGGTCGAAGGGCTTCGTCGGGTTATCCTGCCCGGCGCAGGCGCTGGTGCAAACAGCCATGCCGTGCGGCGGGGTCGCTGAGTGCGGCGTTTGTGCGCTGCGGGCGAGCAAGGGATGGAAGCTGGCTTGCGTGGATGGGCCAGTCTTCGATCTGGTCAGCTTAGCGAGCTAGCGTCAGGTCGAACCGGCCGCGATTTGAGGTAATCGACTAATGCGTGAACGGCGCACCTGCGTGCGCCGTTCATTGTCTGGGGCTCTTCTGTGTGAGACTTAGTTCCCTGCAGCGGCCAAAGCAGCCTCGATCTCAGCCTGGAAGTCGCTGAAAGGCAGGGCGCCAGTCACTAGCTTGCCGTTTATGATGAAACTCGGCGTTGCGGTTATCCCGAGCAGTTTGGCGTTCTGGGTCTCCTGGATGACTTGATCGCGATACTTGTTGCTGGAAAGGCAATCATCGAAAGCTTCGACATCCAATCCGATGGCTTCAGCAAAAGCGAGTAAGCGTTTGTTTGAATAGCCTCCGGAGTTGCTGGTGGAGGCATTGGTGAACAGGATGTCGTGATATTCCCAGAATTTGCCCTGCTCCTCGGCGCAATACGCCGCTTCAGAGGCCGGAATTGATTCGAGGGCATTCTGGTCGAGTATGTAGGGGTGGAATTCGAAGCGCACCTGCCCGCTGGCGACGTAGGTGGTGAGGATGTCTTGTTCCGTGTTGGCGAAAAAATACTGGCAAGCGGAGCATTGGAAGTCTGAGTAGTCCACGATCAACACGGGGGCATTGGGGTCGCCGACAGCGGTGCCATCGGCCATGGGGTGCTCTTTGCCCTCCGGCAGCGTGATCCCACCCACCGGGGCCAGGCTGCGCCAAATCAGCAAACCAGCGATGATCACCGCCCCCGCAGCGATCAGCAATATGGCCTGATTCCTTTTGCGGGCTTGCTCCATACGAAGTCTTTCTCTTCGCGCTTGCCGTCTATTGCTATCCATGACGTGTCCTTGTATATCCTTGGCCTGTAGAGAATTTCATGAATTGTGCCATGTTTGGTGGGCTTTGTCCAGGTTAGTTGGCCGATTTCCCCTTGCAGTTCTCGCGCCCGGGGCGTTTTGGGAAGCGGTTTCAGGAGAGAATGAATTGGTATACCGGGTAGCGCTCCCCTGTGGGCTTGAAGCCGGCCTTTTTGTAAAGAGAGAGCGAAACGCGGTTGTTGTGCTGGGTGTTGACGGTGATTCGTCGAGGCTGGCGGTTCCGGTAATGCTCCAGCAGGTCATTGATCAGGCCAAGCCCCACACCCTTTCGCTGGGCATCCGGATGCACGGCTAGGCGGGCCAGGTGGGCGCCTAGAGGGCTGGGCGTGCTGATCTGGTAGCCGACGACGCGTTCGGCCTGCAGCGCTACGGTAGCGACGGCGGTCTGCTGGAAGGCCAGTTGTAGCGAATTGAGCGAATTCTGCCACACCGGCTCGAAAGCGGCGACATCGACACGGTGGACGGCTTCGAGATCGTCCTGTCTCATGGGGCGAATGGTGAATTCGCCGGAGAGCTTGGCCTTAATCCTTCGGGCTTCATCCCTGGCTAATACAATCACATCGTGGGTGCGGGTGAAAGCGCTATCTATTAGGATGTTCTCCAGCCAGGCTTGTAAAGGGATGGCGGCCACGCTGACTTCATTGCCCTGAGCCTGCTCCTCGAGGTGCTGCTGGACTTGCGGCCAGAGTGCGCTCCAGGCTTCGCTGGGTGCAGTGCGCGAAGACACCGCGAAGGTGCGCACCCAGGCGACGTGGGGAGGATCTGGCGGGCAGGCCAGCGCGGCGAGCAACCCGCCGTCATCCTCGGCGACGTAATAGGGCTGATGCCCTAGCCAATCGAGGGGTTGGCGCCAATCGAGATGGCGGTGAACGTAGGTTTCAAAATGGATCAGGTTGGTGAGTTGGCGGCGGTCCCGGTCTTCTGCGGGGCGAACCACAAGGCGGGTTTGTGTGGCCATCCCCATCATTATAAGCGAAAGTCAGTGGCTGCGAGATGTATGAACGTTTGAGGATGAGGGGATGCTATTCCGCCTGGTGATTGGGCAATACTTCTTCGAGGAAGATATCGACGACGTGGGGATCGAAGTGTTTCCCTGACTCCGACGAAAGGTACTGACGCACCTTTTTGTTCGTCCAACTGGTGCGGTAAGGGCGATCAGAACTGAGCGCGTCCCAAACGTCAACCACCGCGAATATGCGGGCTGCCAGTGGGATCTCCTCGCCTTTCAATCCGCGGGGATAGCCAGTACCATCCCAGCGCTCATGGTGGCAGTAGGGTATATCCAGTGCGGGGCGCAAGTAGGCGATGGGGGCGAGCAGCTCGTATGCGTACTCGGGATGTTTGCGCATGATGGCCCATTCATCTTCGGAAAGCGGCCCGGGCTTGCGAAGGATGCCGTCGGGTATGGCCATCTTGCCGATGTCGTGCAGCAGGGCTCCCCAGCGCATGTGCACGATGTCGTCTTCCGGCACTTGCATGGCGGTGGCCAAACGGAGGGTCATGTCGGTAACCCGGTGCGTGTGGCCTTCCGTTTCTTGGTCGCGCAGGTCGAGGGCGCGCACCCAGCCTTCCAGTGTGGCACCGTAGGCGACCTCCAGCTCGATCTTGGCCAACTGCAGGTTATCGACCAGCTCTGCATTGTGGATGGCACTGGCTGCCTGACCGGCCAAAGTTTCCAGGTAGCTGATCCATTCTGAATTGGGGTGGAAGGGGGTGCGGCGGTAGATCTCTAATACCCCTTTGACCTCTCCCTTGGCGATCAGTGGGGCGGCGAAGTATGAACACAGGTTCTCGCCAGCCATCATCCTGGTGAAATCGGCATCGCCTTTCTCGGTCTCCTCTTCGAAGTCGGGGATGGCGATGATGCGTCTCTCGAAGGCGGCTTGGCCGGCGTAACTCTCTCCCATTCGAATGCTGGATTGCTCGATGGCCTTGGTGCGGAAGCCGCGCCCGGCGGCGAAATTGAGTGTGCTGGCCTGATCGAGTAGCAGCACGTCGGCGACATCGGCATCCAGTTGGGCAGCCACTTGATTGAGCAGGATATTGAGAGTGAGGTGCAAATCCAGGCTGGCGTTGATCGCCATCCCCAGGTCGCGCTGGCCTTGCAGAATATCGAGGCGGTGGTGGGCTTCTTGGAAGAGGCGGGCATTCTCGATCGCCATGGCGGCGCGTTCGGCATAGATGGTCAGCAACCGCTTGTCCTCGCTATCGAAGGCATCCGGTTCGGGGCTCATCACCTCGAGCGCGCCAATCACACGTTCGCCGATTTTGAGAGGAATAGCAAGCTCGGAGCGGGCATCTTTCGAGGTCGGAGTATAGGTGGATTGTTCGGTTACATCGGGAATGCTGATCAATTCCCCTGAACGGGTGGCCTTGGGGACTATGCCGTCACCATCGATGGAAAGGGTTTCTGAGCTGTCTTTGCGCCCAGAGGAATGTGAGCTGGCGATCAGGGAAAGGTCGTTCTCGCCTGTCTCCAGCAAGAACAGGCGGCAGTTGGATTGCCCAAACTCTTCCATGACCGTATCGACGATATTCTTGCCAAGGCGCTGCATGTTGGGCGTCGTGCTGGATAGCAGGGTGCTGTAAGCTCGATAGAGGCGTGCCAACTCAATGTTGCGTTTGTCGATCGCCTCTTTGGCTTCCTGCAGCTCTTCCAGGCGCTGTTCCAATTCTGCGGCATAGTGCTTGCTTTCGGCGAAAAGCTGTTCGGTTTGATCGTGCAACCTGGCGCGGTGGATGGCGCTGGCGGAGATATTGCTGATGGCCTTGAGTAGGTGCACATCCTGCTCGCTGAATGGCTGGTCTCTGCCGACCCACAAGGCGCCGATGACTTCATCCTGGATGAGCAACGGCGTGCAGGCGATGGCCTTGACGCGCGTCATGATATCCATGTGCGTGAGCCGGGGATCTGCGCTTTGTTGCAAATCGTTGTTGAGGTAAACCTCGCCGGTTTGGACGACAATCGCCGAGATGCCCTCCTCCGGACTGAGATGGGTCCCGGTAACCTCGCTCCATGCGCCGCGCGCAAGAACTATCTCGTTCTCACCGGTGTTGGGGTGATGCAGCACCAGCGCGGCACCCTGAGTCTGTAACAAGCTGCTGAGCTGGTCGAGGACCGTAGGCGGCATCTCGACATGCGAGGAGGCTTTGCGCAAGGCGCTGCTCACCATCACGATGACCTCGAGCTCGCGTTCGCGTAATTTGCGCTCGGTGATATCGCGGACGACCAATTGGATGGCAGTGCTGCTCTGGTAGTCCAGTCGGCTGCCGGTGATTTCTACGTCCAGGATTCTTCCATCCAAACGGAGCAATCTCTCCTCTATTGGTGGAAGCGGTCCTCCCTCTTCGATAGCCTGGCGCGCCCATTCGGCAACGGCTTCCCTTGAGCTGGGGACAACGAATCTAAAGATGTCTTCTGCAAGCAACTCTTCTGTCGAAGATGCACCGGTGAGTTTCACGGCCGCCGAGTTTACGTAAGCCAGCTTCTCCTCGCTGACCACGACAATAGCGTCGGGTGAGACTTCAACCAAGGAGCGGTAACGTTCCTCGCTCTCTCGTAGGGCCTGGATGGCTTGCTCTCGTTCGGTGATATCCAGCATTTGGCCCACTGTGAAGGCATTGCCGGTCGAATCTTTGATCACGCTGGAACTGATCTCTACCAGCCGCCTCTCGCCGCTCTGGCGAACGATGTGGAACTTGTAGCGGCTGGGCACGGGTTCCTCTCTCTGCCTGCGCTTGTAACGATCTGCGACCAGGTCCACGCTTTGTTCGTCGACGAACTCGCGAAAATCCCGGCCTACGATCTCTTCGGTCGGGTACCCAAGTAATTGCCCAAGCTCTCTATTGGCATAATTGATGCGGTAGTTGTTGTCGACGATCAGAATGGCTTCTTGAGAGTTCTCCACAACGGAACGATAGCGCTCTTCGCCCAAGCGTAGCGCTTCGTGGGCAGCGCGCTGTTCGGTGATGTCATCTCCAGAGCTGAGCAGGGCGCGGATGTTCCCATCTTCGTCCGTGAGCTGGGTGTTGTGCCAGCTGATCAACCTTTCCTCGCCCGACTTGGTGAGCACGGGGTTTTCTTTGTGCACGAAGTCTGTAAGGTCGCCATCGAGGGCTTTTCTGAATTCGGCTCTTGTCTTCTCGCGAACGCGGGCAGGCAAGAAGGTATCAAACCAGTCTTTGCCGATGAGCTCCTCTTCCTCATACCCCAGCACGGCGCAGCCCTTTTGATTGATCATGGAGACCTTGCCTTGAGGGTCAATGGCGAGCAAGATGATCTCGGCTACGTCGAGATATTTCTGCGTTCGGTCTTTTTCTTGGCGCAGCGCCCGTTCCGCCTCGACCCGGTCCGTGATATCGCGCACGATGGTCATGTAAAGCTGTTGGGTGTTCTCTTTCACCTCGGCCAAAGTGATCTCGACCGGGAAAACCCTCCCATCGCGGTGCTGGGCAGTCGTTTCGAAGCGCTCGGCCGTTTGCATGGGCAGGTCGTGACGCTCCTTAGGTTGTAGATCGACGGTCCTCATGCGCATGAGCTCTTCACGAGTGTAGCCGAACATCTCGCAAGCCCTGGGGTTGACGTCGATGATCTCCTGGCGTTCGTTTTCTAGGAAGATGGCATCGTTGGCTTGCTCGAAAAGCGCGCGATAGCGTTTCTCACTTGAGTCGTGCGTTTCTCCTTCCTCACTTTTCTCGAGCGTCGTTTGGATGGTGGTAAGCAGAGAATTCATCTCGTAAGGCTTCTGTAAATAGGTGCAGATGTCCTGAACTGTGGCATTTGAGGCCATTTCCAGGGCATCATCGCCGAGTATTACGATGCAATCGGTGCTAGGAGAGCGCTGCTTGATCTGCTCGGATAGGTCTAACGAGGCTTCAGTGGTTTGGAGATCAATGAGCGCCAATGCGAGAGGCTGGGCTTTCAATCGTTTGTAAGCCGTGCTTCCACTCGCGGCCGTTACTGGCGCGTAGCCGTGTCCTGCAAGTGCCTCTCGCAGGCCTTTACGCTGCTCGGCGTCTGCGCTAACGATAAGAATACGTGCTTTATCACTCACGGCATTATCCATGCCAGGCATTGGCTCTAGGGGCTTATTCTCCCTTGGTCATCTGCAGCGGGGGGCTAAGGGTTTGTAGAGAGCTTCTTCCTTGGTTGATGTTCTGTGCCCAGGTTTCACACAGAGCTGGCTGATGGTCGACTAAACGTTCCTTTAGATTGTAATGGTCATGCCTACACAGCGGTGCTTACACTTTTGTTAAGGATGATGCAGGCCATCCGTAGCTTACTTATGTGAGCGCTGGTTGTTGCCGAGATCAACGGTTCAAAAGCTTGAAAGGCAACTCAATAACCTTCTTCACTATTCGCTGGCCTAGATTGGGGCGCTTGATCTGATTGTAGCCAGCCTGCATGGAGGCCAGGGCCTCCAATTGGCGCCCGCTGCGCAACTGCAAGGCTGAGAGGCGCTGCAAAACCTCCCCGCGGAGCTCATCTTCGCCGACCTGGCGGAGGAGTTCGGCCGAGCGCTCGTAAAGGGCTTCGGCCTCATCTAGGCGCTTTAGAGCCTCCAGAGCGGAACCTTGATTGCCGAGCGCCAAGGCTTGGCGGCGGATATCTCCGGCGGCAGCGAAGACCTGATCGCTATTTTTGACGGCCTCGAACGCAGCCTGGCTTTGCCCCGCCTGCAGCAGCGCTACGCATAGGTTGTTGCGTTGCTCGGCAGCGGAAAGCTCGTCGCCTTGTTGGGAAAAGGCGCGCGCTGCCTGGGTATATAGCTGGGCAGCTTCTGTGTATTTCTCTGCCTGGTAAGCGGCCTGGGCTTCTTCTACGAGCTTCTGGGGGGCACGGTCGGCCATCGGGCACCTATCTGGGGGTATGAAGAGCTTAGAGGCTGATTTCCAGCAGGTTTTCTGCCACTTCGCGCAGCTTTTCGGCGGGCATCTCGCTCATTTTCCTTGCCAGTGTCAGATAGGGCTCGTTAAGCGGCTTGATGACGAACTCTCTCAGTTCTATCGGGAGCGCGAGGAAATCCTGGATCTCGCGCTGGTCGACCAGCCAGCGCCCCACAGGGCCTTCATCGTTGGTGAATTCCCCTACCGATTTGCCCAGGGCGGCGGCCAGCGTTTCCAGCTCGGGGACGGGGATGGAGCTTTCTCCGGTCTCGTACTTTCGCAGCCTCCCTGTGGTGATGCCAGCTTCTTCGGCCAGGGCTTTCATCGTCATCCCGGCGTCGGTACGGATCGATCGCAGCGCGGCGCCGATGTAGCGATCTCGCAGGGCTAGCATGTGCTCGATATCGATCTTCTCGGATGGGCCGGGAGTCTCGGATTTGGCTTCATCGCCCCAGAAATGGGACAGCGGCATCTCGAGGAAGTAAGCGAGCAGCTCCAATTCCGGTAGCGAGGGCGCCTTTTTACCGCGCTCGAATGAGCTGATGGTCGCGCCAGAAACCCCGATCACCTCCCCGCTATCCTTCATGGATTTGCCAGCCGCCAGCCGCGCATCGCGCAGCAAGACGCCCAGCTTCTTGGTTTTGATGGTCAGGGCTTGCTTTTGATCCATTTGCACCGGCTCCGTAGGCAGTCAGCGACTAGCCAACAATTATTGGCGAACGCGTATTCTGCTATCGAGGTATCCAGATTATAGCAAAGGTTGCTTTTCGCAATGGTCTGTGGGTGCTAGCAAAGTGAGTCTTGAGTGCTCCTGCATGCCGCAGGAGTGTCTGGGATTTAGCCATCAGTGCTCCCCTCAAGCTCACGTGCTACTTCTCAAGAGAAGGCATCATGTAGCCCCGGCCGGGGCGGGTGAGGATGTGCTCCGGCTCTTTGGGGTCGCTTTCCAGCTTTTGTCGCAGCCGCGAGATGCAGACCCACAGAATCTCCTTATCCTCCCGGTACTCCGGCCCCCAGACTCCGGTGAGCAATTCCTCGGCTGTGAGCACTTCGCCCATCTGGCGGGCAAACTGCAGCAACAAGCGGTATTCAGTGGAGGACAGCAAAACTGGCTCGCCGTCCACCTCCACCTTGGCGCGTGCCAGGTCGATCTGCAGGTTGCCGTGTTGGAAGACGCTTTGCTCCGGCTGGGGCTTGGAGAACTCCGCACGGCGTATCACTGCGTTCACCCGCGCCAGCAACTCGTTGGCAGAGAAAGGCTTGACGATGTAGTCATCGGCGCCCAATTCAAGGCCGCGGACGCGGTGGATCTCCTCCCCTTTAGCGGTTAGCATGATGATCGGCACGGTCGAAAAGGCGCGAATGCGTTTGAGGGCCTCGAACCCGTCCAGCACCGGCATCATCACATCCAACAGAACCAAATCGGGGCGATCGCTAACTATGAGATCGACCGCTTTTTGGCCGTTGTCAGCCTTGGTGACCTCGTAGCCTTGGGTGACCAGGTTGGCTTCCACCAGACGTATGAAACGCGGCTCATCGTCGACGACCAATATCCGTGTAGCCATCACGTACCTCCATTCGAAGCAGCTTGCTGCTCTGTAATCACCGGCAAGGTGATCTGGAAAGTGGCCCCTTCACCTAGCGTGGATTCGGCAACGATTTTGCCCTGATGGGCTTTGATGATTTGATCGCAGATGAATAGGCCCAGTCCGCTGCCGCGCACGCCGGCGCTACGCTGCGGCACACGATAAAAGCGGTTGAAGATTTGTTCCAGGTACTCTTCCGGGATTCCCGGGCCTTTATCCCGCACGGCGATGATGAATTTCTGCTGGCTGGCGTAGAAACCCACGAACACCGGGCTGCGGGGGGCGTACTTGGCGGCGTTGCTGATCAGATTATCGAGCACCTGGGCCAGACGTTGTTTATCTACACTGACCTTTACATCGGTCAGTTCGGTCTTGGCGCGGATGTCCATGTTCTCGTAGCGGGTGCGCACCCGTTCCAGGAGAGTCTCCGCCACTTCTGCAACCGGGAGCGTCTCGAAGTTCATGCGCATCGAGCCGGACTGCAACCGGGACGAATCCAGCAAGCTCTCGATCAGCTCGCTTAGACGATCGGTTTCATCGTCGATGATGTTGAGGAAATCGCGGCGGGTCTGTTCATCCCACTCGGTGTCCTCGCGCAGCAGCGTGGTGGTGTAGCCTTTTATGAAACCTAGAGGGGTGTTGAGTTCGTGAGAGATGGCGGCGATGAAATCGTCCTGCATTTTGGTGAGGCGCCGCTCGGCCTCCAGGTTGGCGACCCGATCCACCAGCGCTTGGTGGGCCAGGAGCTGGCTGACGTGGGTGGCGATGAACTCGGCCAGATTGATCTGGTCTTCAGTGTAAGTGGGGCCGCCGAAGCGGATGAACACCAGCGCTCCCAGTGTTTCGCCGCCCACGATCATGGGTAAGCCCAGATAGAAGCGCTGGTCGAGGCGGTCGGTATACGGGCTGATCTCGGCTTCGCGGATGTAGTTCCTGCCGGACGTGAAGGCTTGGTTGGCGGCTGCTTCCCCCCAGGCGAGATCGGCAGCGGAGGAGCGGCCGCGCCCGATGGCGCGGGCAAAGGCAGGCTCGAGTTCCTCGCTTTGCTTGTTCAGCACATACAGGGCGACGTTATCGAAAATGAACACTGGACGGGCTAGCTTGATGATCTCCACCAAGGCGCTCTCGGTGCTGATCGGCTCGGCAACCACCTTGCTGATCGCATAGATGGCTTCTAGCTCTTGAGGGCGCAGCGACCCGGTGATCGAACGCTGTGGCATCACGTCTTGTTTTCCGCGATAGGCAGTGAAAAAGTGAATTGCGAGCCTTCACCGACCCTCGATTCCACTGATAGATCCGCGTTGTGGGCCTTGATGATGCGCTGGACGAGCGTGAGGCCTAGCCCCGTTCCCCTGTATTTGCGGGTGGATGAATTGTCCAGCTGGTGGAAGGGTCTGAAAATTTCCTCCAGTTGGTCTTCTGGAATGCCGATGCCAGTGTCGATGACCGAGATGGTCACTTGCGGCTCCTCGATCTTGGCGTGCACGTGCACCTCTCCACCCTGGCGGTTGAACTTGATGCCATTGTCGAGCAATTGCTCGATCACCCAGGCGATCCTTTGCTCATCGGCCAGAACCATTGGAGGGGAGTCAGGCATGTTCACATGGATGCTGATGTCCTTTTCGCTGGCTTTGCCCTGCGATTTCGCCACGGCAGTTTCGACCACTTCCTTGAGCGGAACGGGTGCAGCCGCCAGCGTGGTGTGCTCCTCAGCAAGCAACGAGAACTGGATGAGGTCATCGATAAGTTTCTGCAACCGCATATAGGCCTTGTCGATCACCTCCAGAGCTTCGGCCTGGTCAGGGGTGAGCGGGCCGAGTGCCTCGCTGCGCAGCAGGTCGAGGTAGCCGACAATGTGAGACAGCGGTGTGCGGAGTTCGTGTGAGATATTGGAGACGAAATTGGCCTTGAGGCGGTCGAGTTCGGTGAGCTGGGAAAGGGCCGTCTCCAGTTCAAAGGTGCGCTTCTGGACCCGCTCCTCGAGTTGCAAGTTGGCCTGTTTGAGCGCCTCCTGCAATTGGAGGATCTGGGTGGTAACGGCTTGATCGAGCTGCTGGCGATCGACCAACCCCAACTTGACCAAGGCTTGCCCCAACAGTATCTTTTTCCCCTTGGAGGCCTGCTTTTTCTGAAAATCCAGGGCGCGTTGCAGATCGTCTGGCTTGAGCAGCCCGCTATCCACCAGGCGCTCGCCCAGGCGCGGCACCAATATTTCAGGGGTGATCGGCGTGTCAGCGGGGGGAACGAAGGAAATGGAGCTGGCTGCCAAAGCTGCCGCCAGCGCTAAGGGCGCGCCGCAGCCCTGGCAGTATTGCTGCCGCGGATCGACCAGCTCACCGCAGTTAGGGCAGGAGAGCGTGTTGTTGAAGTCATCGGATGACTGAATCTTCGAGGCTGAGGTGTCCTTCTTCAGAGCATCCATCTCCCAATTTCAAGGCTCGCGGATCGGCCAGGCTGTCCTTCTATTTGCGCACAATTATGCCTGCCGTGCCGCAGTTCGCAGCCCGCTAGATTAGACTTGAGACGAGTATACGCTGAGATGGGGCGGCGCGCAACCAAGGCATAGGGGCAGGTTGAGGTCCCTGGGTGCCTGCAGGGCTTCACGGGAAATCAGCGTATTTAGACCCTCCGGGGTATAATAGGGATGTGTGGTTGACCCCCACACCTTTTTTTGATGTTCTGATAGGCTGTTTTGGAAGGGAGCAGTATGGACGTAGGTGATGTTCAACGGGTGGACATAAATAAGGAGATGCGTTCGGCCTATCTGGATTACGCCATGAGCGTGATCGTGGCACGCGCCCTGCCGGATGCACGCGATGGGTTAAAACCCGTGCACCGCCGTATTCTCTACGCCATGCACGATATGGGCATTCGCTCCAACTCTGCTTATCGCAAGTCAGCGCGTATCGTGGGGGAAGTGCTGGGCAAGTATCACCCCCACAGCGACAGCGCGGTTTACGATGCCATGGCGCGTATGGCGCAGGATTTCGCCATGCGATACCCGCTGGTTGATGGGCAGGGCAACTTCGGCTCGATCGGCGGCGACCCCCCTGCGGCCATGCGCTACACCGAGGCCCGCATGGGCCGGCTGGCTGAGGAGATGCTGGTCGATATCGAGAAAGAGACCGTCGAATTCGTCGATAATTTCGATGCCTCTGAGAGCGAGCCGGAAGTGTTGCCGGCGCGGCTCCCCAACTTGCTTCTAAACGGCTCTTCCGGGATCGCGGTGGGGATGGCCTCCAACATCCCGCCGCACAACCTGGGCGAGGTGATCGCCGCGCTCACCTATTTGATCGACAGGTACGACAACGTTGACAGCGTCACCATGGAAGACCTGCTGCAATTCGTCAAGGGGCCGGATTTCCCCACCGGCGGCATCATTGTGGGTGTGGAAGGCATTCGCCAGATCTATAGCTCTGGCCGTGGACGCATAACCTTGCGGGGGCGGGCGCGCATCGAGGAAGGCCGCGGCGGGCGCTATCGCATCGTCATCACCGAAATCCCTTACCAGGTCAACCTGACCAATCTAATCGAGCGCATCGCCGACCTGGTGCGCAGCGGTCGCATCGAGGGCATTGCCGATTTGCGCGATGAATCGGACCGCAACGGCATGAGCATCAACCTGGAGCTCAAACGCGGCTCCCAGCCTCGCACTGTGCTCAACCAGCTGTACAAATACACGCCTTTGCAGACCACTTTTAGCGCCCAGATGCTCGCTCTGGTGGACAACGACCCGCGTCTGTTGCCGCTCAAGCGCGCTTTACAGATCTTCATCGAGCATCGCCAGGACGTGATCACCAAGCGGTCCCAATTCGAATTGGCCAAGGCCAAGGCGCGTGCGCACATTCTGGATGGCTTGCTCATCGCCCTGGCTAATCTGGACGACGTGATCCAAACCATTCGCAAATCGCCGGATGCAGACACGGCCAAAGAGCGCCTGATGAAGCGCTTCGACTTGAGTGAATTGCAAGCTCAGGCCATCCTGGATATGCAGCTTCGCCGCCTGGCAGCGCTCGAGCGGCAGAAGATCGAAGACGAGCACAAGGAGGTCATGGGACGGATCGCGTACCTGGAAGACCTTCTGGCTACCCCGAAGAAGATCTTGAGGGTTATCAAGGACGAGCTCACTGAGTTAGAGGGGACCTACCACGACGAACGACGCACCACCATTGACCTTGAAGCCTCTGGCGATCTGAGCGAGGAAGACTTGGTGCGAGATGAAGCCGTGCTCATCAGCCTCACCGAACGAGGCTACATCAAGCGGGTATCAGCCAAGGTGTTTCGCGCTCAGGGCCGCGGCGGGCGAGGGGTGAAAGGCCACGCTATGAAGGAGGAGGACGAGGTCTGGCTGTTCCTGCCGGCGCGCACTTTGGATACCATCCTGTTCTTCTCGGATAGGGGCAAGGTCTATTCTGAGAGGGCCTACCGCATCCCGGCTACCGATCGGGTGGCGCGCGGCACACCGATCATCAATGTGCTGGCGCTTGGTCCCAACGAGACCATCACAGCGGCGGTGACGGTGCGGGATTTCGCAGCCGCGGAATATTGCATCATGGTCACCCGCAAGGGGCGTGCCAAGCGGGTGGAGCTCTCCCACTTCGAATCGGTACGACCATCTGGGCTGATCGCCATGAATCTCGATGATGACGACGACCTGGGCTGGGCGCGCCTCACCACAGGCGAAGACGAGATCATCCTGGTGACCGAGGGCGGCCAGGCGCTGCGCTTCTCCGAGCAGGCTTTGCGCCCCATGGGCCGTTCCGCTGCTGGCGTGATCGGCATCCGCTTCCGGGATGAGGACCGAGTGACCGGTATGGAGGTGCTCGAGCCAGGCGGCGACTTGCTGGTGGTCACAGCCAACGGGTATGGCAAGCGCACTCCGCTTGGGGATTATCCCCCGAAAGGGCGGGGTACCCTGGGAGTAAAGACGCTGGACACCAAGGCGCTGGACATCGTCGGCCCTATCGCTGCGGCCCGCGTGGTGCAGGAATCCGACGATCTGACCATCATTTCCACCAACGGCGTGGTGATCCGCACCAAGGTGAAAGAGATCTCCCAGGCCGGGCGGGCGACGCGCGGCGTTCGGGTGATGAATCTGGACGAGGGCGACACGGTGGCCTCGCTGGCGCGCCTCTCTGCTGCCGACCTGCGGCGGGTGAGCGCCTCCGCCGA